>Ga0105107_10000040_pt1 | contig 61184 bp, 53 predicted proteins | sample PPLLaktember2015_6_FD_79335 | JGI IMG/M metagenome (GOLD analysis project Ga0105107, IMG submission 79335) | Freshwater sediment microbial communities from Prairie Pothole Lake near Jamestown, North Dakota, USA - PPLs Lake P8 Core (1) Depth... | ecosystem: Environmental > Aquatic > Freshwater >...
CGAGCTGACCGCCGTCGGCGTCCTCCGGCCGCGCGCCCGCCAGCCAGAGCTTCCGGCTGGCCTCGTAGACGGCGCCCAGCTGGTTCGAGCTGGTCTCGTCCGGGCCGAAGACGCGGAAGTTCGAGGGGTTGAGGCGCAGGATGTCGCGCAGGAACGCGCCGAGGGGCCGGGTGTTGCCCGCGCGGGTCCCCGCCGGTCGCTCGACCGGCAGCGCCTGCTCGCGGAAGTCCGGCAGCTTGAGCGCGCGCTTCAGCAGCCCGCCGTTCGCATGCAGGCTGGCGCTCATGCGCCGCTCGCCCTGCGGGAGGGCGGCGAGCACCTCCGCTGCGGGAGCGCCGCCCGCGTCGAACAGCTCCTCCGGGCGGTAGCCCCGCAGCCAGCGTTCGAGCTGGGCGAGCTGCGCGGGATCGTGCTTCGCGTCCTTGATCGGCACCTGGTGGGCGCGCCAGGATCCCTCGAGACGGTGGCCGTCGACCTCCGCGGGCGCCGTCCACCCCTTGGGCGTGCGCAGCACCACCATCGGCCAGTGCACCCGCAGCGCGCCTCCCGCGCGCGCCCGCTCGCGCGCCGCGGCGATCGCGTCGACGCAGTGGTCGAGGGTGGCGGCCATCGCCTGGTGCATCGTCTCGGCATCCGAGCCTTCGACGAAGCACGGCTCCCAGCCGAGGCCGCGCAGCAGGCTGTCGAGCTCCTCGTGGGGGATGCGCGCCAGCAGCGTCGGATTGTCGATCTTGTAGCCGTTCAAGCTGAGGATCGGCAGCACCGCGCCGTCGCGCAGCGGGTTCAGGAACTTGCCGACGTGCCAGCTCGTCGCGAGCGGGCCGGTCTCCGCCTCGCCGTCGCCCACCACCGCCGCCACCAGCAGCTCCGGGTTGTCGAAGGCCGCGCCGCAGGCGTGGGAGAGCACGTAGCCCAGCTCCCCGCCCTCGTGGATCGAGCCCGGCAGCTCCGGCGTGCAGTGGCTCCCCACGCCTCCGGGGAAGGAGAAGCGCTGGAACAGGCGCAGCAGGCCGGCTTCGTCGTGACCCGAGTCGGTGTAGACCTCCGACCAGCGGCCCTCGAGGTAGACGGGGGCGATCACGCCCGGCGCGCCGTGGCCGGGCCCGGCCAGGAAGATGGCGCCCTGGCCGCGCTCGCGGATCAGCCGCGATACGTGCAGGTAGGCGAAGGAGAGCGCCGGGCTCGCGCCCCAGTGCCCGAGCAGCCGGTTCTTGATGTGCTCGGCCGCCAGCGGCTGGCGCAGCAGCGGGTTGGCCCGCAGGTAGATCATGCCGAGCGCGAGGTAGTTGCAGGCCCGGAAGGCGGCGTCGAGGCTGCGCAGCGCGGCGGGGTCGAGGGGCGCGCCCGGGATCGTGGCGCGGGCCTTGCCGAAGGGGCTCGGCGCGAGCTCGACTGCGCCGGCCGTGGCGTCAGCTCCCATCCCGCGAGAGCTTGCGGCGCTCTCGCGCCGCAGCGGCGAGCTCGCGGAGCGTCGGCACCGTGCGCTCCCAGCCGAGGCAGGCGTCGGTGATGCTCTGACCGAAGACGGGCGGCACGCCGGGCTTCACGTCCTGGCGCCCCTCCTCGAGGAAGCTCTCGATCATCACGCCGACCAGGCTGTGAGAGCCCGCGGCCACCTGCTCGGCCACGGCGTGGGCGACCTGGGGCTGTCGCGAGGGATCCTTGCCGCTGTTGGCGTGGGAGCAGTCGATCACGATGCGCGGATCGAGGCCCGACTTCTCCAGCGCCCGCTCGGTGCGCGCGATCGACTCGGCGTCGTAGTTGGGACCGGACGAGCCGCCGCGCAGGATCAGGTGGCAGTCCTCGTTGCCGCGCGTCGAGACGATCGCGGCGACGCCCTGCTTGGTGACCGACAGGAAGTGGTGCGGGTGCGCCGCGGAGCGGATCGCGTCGATCGCGATCTGGATGCTGCCGGCGGTGCCGTTCTTGAAGCCGACCGGCATCGAGAGGCCCGAGGCGAGCTCCCGGTGCACCTGGCTCTCGCTGGTTCGCGCGCCGATCGCGCCCCAGGAGACGAGGTCCGCGATGAACTGCGGGGTGATCGGGTCGAGGAACTCGCTGCCTGCGGGCATCCCCATCTCGGCCAGGTCGAGCAGGAAGCGGCGCGCCACGCGCAGGCCCTGGTTGATCTGGAAGCTCTCGTCGAGCTTCGGGTCGTTGATCAGGCCCTTCCAGCCGACGATCGTGCGCGGCTTCTCGAAGTACACGCGCATCACGACCAGCAGGTCCTCGCGCAGCTCCTTCGCGAGGCCCTGGAGGCGGGTGGCGTACTCGCGGCCGGCGCCGGGGTCGTGGATCGAGCAGGGCCCCACCACCGCCAGCACGCGGTCGTCCTGCTTGCGCAGGATCCGTTCCACCTGCTCCCGGCCGTGGGCCACCGTGGCCGAGCTCTGCTCCCCGAGCGGGAGCTCCTCCATCAGGATCGCCGGCGGCAGCAGCGGCCGCAGGGCGTCGATGCGGAGGTCGTCGGTGCGAAAGATCATGGGGCTTCGACTCTAGCCGGTTCTCTTCGGCCGGTCCGCGCCGGGCCGTAGCCCTCCTAGGGTTTCCCCCGGCGTCAAGCCGTTCCGGCGCCGAGCCGATGGAACCCCCTGGGGAACCTCGCTTGAACGGCTACCTCCTGATCCCGCTGTTCGCCATCACCGTGTCGACGGTCCTCGGCGTCGCCATCGTGTCGCAGGACCCGCGGAACCCCCTCCACCGGCGCGCGGCGCTGGCGTTCGCGAGCGCCGCGTGGTGGGCGGTCACCGAGGCGCTCCGCAGCACCGCGACCGACCCCGAGACGGCGCTGCATCTCGTTCACCTGTCGGGCCTCGGCTGGACCGCCTTCGGACCGCTCGCCCTCGACGTGCTGCTGCGGCTGAGCCAGCAGCCGGAGGGCGCCGCCCAGCGTGCGCTCCCGTGGCTCTACGGCATCGCGGGCGGCTTCGCGCTGCTGAGCGTCGGCACCGACCTCCTTCACGAGGGCGTGGTGCGCACGGCCTGGGGCTGGGGATTCGTGCCCGGGCCCCTGCTGCTGCCCTACCTCGCCTTCGTCGCGGGCTGCCTCGGCGTCGGCCTGCGCATCGCGCTGTCGTCGGCCCACGAGTCGACGTCGCCCGTCGAGCGCTCGCTGCTGCGCTGGATCGCCCTCGGCGCCTGCGTCCCCCTCGGCGTGGCGACGCTGACCGACGTGCTGCTGCCGTTCTTCGGCGTGCACGTGGTGCACCTCGGCACCGCCTCCTTCGCCGTGCTCGGCGCGGCGATCTCGTGGGCGGCGGGGCGTTACGGCCACGCGCTGCTGGTGCCGAGCCCCCTCGCGCGCGAGATCCTCGACACGATCCCCGACGGCGTCGCCTTGCTCGCCCTCGACGGACGCATCCGCAACGCCAACCCGGAGCTGGCGCGTCTGCTGGGGACCGATCTCGACTCGCTGATCGGCCTGCCCCTGCCGGACCGCATCCGGGGCTTCGCGAGCGGCGAAGGCGACGAGTGCGCGCTCGAGACCCTGGGAGGCGAGGCGGTGCCGGTCTCGGTCGCCTCGCGCGTCCTCGTCGACAAGCGCGGCCTGCCGTTCGGGCGGATGCTGGTGCTGCGCGACTGCCGCGAGGTGGCGGACCTGCGGCGCCGTCTGGTGACCGCCGGGCGGCTCGCCGCGGTGGGGGAGCTCGCCGCGGGCATCGCCCACGAGATCAACAACCCGATCGCGTTCGTGGGATCGAACCTCGCGACCCTGCGCGAGTACTGGAGCGAGCTCGCCAAGGAGCGCGACCGCGAGGGGCGGGCCGGCGAGGCGCTCCGCGACGGCGAGGAGCTGATCGACGACTGCCTCGAGGGCATCGCCCGCGTGAAGCAGATCGTGCACGACGTGAAGGGCTTCGCGCACGCCGGGGAGGACCGCTCCTTCGTCGACGTGAACGCGCTGCTCGACTCCGCGCTGCGGGTGGCGCGGCCGCTGCTGCCCGGCAACGCGCGGCTCGAGCAGTTCCTCTCGGACGTCCCCCACGTGCGCGCCTCGGCCCGCCACCTCCAGCAGGTGTTCCTGAACCTGCTCACCAACGCGGCCCAGGCCATCGAGCCGACGGGGACGATCCGGGTGCAGACCAGCCGGGCGCCGGAGGGCGTCCTGGTGCGGGTGACCGACGACGGCTGCGGGATGGCTCCCGACGTCCTGGAGCGCGTCTTCGACCCCTTCTTCACCACCAAGGGGGTGGGCGAGGGGACCGGCCTCGGCCTCGCCATCTCCTACCAGATCGTGCGCAGCCACGGGGGCGAGATCCGGATCGACTCCGCGCCCGGCATGGGCACCGGAGTCCGGGTGTTCCTGCCGATGGAGGGCGCCGCCGACGGCGCCGCTCAAACTGCGGCAGCCGCCGGCCGATAGGCGGCGTGCATGAGTGGAGAACGCCCGATCCCGCTGCTCGGCCGCATCGCCGTGCAGATGCGCCTCGTGACGCCGGAGCAGCTCGCCGAGCTGACCCAAGCCCAGTCGAAGGATGGCGACACCACCGGCCTCGGCGAGCTGATGCTCCAGCGCGGCCTGATCGACCAGGCGCAGCTCGGCCGGCTGCTGGAGACGCAGAAGCAGGTGCTGGCCAAGGCGCGCGCGCGCCAGGCGGTCGCCAAGGCGGATCCGGAGCCCGAGATCGCCACGCCGCCGGCGCCCAAGCGCCCTGCGCCCCGGAACGCGCCCGCCCATCCGCTGCCGCCCGCGAACCGGAGCGCGCCCGAGACTCCGGCCCCGCCGGCCGCGCGGGCCCCGGCCGCTCCGCCCGCGCCGAAGCCGGCGGCGCCCCCGGCGCCCGCAGCGAAGCCCGCGGCCGAGGCGCAGCCCGCCGCCGCGCCCGCGAAGCCGGCCGCCGCGCCCGTCGCTCCGGCGGCCACCGGCGGCCTCGCCGACCTGCTGCGCGAAGGCGTCGAGCGCCGGGCGAGCGACATCCACCTCCACGCCGGGCTGCCGCTGCGCTTCCGCCTGCACGGCCGCTTCGTGGCCCGCGACGAGCAGCCGCTGCCGCGCGCGGCGACCGAGGCGCTGATCCTCGGCGCGCTGAGCGAAGAGCAGCGCGGCAAGCTCGACGAGCTCGGCCAGCTCGACTTCGCCTACGCGCTGCCGGGCGTGGGGCGCTTCCGCGCCAACGTGTTCCGCCAGCAGGGCGGCCTCGACGCCGTCTTCCGCCACGTGCCGGCGGAGCCGCCGACGCTCGAAGACCTGGGGCTGCCCACCACCCTGGCCAAGTTCACCAACTTCCACCAGGGCATGGTGCTGGTCACCGGGCCGGCCAACTGCGGCAAGTCCTCGACCCTCGCGGCGCTGGTGCGGATCCTCAACGAGGAGCGGCGCGATCACATCCTCACCATCGAAGACCCGATCGAGTTCGTGCACGAGTCGAAGCGCTGCGTGGTGAACCAGCGCAGCGTCGGCCGCGACACCGGCTCGTTCGCGCGCGCGCTGCGCGCCGCGCTGCGCGAGGACCCCGACGTGATCGTGATCGGGGAGCTGCGCGACTACGAGACCGTCTCGCTGGCGCTCACCGCCGCCGAGACCGGACACCTGGTGCTCGGCACGCTCCACACCAACGGCGCGATCCGCACCATCAACCGCATGGTGGGCGTCTTCCCCGCCGACCAGCAGGAACAGGTGCGCAGCATGGTCTCCGAGTCCCTGCGGGCCGTCGTCTCCCAGCGGCTGGTGACCACCGAGGACGGGAACGCGCGCGTCCCGGCCCTCGAGATCCTGGTGGTGAACAAGGCGGTCGGGAACCTGATCCGCGAGAACAAGACCTTCCAGATCCACTCCCAGCTCCAGATGGGCGCCGCCCAGGGCATGTGCCTGCTCGACGACTCCCTGAACCGACTGGTGAAGGAGAAGGCCGTCGGCAAGGAAGAAGCCCTGCGTCACGCGGAAGACCCGAAGCGCATCACGGGGTAGGACGATGGCCCGACTCGACCAGCTGCTCGGCTACCTGAAGGAACACGGCGGATCGGACCTGCACCTCGCGGCCGGCCTCGAGCCGCGCATCCGCGTCCACGGCGGCCTCGAGCCCGTCGAAGGCTGGCAGAGCCTGTCGGACGGCGAGCTGCGCGCCCTGCTGCAGGACCTGGCGCTCGAGCGGCACTGGGACGAGTACGCGCGCACCCACGACGTCGACTTCGCCTACGGCCTCGAGGGCGTGGCGCGCTTCCGCGCCAACTACTTCGTCCAGGAGAACGGCTGCGGCGCGGTCTTCCGCATCATCCCCGAGCGCATCGTGCCGCTCGAGGAGCTGAAGATGCCGCCCGCCATCGAGAAGCTCGCGCACCTCCAGAAGGGCCTCGTCGTCGTGACCGGCCCGACCGGGTCGGGCAAGTCGACGACGCTGGCGGCGATCATCGACCTGATCAATCGGAGCTACGCCAAGCACATCGTGACGATCGAGGACCCGGTCGAGTTCGTGCACAAGAACAAGCAGTCGGTGCTCAGCCACCGCGAGGTCGGCGCCGACACCGTGAGCTTCGCCGAGGCGCTGCGCGCGGCGGTGCGCCAGGACGCGGACGTGGTGCTGGTCGGCGAGATGCGCGATCGCGAGACCATCACCATGGCGGTCACCGCCGCCGAGATGGGCCTGCTGGTATTCGGCACGCTGCACACCAACGGCGCCGCCAAGACCATCGACCGCATCATCGACGCCTTCCCCGCCAACGAGCAGCCGCAGATCCGCATCAGCCTCTCGGAGTCGCTGGCCGCGGTGGTCTCGCAGCTGCTGCTGCCGACGGCGGACGGCAAGGGCCGCGTCGCCGTGAACGAGATCCTGCTGCGCACCTCGGGCCCGCCGAACCTGATCCGCGAGGGGAACACGCCGATGATCGGCTCGCTGATCCAGTCCGGAAAGAGCGAGGGCATGCAGTCGATGGACGACGCGCTGATGGCGCTGGTCCAGTCCAAGCGCATCCATCCCCGCGACGCCTACCTGAAGGCGACGGACAAGTCGCGCTTCGAGTCGCTGGTTCCGAACTAGGAGCATGACCCGGGATTCGGAGTTGCTGTGACGGGGGCCGGCGCGCGCCTCACGCTGGGGCGACCGCTGTTTACGCCCTGAGCCGTCGCAGTTGAACGCAGCACAGGCGAGGTTCCATTCGCCTCGACCCGCTCTCGGGCGGCCATCGCGAGATTGCAGGGTGGTGGCGAGCGCGTGACTCCGGCGGGCGCCATTGCGGCATCGCGTCACCGTACTCCGCACGTCGCGCACTCGCTCCGCACGTCGCGGCGCTCGCGCGACCTTCGGTCGCTCAGATACGACGTTTTAATGAGCATTGTTCATGATTGTAGTTGACAGAGTTCGTACTTCGCGGTAACCTAGGCGGCGATGAAGCGCTCGAAGCAAGGCGAGCTGCCGCTTTGGCGTGGGAAGTGGGGCGGGTGGCGGCCGGGTGCCGGACGCAAGCCCGGGCCGAAGCCGCCCGTTCCGCACGAGAGGCGCGGCCGGTTCCCCGCCTCGCATCCCTGTCTCGTCACCCTCAAGGTGGTGGACGGGGTGAGATCGCTGCGGACGCGCGACGTCGTGCGCGAGATCGAAGGGAGCTTCCGGCGCGGAGCCGAGCGCGGGGAGTTCCGGCTGGTGCACTACTCGATCCAGGGCGATCACGTGCACGCGATCGTCGAGGCGGAGGGCCCGGAGGCGCTCGGCCGGGGGATGAGGTCGCTCGGGGCGCGCTTCGCGCGGTCGGTGAACCGGGCGCTGCGCAGGAGCGGGCCCGTGGTGCGCGAGCGCTACCACCTGGCGGTGCTGCGCACGCCTACGCAGGTGAGGAATGCGCTCCGCTACGTCCTGCTCAACGCCCGGCGGCACTGGGCGAAGCGGCGGGGGAGCAAGGTGCTGCCGGGGCCGGTGAGGCTCGATCCGGCGTCTTCGGCGCGCTGGTTTGGCGGGTGGCGGAGCGGGACGGTGGGGGCGGAAGACGCGGCGCGAGCGGTGGATGCACCGGCGGTGCGAGGGCCGCGTACGTGGCTGCTCGCGGTGGGGTGGCGGCGGCTCGGGCTGCTCGATCCAGCGGAGGTGCCCGGGTAGCAGGCGGACGAGAGGACCGTGGATGCGAAGGTCCGCCGCTCTCTAGGCGCGACGCGGCCCTCCCGGCTGCTCAGGTCGGCCAGGAGTTCCCGGCGCGCGCGAAAGAAGCGCTCCGCCCTCGCCGCACCGCGCGTCTGCCGGCGCGCCTCGAGGGGATTCCCATCTCTTGCCCTAATCGCCTCCGGCGACCCCTGGTTCCGGACGAGCGCGCCGCTTCGTCGTGGCTCCGCAGCTCCGGGTCCCCTCCGGCTACCTCGAAGGCGCGAGCGACCGTGGCGTCGCGGCGCAGCTCGCGCCGGGTCCGCGCCTAACGGAAGGGCGGGATCCAGCTGCGCGCGTAGCCTGCGGGCAGGGCGAAGAGCGACGGGTCGACGGCCGCGGCCTCGACGCGGGTGACCGTGGTCTCGCTGGCGGCGCCGTCCTCCGCGACGCTGCGCACCCGCAGCGGCATGCCCTGGATCGCGTCGAGGGCGGCGTACGGAAGCAGGGGGCGCAGGCTTGGGAACTCGCGCGCGAGGGGCTCGAGCGTGCGGCGCAGGAAGCCTCCGAGCGCGGGCACCGCGGCGAGCTGCTCGCGCACCAGCGGGGGCTTGCCGTAGTCGGCGAGGCAGACCTCCGCCACGACCTGCTCGCCTTCCAGCACGTCGTTCTGCGCGCAGGCGATCTCGGCGTAGCGCGCCAGCTCCCCGCGCTCGCGCAGGCGGTACTCGGGGAGCGGGCCGGTGGCGGGCTTCGCGAGCTCGCCCAGCAGATCCTTCACGGCCTCGCGCTGCTCCGGGGGCAGGCCGCTCAGCCCCTCCTCGAGGCCCTGGCGCAGGCCCGCCACCTGGGACGCCGTCTGCGCCGCGCTCTGCGGGTCGACCTGGTAGTAGGTGCGGCGCTCGTGGTCGACGAGCCAGACCACGTCCTCGCCGCTGCGGAACACCACGCGCCGCTTCGCGGGGCTGCCGTCGCGGCGCGCCAGCTCGACCGCCAGCTTCGGGCCGTCCACCCAGACCTCGTAGCGGGCGCTGCTCGGCTTGCCCTTCCCGCCCGCCGTCGATGCGCGCAGCTCGATCCGCACGCCCGCCTCGGACGCCGGCGCGAGCAGCAGCGCGGCCGCAGCCAGGCAACCGGCGATCGCGCGCAGCTTCACGACGCTCCTCCGTCCCCGTCCGCGAGCGCGCCGTAGCCCTCGCGGAACGTGGGGAAACGGAAACGATAGCCGCTGGCGAGCAACAGGCGATTCGAGCAGCGCTTGCCGCGGCCCGCGTCGGCCGCGTCGCGCGAGCCCGGCGGCGGCGCCCCCACTCGCTCGGCGAGCCAGCGGTGGAGCTCCGCCTCCGGAGCGGGATCGCAGTCGACGCCCACGTAGACGGGCGCCGGCCGCGCGAGCGACAGCAGGTGCGCCAGCGCCCCCGCGGCGTCGTCGCGGTGGATGCGGTTGGTGTAGTGCGGCGCGCCCGCGCGGGTGGCGAGCCGCCCGGCGCGCGCAGCGGCGAGCAGCCGCGTGCGGCCGGGCCCGTAGATGCCCCCGAGCCGCAGCACGCAGCCGCCCGGGTGACGCGCGCGCACGAGCGCCTCGCCCTCGAGCACTCGCCGGCCGCGGAAGCAGCCCGGCTGCGTCGGCGACGCCTCGTCCACCCACTCGCCGGCGTCCTGCCCGTACACCGAGGTGCTCGAGGTCAGCACGAACCGCCCGCAGCGCAGCGCGCCGAGCAGCGCCGCCACGCCGTCCACGTACACCGCCCGGTAGGCCGCGTCGTCGCGGCCGGCGGGCGCGGCGGCGCACACCACCGCGTCGAAGGGTCCAGGCAGCGCGGCGAGCGCCGCGGCGTCGCGGAGATCCGCCTCGACGGGGACGACACCGGCCGGGAGCGGCCCGGCGCGCCGGCGCAGGCCGAGCACCTCGTGGCCCTCCGCCGCGAGCCGCGCGCCGAGGGCGCTGCCGACGTAGCCGCAGCCGGCGATCAGGACGCGCACGGGGACGCGGGGGGCGGCGCCAGGCGATGGAGCGCGACGGCGGCGGCGGTCGACACGTTCAGCGAGTCCACCGACGGCGCCATGGGGATGCGCACGGCGACGTCCGCCGCGGCGAGGGCGGAGGCGGAGAGGCCGTCGGCTTCGCTCCCCACCAGCAAGGCGCTCGCCGCCGCCGCGGGCAGCTCCTCGATCGCGAGGGTGGCGCGCGGCGCCAGCGCCACCACGCGGTAGCCCGCCTCCGCGAGCGCGCCGAGCGCGGCGGGCCAGGGGGCGCAGCGCGCGTAGGGGATCTCGAGCACCGCGCCCATCGAGGCGCGCACCGCCTTGCGGTAGAGAGGGTCGCCGCCGCCCGGCGAGAGCAGCATGCCGCCCGCGCCGAACGCGGCGGCGTTGCGGAACAGGCCTCCCAAGTTGTCCGGGTCGGCGATGTTCTCGCACACCAGCAGCGCCCGCCCCGCGGCGCGCGCCGCCGCGATCACCGCGCCGGGCTCCGCGGGCGCTCCGCGCTCCGCGAGGGCGACGCAGCCGCGGTGGAGCCGATGTCCCACCACGGCTTCGAGCACCTCCTGCTGGGCGGTCAGCAGCACGGCGTCCGGAGCGCGCTCCGCCAGGAGAGGCGCCAGCGCCTCGAGCGCGCGGGGCGTCGCGAGCAGCGCGCCCATGCGGAAGCGCGATGCCTCGCCGAGCAGCCGCTCGATCACCAGGCGTCCCTCCGCCGCGAAGAGGCCCGCAGCCGCGAGCGCGTCGGGGTCGCGCAGCCGGCGGAAGGGCGCGGCGGCCGCCGCGTCGGGATTCGCGATCCTCGCGACCTTCATCCGGCCTTCTTCGCCGCGGCCTCTCCAGCCGCGTCGGTCGGGTGCGCCCGGCGCGCCTCGGCGGGGCCGGTGTGCATCTCGCGCGCGTGGATCAGGCGTACGGCGCGGTCGTAGAGGAAGTAGTCCCAGGCCCAGTTGATCAGCACCAGCAGTCGGTTGCGGAAGCCGATCAGCAGAACGATGTGCAGCACCAGCCACGCCACCCAGGCGAAGAAGCCGCTGAACTGGAGCCCCTTCACGTGGGCCACCGCCGCGTTGCGGCCGATCGTCGCCATCGATCCCGGGTTCCGGTAGCGGAAGGACTGCAGCGGCTCGCCGCGCAGCGCGCGCACGATGCTCCGCGCCGCGTGGTCGGCCTGCTGCTGGGCGACCGGCGCCATCATGGGGAGAGCGGCGCCCTGGTCGTCTTCGAGGTAGGCGGCGTCGCCGATCACGAACACGCGGTCGGCGCCCGGGAGCTGCAGCGTCTCGCGCACGCGCACGCGGCCCTGGGGGCCGAGGGGCGCGCCGAGGCCGTCCACCAGGGGCTCGGCGCGCACGCCGGCGGCCCAGATCAGCGTGCGGGCGGGGATCACCTCCCCGCCGCGCAGCACCACGCGCTCGCCGTCGAAGCGGGTCACCTGGGCGCCGAAGCGCACCTCCACGTGCTTGCGCCAGAGGATCTCGGCGGTCACCTCGCGCAGTCGCTCCGGCATCGCACCGAGCAGGCGATCCGTCGCCTCGACCAGGATCACGCGCACGTCCTTCACGTTCAGGTCGGGGAAATCCTTGGTGAGCACCAGCCGGATCAGCTCCGAGAGCGCGCCCGAGCTCTCGACGCCGGTGGGGCCGCCGCCCACCACCACGAAGTTCAGCATCGCGCGACGGCGATCGGCGTCGGGCTCCTGCACCGCCGTCTCGAACATGCGCAGCACCTGGTTGCGGACGGCGACGGCGTCCTCGATGTCCTTCAGCGCCAGCCCGTTCTCCTCCACCGAGTCCAGGCCGAAGAAGTTGTTGGTGCCGCCGGGCGCGAGGATCAGCCAGTCGAACGGCAGATCGCCGGTGCTGGTGCGCAGCACGCGGCCGGCGACGTCGACACCCAGCACCTCGGCCAGCCGGAACGCGAAGTTGCGCTGGCGCCGGAAGATGGCGCGAACCGGGTGCGCGATGTCCTCCGCCGAGAGGCCCGCGGTGGCCACCTGGTAGAGCAGCGGCTGGAACAGGTGGTAGTTGCGCCGGTCGACCAGCGTGACGCGCACCGGGGCGCGCCGCAGCGCCCGCGCGGCGCGCAGCCCGCCGAACCCGGCGCCGACGATCACGACGTGGGGGCGCTGCTCCTGCTCTCCGGCCACGGCAACGGAAGGTAGCAGTCCCCCACCCTACTCGGCGGCCGCGGGCGCCCGCGCGGCCGGCGCAGCGGCGTGCTGGAGCTGGCTCAGGATGTTCACGCCCGTCGCGGTCTCGATCTGCTCGGCGAGGGAGATCACGGCCCCCGGGAGCTGCGTCACGAAGCGCGATACGCCGTTGCCGGGCCCGCCCGTGCCGCCGTCGATCACGCTCACCTTGTCGATGGTCACCCGCCCCACGGTGTCGGCGAGCTTGGCGATCAGCTCGGGCAGCATGTTCAGCACGAAGATCTTCTCGCCCTCGCCGTCCGCGCTCTGGTAGGTGGTGATCATCTGACCCAGCACGTGGAGCTGCGCCTGGCCGTTCTCGAGGATCGTGGCGGCGGCGCCCTTCGCCTCTAGCTCCATCGCCTCGCGCCGCGCCCGCGCCGGCTCGATCACGTCGGCCACCAGCTTCTTCTGCTGCAGCACGATGCGCTCCGCCTCGACGTCCTGCTCGTACTTCACCTGGGCGCGCTCGCCGGCGACCAGCGCCTCCTTCTCCTTGATCACGGCGTCCTTCTCGAGCTCGGCGGTACGCACGCGCAGATTGTTCTGCTCGACCGCGACGAGCTGGGAGGCCTTGGCCTGGTTGGTCTGCACCTCTCGTTCGGCCTCGATCTGGGCCCCGCGGATCATCTGGTCCGCGCGCGCCTTGGCCACCTCGGCGCGCTCTCGCGCGGCGGCCTGCGCCTGCTCGAGCTGCGAGTGCTGCTCCGCTTCGGCCTTGCGGGCGGCGGCGTCGGCGACGGCCTGGGCCGTCTTGATCTCGCGATCGGCGTCGATCTGCGCGCCGCGGATCTCCTGGGACGAGCGCGCCTTGGCGATCTCGGCGCGCTGGCGCGACAGCGCCTCGGCCTCTTCGGCTTCGGCGGCCTTCTCGGCCTCGGCCTTGCGGGCGGCGGCGATCACCTCGGCGGTCTTGCGGCGCCCGAGCGAGTCGAGATAGCCGGCCTCGTCGGAGACGTTCTGGATCTTGAGCGTGTCGAGCTGGAGCCCGAGCTGCTTCAGGTCGTTGTCGGCTTCCTCGATCAGGGAGGCCGCGAACTTGAGGCGATCCTCGTTCACCTCCTCCGGGGTCAGGGTCGCGAGCACCCCGCGCAGGTTGCCCTCGAGGGTGTCCTTGGCGATCTGGTGGATCTCGTCCATCGACTTCGCCAGGAAGCGCTCCAGGGCGTTGCCGAACGAGGGCTCGGAGGAGTCGATCTTGACGTTGGCGATGGCGGCCACCCGCAGCGGGATGCCCCCCTTCGAGTAGGCATTGGTGACCTCGAGCTCGACGGGCATCGTCTCGAGGAGCACGCGCGCCGCCTTCTCGAGCAGCGGGATGCGCAGCGCGCGCCCGCCGCGGATGATCCGATAGCCGACCGTCCCCCCGCTCGCGAGCTTCCGCGTGCGGCCGGAGAGGATCAGCACCTCGTTGGGGTGGCAGATCAGCAGGCAGCGATTCACGAACAAGGCGACTGCCACGAACAGCAAGCCGAGGATGACTGCCATCGCGATCACGTAGGTCCCGAGCATCGAGCCTCCCCCATAGCAACGGGCCGCCGAGTCAGCGGAGGATCTCCTCCTCCGAGATCTCGGCAACCCCGTCTCGGATGCGTACCACGACGACGCGCTCTCCCGAACGGAAGGCGTCGCGCCCCGCTTCGTCCGCGACGCGGGCGAGGAGCTGGACGGTGTGGTCCTCGAGCGTCACGGCGATCTTCCCGCGCCCGGGCCGGGCGCAGCCCACCAGCACGCTCGCCGGCTGTCCTTCCAGGTCGCTGAGCTCCGGCGGCGTGCCCGACTCGGTGCGCTGCAGGTAGCGGACCGCGCGCTGGAGCACGCTGCCGGCGAGCATTCCCATGCCGAGGGCGGACGCGAGGGTCGCAGTGCCGGATACCCGCAGCAGCGTGAGCGCCGAGCCCGTCAAACCGAAGAACGCGACGAAGAACACCGCGCCGCGCAGGCTGACGAAGCCCGCGAAGGCGTGCAGCCAGCCGTCGCCAGTCCCCGTTTCGCCGACGTCGTGGGACAGCTCGCCGTCGCCGAGGTCGAGGGCGTCCGCGGCCCCGAGCGAGAGCAGGACCAGCGCCCCTCCCAGGGCCAGGCAGGCGAGATAGAGAACCAGCATCTCCGACTCCCGGCGGCTACTGCGTGCCGACGCTACAGCAGCTCGGCCTTGAGGCGCTTCAGCTCCGCGTCGACCGCCTCGTCTTCGGCGAGCCGCTCGAGGTCCGCGTCGTCGTCGGGTCGGGGGGCGAGCACCTCGCGCACCGCCTCGGCTTCGGCCTCGATGGCGCCCACTTCGTCCTCGAGGAGCGCCAGGCCTTCGGCGGAGCCCGCCGCGGACCCCATGGCGCCGGCCACTGAGCGAAGCGTCTCGGCGGAGCGGCGCGATGCTTCCTGCATGCGGATCTGCGCCTGAGCGCCGCGCTTGCGCCGCACCAGCTCGTCGCGCTTGCGGCGCGCCACCTGAACCTGGTCCTCGAGCCGGGAGAGATCTCCCTTCAGCCCCGCCGCCAGCTCGGAGGCGGAGGCCCGCTCGCGCTCGAGGGCCTCGCGCTGCTCGGCCAGGCGCAGCTTGCGGGCCAGCAGCGTGCGCGCGCGGGCCTCGTCGCCGCGCGCCAGCACCAGCCGCGCCTTGCTCTCGAGCTCGTCCATCTGCTCGCCCGCCCCGCTGATCTGCTTCTCCAGGTGCTTGTGGCGGGCGACGGCTCGCACCGTCTCCCGGCGCACGTCGACGATGCTCTCCTCCATCTCCCGGATCAGCTGCTTCACCAGGACCTCGGGGTCTTCGGCCTGATCGAGCAGGTGGTTGATGTTGGCGGCGATCAGGGTGGAGATGCGCTGCAGGACGGTCATGGCTGCCTCCCGGGCGGCGCCTTCCTCCGCCCTCGGCTATCCGCAGAAGCACGCGGCATGCCAACGCGACAGGCCCTGGAAACCACGTTCCGCTGTCCGAAGCTGGCGGATCCCACCTCCGGTCGGCGCGCTACGCCAACATGTCTCCCAGCCGGTACTTGCGGTAGTAGTGGCGGAACTGGTCGTAGCTCATGCCGAGGCGCCGCGCGGCCTCGCGCTGGCTGCCCCCGGCGTCCTTGAGCGCGTTCAGCAGCAGCGACTTTTCGTACGCGCGCACGCTCTCCTCGAAGGAGCGCCCCAGCGGCTCGACGGAGGTGATCTCGAGCGGCAGCTCGGAGGAGCTGATGACCCCGTCCGCATCCGAGATGTAGAGCCGCTCCACGACGTTGCGAAGCTGCCGCAGGTTTCCCGGCCAGTGGTAGGCCATCAGGTCCTGGATCGCCGAGGGGCTGAACTGCTTGGGCTCGAGGTCGGGGATCTCCCGGTGGAGCTGCTCGACGCAGGCCTCGATCAGCTGCGGGATGTCCTCGCGCCGCTTGCGCAGCGGAGGCAGCACGAGCTCGGCGAAGGACAGGCGGTCGTAGAGGTCCGGCAGGAAGTCCCCGCGCCCCATCAGGGCCTCGAGGTCCGCGTTCGTGGCCGCGATCACCCGCACGTCGACGGCGATCGACTGGTTCCCCCCGACGCGCTCGAAGCGCTGGTACTCGATCACGCGCAGCAGCTTCTGCTGGGCGCTGCGCGGCATGTTGGCGACCTCGTCGAGGAACAAGGTGCCCTCGTGCGCCTGCTCGAGCTTCCCGGGCCGGCTCTCCTGGGCGCCCGTGAAGGCGCCCTTCTCGTGTCCCAGGATGGCCGCGTCGAACAGCTCGCTCGGGAAGGCGGCGCAGTTCACGACGACGTAGCGGTCGGGCCTGCGCCCGCTGCGCTGGTGCACGAAGCGCGCGAGCAGCTCCTTGCCGGTGCCGCGCTCGCCGCGAATCAGGATCGGCCGCGGAACCGGGGCCAGCCGCTCCGCCTGCTGGACGACCGCCAGGAACGCCGGACTGGATCCTACGCCCGGGCTCGCAGGGGCGTCGTCGTGGGGCGCCATTCCGGCAGACTAGGCCACGAAGCGGGTCACGTGCTCCATCGCGGCGGGGGAGCCCAGCAGGACGCTGGTGCGCTGGTGGAGGTCGCGGGGCTGGACCTCGAGCAGGCGTTGGCTGCCGGCCGCGGCGACGCCGCCGGCCTGCTCGACGAGCAGCGCCATCGGGTTGCCCTCGTACATCAGGCGCAGCTTGCCTTCGGGGGCCTTGCGCGTGGGGGGGTAGAGGAACACGCCGCCCTTCAGCAGCGTGCGGTGCACGTCGGCGACCATCGAGCCGATGTAGCGGCTGCCGTAGCCGTTCTCGTGCGCCCAGGAGAGGTACGCGCGCACGCCGTCGCCGAAGTCGTTCCAGTAGGCCTCGTTGATCGAGTAGGTGCGGTCCTCGCCGATGCGCAGCCCTTCCTTCACCAGCAGGAACTCGCCGAGCTCGGCGTCGAGCACGTACATGTCGACGCCTTGCCCGGTGGTCAGCACCAGGATCGTCGACGTGCCGTAGAGGACGTAGCCCGCGGCGATCTGCCGGATGCCCGGCTGGAGCACCGCCGCGGCGGTGGTGTCGTCGGGCTGGTCGTTTCGCAGCACGCTGAAGATCGTGCCGACGCTCACCGCCACGTCGATGTTGGAGGAGCCGTCCAGCGGATCGGCGAGCACGCAGAAGACGCCGCCGTCGCTGCGCGGCCGCAGCACCACCGGGTCGCCCTGCTCCTCGGAAGCGTAGACCGCGACGTCGGGGCGTGCGCGCAGGCAGGCGTGCAGGATGCGGTCCGTGATCACGTCGAGCTTCTGCTGGGCCTCGCCGTGGACGTTGTCGTCCCCCGCGTGCCCGATCACGTCGTCGATGCGCGCCCGCCGGATCTTGCGGGCGATCCGCTTGGCGGCGAGGGCGATGGCGCCGATCACTCCCGCCAGGTCGCCGGCGGCATTCGGCTCGCCGGCCTTGCGGGCGGACAGGTGCATCTGGAGGGTCAGCAGGTTCTCCCGGAGAGGGTCGGACTGGCTCACAGGGTGGGGCTCCCGTCGTTGGCCCGCCGGCGAGGCGGCGCGGCCGCAAGGTAACGAGATCGTTCGGGGCCGCACCCCCCGCGGGGAGTCAAGGGGCTCCTGCGGTGGGTGGCGAGGCGGGCCCTTGCGGTGACGGCGGCGCGAGCGCCGCCGATGCGGTATCTGACTGGGGTCCAGGGGCACCGCCGAGGGCGACCCGCGAGTGCCTGCCGGTCCGCGCTTCCCGCGCCGGTGACCGGCGATCCCCAGCCCTCGGCCAGCCGCCGCGCACAGACGGCGCGACGGTCCTCCCGGGCAGCGCCCGGTCCCCGCGGAGCCGGGCAGGAGCAGGAGCGCCAATGGCGGCCCGACGATCGAGCACACGCAAACCGCGCGCAGGCAAGAGTCCGGCGGGCGGTGGCTCCGACGACACGACGGCCGAGGAGACGCGCGCCGAAGCGGCGCAAGCGGAGCTCGTCGACGAAGCGCCGCTGGACGAGGACGACGACGAGCTCGGCGCGCCGTCGGACCCGGCGCTCGGCGCCCTCGCCTCGATCGACCGCGCGACGCTGCTCGCCGAGCTCGGCGTCGAGCCGCGTGGGGAGCGCGAGGACCAGGAGGACGACGAAGAGGACGAGGAGATCGTCGACGAGGGCGACCTCGAGGCGCCGGAGCCGATCCGCCAGGCGGCGCTGCGGCTCGGCATCCAGCGGCTCCACGCCGAGCAGAAGCGCGTGCTCTCCGAGGTGCTCGCCGGCCGCGACGTGCTGATGGTGCTGCCGACCGGCTTCGGGAAGTCGGCCTGTTACCAGATCCCCTCGATGATCCTGCCGAAGCCCGTGCTGGTGATCTCGCCGCTGCTGGCGCTGATGCGCGACCAGAGCGAGAAGCTGGCCCAGCTCGGCGTCCCCTGCGTGCGGCTCGACGGCACCGTGCGGGGCAAGGAGCGCGCCGCGGCGCTGGCCCGGGTCGCGGCCGGCGGCTCGCTGCTGGTGCTCACCACGCCCGAGAGCCTCTTCAACCAGGAGGTGAGCGCGGCCCTCGCCCGCTCGGGCATCTCGCTGGCCGCGATCGACGAGGCCCACTGCATCTCCGAGTGGGGCTACGACTTCCGGCCCGCCTACCTGCAGCTCGGCGAGCGCATCCGCAGCCTCGGCCGCGCGCCGATCCTCGCGCTCACCGCCACCGCGACGGACAAGGTGCGCGATGCCGTCCAGCGCTTCCTCGGCATGGAGGACGCGGTCGTCATCTCGACCTCGCCGCACCGCTCGAACCTGGCGTTCGACGTGCTGCGCTGCGGCGAGGGCGCGCGCCTGCGCGCGATGCTGCGCCTCGCCTTCCGCGTGCGCCGCCCCGGCATCATCTACTGCTCGACCACCCGCGAGGTGGACGAGATCTACACCGTCTTCCAGCGCTTCGGCATCCCGTGCCATCGCTACCACGGCAAGATGTCCGCGTCCGAGCGCACCAAGAACCAGGACGGCTTCATGCGCCGTGGGCGGCGCACGGTGATGGTCGCGACCAGCGCCTTCGGCCTCGGCATCGACAAGGCCGACATCCGCTACGTGATGCACTACCACGCGCCGGGCTCGCTCGAGCAGTACGTGCAGGAGGCCGGGCGCGCGGGGCGCGACGGACGTCGCGCGAACTGCATCTTGCTCTACGCGCCCGAGGATCGGAAGATCCACGAGGCGCTGCTCTCCCGCAGCCGCGTCCGCCCCGAGCAGCTCTATAAGCTCGGTCGCGCGCTGGCCGCCTGGGCGGGCGAGGACAAGACGCCCTCCCTCTCGGCGCTCGCGCTCTCGGCCAACCTCGGCACGCGCACCACCGCGGCGCTGCTGGCGCTGCTCGAGGAGGCCACCCTGGTGCGCTTCGACCAGAGCGCGGTCTACGTCACCGTGCCGGCGGACCGCATCGAAGAGGAGTCGCGCCAGCTCGCCAGCCAGTTCGAGACGCTGCGCACCCAGGACCAGCGGCGCCTCGAGGCCGTCGCGGACTACGCCGACGAGGCCGGCTGCCGGGCGGCCTACCTGGCCGGCTACTTCGGCGAGGATCCGGACTTCCGCTGCGGCCTCTGCGACCGCTGCCGCGGCTCGAGCGACCGGCCGGACAGCTTCTTCGAGCCGCTCGCGCCGCCGCGCCGCGCCGGGCGCCGGCGCGGGCCGCAACGCGGGCCGGTGCGCGGGCGGGGCCGCGGAGCTCCGGGGCGAGGCCGGGAGCGCGACCGGGGTCGCGGCCGGCCGGGCCACGGAGAGACCCCGCGCCGCGGGCCCGCCTTCCAGCCGGCCGGAGAGCCGGGCGCCGAAGCGCCCCGCCGGCGCCGGCGGCGAGGGCGGCGCCGCGGGCGGCGCGGCGGGCCCGATGCGATGAACGACGTCGACCGCGCCGGAATGCAGCCCGAATCTCCGGGCCCGAACCCGGGGTCGGGCGTCCCTGCTCCCCAGGCTTCCTCTGCCCCGCCGCGCGCAGAGCCGCGCGCAGAAGCGGGCGGCCCGCTCGCGGAGGGGGATTCCGGTCCCCGCCGCCGGCGTCGCCGGCGCGGGCGTCGTCGCGGGCGCGGCCGGGGCGGCCGCCCGCCCTTCGGTGCCGGCGGACCGGAGCCGACGCAGCCTCCGCCCGCGCCGGCGGATCCGATCTAGGCCCGCACCGCGAGCACGCTCGAAGCCTCGCTTCTTGCGTGCTGCCTGCCGCCGCCTCGGTTGTCGGTGCACCCTTCCCTGCCAACTGATTTGGCAGCGAATGGCCTTCAGGTCCGCTCGGGAAGAGCCGAAGAGGGCGTCTCAGCCCGGATGGGCGCTGGCACGCGACTTGCTCTAGTCCGTGACGTCGCCCACAGGGACCACCGCCAGAGAGAGGGAGACTTCGATGAACCGCCTCGCCGCCTTCGCCGCCCTCGGTGCGCTGCTGCTCGCAGCCCCGAGCTTCGCCACGGACGCCAAGCAGGACGAGACCCCCGCCGTGAGCACTGCGGCTCCCGTCGCCAAGGAGGCGCCGCTGCGCCGCCGCACGACCCTGGAGCGCTGGCGTGGTGGCCCGACGCGGGGCGCCCACACCGACACGCTGATCCGTCAGGAGGCGCTCGACAAGACCCTCCCGATCGTGACCCACACCGCGAACATCGCCGCGACGCCGAGCTTCTAGGCGACGCGGTCCTAGCGACACCCGGGCGGGGGGCGCGCGAGAGCGCGTCCCCCGCTCATCTTTTGCAGGCCGGCTCGGCGAGAAAGCGGCGGATCTCCGCGAAGGCCGCCTCGGGATCGTCGCGGAAGACGCCGTGGCCGCAGCCCGGGAAGCGCACGAGACGCGTGCATTCCGGCGGCAGCGCGGCGGCGATGTCGACCGAGTCCTCGGGCGGCGTGATCGGATCGTCCTCGCCTGCGAGGATCAGGGTCGGGCAGCGCACCCTGGCGAGATCCGGCAGCAGATCCATGCTGCGGTCCTCGCCGCCGCCGAAGTGGAACATCACCTCGAGGTTCCAGACGGTGCGGGCGTTCGCGTCGGGATCGCGGGGCTTGCGGCTGTAGAGGGGGAAGCACTGGCGCGTGTACTCGGGGAGCGTCTCGGGTCCGGGGGTCTCCCAGTAGGCGCGCGCCGCCTGCGCGGCCGCGGGCCCTCCGAGTCGCCCGAACGCCGCCACGATCCGCTCGAGCCGCGTGCGCGCCGTGGTGCTCGAGAGCACGAGCTTTCCCGGATGGCTGGGATGGCGCGCGGCGTAGGCCATCGCGACCATGCCGCCGAAGCTCTGGCCGAGCACGACCGGCCGCTCGATGCCGAGGGCGTCGCAGAATGCGCGCACGTCGTCGGCCCACTCGGCGAGCGTCCAGCCCGCAGGATCCCGTCCCTCGCTGCGGCCGTTGCCGCGGTGGTCCAGGTAGACGAGCTGCGCGTCGCCCGCGAGCGCCGAGAACGAGGGTTTGAAGCTCGAGTGGTCGAAACCGGGACCGCCGTGGAGCAGCAGCAGCGTCGGCTTCTCGCGCATGCGCGGGCCGTCGGGGACGAGGGCCGCGCCCTCGACGTCGAAGAAGAGGGTCGTGTCCCGGACGCGGATCCTCACGCGGGCCTCCTGCGGGGCGGATGGTCCCCGAGCCGGCGGCGGGTATCGTATCGCCCGATGTCCGAACAGTCGCCCTGCTCGCTCGCGGCGCTCGGTGTCGTGAGCTGCCTCGGCTCCGGGCCCGACGAGACGTGGCGAAGGCTCGCGGCGGCCGACGGCTCTCGGCTCAGCGTGCGCGACGACCTCGCGCCCGGCCGCTCGCTGCTCGTGGGTGCGGTCCGCGAGGAGCTGCCGGCCGTGCCGCCCGCCTTGTTCCGCTACGCGTGCCGCAACAACGCCCTGAGCCTCGCCGCGCTCGGCCAGATCGAGGCGCCGCTGCGCGACGCGATCGCGCGGCACGGACCCGAGCGGGTGGGGGTGGTGATCGGCACCAGCACCTCCGGCGTCGGCGACGCCGAGGCGGCGATCGCGCACCACCTCCGCACCCAGGCGCTGTCGCCGTCGTTCTACTACGACCAGCTCGAGTTCGGCGGAGCCGCGGGCTTCGTGGCCGAGTACCTCAGTCTGCGCGGGCCCTGCTACACGCTGTCGACCGCCTGCTCCTCCGGGGCGCGCGCCCTCGCCTCGGCCCGCTCGCTGCTCGCCCTCGGCGTCTGCGACGCCGTGGTCGCCGGCGCCACGGACTCGCTGTGCGGCCTCACCGCCAGCGGGTTCGCGGCGCTGCAAGCCGTGGCGGACGGCGTGACCAATCCGATGAGCGCGAACCGCGCGGGGATCACCCTCGGCGAGGCGTCGGCCCTGTTCCTGGTGACGCGCGACGCCGGGGGCGTGCAGCTCCTCGGCGCCGGAGAGTCGAGCGAGGCGCACCACATGTCGGCGCCGGACCCGGAGGGGCGCGGCGCGCGCGACGCCATGCAGGCGGCCCTCGCCGACGCGGGGATCGCTCCGGAGGAGATTGCCTACCTGAACCTCCACGGAACCGGGACCCCGCTGAACGACGCGATGGAGAGCGTGGCCGTGGCCGCGCTGTTCGGCTGCGAGCTGCCCTGCAGCTCCACGAAGCCCCTGGTGGGCCACACGCTCGGCGCGGCCGGCGCGCTGGAAGCGGCCTTTTGCTGGCTCGTCCTCCAGAAGCGCGAAGACGACGAGCTGGTGCTGCCGGCGCACTGCTTCGACGGCGTGCGCGACGAGGCCCTGCCGCCCCTGCACTTCGCCGCGCGCGGCGAGCGGGCGTCGCTGCACGGCCCGGCGCGCGTGATGACGAACTCCTTCGGCTTCGGCGGCAACAACTGCACGCTGGTGCTGGGCGCCGCGTGAGCCTGCCTGCCCGCGTGCTCGGCTGGGCGGCCTGGGCCCCGGGGCTCGAGGACGCCGCGGCGTGGCGGAGCTGGGCCGAGGCCCCGGAGCCGCTCGGGCGCGAAGGCGTCCCCGACGCGCGCTTCCTGCCCGCGATGCTGCGGCGCCGCTGCACGCCGCTGACGCGCATCATGCTGCGCGCCGCCTACGACGCCTGCGAGGAGCCGCTCCGCTCCGAGGTGCGGACCGTGTTCGCGTCGCGGCACGGCAGCATCAACGAGTCGATCGAGCTGATCGAATGCGTGGCCCGCGGGCTGCCGCTCTCGCCGGCCAAGTTCAGCCACACCGTGCACAACGCCCAGGCCGGCCTGTTCTCCATCGCCGCCGGCAACCGCCGCGCCTCGAGCTCGCTGGCGGCGCAGCAGGACACCCTCGGCCACGGCTGGCTCGAGGCCCTCGCGCACCTCCAGCGCGAGCCCGGCCGGCCGGTGCTGCTGGTGGTGGGCGACGTACCCCTCGCGCCGACCTTCGCGCCCCTCGTGAAGGAGCCGGTCTGCTCCTACGCGGTGGCCTGGCTGCTCGCGGCCGGCGCCGAGGGCGAGCGCGTGTCCTTCGCGTCGGGGGCTCCTCGAGGGGCTCGCTCGGACCTCGCCTGGCCCGACGCGGCGGAGCTGCTGCGCTGGTGGCTCTCGGGCGAGCCGGAGCTCGAGATCACCGGCGCCCGCCAGCGCTTCGAGTGGACGCGGGGCTGACCGCGCGCTTTCGGGGCAACGGGCCCGATCCCAGTGTAGAGTCGCTCCTTCCCAGAGTGCTTCCGGAGGAGCCCGCTGCGTATGGATGGTCGTCGGCTCTCCCGGTTTGTCGCCTTCGCTGCGCTGTCGGCCGCACCGGCGGCGGCCGGGGTGACGCCGTCCGTGTTCGGCGGGCGGATCGCGTGCGCGGAGCTCGAGAGCGGCGTGCAGTTCTGCCAGGGCGACGTCGCACACCGCGTCGAGAGCTTCGACGGCGTGCCGCTCGACGTGAACGTGACGCTGCCGCCCGCCGCGGAGGACGGTCCCTTCCCGCTCGTCGTGGAGCTGCACGGCTACTCCCAGGCCAAGTCCGCCGAGCCCTCGACGGAGCGCGCGCTGGCCGGCTACGCGGTGGTCAACTACAGCGCGCGCGGCTTCGGCGAGTCGTGCGGATCGATGGCCTCGCGGGCGCCCGACGCGAGCCTCCCGAACCCGGACGTCTGCGCCGAGCGCGGCTGGGTGCGCCTCGCCGACGCGCGCTACGAGGCGCGCGACACCCAGCACCTCGCCGGTCTGCTGGCCGACGAGGGACTGATCCTGCCGTCGGCGGTGGCCGTGACGGGACCTTCCTACGGCGGCGGGCAGTCGATGATGCTCGCGGCGCTGCGCAACCGCACCATGCTGCCCGACGGCTCGCTCGTGCCCTGGCAGAGCCCCGGCGGCCTCGACATGGAGATCGCCGCCGCCGCCGCGCTGATTCCGTGGTCGGACCTAGCCGAGTCCCTGGTGCCCGCCGGGCGCACCCTCGACTACCGCGCTTTCAATCCCTACGGCGCGCGCGCAGGCATCCAGAAGCAGTCGTGGGTGAACTTCCTGTACATCGGCGGTCTCCTCACCGGCTTCTACGCCCCCGACGGGATCGATCCCGAGGCGGACCTTCCCGGCTGGAAGGCCGCGCTCGACGCCGGCGAGCCCTACGACGGGAACCCCGTGGCCGAGGCCGCTCTCGACCAGGTGACGTCGTATCACTCCGCCTACTACCTCGACGACTCGATCCCGCCGGCGCCGCTCTTCGTCTACAGCGCCTGGACCGACGACCTGTTCCCGGCCGACGAGGCCGTGCGCTTCTGGCGCAAGACGCGGGAGCTCCATCCGGACGCCGAGCTGGCGCTCCACTTCGCCGACCTGTTCGGCCACCCGCGAGCCGGCCTCGCCAACGGGCTCGGCGCGGTGCCGGAGCGCATCGAGGCCTTCCTGGCGCGCCACCTGAAGGGCACGGGCGAGCCGCTGCCCGAGATCGAAACCTACACCCAGGCGTGTGAGACGGCGGCGGTCGAAGGTCCATTCGTGGCGGACGACTGGGACGCCCTGCATCCGGGCGAGGTGCGCTTCCGCGCGCGCAAGGCGCAGCGCTACGACGCCGCGAGCGGCGATCCCGCGGTGGCGGCGTTCCTCGAGCCGGTGAGCGGCCCCCCCTGCCGCACGCTGCCGGCCCTCGACGACCCGGGCGCCGCCAGCTGGCGCCTGCCGCCCGCCTCGGGCGCCGGCTACACCCTGCTCGGCGCTCCCACCGTGATCGCGACGATCGACGCGAGCGGGAGCTACGCGCAGGTGGCGGCGCGGCTCTGGGACGTGGCGCCGGGCGGCACGCAGTCCCTCGTCTCCCACGGCTTCTACCGGCCGCGCAGCGACAACCTAGGCCCCCAGGTGTTCCAGCTCCACCCGAACGGCTGGCGCTTCGCTCCGGGGCACGTGGCCAAGCTCGAGCTGCTGGGGCAGAGCCCGACCTTCGGCCGCGAGGCGGGCGGCCCCTTCCACGTGACGATCTCGGACCTCGAGCTGCGCCTGCCCGTGCGCGAGGCGCCGGACGGCGGCGACGTGCTGGCGCCGGCGCCCTTCGTGCTGCCGCCCGAGGACCTGGAGCCCGCGGACACGGGCACGCCCTCCTGCCCGGCGGCGCCCCAGGACGACTGCAGCGCCGGCGAAGCGGGCTCGCTGACGCTCGCGGCGGACGCCAGGCCCGAGCGCGAGCGCCTCGCGTGGACCTGGAAGGGCGCTCCGGCGGACTTCGGCGATCCGACGGCCACCACTGCCTTCCGGCTCTGCGTCTACGACGCGAGCGACGCCCTCGTCGCGAACGTCGCCGCGCCCGCCGGAGGCCGTTGCGGAAGCGGCCGGCAGGCAAAGGACTGCTGGAAGGAGAAGCGGCGCGGGTTCCGCTTCGGCGGGCGCCCGCAGGCCGCCGACGGGCTCGCCGCGCTGGCGCTCGCGGGAACGGGCGCGAAGGCCTCCGTCACGCTCCGCGCGCGAGGGCCCGGCCTGGCGCTTCCGGCGTTGCCCCTCGCGCTCCCGGCGCGCGTCCAGCTCGTCGGCAACCGCGACGCCTGCTGGGAGGCCCGCTACAGCGAGCCGGCGCAGCGGAACGACGCCGGCGACTTCCGCGATCGCGCGGACTGAGCGGCGGAGCTTCGCGAAGCGGGAGCGCCGGGGCTGGCGCGCCCAGCGCTCAGCGCCGCGCCCGGCGGCGCGGCTTCGGATGCGCCGCGATCTGCCGGCGCGTCTCGGCCGAGACCGGGGCCGCGAGCAGCGCGGCGACGAGATCGATCAGGTGGCTCGTGAAGAAGCGCACGTCGCTCTTCTGCCGATCGCGGCTGCGCCGGGCCAGCTCGGTGAGCGTGAAGCGGATCGCGACGAAGCGGCGGTGCAGGCGGACCGCCTCCGGGGAGAGCAGCGGCTCGACGAGCGCCCGCCAGCGGAAGGTGCTGTCCGTCGGATCCTCGACGTTCGCAGGGTTCAGCACCGGGCGCGGGCGGTTCGCGAGATCCGCGAGGATCTGGATGTAGCCGGCGCCGCCGTCGGGGTCCTCCAGCTCGGCGGCCAGGGGCCGCACCAGCGCAGCCGCGAGCGGGCGCAGGTCGCCGCTGCGGCCGTCGGCCTCGATCTGGTCGAGCAGGGCGTGGCGGCGCGACTCGACGGCCGGGTGGTGCTTCGCGAGCACGGCGCGGAGCAGCCCGGCGCGGTCGCCGAAGTGGTACTGGATGGCGCTGGCGTTGCCGGCGCCGGCAGCGGCGTTGATCTCGCGCAGACTGACCGCGTCGACGCCGGCGCCCGCGAAGAGCGTCTCGGCGGCGGCCACCAGCCGTTCGCGGACGTCGCTGCGGGCTGCCGGCTTCCCCATGGCCGCCAGCTTGACATGGAATGCGATCGCATTCAACATGGATGCGGGCGCAGGAGGCCCGCCATGTCCATCGACTTCACCCTCTCCCCCGAGCTCGAGACCATCCGCCTGCGCGTGCGCAAGTTCATGGACGAGGTCGTCCGGCCCACCGAGCAGAAGATCGGGAACCCCGAGGAGCTCGAGCGCGCCGAGTACATCAAGCTGCTGTTCGGAATGCGCGAGCGCGCGAAGCAGGAGGGCCTCTGGCTCCCGCACATGCCGGAGGAGTACGGCGGCATGGGGCTCGGCCACGTCGAGCTGGCGATGGTGCAGGCGGAGGCGGCTAAGACCGGCTATGGCCCGTTCGTGCTCAACTGCCAGGCGCCCGACGAGGGCAACATGCACACCCTGCTCCACTGGGCGACGCCGGAGCAGAAGCAGAAGTACCTGCGGCCGCTCTGCGACGGCATGGCGATGAGCTGCTTCGCGATGACCGAGCCCGAGGTCGCCGGCTCCGACCCGACGCTGATCCAGACGCGGGCGGTGCCCGACGGCGACCACTGGGTGATCGACGGCCACAAGTGGTTCATCTCGAACGCCCGGCGCGCGCGCTTCGCGATCCTGATCGCGCGCACCGAGGACCGCCCCGAGATCCCGCAGGCCGGCAACACGGCGTTCATCGTCGACATTCCGTCCGAGGGCTGGACCCGCGTGCGCGAGGTCGCCACGATGCACGGCGGCAGCGGCCACTCCGAGATCCGCATCGAAAACCTGCGCGTCCCGGACGCGAACCGGCTGGGCCCGCGCGGGAGCGGCCACGTGCTCGGCCAGTACCGGCTCGGCCCGGCGCGGCTCGCCCACTGCATGCGCTGGATCGCCCAGGCGGAGACGGCGCTCGACATGATGGTCGACCGCGCCACCAAGCGCTTCGCCCACGGCTCCCTGCTCTCCGAGAAGCAGGGCATCCAGTGGATGATCGCCGACTCGACGCTGGAGCTCTACCAGGCCAAGCTGATGGTGCTCCACGCGGCCTACCGCATCGACAAGAAGCTCGACTTCAAGAGCGAGGTGTCGATGGCGAAGCACTTCGTCGCGAACATGCTCGGCCGCGTGATCGACCGCGCCATCCAGGTGCACGGCGCGCTCGGCTACTCGACGGACACGCCGCTCGCGCACATGTACCAGCACGCGCGCTGGGCGCGCTTCGCCGACGGCGCCGACGAGGTCCACCAGATGCGCATCGCCCAGCGCACCATCGCGGCCTACCAGAAGGAAGGCTCGACGCGCAGCGCGACGGGCGACCTTCCGGTCTAGCGCGGATCGCGAATCGGCTCGGACCGAGAGTGCCGCTGCTCGGCTTCGATCGCGTCTCGATCGGCTTCGGCCGGGGTCCGCTGCTCGAGCAGGCGAGCTTCCAGGTCGACGCCGGAGAGCGCGTCTGCCTGATCGGCCGGAACGGCGCCGGGAAGTCCACGCTGCTGCGGATCGCGGCGGGCGAGCTCGCACCCGACGCCGGCGAGGTCTGGCGGGCGCCCGGCCTGCGCATCGCGCGGCTCTCGCAGGAGATCGCCTTTCCCGAAACGGCAGGCGTCTTCGACGTCGTGGCGGAAGGCCTGCCGAAGGCCGGCGACCTGCTCGCGGCGTACCACCACGCGGCGCACGCCGTCGCGGGAGATCCGGGGCAGCTCGCGCGGCTCGGAGAGCTGCAGCACGCGCTCGAGGCGGAGGACGCCTGGCGGCTCCACGAACGCGTCGAAGGCGTGCTGTCGCGGCTCGAGCTTCCTGCAGACGCCGCGATCGGCTCGCTCTCGGGCGGTTGGAAGCGGCGCGTCGGGCTGGCGCGCGCCCTGGTCTCGGATCCCGACCTGCTGCTCCTCGACGAGCCGACGAACCACCTCGACGTCGAGGTGACGGAGTGGCTGGAGGACGCGATCGCCGAGCTGCCCGGCGCCGTGCTCTTCGTCACCCACGACCGCGCCTTCCTCACGCGCCTCGCCACGCGCATCCTGGAGCTCGACCGCGGGGTCCTCACCTCGTGGCCGGGGAGCTATCCGAGCTTCCTCGAGAAGAAGGCCGCGGCGCTCGAAGAGGAGGCGCGGCATCGCGCGCTCTTCGACAAGCAGCTCGCGCAGGAGGAAGCCTGGGTCCGCCAGGGCATCAAGGCCCGCCGCACGCGGAACGAGGGCCGCGTGCGCGCCCTGCTCGCGCTTCGGGAGGAGCGCGCGCAGCGTCGCGAGGCGCCGGGCCGCGCCCGGATCGCGATCGAGGAGGCCGAACGCTCCGGGAAGCTCGTGATCGAAGCCGAGGGAGTTTCCTTCGCGTGGGGCGAGAAGCCCATCGTGCGCGACCTCTCGCTGCGGATCCTGCGCGGCGACCGGATCGGGCTGATCGGCCCGAACGGCGTCGGCAAGACCACGCTGCTCCGGATCCTGCTCGGCGAGCAGCCGCCCGATCGCGGGCGCGTGCGGCTCGGCACCCGGCTCGAGATCGCGTACTTCGACCAGCTCCGCGATCAGCTCGAGCCCGACAAGACGGTGATCGAGAACGTCGCCGCCGGGCGCGAGTACCTGGAGGTCGGCGGCCAGCGCCGGCACGTGCTCGGCATCCTCCAGGATTTCCTCTTCACCCCCGAGCGGGCGCGCTCTCCCCTTCACGCGCTGTCCGGGGGCGAGCGGAACCGGCTGCTGCTCGCGCGGCTCTTCACGCGGCCGGCGAACCTGCTCGTCCTCGACGAGCCCACGAACGACCTGGATCTCGAGACCCTCGAGCTGCTCGAGGAGCGGCTGCTCGACTTCGACGGGACGGTCCTGCTGGTGTCCCACGACCGCGCGTTCCTCGATCGGGTCGTCACCTCGACGCTCGCCTTCGAGGGCGAGGGTCGCGTCTTCGAGTACGTGGGCGGCTATGCGGACTGGGTCCGCCAGCGCCGAACCGCCCGGCCGCCCGCGCCGGCCGGCGGACCGCGGCGCGCGTCCGCACCGGTCGCGCGGCAGTCCCGCAGCAAGCGCACCTTCAAGGAGGAACGCGAGCTGGCCGAGCTTCCGGCGCGCATCGAGGCGCTCGAGCGGGAGCAGGTCGAGCTCGTCGAGCGCCAGAGCCGGCCGGAGTTCTACAAGCAGGAGCCGACCGAGCAGGCGCGGGTGCGCTCCCGGGCCAGCGCGCTCGTCGCCGAGCTCGAGGCCGCCTACGCGCGCTGGGAGCATCTCGAGGGGCGCGGCTGACCCGCCGCGCCGCATGCGGCGCTCAGCGGCCCGTAGCGGCCCTGGCGACCCGCTCGCCGCAGTCGAAGCAGTAGACGATCCGGTCGCGCCGCATCCGGGCATGGCCCAGCTCGGAGCAGCCCTTCGCGCGGATGGCGCCGTTCACGACCGCGCCGCAGGTGCAGCAGAAGCGCACGGTGACCACCGCGCGCCCGTGGTTGTCGTTGGCGCAGCGCATTCGCAGCATGTCCCGGACTCCTTCTCCCGATCTCGCGGCCTGCTCAACATACTGCAAATGCAAAATTCATCAAGCACCTCGAGGCGACGCCTTGCGAGAGCGGAGGAACGCCAGGTACTTGAGCAGCTCCTCCTCCTCCTCCGCGGTCAGATCGTCGATCGCGAAGACGGCCAGCCTCCGGCGCCGGCCGGCCGCGCCCCCCTTGGGCGGCAGCAGGTAGCCCGCCTTCTCCATCAAGGTCTCGTAGGGCACGGCGTAGACCGCGGCGAGGTTGCGCAGCACGTTGGGCGACGGCTTGCGGATCTTTCCCTTCTCGAGCTGGCTCAGGTAGGCGTTCGAGACGGATCGACCGGTTGCCTGCTCTACTTGCCGCAGCGAGAGGAGCTTGGCCTTGCGCAGGTCGGCGAGCAGATCGCCGAGCGCATTGGAGGGCCCTCCGAAGCCGGAGGGCTTGCGCGGGCCCCGGGAGCGACGTCCGTCCTCGGTCATGGGCGCCAGTATGACGCGCTTCGCCTCCGCGTGGTGCCGTAGCGCCCTCCTCACGCGTAGCGGGCCTTCGTGCCCTCGGCGCGCTCGCCCTTCGCCGCCACGTCCGCCACGACCGCGCGCAGGTCCGACAGGTACTCGTCGGCCACGCGCGCGTGGGCCGGCGAGAGCATCAGGTGGATGGCGCGCGGCTCGGTGGTGAGGCCCGTGAACCAGCCCCGCCTCGTCAGGCCGCCCCACACCGCGAAGGGGTCGAGGCGCTCGGATCCGTAGATGAACAGCCCGAGCTGGGGATCGCCGTAGGTGCGGAGCTCGGGCATCGCGTCGATGGCGGCCATCAGCTTCGCGCGGGTCTCCGTCACCTGGCGCGCCTTCTCGCGGTAGCCCTCGACGCCGAGGTAGTTCATCACCGCCCAGGCCGAGGCGATCGCGCCTCCGGGCCGGGTGCCGGCGAGGGTGGGGGTCATCATCCCGCCCGCCGGCCAGCCGTCGAACTGGAAGATCTGGTGCTGCCACTGCGCCTCGCTGCGATGGAAGACCGTGCTGGCGCCCTTCGCGGCGTAGCCGTACTTGTGGAGGTCGGCCGAGATGCTTCGCACCCCGGGCAGCGCGAAGTCGAAATCGGGAACCGCCACTCCGTTCATGCGCGCGAAGGGTGCGAAGTAGCCTCCCACGCAGGCATCGACGTGCAGCCAGACGCCGCGCTCCAGCGCCAGCGCCGAGAGCTCGCCGATGGGATCGATGACGCCGTAGGGGAAGCAGGGCGCGGAGCCCACGATCATCAGCGTGCGCGGCGTGATGGCGGCGGCCATCGCGGGAACGTCGGCGCGGAAGTCGCCCGCCACCGGGATCCGCACGGTCCGCAGCCCGAGATAGTGGGCGGCCTTGTCGAAGGCGGGATGCGCGGAGAGCGGGATCACGAGCTCGCCGCCGGCCGTCTCGACGCCGCGCGAGCGCGCCTCGTCGCGGCAGGTCTTCACCGCCAGCAGGATGCTCTCGGTGCCCCCCGAGGTGATGTTGCCGCGCGCTTCCGGGGGGGCATGGAGCAGCGAGAGCCCCATGCCCACCACCTCGTCCTCCATGCGCTTCAGGCTGGGGAAGGCCAGGGGTCCGAGGGCGTTCTCGGACTGGTAGAGGGCGTAGGCTTCCTTCGCGACCTCGAGCACGTCCTCGCCGGCGTTGAAGACGTAGACGGCCGTGCGCGCCGAGCGCCAGTCGGCGTCGCGCTCGCCGAGCGCCTCGAGCCGCGCCCGCAGCTCGCTCCAGTCGCTGCCTTTCTCGGGAAGGGTCGGACGCTCTCCGCTCTGGCTCATGGGGTGCCTCCCGGGCAGACCATAGACCACGCCCGGCCCCTGGATTCGGAAGCGCCCCGGCCCGCTCGGGCGCCGCGGACTCAGACCTCCGCGCAGCGGAACACCAGGGAGGTGTTCACGCCGCCGAAGGCGAAGTTGTGGCTGGCGGCGAACTCCGCGCGCAGGCTGCGCGGCACGCCCATCACGTAGTCGAGCTCGGCGCACTCCGGATCGGGGCGCGTCAGGTGGAGCGTCGGCGCGGCCCAGCCCGCGCGCAGCATCTCGATCGTGAGCCAGGCCTCGAGCGCCCCGCAGGCGCCGAGCGTGTGGCCGAGGTGGCCCTTCAGCGAGCTCACCGGCACCCGGCCGCCGAACACGCGCTGCGTCGCCTCGCTCTCGGCGCGATCTCCCTGCTCGGTGGCGGTGGCGTGGGCGCTCACGTAGCCGACGTCGCCCGGCGCGAGCCCGGCGTCGGCCAGGCCGAGGCGCATCACCGCCTCCATCCCGTCGGCGTCCGGAGCGGTCAGATGGCCGCCGGCGCAGTTCGTGCCGAAGCCCACCACCTCGGCGAGCACCGCGGCGCCGCGGGCGCGGGCGGCCTCGAGGTCCTCGAGCACGAGCGTCGCCGCGCCCTCCCCCACCACGAGCCCGTCGCGCTCGGCGTCGAAGGGCCGCGGAGTCTCGCCGGGCGCATCGTTGCGGGTCGAGGCCGCGAACAGCAGGTCGAAGACCCCCACCTGGATCGGGTGTAGCTCCTCGGCTCCGCCGCACAGCATGCGCGTCGCGCGGCCGAAGCGGATCGCCTCGTAGCCGAAGCCGATCGCCTGGCTACCCGAGGTGCAGGCGCTCGGCGTCGGCACGATGCGCCCGCGCACCCCGAAGAACGAGGCGAGGTTCGCGGCGCAGGTGTGGCTCATCAGGCGCAGGTACTCGGTGGGCGTCACGCCCTTGGTGCTGCTCGCGACGCCGAAGGCCCGCGCGTAGGAGACCATGTCGGGCGGGCTCCCGGAGGTGGAGCCGTAGGCGATGCCGGTGGAGCCGTCGCGCAGCAGCGGGCTGCCCGAGAGCCCCGCCTGCGCGAGCGCGCACTCGGTGGCACGCGCCGCGAGCTGCGAGACGCGCCCCATGCTGCGCAGCGCCTTCCGCGGCCACTCCGCCGGCCGCTCGAAGGCCGCCGGCGCGCCGAGCTGCGTGCGCAGGCCCTTGATCTCCGCGAGCTCCGGCAGGCGCACGACGCCGGAGGCGCCGCCGCGCAGGCCGGCGCCGATCGCCGCCCAGTCCGAGCCCAGCGCGCAGAGCCCGCCCATCCCGGTGACGGCGACGCGGCGTCCCGCGCTCACCGGCGGGCCGCCTCGCCCGGCGGCGTGAAGCCCTCGGCGCGCATGCGCGCCCGCGCGTCGCGGATGTAGGCGAGCGAGCGGCGCCCGCGCTCGGTGTTCTCCGCGGGCAGCAGCGCCGCCCAGACGCGGTCGAGCGCGCCGCCCGCGTAGTAGCGGAACCAGGCCTTGCGCACGCCGTACTCGACGGCCGACAGCACGCCGACCGGCAGCCAGAGACCCCAGGACGAGAAGGCGCGCCGCGCCTCGTCGTCGCCGCTCGCGACGAGCCAGGCGATGGCCACCGCCGTGGCGGCGAAGAGCGCGCACCAGAGCGCCGTCACCTTGCGGCAGTACGGGCGGATGAAATCGGGGGCGCGCGGCTGGAGGAACAGCGCGGCGCGCTCGATCAGCGAGGGCGGCTGGCGCAGGCTCGCCGCGGCCAGCAGCGCGAGCCAGAGGTAGACCGCCGCCGGCACCAGCAGCAGGCAGCGCACGTCGCCGGTCGCGAGCGCAGCGGCCAGCAGCACCGCGAAGGCGCCGGGGAAGCCGGGGACCTGGGGGAAGTCGATGCGCCGCTCCGTCACCCGGCCGAGCTGGAGCGGCGAGGCGCCGCCGAGCAGGGCGAGGCCCAGCAGCACGCCGGCCACGGGGCGCGTCCCGAAGCGCGCGAGGGCGGCGTCGATCGCCCACGGATAGACCAGCAGCGCCGCGCCGAGCAGCGCGAAGCCGAGCAGGTCGCGCGGCGTCGGCCGCCAGGCCGCGAGCGGATCGTGGCGCGCGGGGGCCTCGGTCACGCCAGCGGTCGATCCACCATGAACGACGTCAGCGGCATGCCGGCCGCCTGCGCGGCGGGCTCGGCCTCGCCGAGCAGCGCGCGGGTGCGCAGGTAGACGGAGTTGAAGACCTCCGCGGTCTTCTCGAGCACCTGCCGGCGCGTGCGCGGCATGCCGATCTCCTGGACGAAGTCGATGAACTCGAGCCCGAAGGAGAAGCCGCCGAGGTTCGCCCGGTGGTAGGTGCCCTCGGCCTCCAGCTTGCGGCGCGCCTTCTCGAAGAGCGCGGCGAAGTTGCGCATCGCCTGGAGCACGAAGCGCTCCTGGCGCAGCTCGCGGCGCAGCCAGCCGGCGTCGAGGTGCTGGTCCTGCATGTAGGCCGACACCCAGAGGTTGTAGTAGAGCGCGATGTCGAAGTCCCACTTGATGCGCATCAGCTCCTGGCTGCCGAGCAGCGCGTACTGGCCCCGGTAGAGGAGCATGGCCGTCTCGTAGCGGAAGCGCATGAAGCGGTCGTAGAGCTCGGTGCGCTCGGCGAGCGCCTCGGCCGACTCGCCGCGCAGGTCGCGCGCGACGAGGTCGGAGAGGAAGTCGTTCTCCAGGGCGATGAAGTCGGCGCCCGGGCTGTAGAGCGGGTCGGCGAAGGCGGCGGCCTCGCCCGTCATCCCCCAGCGGTCGGCGTGAAAGTAGCGCGTGGTGCCGTAGGCGAGCTGGGCGTAGCTCTGGGTGTCGAGCTGCTTGGCGTGGGTCAGCAGCTCGCGCACCGCGCGATGGCGGTCCAGGAACTCGCGGAAGCCCTCGGGGCTGCGGATGCCGGGCTCGTCGCGCGGCGGATCGCCCACGACGCCGACGCTGATCACGCCGTTCTTGATCGGGATGAACCAGATCCAGTAGCCCGGGTAGCAGAAGTGCACCGTCGAGAGCACGCGGGTGGTGTGGCGGATGCGCGCGCGGAAGCTCTCGGGCCCGAAGTCGTCGAGATCCGCCACGCCCTCGAAGCGGCCCCAGACGGCGCTGATCTTGTGGCTGGACTCCTTCACGCGCAGCCCCTTGGCGCGCGCCACCAGGCCGGCCCGCCCGCTCGCGTCGATCAGCCAGCGGCACTCGACGCTGCGGGTCTCGCCGTCTTCCCTCACCTCGAAGCGATGCGGCGCGCCTCCCTCGCCGAGCTCGAGGCGCTTCACGGTGGCGCCGACGTGCAGCTCGGCGCCCGCCTCCCCGACCATGCGCCGCAGGTCGGCGTCGAGCCGCGCGCGGTCGAGCTGGAAGGAAGGGTGGAAAGGCAGGCTCTGGCTGCCGATCTCGCTCATCTCGACGAGCGGGGTGCTCTTCGTCGGATCGTCGAAGAAGTAGCGCAGCCCGTTCTTCGGGAGCTGCTCCTCGTACATGTAGCGCGACAGCCCGAGCCGCCGGATCAGGTAGTGGCTCGCCAGCTCGACCGTCGACTCGCCGACGCGCCAGTCGGGCTCTCCGCCCTTGTCGAAGAGCGCGAGGCGGATGCCCGGCACGCTGCGCAGGAGCTGGCGCGCGAGCATGCCGCCCGCCATGCCGCCTCCGACGATCGCGACGTCCAGCGCGTTCAGACGCCCTCCGCGCGGGCTCCCCGGATCCCCGCCTCCCGTTCGCTGGGGCCGCATCATAGCATTCCGCCGTTCACCGAGATCACCTGGCCGGTCACGTAGGAGGCGCGTTCGGAGAACAGGAACGCCACCACCCCGGCCACCTCGTCGGCGCGCCCGAGGCGCCGCATCGGAATGCGCTCGACGAGCTTCTCGAGCGCCGCGTCTTCGACCATGTCGGTCTCGATGAGGCCCGGCGCCACGCAGTTGACCGTGATCGCGCGGCGCGCGAGCTCCTGGGCCAGCGCCTTGGTGGCGCCGATCAGCCCCGCCTTCGACGCGGCGTAGTTCACCTGTCCGCGGTTGCCGGCGATGCCCGCGAGCGAGGAGAGCGTGACGATGCGCCCGCCGCGGTGCGCGCGCACCATCGGCATCACCAGCGGGTGCACGACGTGGTAGAAGCCGTCGAGGTTGGTGCGCAGCACGCGATCCCAGTCGTCCGGCGAGAGCGCCGGGAACGCGGCGTCGGCGCGCACCCCGGCGTTGCAGACCACGCCCCAGTAGGGTCCGTCCTCGGCGAGGTCCGCGGCGAGCGCCCCCGCGACGGCGGCGCGGTCGGCCACGTCGAAGCGAAGCAGCTTGACGCGCCGCCCGGCCTCGGCCACGGCCTTGGCGACCTCCTGCGCCGCGCCCGCGCTCTCGCGGTAGTGCACGCTGACGTCGAAGCCGTCGGCGGCGAGGGCCAGCGCCGTGGCGCGGCCGATGCCGCGGCTCGCGCCCGTGACGAGCACGCGCCGCGGCGCGTCCGGCGCCTCTCCTCGGCCGCTTCTCGCACTCATCGCGTCACGCTCCCGCCAGGGGCAGAAGATCCTCGATCCGCTCCACCACGTACACGTTGAGATTGCCCTCCGCCAGGGCTTCGCGCCCGCCCGGGCGCTCGAGGCGGCAGGCGAAGGAGACCAGGCCGAGCTCCCCGCGCAGGTGCCTCGCGCACACCTCGAGCACCTCGCCGGGGCCGAAGTCGTCGGCCTGGAAGCGCACGCCGCGGGTGCCGAGGAAGAGCCCCGGGCGCGGCGGCAGGCCCAGAGCGCGCGCCACGAGGCCCCCGTGCGCGGCGACGCACTGGGCCATCCACTCGAGGGCCAGCCACGCGGGCACCCGCCCGCCGGCGCCGGCGAAGAGCGCGCTGCGCGCGACCTCGACCCGGCAGCGCGTGAACTCGGGCCGGTGCTCGAGGACGGGCCCCACCAGCAGCATCGCGCCGGAGTGCGGCACCAGCTCCTCGATCGGCGCGGCGCCGCCGCGCGCGCCGCGGCCGGGAGCCTCGCCGCTCATCGCCGGGCCCTGCCGCCGAGCAGCCAGCGCGCGCGGCCGGCGGCCCCGCTGGCGAGGCGCAGGTAGAGCCAGGCGAGGCGGAGGTCGTCCCACACCACGTCGAAGTGCGAGAGCCCGTCCTTCGGGTAGCGGACCTGCGTCGGGACGCTCACGATCTCGAGCCCTTCCCAGTAGAGCCGCACCACCAGCTCGGGGTCGAAATCCATGTGCGCGCCGAGCGGCGTGCGCTCGAGCAGCCGCAAGGTGGGCTCCAGCGGAATGCCGCGGAATCCGCACAGCGGGTCGCGCACGTCGAAGGAGAGCGTGAAGAGCCAGACCAGCGCGCGCGAGATCTGGCGGCCGTAGAGCCGGCTCCTCGGCACGCTCGCGTCGAACAGCGGCACGCCGAGCACCAGCGCCTCGGGGTGCTTGGCCATCGCGTCGAGGAAGCGCGGCACGTCGCGCGCGTCGTGCTGGCCGTCGGCGTCGAGCTGGAGCACGTGGCTGGCGCCGCGCGCGGCGGCCAGCCGGTAGCCGGTCGTGACCGCAGCTCCCTTGCCCCGGTTGGTCTCGTGACGCTGCACCTCCAGCCACGGATGCTCGGCGGCGAGCGCGTCCAGGATCTCGCGCGTGGCCGGTCCGCTGCCGTCGTCGACGACGATTCCCGGCAGCCCGAAGCCGGCGAGGGACGAGATCACGCCGCGCAGCGCGGGCCCGTGGTCGAAGCAGGGAATCACCAGCCAGGGCTTCACGGCGCCTCGCTTCCGGGCGGCCGCAGCCGCAGCCGGCCGGTCGAGAACACGCGCTCCCCCGCCGCCAGGCGGAAGCGCAGCACGTCGCGAGCCTCGTTCCACTCGATCTCGAGGACTCCGCGCTGGCCGGGCAGCAGCAGGTCCTTGAACTTGAGGTTCTCGACCGCCGCGACGGCGGGCGCCGCGCCGAGGGCCGCCTGCGCCGCCTCGATCGCCCAGCCCACCTGCACCACGCCCGGCACCACGGGGAAGCCGTCGAAGTGACCCTCCAGGAACACGAGGTCCTCGGGAACCGCCACCTCGCGCGTCAGGGAGAGCGGCCCGCGGGTCTCCGCGTGGACGATCGGCGCCCGCGAGCCGGTGAAGAGCTCGCGCAGCAGGGCCTGGGTCGTCTTCCCCTGGGCGTCTCGCGGCAGCGCGTCCAGGTAACGCCATGCCCGCGGCAGCAGCACGCGGTCCCAGTGGAGGGCGAGGTCCTCGGCGAGGCGGGCCGACACCCCGCGGCGTCCGCCGGCGGCCAGCGCCTGCCGCCCCGGCTCCGTGAGCACCAGCGCGGCCGCCACGCGGGTCTCGCCCCCCTGCTCGAGGGCGAGCAGCGCGGCTTCCGACACGAACGGGTGTGCGCGGAGCTGGCTCTCCATCTCGGGGAGCGAGAGGCGCTTCTCGCCGACCTTCACCACGCGGTCGGCGCGCGCGCCGAGCAGGAAGCGACCGTCGCCCGTGAGCTCGACGCGGTCGCCCATCGTGAAGCCGCCGGCGCCCTCGCCGCCCGCGCTCACGAAGGGCGACGTGACCCGCAGGCGGCCCGCCGCCTCGCCCTCGGCCACGGCCTCGATCCGAACGCCCGGTAGCGGCGTCCAGCGCAGCCGCTCCGGCCCCGGCTCCTGGCGGCGCCAGGCCACCCCGCCCGTCTCGGTCGACCCGAACACCTCGAGGGGAGCGCGTCCGAGGGCCTCGCGCACCCGATCCGCCGTCTCGGGGGCCAGCGGACCACCCGAGGAGAACACCTCGCGGCAGGCGCCGCGCACGCGCTCGAGCCCCGCGATCCGCGAGAGGTGCGCGGGGGTGCTCGCCAGCAGCGCGTCGCCGGCGTCCTCGATGCGCGGCAGCAGCTCCTCGGCGTGCAGGTAGGTGAGCGCGTGGAACGGGCGCCCCGCGGCGAGGGGCCAGAGCACCCGGAAGAGCAGCCCGTAGAGGTGCTGGGGCGAGGCCGTCGCGAAGACCTGCGTCGCAGGTCCGAGGGCCGCGCCGAAGCTCGCCTCCAGCACCGCCACCTCGGAGTCGAGGTGGCGAAGCGCCTTCGGCACCTGCTTGCCCTCGCCGGTCGTCCCCGATGTCGAGAGCTCGAGGAGCGGGGCGCGCAGGTCGAGCGGGCCGAGCGAAGCGGGCGGGGCCAGCGCGGCTTCGTCCAGGGGGTCGATCACCCGCGCGAGCGGCAGCGCGTCCCCGAGCGGATCGTCGAGCAGCGCGCCCTGGGCCAGGTGGGCCGCGCGGGCGAGCGTCCCGGCCTGGCGGTTCGGCAGCAGCACCGCGAGCCCCCCGGCGTGGGCCACGGCGAAGAGCGCCACGGCAAAGGCGTAGGCGTCCTCGCAGTGGAGCAGCCAGCGCCCCCCGCCTTCGGCGCGCAGGCGCGCCGCGAGGCCGGCGACGCGCGCGCGCAGCTCGCCGAACTCCCTCACCCCCGACCGGCCGAAGGCCACCGGCGCGCCCTCGGCGCGCCCGTCGACGAGCAGGCGCGCGAGGCTCAACGCCCGAGGCGCCCGTGGACCACGCTCACCACGTCCCCGACGGTCCGCATGGTCTTGAGCTCCTCCTCCGTGAGGGCGAGGTCCGCCTCCTCTTCGAGCCGGACCGACAGCGCCACGGCGTCGACGCTGTCGAGGTCGAGGTCGTCGACGAGGTGCGTATGCTCCTCGATCTCCGGCCCGTCGAGCTCGAACTCGGCCCGCAGCACGCGACGCACCAGGTCGAGGACCTCCGCCCTCGTCACTAGCGGACCCGGTTCTCCTCGACGAACGAGGCGAGGCTCGCGACGGAGGCGAAGATCCGCTGGTTGACCTCGGGATCCTCGCCGATCTTCACGCCGAAACGCTCCTCCAGGGCCATCGCCAGCTCGAGGGCGTCGATGGAGTCGAGCCCGAGCCCCTCGACGAAGAGCGGCGCGCCGCTCTCGATCTCCGCGGGCTCGATGTCCTCCAGCGCCAGCGACTCCACGATCAGGCCCTTCAGCTCTGCTTCCAGCGCTTCACGGTTCTGCAACGCTGCACCTCTCCCGAGGGGTATCGCTTCATCATTCCCGCCGTGCCCGCGCGCCGCAAGCTCGGCGAAGCGCCCGTAACTCCGACGAAAAACGCGGCGGATAGTACCATCCCGCGGCGCGGAGGCCCGCGACCCCCCGCTGGGACGACCCCGCCGGCCCGGTTACTCTTGGCGCGCTTTGGCCAAGCAACACTCGGAGAAGACCCGCCCCTGCGTGATCGGCTCCGATCCCGTGGGGATCGACGAGCTGCTCGCCCTCGCGCGGGGGGAAGGCGAGGCCCGCCTCGACCCCAGCCCCGCCTTCCACGCACGCATCGAGGCCGCGGCCCGCGCCCTCGATGCGGAGCTCCGCGCCGGCGGGGCGGTGTACGGGGTGACGACGGGGGTCGGGGCGTCGGTCGGCAACGAGATCCCGGCCGAGCTGCGGGGCGAGATGCCCTACCACCTGATGCGGTTCCACGGCTGCGGCACCGGGCCGTTCCTCTCCGAGACGGAGGCGGCGGCGGTGGTGGCGATCCGCCTCGCCTGCCTCGCCAAGGGGCGCTCCGGGGTGCGGGTCGAGCTCCTCCAGCGCCTCTGCGACCTGCTGAACCAGCGCCTGCTGCCGCGCATTCCGGAGCGGGGCTCGGTGGGCGCGAGCGGCGACCTGACGCCCCTCTCCTACCTGGTGGCCACCCTGGTCGGCGAGCGCGAGGTGACCTGGCGCGGGCAGGTGCGGCCGGCGGCCGAGGCGCTGCGCGAAGCCGGCCTCGCCCCGATCGCGCTGGCTCCCAAGGAGAGCCTGGCGCTGATGAACGGGACCTCGGTGATGACGGCGCTGGCCTGCCTCGCCACCGAGCGCGCGGCGTCCCTGGCGCGCTTCGCCGCGGCGCTCACCGCGCTGGCGAGCCACGTGACGCGCGGCAACCCGGGGCACTTCGACGCCCGCATCTTCGACTGGAAGCCGCACCCCGGGCCGCGCCGCGTCGCCGCCTGGATCCGCGAGGACCTCGGCTCAGGGGAGCTCCCGCCGCGGCCGCCGGCGCGCCTCCAGGATCGCTACTCGATCCGCTGCGCCCCCCACGTGATCGGGGTGCTCGTCGAGGCGGTCGACGCGGCGCGGCGCACGCTCGAGATCGAAGCGAACGGCGTGGACGACAACCCGCTGATCGACGCCGCGAGCGGCGAGGTGCTGCACGGCGGGAACTTCTACGGCGGCCACGTGGGCTTCGCGATGGACGGCCTGAAGATCGCCGTGGCGAGCGTCGCCGACCTGCTCGATCGCCAGCTCTGCCTGCTCTGCGTGCCGGAGACGAGCGGGGGCCTGCCCGCCAACCTCGTGGCGGGCGCCGGCGCCGACGCGCTCGCCCACCACGGCTTCAAGGCGATGCAGATCGCGACCTCGGCGCTGGCGGCCGAGGCCCTGAAGGCGACGCTGCCGGCCACGGCCTTCAGCCGCAGCACCGAGTCGCACAACCAGGACAAGGTCAGCATGGGCACCATCGCGGCGCGCGACTGCCGGCAGATCCTCGAGCTGGCCGAGACCGTCGCCGCCATCGTGCTGCTCGCCGCCTGCCAGGCGGTCGATCTGCGCGGCGACGAGGCGAACGCCCCGCGCGGCCGCGCGCTGCGCGACGCCGTGAGGAAGAGCGTGCCCCTCGTCGAGGCGGACCGGCGCCAGGATCTCGACATCGAGGCCGTGCTCGCGCTCTACCGGAGCGGCGAGCTCCCGATCGGCGAGCTCGGCGACGCATGAGGCCGCTCGGCGCGTTCGCGCGGGGAGCCGCCGCCTGCCTGCTCCTCGCGGGCGCAGCTGCCGCCGACCCGAGCCCGGCGACCCTGGAGGCTCTGATGGCCGGCATGGCGCGCGCCGCCGGCGTGCGCGCCGAGTACCGCGAGGTGAAGGAGATGGCGCTGCTCTCGGCGCCGATCGAGACGCGCGGCGTGCTGCACTTCATCCCGCCCGACCGCATGCTGCGCCGCACCCTCGAGCCCCAGGTCTCGGCGCTGCTCGTCGACGGGCGCCGCGTGGAGTACCGCGACGCTTCGGGCTCGGCGCCGGTCGACCTCTCGGCCGACCCCTCGGCGCGCGAGTTCATCGACAACTTCACCACCATCTTCCGGGGCGATCTCCCGGCGCTGCGAGAGAAGTACGAGGTGCGCTTCGAGGCCGAGCCCCCGCGCTGGCGCCTGGTGCTCGAGCCGCGGGACGCGCTGCTGCGGCGCTTCGTCGCCTCGCTCACCCTGGAGGGTGAGGGCGAGACGATGCGCGAGATGCGCATGGTCGAGCAGGACGGGGACCGCACCACCACGCACTTCGGCCGCGTCGAGACGGACCACGCCTACACGGCGCAGGAGATCCACGAGCTGTTCGGCAGCGGCGAGGCCGGCGGGACGCAGTGAGGAAGCTGGCCCTTGCCGCCGCGCTGCTGCTGGCCGCGGCCGCGATGCTCGCCTACGTGGCGCCGCGCATCGAGTTCGGCACCGACATCGCCAGCTTCCTGCCGGACTCGGGCGGCGACGAATCGGTGCTGCTCTCGCGCCTGCTGCGAGACACCGAGCTCTCGCGCACGATGATCCTGTCGGTCGGCGCGCCCGACGAGGCGACCGCGGTCGCCTCGGGGCGCGCCCTCGGCGAGGCGCTGCGCGGGCACCCGGGCCTCGCCTGGCTGCGCAGCGGCCCCGATCCGGAGCTTCCGCGCCAGGTCTACGAGCTGTACTTCCCGAGGCGCCTGCTGTTCCTCTCCGACGCCCCGGAGCGCGAGATCCCGGCGCTCGTCTCGGAGGACGGGCTCCGCGAGCGCGCGCGCCAGCTCCGCCAGGACCTCGCGTCGCCGGCCGGGACGCTGCTCGCCGAGGTCGCCGCCGCCGACCCGCTGGGCGCCTTCCGCGCCCTGCTCGAGCGCATGCGCGGCGCGCAGTCGACGCTGCGCGTGGAGCAGGGCCAGTTCCTGGCGGGCGACGGCCGGCACGCGATCCTGTTCCTCGCCACCCGCGCCTCGGGCTTCGACACGGCCGCGCAGAAGCCGCTGCTGCGCGACATCGCCGCCGCCTTCGCGCAGGTCGACGCCGCCCACGGCGGGGCCCTCGAGCTCGAGCAGAGCGGGCTCGCGCGCTACGTCGTGGCGGGCGAGCAGCGCGCCCAGGGCGACGCGCTCTGGATCGCCAGCCTCTCCTTCCTCGGGGTCGGCGCGATCCTGCTGGGCACGCTGCGCTCGGCGGGCAGCCTGGCCCTCACCCTGCTGCCCGGGGTGTTCGGCATCTTGATCACGACGACGGTCGGCCTCCTCTACTACGGCCGCCTCGACGGCCTGACCCTCGCCTTCGGCACCACGCTGCTGGGCCTCACCATCGACTACCCGATCCACCTGCTGAATCACCACGCGATGTCGCCCCTCCACGAGAGCGCGCGAGCCGTCGCGCGACGCATCGCGCCGTCCCTCGGCCTGGCGGCGGGGACGACGGCGGCGAGCTACGCCGGCCTGGCCGCGACCTCGCTGCCGGGCTTCCGGCAGATCGCGTTCTTCTCGGTGGTCGGCGTCGCGGCGACCTTCGCATTCACGTTGCTGGTGCTGCCCGCCTTCCTTTCCGACGCGCGGCGCCTCCCCGAAGGCTCGCGCCGCGCCGCGGCGGCCTTCGCGGGCGCCGTGCTGGGCCTCGAGCCCCGGCGCCGCATGCTCACGCTGTTCGCGATCGGGCTCGCGCTGGCGTCCCTGGCGGCGCTGCCGAAGATCCGCTGGCAGGACGAGCTGTCCGCCCTCTCGGCGCCCGACCCCGCGCTCGTGGCCGAGGACCAGCGCGTGCGCGGGCGGGTGTCGCCCTTCGACGGCAACCGCTTCGCCGTCGCGGTCGGCGCGGACGCCGACGAAGCGGTGGCGCGCAACGACCTCGTGTACGAAGCGCTGCGCTCGAGCATCGAGCGCGGCGAGCTCGAGGGCGTGCGCTCGCTCCACGACCTGATCTGGTCTCCCGACCTCCAGGACCGCAACTGGCGCGCGCTCGCCGCGACCCCCGACCTCGCCGGCCGTGTCGAGCGCGCCTTCGCAGCCGAGGGCTTCCGCCCCGAGGCCCTGCGGCCGTTCCGCGAGGCGCTCGCCGCCGGGCCGCCGGCGCCGCTCCGGCTCGGCGAGCTGCGCGCGTCGGAGCTCGGCGGGCTCGCCGGGCCGATGATCCTCGACCTGGGCGAGCGCACCGGCGTGGTGACCCTGCTGCGCGGGCTCGACGACCTCGAGGCCGTGGAGCGCGCGCTGGCGGCGCTGCCCGGCGTGCGGCTGTTCGACCAGCAGAGCTTCGTCACCGGGGTCTACCGCGAGTTCCGCGACGCGACGGTGCGCCAGATGCTGCTCGGCAGCGGCCTGGTGCTCGGCGTGCTGCTGCTGCGTTACCGGAGCCTGCGCCTCTCCCTCGCGGCCTTCCTGCCCTCGACCCTGGTGGCCCTGGCGATGCTCGGCAGCTTCGCCCTGCTCGGCCTGCGTCCGAACCTGCTGCACGCGATGAGCATCGTGCTGGTGACGGGCCAGGGCTCCGACTACGGAATCTTCGTGGTCGATAGCGCCGATCGCGCTCGCGACTTCCGGGCCACGATGCTGAGCCTCGTGGTGTCGTGCTTCACGACCCTCTGCGCCTACGGCACCCTGGCGCTCTCGGAGGAGCCCGCGCTGCGCGCGATCGGACTCGTCACCGGCTGCGGCATCCTCTGCTGCCTGCTGCTCTCGCCGCTCTCCTTCGTTCTGCTCGCGCGCCGCCCGCCGCAGCCGGATCCGGAGCACGACGCGTGAGGCGCGGCCTGGCGCTGGCGCTGCTCGCTGCGGCGGCGTCCGGCTGCGTCACCCTCGCCATGCTGCGCCCGCTTCCCCGCGCCTGTCCCGGGCCGCTCGTCGCCGTCGAAGCGATGGGCCCGGACTTCGCGCTGCGAGCCCGCTACCGGGTGAACAGCCGCGGCCGCGAGGAAGCGCTGACGCTCGTCGCGGAGAAGCGCGAAGGGCGGCTCGTGCTGGTCGGCCTCGACCCCTTCGGCACGCCCGTCTTCGCGCTGGTCCAGCAGGGTCTCGAGGTGCGTCGCGAGCGGCACCTGCGCCCGCTGTTCCCGTTCGCGCCGGAGAATGCCCTGCGCGACTTCCAGCGCGTGCGCTTCGCGGAGCGGCTTCCCGCCGCCGGCGAAGGCGGCGACGTGCGCGTCTTTGCGCGGGACGGCGGCTTCTACATCGAGCGCGCGTCCTGCGACTGGCGCGCGACGCTGGTGCCCGAAGGCTGATCAGGGCTTTGGCTGGATGACCACCACATGGGTCCGCTGGCCGGGGTCGGTCCACAGCGAGAGGACCTCGCGCCCCACGTCCCACGCGCTCTGCCAGCTCCCCGCGGCGTCGGAGACCGTGACGTCGAAGCCCTCGGGGTAGAAGCGCGCCGCCGGCACGTAGATCTCGCTGGGTCCCGGCACGCCCGTCTCCTCGAAGACGAGCAGCAGCACGCGGGCCCCGGGCTCGTAGATCGTGTGGCGGGGGCGGCCGGCGACGCGCTGCGGATAGGCGCGCACCAGCACGGCCGCCTTGGGCTTCTCGCTGCCGTCCCGGTTCAGGAAGCCCCAGGTGTCGGAGTTGTACTCCCAGTACGCCCAGCCGCTGGTGGTGCGGTCGGCCATCGCGAGCACGTCGCGCAGGTGATCGAGGCCGCCCTGCACGCCGTCCGGAATGCCGAGCTCGCCGATGAGCAGCGGGGTCGGCTTCGCCGCCACCTCCTGCAGGCGGCTCGCCTGCCAGCTCGGGATGGTCGGATCCGCCGGGTCGTAGCGGCGCTGGGTCTCGATGATCGTCGAGTAGAGGTGCGGGAAGTAGGCGATGCGGGGCTCGCCGGAGCGCGGGTCCTGGAGCGGCCCCACGGTGGTCGGCAGGCCCGAGGCGGGCACCAGGAAGACCGGCTCGTAGAAGATCCAGCCGTCCGGGTCGACGGCGCGGATGCGGCCGACCATGCGCTGGTAGAACGGCGTCAGGTAGTCGCGGTCGAAGGCCTCGAGGGCGCTCTCATCGGTGATGGCCGCGCCGGGCGAGGGCTCGTTCATGAGGTCGTAGCCCAGCACGGCCGGGTGGTCGCGGAAGCGCGCCGCCACGGCGGCCCAGGCGTCGCCGTAGTGGTCCTGGAGCCAGAGGCCCTGGCCCCGGACGTTGAAGAAGTTCTCGAAGGCGGCGATCACGGCGGGCGTCAGGTAGTTGAGCCACCAGACCGGCTGCCGCACGAAGGGCTCGCCGTCGTCGTCGATCGCCCAGGCCGGAGCGCCGTCGCAGCAGAACACCTGCGAGTACACGTCCTGGTGCATGTCGAGCACCACGTGGATGCCGGCCGCGTGGAACCAGTCGAGGCGCTCGCCGACGGCGTCGAGGTACGCGGTGTCGATCACGCCGGGCTGGGGCTCGACGGCGTCCCAGAAGATCAGGTAGCGGGCGAAGTTGAAGCCGAAGTCCCGGGAGAGGCGCGCGACGTCGTCGGCGTCGACCCAGGGGAGGCGCTGGGGGTGGCCCTTCGCGGAGCCGCTCACGTTGGCGCCGTGCAGGATCAGCGCGCGGCCCTGCTCGTCGGTGATGAAGTGCGGAGGGAGTGGCTTGCAGCCAGCGAGCAGCGCGAGGACGAGGGCCAGGAGCGGGGCAGCGAGGGCGCGGGGGGGCAGCGAGGGCATGCCGGAGGGTTTCGCACACATGGGCGCCGCGCCGCCAGCGCGTCAGCGCAGGCGGCTCGAAGCCCGACGGATCTCGTCGAGGAGGCTGGGGCGGCCTGCGGGCTGGTAGCTGTAGAGGAGCGCGCGCCGCTGGCGCTCCGAGCGGTTCGGCGCCGATTGGTGCACCAGGAACGGCCCGAAGAAGAGCACGTCGCCCGCGCGCGCCTCGACCGGATGCAGGGCGAGGCCCTCGCAGGCGGCCGGATCCATCTCGTTCTGCTTGAAGGGATCGCCGTCGGTGCGGGTCGGCCAGCGTCCCCGCTGGTGGCTGCCCGGCAGGACTTCGAGGCAGCCGTTCTCGGGGGTGGCGTCGTCGAGGAACAGCATCGCGGTCGCGATGCGGGTGGCGTCGCTCGACGCCGGCTCCCAATACGGGAAGTCCTGGTGCAGGGGGTTCACGCCCCCGTGGCGCGGCCGCTTGAGGTTCAGCTTCTCGGTGAAGAGCTCGGGCGAGTCGTCGCCGATCACGTCGCGCATCGGGTCCACGAAGCGCGCGTCGTAGCCCCAGGCGCGCAGCGCGGGCGAGAGGTGGGCGAAGGGCTCGATGCCGTGCACCACGTCGCTGTCGCCTTCCCACTTGATCGTCACGCCGAGCATGCGGTCGTGGTCGAAGACGTAGCTCCCGAACTGGCGCCGGCGCCCCTTGCGGTCGCGCACCAGGTCGGCGACCAGCTCCTCGCAGCAGCGGCAGATCTCGGCGATCTCCGCAGGCGCGAACATGGCCCGGCGCAGCACGAAGCCGTCGTCGGCCAGCGCCTGCTGCTCCCCGGCATCGAGGCGGAAGAAAGGCGTCGCGGGCACCGAAACCGATTGCATGACCGTCTCCTCGAAGGGTCCTCGAAGGGGACGGAGTCAACTAATCAACTAAGTCCCCCCGCGGGTCGAGTTAGTTGATTAGTTGACTCCGTCCCCATCAGCGCGTGGCGGGGCGGTGGCGTTCGCCGGTGTATTGGTTGACGTAGATCTTCCACGGGTAGTGGTCGCCCTCGCCTTCGCAGCCGACGGCGCGCAGATGCTGGGTCAGGATCTTGCGCCAGCGGTCTGTCTGGTTGGCGGTGGTCATGTGGGGCGTCTTCGAGTGGTGGAAGGTCACGCTGCCCTTGCGGATCGGGCAGGCCACCGCGCGCGACAGGTCGGGCTCGCAGAACAGCAGGTCGCTCTGCACGTCGCCCGGCTGGCGGTGCTCGAGGATGCCCTCGCGGTGGCCCCCGTCGATGAAGTGCATGCAGCCGTTGCTCGGGTCGACGTCGTGGAAGGGCATCCAGCAGGTGATCCCCCGGTCGTCGAGGTTGCGGCCCCAGTACGCCTCGTCCTGGTGCCAGAGGGTCGCGGCGCCCTTCCGCGGCGGCTTCGCCAGGAACTGGTCGTACCAGAACTCCAGCGGGTGGCCGAGCAGCGCGGAGGCGAACTCGATCGCCCAGAGCCGGAACGGCGCCGAGCGGATGAAGTCCGGCCAGATCATCGTGGGGCTCGACTGGAGGATCTTGAACTCGCGCTCCTCCTTCGAGCGGCCTTTCTCCCAGGCCCAGTCGAAGGCGAGCCGGTCCTTCTGGTCGATGATCGTGTCGCAGCGCTCGATCAGCGCCTCGAGGTCCGGCGCGGGCACGGCGTCCTCCACCACCAGGAAGCCGTGCTCGGCGAAGGAGGCGACCTGCTCGGGGGTGGCGGCCGGATAGGCCATGCGGCGAAACTCCGCGGCGCTGGAAATCGATTTCAGCTGCTACAAGCTGCCACTGCGCCCGGACCCCGTCAAGCGCCGACGGGACGGGGGCCCGAGCTCTCGCGAACGATCAGCTCGGGCGCCAGCAGCACCTCGCGCCGCTCGCGGTCCGGGTTCTCGCGCGCCTCGGCGAGCAGCTCCGCGGCGATGCGGCCGATCTCGTAGGCCGGCTGCGACACCACGGTGAGGGGCGGCTGCACCAGCGCCGCCCAGGGCGCGTCGTCGAAGCCCACCACCCGCACGTCCTGCGGCACGCGCAGGCCGAGGTCGCGCAGCGCGCGCAGGGCGCCGACCGTCATCAGGTTGTTGGCTACGAACACCGCGTCGGGACGGTCCGCCCCCGCGCACAGACGCTGGATCGCGTCGTAGCCCCCGCCGGGCTTGAAGTCCTCGCGCACGACGAGCGCCGGCTCCAGCGGGCGCCCGGCCGCGTGCAGCGCCTGCTCGTAGCCGGCCAGCCGCTCGTTGGCGGTGCTGACCCGGCGCGGGCCGGTGATGCAGGCGATGCGCTTCGCGCCGGCCTCGATCAGGTGGGCCGTGGCCTGGGCCGCGCCCAGCCGGTTGTCGACCAGCACGCAGTCCACGTCGTAGCCCGCCGGGCGCCGGTCGATCGCCACCACCGGCACGCCCCGCTCGAGCAGCGGCGCGAGGCGCGACTGGCGCGCCGAGGCCACCGCGATCACCACGCCACCCATCCGTTCGGCGAGGGCCACGTCGATGTAGGCCGCTTCCTTCTGCAGGTCCTCGTCGGAATTGCAGAGCATCACCCGGAAGCCGCGCCGGTGGGCCTCGTCCTCGATGCCGCGCACGATCAGCGTGAAGAACGGGTTCTCGATGTCGGCGACGATCACCGCCCAGACCGCCGTCGCCTGGCGGCGCAGCGCCCGGGCCGGGCTGAAGGGCTGGTAGCCGAGCTTCGCCACCACCGCTCGCACGCGCTCGGCGCGATCGGCCGAGACCTTGCCCGTGCCGTTCAACACCCGCGAGACCGTCGCCGGCGACACCCCGGCCGCCCGGGCCACGTCCTTGATCTTGACCACGACCGGCCGAGGGTAGCGGCGAGCCGCCCGCCAGGCTGCCCGGCGGCGCGCGGTCCGGCGAGGGGATCGGGGCCCGCTTGCTAGGCGGCGGGCGGAAGCCCCTTCAGGAAGTCGAGCAGCGCCGCGTTGGTCTCCGCCGGCTTCTCCTGCTGGTTCCAGTGGCCGGCGCCGTCGATCAGCACCTTGCCGCGCAGGTCCTCGCAGAACATGCCGAGCATCTGCACCGCCGGGCTCTCGGTCTCGAGCGTCGGGCCCGTGACGACCGGATCCTTGCGGCCCCCGACGAAGAGCGCCGGCACGCGCACCTTGGCGTCGGCGAAGGGCGCGAGCAGCTCCCAGTTGCGGTCGAAGTTCCGGTACCAGTTGAGGCCGCCGCGGAAGCCGGTGCGCTCGAACTCCGTCGCGTAGACGTCGAGGTCCGCCGCGCTCAGCCAGGCCGGAAGCTGCTTCGGGTCGACCATCGCGTCGAGGAACTTCGCGGTCTTCGGCAGGTCGAAGCGGTACGCCCCCTTGTCCATGTCGCCCGACACCGAGAAGAGCATCTTGCGCATCACCTCGCGCGCGCGCGGGTCGAGCTCCGCCTCGGCCTTGCCCGGCTCCTGGAAGTAGAGGATGTAGAGGAAGCGGTCCCCGGCCATCGCCTTCATCATCTGGGTCGGCTTCATGGGCAGGCGCGGCATGAAGGGCACGCTCATGCCGACGACCGCGCGGAAACGGTCGGGTCGGATCTGCGCCGCCGTCCAGGCGACGATCGAGCCCCAGTCGTGGCCGACGATCACGGCCTGCTTCTCGCCGAGCTGATCCATCAGGCCGGTGACGTCGCCGACCAGGTGCAGCACGGTGTAGGCGTCGACGGCTTCCGGGGCGTCGGTGCGGCCGTAGCCGCGCATGTCCGGGGCGACGGCGCGGTAGCCGGCGTCGGCGAGCGCCGTGAGCTGATGGCGCCAGGAGTACCAGCACTCCGGAAAGCCGTGGCAGAGCAGGACCAGGGGGCCCTTCCCCGCCTCGGCGATGTGCATCGAAAGGGATCCGACCTGGAGCTGGCGGTGCTGGATTTCGTGCGGCATGGCCCGAACCTAATCCAAAAGTGGACTCCAATCCAGTCATGGGTTAGGCTCCAGATCCATGAAGCAGCCCAGGCACGTGATCATCGTGGGGGGCTCGGTTGCGGGCCTCGGCGCCGCCCTCGCCCTCTCGAACGACGGGCAGCGCGTGACCGTGCTCGAGAGCGACGCCACGCCCATGCCCGCGAACCATCTCGAGGCCTTCGAGCGCTGGGACCGGCGCGGCTCGCCCCAGGTGCGCCACTCCCACGCCTTCCTCGGCCGCCTCTACTGCCTGCTCCGCGACCGCGCCCCGGATCTGCTCGCCAAGCTGCTCGCGTGCGGCGCCTCCGAGATCCGCTTCGACGCCTTCGCCAAGCAGATCGACCCGAACGTCGTGTTTCAGCGGGGCGACGAGGACATCGTGCTGCTGGCCTGCCGCCGCATCACCTTCGAGTACGTGCTGCGCCGGCACGTCCTCGACTCGGGCCTCGTCGACTTCCGCGACGGCGAGGAGGTGACCGGCCTCTCGGCCGCGCGCGACGAGCGCACGGGGCTGCCGCGGGTCGACGGGGTGCACGTGAAGCGCAAGGACGGCGGGCGCGAGACGCTCCACGCCGACCTCGTCGTCGACGCCAGCGGCCGCCGCTCGAAGCTCGGCGACTGGCTGGAGGCGATCGGGGTCCCGCGCCCGCGCGAGGAGTCGGAGCCCTGCGGCATCTTCTACAGCTCGCGCTTCTACCGCCTGCGCCCCGGCGCGGCCCGGCCCGAGATGCACAACGGGGTGGGCCAGGACCTCGGCTACCTGAAGGTCGGCCTCTTCCCGGGCGACGGCGACATCTTCTCGCTCACTCTCGCCGCCGCGCCCGAGGACGACGCGCTGCGCTCGGTGCTCCGCACGCCCGGCTTCGAGGCGGCGGTGGCGGCGCTCCCGATCACGATCCCCTGGGTCTCGCCCGAGGTCGCCGAGCCGATCAGCGACGTCCACGGCATGGCGAACCTGCGCAACACGCGCCGCTGGCTGGTCGAGAAAGGCGAGCCGCTCGCCCTCGGCCTGGCCGCGATCGGCGACGCCTCGATGCACAGCAACCCGATCGTCGGCCGCGGCTGCAGCCTGGCCTGGGTCTCGGCGTTCCTGCTCGCGGACGCGCTGCGCGAAGAGCCGGACGACCCGCGCGCCCTGGCGTTGCGCTTCCACGCCAGCATCGAGCGCGAGGTGGTGCCGTGGTACAAGTCGCAGCTCGCGATGGACCGCGACGCGATCGAGGTGCAGGCGATGCACCGGCGCGGCGAGGACCCGTTCCGCAGCGAGCGCCCCGACGGCACCCAGGACCCGAAGGCCTTCACCCGCGCGCTGATGCGCGACGGACTCGGCCACGCGCTGCGCGAAGACATCGGCGTGCTGCGCGCCTTCATGCGCGTGCTGAACCTGCTCGACCCGCCGGAGGACGTGCTGCAGCGCCCCGAGATCCTGCAGGCGGTGCTGCGCGCCTGGAACGACCGCCACAACCGGCCGCCCCTCGTGCTCGGCCCGAGCCGCGACGAGATGCTGGACCTGTTGCGGCGCGCCGCCTGAGCCCGGCGGCGCGCCTCACTCGGAGCGCGCCAGCTTGCCCGTCGCGGTGAGCGGCAGCGCCTCCACGAGGCGGAACTCGCGCGGAATTTTGTAGCTCGGCAGCGCGCGCCGGCAGCCCGCCAGCAGCGCCGCGCGCGCCGGCGGCGCGGACGGATCGAGGGGCTCGATCTCGGCCACCGCGATCTCCCCGAGGTGCGGGTGCTCGCGCGCCAGGACGCGGCTGCGCCGCACGCCCGGCAGCGCGTCGAGCACCGCCTCCACCTCCTCGCTGAAGAACTTCATGCCGGCCATGTTGATGCGATTGCGCCGCCGGCCCGCCAGGTGCAGATCTCCGTCGGCGTCGAACCAGCCCTGGTCGCCCGTGCGGAAGCCGTCGGGCTCGGTCACGGCCCGGGCCGGCAGCCAGGGATCGAGGTAGGCGTCGAACAGGCCGGGGCCGCGGATGCAGACCTCGCCGGTGCGCTCCGCCGATCCGGGGCCGAGGACGGGGCGGCCGTCCTCGCCGCGCAGCCAGACGTCGTAGTCGGGCAGCGGCCTCCCCAGGCAGTCGGGCTTCTCGGCTGCATGGGCCAGGTTGATCACGGGCAGGCCGACCTCGATGATGCCGAGCGCCTGGCAGAGCGGCCGTCCGAAGCGCGCGCGGAAGCCCTCCGCGATCGGCGCGCGCAGGCCCTCCGCCGTCGAGATCGCCAGGCGCAGCGCATCGAGCCGCAGCCCCGAGGCGTCCTTGCCGAGCAGCAGGTGGTGGTGCGGCGAGGCGTAGACCAGCGTCGCGCCCGCGGCGGAGCCGAGCTCGAGCACGGGGCGCGCGAGGTGCCCCGCCGGCAGCAGGATGGTGGCGCCGTAGCGCAGGTAGAGCAGGATCGACACCACGAAGTGATGGGCCATCGGCAGCAGCCAGAGCACGCGGTCCGCGGCCCCGATGCCGAGGCCGCGGTTGGCGGCGGCGAGGCGCGCCAGGATGGCGTCGTGGCCGAGGATCACGCCCTTGCGCTCGGCGGTGGTGCCCGAGGTGAAGCGCAGGTAGGCGGGGCGCAGCGCGCGGAAGGCGCGGTCGCCGTCGCCGTCCACGGGGCCGGGCGCGGGCCCGGGGGCGAGCTCGAAGGACTTCTCCTCCGCGGCCACCCAGTGGAGGCGCGCGCGACGCGCCAGCTCGGCGTTCGCCTCGGCGGAGCCGTCGTCGGGAATCGGCGCCATGCACGCGCCCGCCGCGAGGATGGCGAGGGCGCCCTCGACGAAGCCCGCGCCCTGGGCCGCGAGCAGGCCGCAGCGCTCGCCCTCGCGGAGCCCCGCGGCGCGCAGGCGCGCGGCGAGCGCGTCGACGCGCGCCAGCAGCTCGGCGTACGAGATCGCGTCCGCCTCGCCGGGCGCCTCCTTCCGGGCCACCAGCAGGGCGGGCTGCCGCGGCGCGCGCAGCGCCTGCTCGCGGATGCGCTCGATCACCGTCACGCCGCGTCGCCTCGCGCGCGAAGATGCTCCCGCACGCGCGCGGGCGCCAGCGCGCGCAGCTCGACGCCCGCGTCGGCGGCGAGCGCCGCGGCGGCTCCGATCGCCTCGCCGGTCGCGAGCGCGCAGCCGAGCACGCGCAGCGCGCCCATCGCCTCGTGGCTCGCGGACGCGCAGCGCCCCGCCATGCCGAGCCGCCCGCAGCTCAGCGCGACGAGGGCGCCGAGCGGCACCGAGCAGGGCCCGGCGGGATGCTCGAAGCGCGCGCGCCGGTGGTCGCGCCACAGCTCGATCGGCCAGCTGGAGACGGCGACCTCGTCGTCGCGCCGGCGGCCCGCCAGCACGTCCTCGCGCGTCACGACCGCGTCGCCGGCCACGCGACGCGTCTCGCGCACGCCGATGCGCGCCGGCCAGGCGGCGACCCGCGCAGCGCGCAGCTCGGCGCGGGTGGCGCGCAGCAGCTCGAGCACGGCCTCGGCGCTGGCGCGCCCGCGCGCCTCGAGGGCGGCGCGGTACGCGGGGTCGAGGGGCGCGTAGGGCCGGCCCTCGAGCTTCGGCACGTTCACCTGCAGGAACGCCTCGCCCGCCGCGCGCGGCTCGCCGAGCGGCCGGACCAGCACGGACTCGCACTCGCGCGCGAGCGCGCCGCTGCGCACGGCGCTCGCCACGGCGTGGCTGATGCGCAGCCGCGCGAAGGGCTCGAGAGCCCGGGTGTCGACGCCTGCGAGTCGCACGATGTAGGACGGGCTCTGCAGCGCGTCCGCGGGGCTCTCGTCGAGGGCCGCACCCGCGGCGGCCGCCAGCGCGGCGTCGCCGCTCGCGTCGACGGCGATCGACGCCAGGGCGCGCTCGTCGCCTCCTGGGCCGCGCAACTCGAGCTCGAAGGGCGCGCCCGGCGCGCCCGGCGGCCGCGCCGCGATCAGCTCGCAGCGGAGGCGCAGCGCGAGGCCCGGCGCGCCCTCGCACAGCTCCCGAGCGTAGGACGCCAGGACCGGCGGATCCGTCGGCAGGAACCAGACCTTCCCCGCGCGCTCCGGCGGCCCCGCGCCGCCGCGCTGCGCGAGGCCCCGGGCGAAGCGCGCCGGGAACCCCACGTGCGCCGGCACCGCGTCCCCCGCGTCCGCCGCCAGGTACAGCCCGCAGATCGTGTGCACGAAAGCCTGCGACGCGTTGCCGCCGAGAACGGAGGCCTGCTCCGCGAGCAGCGTGCGGGCGCCCGCCTGCGCGGCTGCGAGCGCCGCGGCCACGCCGGCGCAGCCGCCGCCGATCACCGCGACGTCGAAGCGCTCAGGCGACGCCAAGCAGGTCTTCGCGCAGCCGCCGCCGGAGCAGCGCGCACTCCTCCTCGCCGAGCACGCCCTGCTGGTGGACGTGGGTCAGGTTCAGGCGCCCGTCGCGGACCGAGAGGATCGCGCTCGAGCCCGGCGAGGTCGGCACCGACGGCGAGTGGAAGGCGTTCTCGATCGGCGCGCCCAGGAACGACGGCACGCCGGGCAGGAACTGGTCGGTGAAGGCGAAGAAGAACGAGCAGAGCTCGCCGCCGAAGCTGCGGCGCGCCATCCTCGCATAGAGGCGCGAGGGCGCGAAGCGCGCGTAGTCGAGCGCCGCGACGCCCGCCTCGACCAGCCCGGCCTTGATCGAGTCGCGCCGCTGCGCCTTCAGCGCGGCGAGCAGCCCGTCGAAGTCGCGCGCCTGCTCCGAGCCGACGTGGAACCAGAGCATCGAAACGTGGGTGCGGAACACGGCGCCCTCGGCGCCCTTGGGCCGCAGGTTGACCGGCAGCGGCACCAGGTAGGCGCCGGGGTCGACGCCGCGCGCGCGGAACACGGCGTCGTGGGCCCGGATCGCCGCGGCGAGGTAGTAGAGCATCGGCGTCAGGAAGCCGGCCTTCTCGGTGGCGCGCTTCGCGATGGCCGCGGTCTCCAGGGCGCCGTAGGTGTCGAGCTCGTAGCGCAGCGCCTGGCGGACGCGGCGCAGCGGCCCGGCGAGGGAACGCGGCGGGCGCGCGGCGAAGCCGCTCATCTGGCGCTGCCACTGCTGGGCCTGCCGTCCGCGGCCGGCTCCGAGGGGCGGCGGCGCGACGTCGCCGAGGCCGTCGCCGCCCGGCAGCTCGCCGGGCCCGCGCACGCCGCGGAAGCGCTCGTCCAGCCAGCGCACGAAGGTCTCGCTGCCCGAGCCGTCGAACAGCATGTGCAGCCAGGTGAGCGCGACGTCGCTGCCGGCGGCGCCGCCGTCGTAGGGCACCACGTCCGCGCGCAGCAGCTCGCCGCGCGCCGCGGCGAAGCGATCGTTCAGGCGCTCGAAGAACACCTCGGGGATCGGCCGCTGCGCAGACGTCCCGCCGCGCGATGCCTCCCGCGGCTCCCAGACCTCGACCCGCGGCGCCGGCGCCGAGGCTGCGCGCCGGAGATCGTAGACGGGCGCGCCGATCCCGTAGGGCCGGCGGATCGGCGCGCGCAGGATCGGCGCTTCCTCGGCCGCGGCGGCGAGCTGCGCGCGCAGGCGCGCCGGGTCGAAGCCCGGGCCGAGCCGCAGCACGAGCTGCGAGAGATGGCTGGCGCCGGCGCTGCGGCGCACCTCGCCGTCGAAGGCGCGCAGGAAGCAGTCGGCGCCGGTCAGCGGGACGAGGGGCCGCACCTCCGGCGCCTCACTCCGCGAGGCCGGCGACGCAGGCGGCCAGCGCCTCGGCGCTCGCGAGGTTCTCGGGCGTGAGCAGGCTCTCGTCGACCCAGATGCCGGTGCTCTCCTCGAGCGCCAGCAGGAGCTGCGTCACCGCCAGCGAGTCGAGCCCCGCCTCGACGAGATCGCTGCGCGGCGTGAAGCTCGCGTCGACCTCGAGGATCTCGTCGCGCAGGATCTCGAAGATCCGCTGCGTCAAGCTCGCGTGGTTCCACTGGCCCAGGGCGCGCTCCCTCGCCTCGATTATGCGCGGCGGCTATGTTGACCGCGCATGGCCGAAAGGCAAATCCGCAGCGTGGCGGTGATCGGCGGCGGACCGGTCGGGTCCGCCCTGGCAACCTACCTGGCGGAAGCCGGCCTCCGCGTCGCGATGTTCCAGCGCGGCAAGCGCCCGCCGATCGTGGTGGGCGAGTCGCTGGTGCCCGCGATCATTCCCTTCCTCCAGAAGCTCGGGGTCGAGGAAGAGATCGCCCGTTACAGCGTCTACAAGCCGGGCGCCTCCTTTACCTTCACGCTGGAGCGCCGCCAGAGCTTCCGCTTCGAGGAAGTGCGCGGCGGGGAGAGCCGCTACGCGTACAACGTTCCGCGCGCGGAGTTCGACGCCACGCTGCGCCGGCGCGCCGAGCGGGCGGGCGTGCACGTCTTCGACCTCGGCGCCGTGCTCGAGAAGGCGCCGGCGCCCGACCGCGTCCGCCTGTCCGAGGCGACCCTCGCCGCCATGGGCGGCGCGCTCGACGGCCCGCCCGACTTCATCGTCGACGCCAGCGGCCGGAATCGCCTGCTTGCCCGGCTGCTCGAGATCCGCAGCACGGCGGGCCCCCGCCGCGACACCGCGCTGCACGCGCACCTCGACGGCGTGCCGCTGCTGATCGAGGGCAACGTGCACAGCGACCGCCTGGAGCGCGGCTGGTCGTGGCGCATCCCGCTGCCCGGCCGCGTGTCGGTGGGCCTGGTGGTGCCGAGCGAGCACCTCGAGCGCTTCGGCGCGAGCGCCGAGCAGCAGTTCGACGCGCTGCTGCGCCACGACCCGGCCACGGCCTGGTGGGCGGCGGACGCGAAGCGCCTCACCCCCGTGGTGAAGTACAACAACTACCAGCTCCGCTCCGCGCGCGGGGTGGGCCCGAACTGGGCGCTGGTGGGCGACGCCTTCGGCTTCGTCGACCCGGTGTTCTCGAGCGGCCTGCTGATCGGCATGCAGGGGGCGGAAAGCCTGTCGCAGGCGATCCTCGACGGCCGCCAGGCCGCCTTCGCCCGCTACGAGCGCGAGGTGTTGCACGCGCTCACCGTCTGGCAGCGGCTCGTCGACTACTACTACGACGGCCGGCTCTTCACGCTGTTCATGGTGGGCCAGTACGTGGAGCAGAGCTTCCTCGGCAAGCTCACGAGCTGGCACATGAAGGCCCACCTGCCGCGCATCTTCACCGGCGAGGGCACGACCAGCCGCTACAACGTAGCGCTCCTCGATTTCATGATCCGCTACGGGCTCGCCGGCAACGACCCGCGCGAGCTCGAGGTTCGTTGAGCACGCCCGCCCCCGGCCGCCCTTCCGGCGCGCGGTTCCACCGCGAGTCCCGCCGCGATGCCTACGATGCGATCGTGGTGGGCGGCGGCTTCGGCGGGCTCGCCGCAGCGGCGCTGCTGGCGCGCGCCGGCAAGCGCGCGCTGCTGATCGAGCGACACGACCGCGTCGGCGGCTACGGCCACGCGTTCCGGCGCAGCCGCTACCGCTTCGACTCCGCGGTCCACCTGATCGGCGGCTGCGCGCCGGCGGGAGACGCCTCCGGCGGACTGGTGGCGCGGCTGCTCGGCGCCCTCGGGCTCGGCGAGCGCGCGCCGCTGCTGCCCGTCGATCCGATCTACGACGCGCGCTATCCGGATCTCTCGCTGCGCGCGCCGGCGGGGCTCGACGCCTTCGTGGAGGCGCACGCGGCGCGGTTTCCCGCGCAGGCCGGCGGCCTGCGCTCCTTCGCCCTCGATTGCCAGCGCATCCGCGACGAGCTGGCGCTGTCGGCGGAGGCGGCGGCGGCGGGCAGCCCGCCCGCTGCCGCGCTGGAGCGCCTCCCCACGCTGCGGCGTCACCACCGCTCGACCCTCGCGCGGGTGCTGGACGAGCATCTCTCGGATCCGCGGGCCCGGGCTGCACTGGCGACGCTGTGGCCCTACCTGGGGCTGCCGCCCGAGCGCGCCTCGTTCCTCTACTTCGCGACGATGCTGCTCTCGTACGTGGCCGACGGCGCGCGCTACTGCCGCGGCACCTTCCAGGCCCTGGCAGACCAGCTCGCGGGCGTCGTCGAGGCGTCCGGCGGTGAGGTGCTGCTGCGCGCCGAAGTGCGCCGCATCGTGGTGGAAGAGGGCCGCGTGCGCGGCGTGGTGCTGGAGCACGGCCAGCGCATCGAGGCGCCCGCGGTGGTGTCGAACGCGGACCTGCGCCAGACCGCCCTCGAGCTGATCGGGCGCGAGCACTTCCCGGGGCGCTGGCTCGCCCGGCTCCAGCGCCTCGAGCCCTCGGTGTCGGCGTTCGTGGTGTACGGCGCGACGAGCCTCGACCTGCGCGCCGCCGGCCTCGCCCACGAGACGTTCCGCTTCGCCGGCTTCGACCACGGCGAGTCCTTCGCGCGCGCCCTCGAGGGAGAGCCGAGCTGGCTGACGCTCACCGCGCCGACGCTGGCCGACCCGACGCTCGCGCCGCCCGGCGAGCATCTGTTCGTGCTGACCACGCTGCTGGGCTACCAGCCGCCGGCGCGCTGGCGGCGCGACAAGGCGCGGCTCACCGAGCGGCTGCTCGAGCTGGCCGACTCGGTCGTCCCGGGCCTCGGCGCGGCCACCACCTTCGCCGAAGGCGGCACGCCGCGCACCCTCGAGCGCTACACGCGCAACGACTCCGGCGCGCTCTACGGCTTCGCGCTCTCCCCCGACCAGGTGGGCCCCGGCCGCCCCGCCGCAACGACGCCGCTCCCGGGGCTGACTCTCGCCGGTCACTGGACGCAGCCGGGCGGCGGCGTCTACGGCGTGCTCGCCTCCGGCGTCGAAGCCGCGCGCATCGTGCTCGGCCTGCCGACGCAGGCGGCCCTGTGGAAGGCGCTGGCCTGAGCTCGACGGGCGCTGGGCTCGGTCTCCACGGTACCCTGCGCGTGGGCGTAGCAGGGGGTGAAGCGATGACAGCCCAGCAGGAACGCGGGACCGGCGCCTCGCCGGACCGCTCGGAGGCCGTGACGCGGGGGATCCGCGTCGAGGTGCAGAGCGTGCTCGTGCCCGAGCGCTCCGATCCCGACGACCGCCAGTGGTTCTTCGCCTACCGCGTGCGCATCAGCAACCAGGGCAGCGAGACCACGCAGCTCGTCAGTCGCCACTGGGTGATCATCGACGGCCACGGCCACGTCGAGGAGGTGCGCGGACCCGGCGTGGTCGGAGAGCAGCCGCTGCTGCGCCCCGGCGAGAGCTTCGAGTACACCTCGGCCTGCCCCCTGCGCACGCCCCACGGCACCATGCACGGCAGCTACCAGATGGTGACCACCGACGGCACGCAGTTCGACGCCGAGATCGCGCCCTTCGCGCTCGGCGAGCTGGAAGACGTCGCGCTTCACTGAGCGGGGGGCGCGGCGGCGATCTCCGGCGGCAGGCGCAGCTTCTTCTCGTAGGGCATGGCGCCGCGCGCCGCTCGGGCGGCGAGCACGCGCGGGGGCGGGTCCCAGCGCGGGCGGCCTTCGACGCTCTCGGGCGCGAGCGGCGGCGCGCTCCACGGGAGCGGCCGTGCCGGCGGCCAGCCCGGACGCCCGCGCTCCCAGGACACCAGCTCGGCGGCCACCCCGCCGATGCGGATGAAGTCGGTGAAGCGGAACCAGCCGTCGAGGCGCACCGGCACCTGGCCCTCGCCGGCGAGCACGTAGACGCGCCCGTCGCCCGCTTCGTAGCGCTGACCGTCGATGGTGTCGTAGGGCCGCAGCTCGAGGGCCGCGACCGGCGCGGGGCCGAGCGCCGCCACCCCGACCGCGCGCGTTCCCTGGGTGCGGATGCGGAAGCCGTGGATCTTTCGCGAGGCGTAGACGGGGAGCTCGACCTCGACGTCGGGCGTGAACGGCACGCGGCGCAGCGCGTAGAACGCGTCGAAGACGTCGTGCACGAAGGGGCCGAAGTCGAAGGACGTCTCGCGCACGCTGGCCTGGTGGACCTTCACCTTCCGCACTCGCACGAAGTGCGTGTCCCAGTCGTAGAGGATCTCTTCGCGGGCCTCCTTGCGGCCGTGGAGCGTCCGCGTGCGCGAGCGCGCCACGCGGCCGTCGTCGAGGTCCACGAAGGCCTCGCTGCGGTCGTCGACGCGGAACAGCGCGCTCCAGAACTCGTTGGTGCGCGCCGTCGCGACGAGGTGCGCGTAGCGGCGGCCGGCGTGCTCGACGAAGCGCGCGACCTCGATGCGGGCGAAGCCGACCTCCACGCCGAAGTAGCGCACCTGGTAGACGAGGCGCTCGCCGACCGGGAAGGCGAAGCGCGCCGGGCGAGCCGCCAGCTCTTCGGGGCCGAGCTCGCGCAGCCCCGGCTCGCGCAGCAGGTAGCCGGGCGGCGCCTGCAGCTCCGCCGGAAAGCTGTCCGGGAAGCCGGAGAGCCCGAAGAGGGCGACGAGGGCCGCGAGCAGGGGTCGCGTCATGGCGTCACGGGTGTCGCGCAGGATAGCGATCGCGGCGTACCATCGCGGCCGCGCGCATGGAGGATGCATGAAGGCCGCTTCGAACGGCGCAGCGGCCGGCTGGTCGCTCCGCGGCAAGACCTGCCTGGTGACGGGCGCTACCTCGGGCATCGGCGAGCAGATCGCGCTCGGCCTCGCGCGCGAGGGGGCGCGGGTGGCGCTGGTCGGACGCAGTCGCGAGCGCGGCGAGGCCAGCGCCGAGCGCATCCGGCGCGAGAGCGGGAACCCCGAGGTCGAATTGCTGCTCGCGGACCTCGCCTCCCAGCAGGAGGTGCGAGGCCTCGCCCAGCGCGTCCTCGACCGCTTCCCCGCCCTCCACGTCCTGGTGAACAACGCGGGCATCGTGAACCTGCGCCGGGAGACGACGCCCGACGGCCTCGAGGCCACCTTCGCCGTCAACCACCTGGCCTACTTCCAGCTCACGCTGCTGCTGCTCGAGCGCCTGCGCGCTTCGGCGCCGGCGCGCGTGGTGAACGTCGCCTCCGACGCCCACAAGTTCGGCACCCTCGACTTCGACGACCTCCAGAACGAGCGGCGCTACCGCAGCATGAAGGTGTACGGCCAGTCGAAGACGGCGAACATCCTGTTCACGCGGGAGCTAGCGCGCCGGCTCGAGGGCACGGGCGTGACGGTGAACTGCCTCCATCCGGGCGCCGTCGCCACGCGCCTCGGCCAGCAGAACGGCGCCATCGCGCGCGTGCTCACCCGGGCGCTCGCCGTCTTCTTCCGCACCCCCGCCCAGGGCGCCGACACCGCCGTCTGGCTCGCCTCCGACCCGGCGCTCGAGGGCGCGACGGGCGGCTACTACTACAGCCGCCGCGAGCTCGAGCCGGCTGCCCACGCCCGCGACCCGGCCGCGGC
>Ga0105107_10000041_pt1 | contig 60836 bp, 46 predicted proteins | sample PPLLaktember2015_6_FD_79335 | JGI IMG/M metagenome (GOLD analysis project Ga0105107, IMG submission 79335) | Freshwater sediment microbial communities from Prairie Pothole Lake near Jamestown, North Dakota, USA - PPLs Lake P8 Core (1) Depth... | ecosystem: Environmental > Aquatic > Freshwater >...
CCGCCCGTCGCGTCGCGCTGCAGACGGCCGAGGGGCCCCTCGATCCGGACCGGGTCGCCCGACGCGAAGAGCACGCCGCCGGTCACGGCCTCGCGCACGATCTCCTCGACCCGCGTCGCGCGCAGGCGCTTGCGCTGCTCGGGTGCGATCACCGACATGCCGAGCTCCGGATCCCCGGGCAGCGCGCGCCGACCGCCCGACGAGATCGACCAGCTCCTGCCGTCGAATCGGTCGAAGGCGAGGCCGCGCCAGTAGCCCTCGCCGGGCGCCGGCATGTCACCCATCAGCGTCGTCACGCGCAGCACCACGCTCGAGTCGCCGCGGATCCGTCCGAGGTCGCCGAGGGAGACCTGATCGGAGAAGCCCGCCTTCGGGATCGCGCTCGCCAGGAACGAGCTGCGCAGGAAGCCCGCCTGGATGCGTGGCAGCACCAGGAACAGGCCCAGGGCGACGACCAGCGACGCCGCCGAGGCGAAGATCGTGATGCGGAGCAGGCCCGTCCCGAGCGCGCGCGCCGCCGCGTCGCCGTCGCCCGCCTCGACCGCCTCCGTCCGCAGCGTGTGCACGATCAACGTCCAGACGGCGGTCGGCAGGAAGATCGCGAGCAGCGGCGGGAAGAGGAGGCTGTCGGTCAGGTTCGAGGCGAGGATCACCTGGAACAGCGCGAGGGCGACCAGCAGGAACTCCGAGCGGCGCGGCCGCGCGTCGAGGAGCTGCAGGCCCTGGCTCAGGAGCGCGAAGTGGGCGAGGGCGATCAGGGCGCCCGAGCCACGGGCGGCGAGCCCGATGCAGAGCATCACGATCAGGAGCAGCAACGCGTTCAGCCAGGCGGCCCGGCGCTGCCAGGCGAAGGGCCGCTCGCGCAGCGCGAGGGCCGCGAGCAGGGCGAGCGCCTGGACGACGAGGGCCGGCAGCAGGATCTGGCCCGTGATCGCGAGCGTGGCGCTGGCGACGCCGACGAGTGCGATCGCCGAGAGCGGCCGCGGCGCGTCCACGGGCGCGCGGAACGAACGCCTCGTCATGCGGCGACCCCCGCGTCGCGATGCGCGGCATCGGGATCGGGCGCGACGCGCGCGAGGAAGGCGAGCAGGCGCGCGCGCTGGGCCGGGCCGTCGGCCGGGGGCAGGCGCAGCGCGTCGGTCCGCAGCGCGACCCGCGCGCCCGCATCGAGCAGCGCCACCACGTCCGATGCCGCGAAGCAGACGGCGCTCTCGAAGGCGGGGCCCGCGGCGTCGCGCGTCCGCAGGCGCACCTCGTGCTCGCTGCGCCGCTCGTCCTCGCCGTCGCGCACCAGCAGCACACCCCGGCGCAGGGTCGCCGGCCAGTGGATGCGCCGCACGGGATCGCCGGGACGGTGCTCGCGCAGACCGCTCGCGGCGCCCGCGGGCGCGCGCCGCGGCGCCGCGCCGCCGCCGTCCTCCCGGGCCTCGGGCAGCACCGGGAGCGGACGCGGGTCGACGCGCGGGTAGACCAGCGCTTCGCCCTCGCTCACGAGCTCGAGGGCCTTCGAGAACAGGCCGAACGGGAAGCGCGTCGAGACGCGGAAGCCGTGGAAGCGCAGCGGGCCGCGGCGCGGCGGCGCGAGGGTGTAGACGCGCTGCTCGGATGCGCCCGGGGCGACGTGGAGCACGAAGCTCCGGCCGACCGGCAGGGCGCGGCGGGCTTCGTCGTCGGGGTAGGCGAGATCCTCCACCACGAGCGCGAAGGCCGGGACGCGACGATTCGCGTTCCGAACCTCGATCGCGACGCGATTCGGCGTCTCGGCGAAGAGCTCGCGCGGCGTCCGTCGCCGTACGGTGATGCCCCGCAAGGCGGACTCCGACAGCACGCCCGACAGCACCAGGAAGGCGAGCATCAGCGAGAGCACGAGGTAGAGCAGGTTGTTGCCCGTGTTGAGCGCGGCGAAGCCGACCCCGAACGTCAGGGCGAAGAAGATCCAGCCCGCCCGCGTGGGGCGCAGCGTGCGCGGCATCCGCGTGGCGCGGCGCAGGCGTGCGCCGAACGCGCTCGCGGTGCGCGACGTCAGAGCGGGACGGGGACCCGCCCGACGATCTCGCGCACCAGCCACTCGACCTCCTCGCTGCCCTGACGCGGGCCATGGGCCTGCGCGACGAGGCGGTGCGCGAGCACCGGCACCGCGAGGTCGCGCACGTCCTCGGGAATGCAGAAGTCGCGCCCGTCGCCGAGTGCGCGGGCCTGGGCCGCACGCCGCAGCGCGACCGCGCCACGGGGCGAGGCGCCGAGGGCGAGCGCCTCGTGGGACCGCGTCTCCGCCACGATCGAGAGCAGGTACGCGACGATCCCGTCGTCGAGCTTGACCTGCGCGGCGGCGCGCCGGAGCGCGCGCACCTCCTCCGTCGAGAGCACGGGCTCGAGCTTCGGCACGGCGGTGGCCGCCGGGTCGTCGCGCAGCACCGCGGCCTCGTGCTCGGGCGCGGGATAGCCGAGGCGCAGCCGCATCAGGAAGCGGTCGAGCTGCGACTCGGGCAGGGGGTGCGTGCCGTAGTGCTCGAGCGGGTTCTGGGTCGCGATCACGAGGAAGGGCTCCGGCAGCCGGTGCGAGACGCCGTCGACGCTGACCGAGCCTTCGCTCATCGCCTCGAGCAGCGCCGACTGCGTGCGCGGGCTCGCGCGGTTGATCTCGTCGGCGAGCACCACGTTGGCGAAGATCGGCCCGCGCTGGAATGCGAAGCGGCCCGTCGGGGCGCCGGCGTCGAAGTCGGGGATCGCGGAGCCGAGGATGTCGCCCGGCAGCAGGTCGCTCGTGAACTGGATGCGGCGGAAGCTCGCGTCGAGGGAGCGCGCGAGGGCGAAGGCGAGGGTGGTCTTGCCGACGCCCGGCACGTCCTCGAGCAGGATGTGGCCGCCGGCGATCACGCTCTCGACCGCGCAGCGCACGACCTCGGTCTTGCCCCAGAGCGCAAGCTCGACGTTGGCGCGCAGGCGCTCCGCCGCCCGTGCCGCCTCTCCGAGATCGAGCACCGGCCCGTCGCCCGCTGCTGCGCCGCTCACCGACCCCTCCCGCGTCGCGGATCGGGTCCTTCATCGGCGTCGCGGGAGCCGATCCTGAGGCCCGGCGCCCCGTCTCGGGAGGAACCCCGAGACGGCGCGCCGGCTCGATCGAGGCGAGGCGGCCCGCTCGGGCGGCCGCGCCGGGTCGAGCAGCGCGCGGCGGGGGTCGGGAGCGTCGGCCGCTCGCCGCGCCTCGGCGATGAGGGCCGCGAGGCCGCCGAGCCGCTCGGCGGCGGCATCGAGGGCCTCGAGATCGTCCCCGTAGGTCGCGCTCGCGGCGAGGCAGGCGTCGTTCAGGCGCAGGCGCGCGGCGAGGCTCGCGGCGTCGGCGCGGGCGAGGGGCAGGGCGGCGAGGGCGCGCCGCGCGTCGTCCTCGAGGGCGGCGCGGGCGGCGTCGCGCGCGGGTCCCGCGGGCGCGCTGGCATAGAGCGCATCCACCTGCGCGCGCAGCGCAGCGAGCGCGCGCGCGAGCGCTCGCTCGTCCGCGGCGTGCGCCCGGGCGAGCGCCGCGCTCTCGGAGGCCGCGCCGTCGCGCGCCGCGAAGAACGCGATCGCGCCGGTCTGCCCGACCCAGGTCGCGAGGCCCTCGTCGAAGCGGGCGTCGCCGCGCACGAACACCGTGTGGTGGAGGAGCTCGTGGAGCAGCGTGTCCACGAGCGTGAGATCGTCGCGGCGCAGCATCGGCTCGGTCACGGGATCGTCGAGCCAGCCGAGCGTCGAGTAGGCGGGCACCGCGAGCACGCAGACGTCGAGGCCGTCGTCGAGCAGCCGCGCCGCCTCGCGCTCGGCGTCGGCGCGGTCGAAGTAGCCGCGGTAGGGCACGCGGCCCACGATCGGGAACCAGGACTCCGCGGGCCGGGTGCTTCCCGGCCGCGTGGCGACGATGTTCGTCACGATCCGGTCGTCGGGCCACGCCGCGTAGGTCGTGTACCGTCCGCCGGCGTCGAGCCCGATCCCGCGCGCGAAGTCGAGCACCGGCGGCACCAGCGCGAGGCGCGTGCGCGTCTCGTCCGGCGTCGTCGGATCGACCAGCACCTCCGGGATCGGCCGGCGCGCGCGCAGCAGCCGCGCCTGGCCGGCGCCGAGCGAGGCGAGGTAGCAGCCCGTCGTGGACGTCCCGAGCAAGAGCGCGCAGAACGCGAGCGCCGCCCGCTTCGTGCGGATCGAGGCGCGCGTCGGGAGCGGCGGCGACGACGAGCGCGCGTCGGCCGAGGCCTTCGACGCCGGCGCGAGCGGCATCGAGGAGCGCCCCTGCGCCGAGCCGGGCCGCGTCGATCTCGTCATCTACGCGCCCGCGGCTGCGGCCGACGCGATCCTGCGACGGCTCGAGCAGGGCTTCGGGGCGGCCATCGTGCTGTCCCGGCCGGAGCCGGAGCCCGAGGTGGACTGGTCGACGGCCTGGCGCGACGGCATCACGGCCGTCGAGGTCTCGCCGCGCCTCCGCGTGCGGCCGCCCTTCCTGCCCGCGGAGCCGCGGGACGGCCGGCACGAGATCGTGATCGAGCCCGGCCAGGCCTTCGGCACGGGAGGGCACGCTTCGACGCGGCTCGCCCTCGAGCTCGTGGACGTCGTCGCGAGCGGGCTCGCGCCGGGCGCGCGCGTGCTCGACGTCGGGACGGGCAGCGGCGTGCTGGCGCTGGCGGCGCTCGCCCTCGGCGCGACGCGCGCGGTGGCGTTCGATCTCGATCCCCTCGCGGCGCCGGCGGCGCGCGCCAACGCTCGCGCGAACGGGCTCGAGGCGCGCCTCGCGCTCTTCACGGGCCCGCTCGAGGCGCTCCGTGAGGCGCCCTTCGACGCCGTGCTCGCGAACCTGCTGCGCAGCGAGCTCGTGCCGCTCATCCCGGCGATCGTCGCGCGCGTGGCGCGTGGCGGCGCGCTCGTGCTCGCGGGGCTGCTCGAGAGCGATCTGCCCGAGGTCGAGACGCGCCTCGCGGGCCACGGCTTCGTCCGCGCGCTGGCGCATCGCCAGGAGGACCTGGACGGCGAGGTCTGGGTCGGGCTCGTCATGCGTCGCGGACGCGTCGCCGCCAGTCCTCGAGCAGGCGGCTGAGGGTGTCGGCGAGCGCGCGGTGTGGTGCCCAGCCGGTGGCGGCGCGCAGCCGCGCGGCGTCCCCCACCGACACGTCCGTGGGACGGACGCGCCTCGGGTCGACCTCGATGCGCGGCGTCGCGGACGAGGCCGAGAGCAGGAGATCGAGCAGCTCGCGCCCCGAGATGCCTCGCCCGCTCGCCACGTTGTAGAGGCCGGCGGGCGCCCCCGGCGCGAGCAGCGCAACGTACGCGTCGATCACGTCGTCCACGTCGAGGAAGTCGCGCACCGAGTCGAGGTTGCCGACGGAGAGGAGCGGCGGCCGCCGGCCGAGCTCGATCTCGGCGAGCTGGCGCGCGAAGCTCGAGGCCACGAAGTCTGGCGCCTGTCCCGGCCCGGTGTGGTTGAAGGGGCGGAGGCGCACCACGTCGGCGCCGCGCGCGGCATGGGCAGCGCCCAGCCGGTCGGCCGCGGCCTTCGTCCAGTCGTAGGGCGAGCGCGGCCGCAGGGCGGCGTGCTCGTCGAAGGGCGGCGAGCCCGGCGCGGCCGAGCCGTAGACCTGGCCCGAGCCGACGAGGAGCACACGGGGCCCGGCGCCGCGCGCGCCGGCGAGGGCGGCGGCGGCCTCGAGCACCGCGCGCGCCCCGAGCAGGTTCACGCGCCAGGTGAGGGCGGGGGCGTCGGCAGCCGCGCGCACGCTCGAGACCGCGGCCAGGTGGACGATGGCGTCCGGCCGATCGTGCAGCAGGGCGGCGCGCAGCGCGGAGGCGTCGGTGACGTCGAGCTCGCGATCCGAGCCCAGCACTTCGTGCCCGGCCGAGGCGAGCCGCGCGACGAGCCGCGCGCCCACGAATCCGCCCGCACCGGTCACCGCCACCCGCACGCGGCGCAGGCTGCCGCAGCGTCGGGGCGGTCGCTAGCGCGGCCTCACCGCCGGGGTCGCCGCAGCGCGAGCCTTGACCCCCGCTCGCGCGCGGAGTACTCCGGCCAGCGAGGGAGGCTCCATGATCCTCGGAGTCGCGGGACCGAACGGCGCGGGCAAGGGTGTGGTGGTCGGCTACCTGCAGGAGCGGAGCTTCTACCCGCTCTCGCTCTCCGACGTGATCCGCGACGAGCTCCGCGCTCGCGGCCTCGAGGAGACGCGCGAGCGCATGATCGAGACCGGCCGCGCGCTGCGCGCCGCGGGTGGCCCGGGCGTGCTCGCGGAGCGCCTCGTCGCCGGGATGCTCCCGGATCGGAACTACGTGATCGATTCGATCCGGCACCCTGCCGAGGTCGAGGTGCTGCGCCGCGCGAGCCCGGGCTTCCGCCTGCTCTGGGTCGACGCGCCCTTCGAGACCCGCTTCGATCGCATGCGCGCACGCGGGCGCCAGGGCGATCCCGCGACGGTCGACGAGCTGCGCACGCTCGAGGGCCGCGAGCTCGGCAGCGCCGACCCGGCCGCGCAGCAGCTCTTGGCCGTGCGCGACCTCGCGGACTTCCCGCTCGAGAACGCAAGCTCCCTCGAGGCGTTGCACGAGAGCATCCAACGGGTTCTCGGGCGCTGCCTCCACTTCGAGCGGCCGGGCTGGGACGAGTACTTCATGAGCATCGCGCGCGTGGTCTCGTCGCGCAGCAACTGCGTGAAACGAAAGGTCGGCGCCGTGATCGCGCGCGACCGGCGCATCATCTCCACCGGGTACAACGGCACGCCGCGCGGCGTACGGAACTGCAACGAGGGCGGCTGCCCGCGCTGCAACTCCTTCGCCGCGGGCGGCACGCGTCTCGACGAGTGCGTCTGCTCCCACGGCGAGGAGAATGCGCTGATCCAGGCGGCCTATCACGGCGTGTCGGTGCGCAGCGGCACGATCTACACCACGTTCTGTCCGTGCCTTCAGTGCACGAAGATGATCCTGAACGCCGGCCTCGAGGAGGTCGTCTACAACGCCGACTACCCGCTCGCCGATACCTCCCTGGCGCTGCTTCGTGAGGCGGGCGTGAAGGTGCGGCAATGCCCCTCCGGTCCGTCCGCGGGTTGACCCCCCCGACGGGGATTGGTAGACAGGTCGCGGTCTTGGCCTCGCGCGGGCGGCGCGAGCGCGCGGGAGAGGTCTCTTGAAGCAGCCGTGGTCGTTCTCGTTGCTGGCCGGCGCCTTCCTCCTCGTCGTCGGGACGGAGGCGCGTGCGGCGGACGCACGCGTCGCGCTCCTGCCGGTCGTCGTCCACGCCTCGGATCAGCAGGACTACCTGCGCAAAGGCCTCGGCGACATGCTGGCCGCGCGGCTCACCCAGCAGCGGGGCCTCTCGGTGGTCCGGGTCGAGGATCCGGGCCAGGCGACGACCGATCTCGAGCGTGCGCTCGCAGCAGGTCGGTCCGCCGGCGCCGAGTACGTCGTCTTCGGCAGCTTCACCCGCTTCGGCGACGGCGCGAGCCTCGACCTCGAGTGCGCGAAGGTCGCGGGCGGCGCCGGTGGTGGTCACGAGCTCTTCGTGCAGGCGGGGACGCTCGGCGAGATCATCCCGAAGCTCGACGGCGTCGCGCAGCGCGTGGCCGGGTTCGTCGCCAACGGACCGAGCGCGCCGCCGGCGGTGGCGTCGGGAAACGGCGCGCGTCCCGCACCGGACGTTGCGCGTGGCGAGCTCGAGGAGCTGAAGCGCCGGGTGACCGCGCTCGAGCAGACCGTCGGCGGGCCGGTCGGCGGCGGCACCGGTCCGAAGGTCCATCACCTCGATCCCGACGAGATCGCGCCCGCCGACGAGGCTGCGTCGAGCGAGTGACGCGCTACCCTGCGCGGGCCCTACGGCGGTGTAGCTCAGTCGGTTAGAGCAGCGGTTTCATAAGCCGCGTGTCCCCAGTTCGAATCTGGGCACCGCCACCCCGCTTCCTCCGCAGACCCCGCGTCGCGGCCCTCGAAACGAAAAGGGCCGGGGGAGCGTCCGCTCCCCCGGCCCGCGTCGCACCGACCGCGCCTAGGGCGCGAGGTTCAGGTACAGGGTCATGAACTGACCCTGCTTCCCGATCTCCACCAGATTCAGGTTCAGCCCGAAGAACGAGGGCAGCGGGAAGCTCGCGAGCTCGGCGGCGAGGGACGGGAACACCAGCGCGAAGATCTGCGGCAGCACCATCTCGAGGTTCGCGTCGTTCACCCCGAGCTGATCGTTCACCACGTCGAGCGAGATGTCGCTCGCCTGCACCGGGGACAGATCGAAGGTCAGGCTGGTGGTGCCCGGGTCGTAGCCGAGGCCGAGGCCCGCCGTCGCGTCCACCGCGAAGCGGACGAAGGTCACGTTGTCGAGCCCGACCACGTCCACGGTGAGGTCGCCGACCCGGAGATCCGCCAACTCGCCGTTCGGTCCCGCGCTGCCGGTGATCACGGGCGAGAGCTGCGGCTTGATCACGAGCTTCAGCGGGATCGAGCCGAGGGCGGCGAACTTCGGCTCGAACAGCGACAGCAGCGACGCGGTGATCGGGATCGGGCCGGTGCCGAAGAGATCGACCTCGGTCAGGTCGACGCGCAGCAGTCCGCCCTCGGTCTGCGTCCGCAGCAGCTGGTTGAAGGCCGTGGGCGAGATGCTGACCGCGAGCCCGTAGGGCGCGTTGGCCGGCGCCGGCGTGGTGGCCCCGAAGCTCGGGAACGCGCTCGGCACGACCAGGGACGCGTTCGGGTTCGCGGCGTCGGGATTCTGGGTCTGCACCGTCATGCGCGAGCTCGCGCCGAGGGTGAGGCCACTCACGTCCTCGTCCACGGCGAAGAGCGGGGCTTCGAAGTCCACCCCGATGCCCTGGCCGATCGGGCCTGCGATCGAGATCCCGGCCAGCGCCTGCTCGACCGCTTCCGCGATCGGCGCGTCCGCCGCCCCGGCCGGGTCGGCGAGGAAGCTCACGAGGCCGTCGCGCACGAGGGTCTCGAAGTTCCCCACGAAGAGGTCGATGAAGAACTCGACCACGCCGCCCAGGAAGCCGTCGCAGTTGTTGCTGTCGTTGAAGCCCGAGAAGTTGACGGCGACGTTCCCGTTCTGGTTCACGTCCACCTTGTCGGGGTTCGTGGGATCGGGCTGCAGCGCGTAGTTGCCGAGGATGTGGGCGACGCTCGCCGTGACCGTCAGATGGCAGGTGAACGAGATGCCCGAGGCATTCGTCACCAACGCGTGCACCGCGAGGTTGTTGAGCGTGACGTCGGCCGCGACCTGGTTGGTGCCCGAGTCGACGGCGATGCCGTAGCTCCCGATCGACGGCACCGGGTTCTCGATCAGGGCATCGGCGCGGCCGATGCACGCGCCGAAGATCGACGCGTAGCAGTAGTTGTCGATCACGACGGTGCCGACCGGCAGCAGCGTCGCGAGGTTCAGCGGGACCAGGCTCGTCACCACCGGCTCGATCGCGTCGAGGCCGGAGTCGTTCAGCCGCAGCGCGACGCTCTGGCTCGCGAGCGCCGCCTCGGAGATCGACGGCCCCGCGACCAGCGTCACCCGCGCCTGCTTCGGCGGACCGCCCGGCCAGGTCAGGCGCGCGACGATCGGATTGAAGATCTTCGCGGCGTCGAGCGTCACGCTGGTCGAGAACGAGAGGTCCGGGTTCACGGTCACCGCCACGCCGTTGACGGTGACGTTCGCCACCCCCGCCGACACGTTCGTGAGGTGACCCGTCACGCTCACCGAGCTCGCCGTGGTGAAGCCCCCGGTCGCAGGCGAGTCGATCGTGATGGTCGGGACGGCCGGTGTGCAGTAGACGAAGGCAGAGCAACAGAGCACGATGGCGCGCAGCGCGCGCACCGATACAGAGCGCTTCATGGCAGCAGTTCCCCCAGGTATGTGCAGCTGCCCGGCGCGCGGGGCACCCAGACCCGCGCCAGGGGCATTGGGAACGGCTTACGCCCGATCGCCGATCCGTGTCAAGAAGTCTCGTGATCTGACTCGGAGTCTCGTTCCGCGAGGCGATGCTTCTGCACCTTCCCGCTGGCGGTCCGCGGGAGCGACGGCACGGCGACGAAGCTCGAAGGAACCTTGAAGCTCGCGAGACGCTCGCGCCCGAAGGCGCGCAGTGCATCGGAATCGAGACGCGCGCCGGCGGCGAGCACCACGTAGGCGTGGCCGACCTCTCCCCAATGCGCATCGGGCACGCCCACGACCGCGATCTCACGCACGTCCGGGTGCGTGGCGTAGGCGGCCTCGACCTCGGCCGGATAGACGTTCTCGCCGCCCGAGATGAAGAGGTCCCGCGCGCGCCCGACGAGGGTCACGAAGCCCTCGTCGTCGGCGACGGCGAGATCGCCCGTCCGAAGCCAGCCCCCCCGGATCGTCTCGGCCGTGGCGTCCGGCCGCTCCCAGTAGCCGAGCATCGTGATCGGACCGCGGACCACGATCTCGCCGGGCTCCGCCGGCGCGGCGTCGCGCCAGCCCGAGACCGGGCCGTCGAGGGTGGCGCGCTCGATGCGGCGGAGCTCCGCGTGGAAGACCGGACGCCCGACGCTCCCCGCCTTGCGCAGCGCATCGACCGCGTCGAGCGCGCACAGGATCGAGGTCTCGGTCTGGCCGAAGCCCTGCTTCACCAGCAGCCCCTCGGCCTCGAAGGCGCGGATCAGGCCCACCGGGATCGCCGCGCCCGCGCTGAAGAGGAAGCGCAAGGAAGAGAGGTCGGGCCGGCGCGCGCCCGGCCGCTGCAGCTCGTCGAGCAGCGCCTGGAACATGGTCGGCACGGCGCCGAAGTAGGAGATCCCGAGCGCCTCGACGCGTCGCCAGACCGAGGCCGGGTCGAAGCGGGGCTCGAGCTGGACGGTCGCGCCGGCGTAGAGCGCCGGCAGCGCGAGGATCACGAGGCCGAAGGAGTGGAAGAGCGGCAGCGGCACCAGCACGCGGTCCTGGCGGACGAGCTCGAAGAAGTGGACCGCGTTGAGCGCGTTGAAGAGCGTCTTGCGATGCGGCAGCAGCGCGCCCTTCGGCACGCCGGTGGTACCCGACGTGTAGAGGATCATCATCGGGTCGTCGGGCGACACGGCCGCGATGCGCGGGTCGGGAGCGGCCGCCGCGAGGGCGGCCTCGTACGCGTCCGGCTCGGCGCCGGCGACCAGGCGGAAGCGCGGCGCGTGGCGGGACCGCGCGCACGCCTCGTCGGCCCGCGCGGCGAGGCTCGCGTCGAGCAGGAGGGCCGCCGGACGGCAGTCGTCGAAGAGCTGGGCGATCTCCGGCGGGGCGAGGCGCGCGTTCACCGGCACCGAGATCGCGCCGAGGCGCGCCGCCGCGAACACGGCCTCGAGGTAGGCGGTACGGTTCCCGAGCACGAGCGCCACGCGGTCGCCCGGGCCCACCCCGGCGGAGGCCAGGACGCCCACGAGCCGCGCGCAGCGCTCGTCGAGGGTCCGCCAGTCGAGGGCCCGCTCGGCATCGGCGAGGGCGAGGCGATCGCCCGCGAGCTCGGCGTGCCGACGCGGCCAGGCGCCGACGTTCTGGGTCGCACAGGGCTCCATGGCGGCGAGGGGGATACCGGAACGGCGGGGCGCCTTCCAGCGCACCTTCGGCGCGCCGAGCGCGTCCGTGATACAACGCGGAAGGGATCCGCCGGAGGGGTGCACGCATGAATCTCAAGGGTGAGCCGGCCTTCGTCGGGCGGCACTGCGGGACGAGCGAGTACGAGATCACGTCCGAGGTGGCGGCCTTCTACGCGGACGCCCTCGACGATCGCAGCGCGCTGCCGGGCCTCGCGCCGCCGCTGCTGCACCATTCCGAGTGCTACAAGCACCTCGGCGAGTGGTACCTGAAGAACCTGTTCGGGAACCTGCACGCGCGCCAGGAGTGGGAGCTCTTCGCGCCGCTCCGCCTCGGGGGCCGCGTCCGCACGCGCTCGACGATCATCGCACGCTACACCAAGCGCGGACGCGACTACGTGCTGAACGAGACCGATCTCGTCGACGCCGCCGACGGGCGCCTGCTGGTCCGCGGCCGCACCCACCAGTCGTTCCTGCCGCCGAAGGCCACGGTCGAGCCCGCGGGCTTCGTGGTGGACGAGGCCAGCGCGAAGCAGAAGGAGCCCCGCGCGCCGTTCCCCACCGCGACGGGCCCGGAGCTCCAGCCTGTGAAGAAGCTCGTGGACGCGCGTCGCTGCTGGATGTTCTCGGGGCCCGGCAAGAACTATCACACGGATGCCGAGGCGGCGAAGCAGCTCGGCTTCCCCAACATCGTGGTGCAGGGGATGATGTCGACGTGCTTCGTCTCGCAGGTGATGCAGGAGCATTTCGGCGAGGGCTGGCTGGTCGGCGGGAAGATGGACGTCCGGCTCACCAACGTGCTCTGGGTCGACGAGACGGTGACGACCCGCGCGCGCGTGCGCGAGGAGGAGCGCGAGGGCACGCGGACGCGTGTCCACTGCGACGTCTGGGTCGAGAAGGACGACGCGACGCGGGTGCTGCTCGGCACCGCGAGCGCCGTGCGGGCGTGAGTCGGCGCGCCGCGTCGCCGCGCGCGGCGTGCGCGCGCGTGCTCGGCGCGGTGCAGGCGTCGCTGCGCGCGTCCCTCGGCGCGAGGCCCGCGTCCGACGGCGGCGAGCGGCGGCTGCTGGTGGCGGTCTCGGGCGGCGTCGACTCGACGGTGCTGCTCGACGCGCTGCTGCGCCTCGCCCGGCCGCTCCGCCTCGCGCTCGCGGTCGGTCACGTGAACCACGGCCTGCGCGGCGCCGACGCCGACGCGGATCAGCGGCTGGTCGAGGCGCTGGCCGCGAAGCACGGCCTGCCCGTGGCGGTGCGCACGGTCGATCCGCGGCGCGCGCGCCTCGCCGGAACGAGCCGCGCCCGGCCCACCCTCGAAGAGGCAGCCCGGGGTCTGCGCTACGCCGCGCTGCGCGCGATCGGCGCCGAGCTCGGCTGCGACGCGATCGCGACCGCCCACCACGCGGGCGATCAGGCGGAGACCGTGCTCCTGCGGCTGCTGCGCGGCACCGGACCCGACGGCCTCGCCGGCATCGCGGAGCGCTCGGACGACGGTCTCCTGCTGCGGCCGCTGCTCCGGGTCTCGCGCGCGGAGATCGAGGCCTACGCCAGCGCCGGGAACCTCACCTGGCGCGAGGACGCGTCGAACGCGAGCCCGGACTTCGCGCGCAATCGGCTCCGGCGGACGTGGATCCCCGGGCTCGCCCGTGATTTCAACCCACGCCTTCTCCAGCGGATCGCGGATCTGGCCGAAGCGCAGCGGAGGGACGCTGAGTGGATCGCGTCCCTCGTTGCCGCGGAGGCCGGACGACGGATGTGGCGCGAGGACGGGACGCTGCGGATCGCACGCGATGGCTGGGATGCGCTGCCCGAGGCCCTCGCCCGGCGCCTCGTGCGCTACGCCCTGATGGACTCGGGCGCCGCGCGGGACGTGTCCCGCGCCCACCTCGAACGCATGCTCGCGTTCCTCCGACGACCCCAGCGCGGCAAGCGCCTCGAGCTGCCTGGCGGACGGGTCCTGCGCTGCGATGCGGGAGGCTTCTTCCTCGAGCGTTGGGGGGGGCGGGGGGAACCCGCGTGCTACGGTGAGCGTCGGACCTCCATGAGCCCGTCGCTGCGCGTGAATCGGCCGCCGCGGGCGCCTGAGATCGGGAGCGCCGGCGGATCCACGGCCGGGCGCAACGCCCGGACCGCCGCGGATCGAGACGCAGCGGATCGAAACGCTTCGGAACGAGACGGAACGGATCGGAACGGGGGTGATCGTGAACCAGCAGTTCTACAAGACCGGCGCACTCTGGGTCGTGATCCTCCTGATGGTGCTGCTGCTGGTCACCATGCTGAAGCAGGGCCAGACCGCGCCCCTCGAGATCCCCTACAGCGAGTTCCTGGCCAAGGTCGAAGGCGGCGAGGTCCGCAGCGTCACGATCGAGGAGAACCACATCAGCGGGCGCTTCGCGCCCCAGGGCGACTTCGCGACCTACGCCCCGGCCGTCACCGAGGGGCTGCTCCAGTCGCTCAAGGACAAGGGCGTCGAGGTGGTGGCCCGGCCGGCCCGGGAGTCGCCGATCTGGCAGACCATCCTGATCTACTGGTTCCCGTTCCTGCTCTTCATCGGCCTCTGGATCTTCTTCCTGCGCCAGATGCAGGCCGGCGGCGGCAAGGCCATGAGCTTCGGCAAGGCGCGCGCGCGGCTCCTCACGGAGAACCAGCAGCGCATCACCTTCGACGACGTCGCGGGCGTCGAAGAGTCGAAGATGGAGCTCGAGGAGATCATCGCGTTCCTCCGCGAGCCCAAGAAGTTCACGCGCCTCGGCGGACGCATTCCGAAGGGTGTGCTGCTCGTCGGCCCGCCGGGCACCGGCAAGACGCTGCTCGCGCGCGCCGTCGCGGGCGAGGCCGGCGTGCCGTTCTTCTCGATCTCGGGCTCCGACTTCGTCGAGATGTTCGTCGGCGTCGGCGCCTCGCGCGTGCGCGACCTGTTCCTCCAGGGCAAGAAGAACGCGCCCTGCATCATCTTCATCGACGAGATCGACGCGGTCGGTCGCCACCGCGGCGCCGGCCTCGGCGGCGGCCACGACGAGCGCGAGCAGACCCTGAACCAGCTCCTCGTCGAGATGGACGGCTTCGAGTCGAACGAGGGCGTGATCCTGATCGCGGCCACGAACCGGCCCGACGTGCTCGACCCGGCGCTGCTGCGCCCGGGGCGCTTCGACCGCCGCGTCGTGGTCCCGCGCCCCGACCTGCGTGGCCGGCTCGCGATCCTGAACGTGCACACGCGCCGGGTGCCCCTGGCCGACGACGTGGATCTCGAGGTGATCGCGCGCGGCACGCCGGGCTTCGTCGGCGCCGACCTGCAGAACCTGGTGAACGAGGCGGCGCTGCTGGCCGCGCGGCGCGACGCGCCGCGGGTGGCGATGCTCGACTTCGAGAAGGCCAAGGACAAGGTCCTGCTCGGCGCCGAGCGCAAGAGCATGATCATGAGCGACGACGACAAGCGCACGACGGCCTACCACGAGGCCGGTCACGCGCTGGTCGCGCTCATGAACCCGCACTCGGATCCCGTGCACAAGGTCACGATCATCCCGCGCGGGATGGCCCTCGGCCTGACCCAGACCCTGCCGGCGGAGGACCGCTACAACCTCACGAAGGACCAGATCCTGGCCATGATCAAGCACGCCATGGGCGGGCGCGCGGCCGAGGATCTCGTGTTCGGTGTGTTCTCGACCGGCGCCTCGAACGACCTCAAGCAGGCGACGGACATGGCCAAGCGCATGGTCTGCAAGTACGGCATGAGCGATCGGCTCGGGCCGGTGAGCTTCGGCGACGACGACCAGGACGTCTTCCTCGGCCGCGACTTCGTCTCGCGCAAGGACTACAGCGAGAAGAAGGCCGAGGAGATCGACGAAGAGATCTCGACCATGCTGAGCTCGCTCTACGACGCCGCGCGCCAGTGCCTGGCGGACAACCGTGAGAAGCTCGACCGGATCGCCGAGGCGCTGCTCGAGCGCGAGACCCTCGACACGGCAGACCTGAAGCTGCTCGTTGCGGGCGAGCCGCTGCCGCCGATGCCGGCGCCGCCGGTCGCCCCGCCGCCGCGCAGCGAGCCGCCGCGGCGCGCACGCGCCGACCGCAAGCCGGAGCTGGCGGGCGACAAGCTGCCGGACCCCGAGCCGATGCCGGGCTGAGGGGCGGGGCCGTGGCCGAGCCGCTCTTCGCGCGTGGCCGCGTGACCGTGCTCGGGGTGCTGAACGCGACGCCCGATTCGTTCTCGGACGGCGGGCGCTTCGTGCGCGCGCCGGCCGCGGGCGCCGAGATGCTCGACTTGGACGCCGCGCTCGAGGCGGCCCTCGCCCTGGTCGCCGACGGCGCGGACGCGATCGACGTCGGCGGCGAGTCCACGCGACCCGGCGCACAGGCGGTGCCGGTCGCCGTCGAGATCGCCCGCACCGCACCCGTGATCGCCGCGCTCGCGAAGCGCAGCCCGGTGCCCGTCGCGATCGACACCCGCAAGGCCGCCGTCGCCGAGGCTGCCCTCGATGCGGGCGCCTGCATCGTGAACGACGTCTCGGGCGGCTCCTTCGATCCTGCGCTGCTCGGGGTGGCGGCGCGGCGACGCGCTTGGCTCGTGCTCGGCCACCTGCGTGGCTCGCCGGAGACGATGCAGGTGGATCCGCGCTTCGACGACGTGCTGCGCGAGGTGGGTGACGAGCTTGCCGCCGCGATCGTGCGCGCGACGGACGCGGGCGTCGAGCGCGCCCGGATCGTCGCGGATCCGGGCATCGGCTTCGGCAAGCGGCTCGAGGACAACCTCGCCCTGCTCGCGAACGCGGGCGCGCTGCGCGGGCGGCTCGGTGTTCCGGTGCTCGTAGGCCCGTCCCGAAAGGCGTTCCTCGGCGCGCTCACCGGCGATCCGCCCCAGGCGCGCGACACGGCGACCGTCGCGGCCTGCGCCGCTGCGGTGTTCGCGGGCGCGGACGCCCTGCGCGTGCACGACGTGCGCGGCGGCCGGCGCGCCGCCGACGTCGCCCTCGCGCTCCGGAAGGCGGCCCGTGCGCCCGGAGGCGCGTCGTGATCGAGCACCTCTGGGGGCTGCTGCGCGAGTTCGTGAGCTATCTCGTCACGAACTTCGATCCGGTACAGGACTCGGTCGACATCCTGGTGGTCGCCCTCGGGGTCTACTGGCTGCTGCTCCTGATCCGGGGCACGCGCGCCGTCCAGATGCTGGTCGGGCTGCTGCTGCTGATCGCCGCGAGCGCGGCCTCGAAGCTCTTCGACCTCTCCACGCTGTCGTGGATCCTCGAGCACTTCCTCGGCTCCGCGGTGCTCATCATCATCGTGCTGTTCCAGCACGACATCCGGCGCGCACTGGCGCGGGTCGGACGCGGCTTCTTCCCGGCGGCGAGCGAGCGCGAGGAATCCCAGATGCTCGAGGAGGTCGTGCGCGCCGCGCAGACCCTCGCCCAGAAGCGGGTGGGCGCGCTGATCGTGCTGGCCCGGGAGACGAGCCTCGACGACGAGATCGAGGCCGGGACGCCGATCGACGCGCTGGTCTCGAAGGAGCTCCTGACCGCGCTCTTCCTGCCCTACTCGCCGCTCCACGACGGCGCGACGGTGATCGACAACGGGCGCATCCAGCACGCGGGCTGTGTGCTGCCGCTCTCGCTGCGCACCGACCTGCCGGAGGGCCTCGGCACGCGACACCGCGCCGCCCTCGGCGTGACCGAGGAGACGGACGCGGTCGTGATCGTGGTCTCGGAGGAGACCGGCTCGATCTCCGTGGTGTCGGCGGGCGAGATGATCCGCGATCTCGACGGCCCGCGGCTGCGCTCGACGCTGCGCGACGTGCTCGCCGCGCCGAAGGAGGGCGCGGAGGCGCTGCGTGCGCCGGAGGCTGCCGAGCCCGCGCCCGCGCCCGCGCCCGAGACCGGTTCGCGCACGGCGCCGGCCTCCGACGCCGGCCGCGCGGCGAGCTGAGCCGGACGTCCCATGGGCCGCCTCACCGCGAACCTCGGCTACAAGCTGCTCGCCGTCGCGATCGCGATCTTCCTCTGGGGCGTCGCGAACGGCTCCTCGTCGACCGAGCGCGGCTTCGACCTCCCGATCGCGCTGCGCGGCGTTCCGCCGGACGTCGTGATCACCGACCAGAGCGCCGACGTCGTGAACGTGCGCGTGCTCGGCCCGCCGTCGACCCTGCGGAGCCTGGCCGAGGCGAAGCTCGAGTATCCGCTCGACGTCTCCGGCGCGAAGGCGGGAGAGGCCGTGTACGAGGTCGAGCCCTCGATCCTCGAGCTGCCCCGGGGCGCGGCGGTCGTCTCGCGCTCGCCCGCCCGCGTCGAGGTGCGCTTCGAGCCGCGCGGGCAGAAGTCGCTGCGGATCCGGGCCGACCTTGCGGGCGAGCCCGCGCCGGGCTTCGAGATCACGGGCGTGACCGTGACGCCGCCTCGGGTCGCCGTCGCCGGCGCCCGCAGTGAGGTGCTTCGGCTCGCAGAGGTTCCGACCGATACGATCGACGTCACGGGGCTCGACGCCCCGGCGGAGCGCGACGCGCGGCTGCTGCTCGGCGGCACCCACGTCTGGCTCGAGGATCCGGGGAGCGTGCGGGTGAAGGTGCAGGTGCAGGTCGCGCCGAAGCCTGCGCCACCGCCGGAGCCCGAGCCCGCAGCGAAGCAGCCGCCCGCCCCGGCGGGCCGACGGAAGGGGAGGCGATGAGCCAACGGGTGAAGGCGCGTCTGTTCGGGACGGACGGCGTGCGCGGAACGGCCAACGTGCATCCCATGACGGCGGAGATGGCGCTGCTGCTCGGCCGCGCGATCGCGGCCGTGTTCCCGCGTCGGGCGAAGGACCGCCGCCGCATCATCATCGGCAAGGACACGCGCCTCTCCGGCTACATGTTCGAGGACGCGCTCGCCGCCGGCATCTGTTCGATGGGCGGCGACGTGATCCAGGTCGGCCCGATGCCGACCCCCGGGATGGCGTTCCTCACCGCCGACATGCGCTGCGACGCCGGCGTCATGATCTCGGCCAGCCACAACCCGTACCAGGACAACGGCATCAAGTTCTTCTCGCGCGACGGCTTCAAGCTGCCCGACGAGGTGGAGGACCGGATCGAGGCGCTGATCGGCTCCGGCGAGCTCGACAGCGTGCGCGCGGCGCCGGACGAGATCGGCCAGGCGAAGCGCATCGACGACGCCGAGGGACGCTACGTCGTGTTCCTGAAGAAGACGTTCCCGATGGACCTGACGCTCGACGGCCTGCGCGTCGTGCTGGACTGCGCGAACGGCGCCGCGTACAAGGTCGGGCCCCTGGTGCTCGAGGAGCTCGGCGCCGAGGTGTTCAAGATCGGCGTCGAGCCGAACGGACGCAACATCAACGACGGCGTGGGCTCGATGTACCCGGACAAGCTCGCCGCGAAGGTGCGCGAGGTGCGCGCCGACGTCGGCATCGCCCTCGACGGCGACGCCGACCGCTGCGTGCTCGTGTGCGAGAAGGGTGAGGTCGTGGACGGCGACGCGCTGCTCGCGCTCGCGGCGAAGCACATGATCGAGCGTGGGGCGCTGCGCGGCGGCTCGGTCGTCGCCACCGTCATGAGCAACCTCGGCCTCGAGAAGCTGCTCGAGCGCTACGGCGTCGGGCTCGTCCGCACCCAGGTCGGCGACCGCTACGTGGTCGAAGCGATGCGCAACGGCGGCTTCAACCTCGGCGGCGAGCAGTCGGGGCACGTGATCTTCCTCGATCACAACACCACCGGCGACGGCCTCGTCACCGCGCTGCAGGCGCTGGCCGTGATGAAGCGTCGCGAGCGCCCGCTGTCGGAGCTCGTGGCCGACTTCGTCCGCTTCCCACAGGTGCTGGTGAACGTGCGCGTGGCGGAGAAGCGCCCGCTCGAGAGCCTCCCCGAGATGACCGAGGCGATCCGCAAGGTCGAAGCCGAGCTCGCGGGCGGCGGGCGCGTGCTGATCCGCTACTCGGGCACCGAGCCGAAGGCGCGGATCATGGTCGAGGGCGAGGACGAGGCCCGGGTCCATGCCTACGCGCGGGAGCTCGCGGAGAAGCTGGTGCGCGTGCTGGGCGCCAGCGCCTGAACGCCCGCCGGCCTCGCGCGGCGACGCGCGCGATGCGCCATGATGGCCCCATGACCATCCTCGGCGTCGGCCTCGAGCTCGTCGACACCGTGCGCTTCGAGCGCCTGCTCGCGCGCCGCGGCGAGCGGCTTCTCGCCCGCGTCTACAGCGAGGGCGAGCGCGCCTACGCGGCGCGACGCGCGCGCGGGCACGAGAGCCTCGGCGTCCGCTTCGCCGCGAAGCTCGCAGCGCGGCGCGCGCTCGGCGGCGGCGTTTCGCTGCGCGAGATCGAGATCGTGCGGCGACGCGGCGAGGCGCCGACCCTGCGCTTTCACGGCGCGGCAGCGGAGCGCGCCCGGGCGCGCGGGGTGACGCATGCTGCCGTCACCTTGACCCACGACCCCTCCGCCTGCGTCGGTCAGGTCGTGCTCGAAGGCACGCCGTGAGTGGCACGGTCGTCCCCGCCGGCGCCTGGCGCCTGGTCGGCGCCGCCACCATGCGCGCCCTCGACCGACACACGATCGAGACGATCGGCGTCCCCGGCGACCTGCTGATGGAGAGCGCCGGCCGCGCCGTGGCCGAGGTGGCGCTCGCCGAGCGCGGGCCCGGAGGCCTGGTGCTCGTGGTCGCCGGCGGCGGCAACAACGCCGGGGACGGTCTCGTGGCCGCACGTCACCTGCATCAGCTCGGTGTGCCGGTGCGCGTCTGGTCGATCGGGGACCCGGCGACGCTGCGCGGCGACGCGGCGGCGAACGTGGCCCGCGCGCGGGCGATCGGGGTCGCGATCGGCACCGAGCCCGGGGATCTGCCGGGGAGCGGGGACGTGGTGGTCGACGCGCTCTTCGGGACGGGCCTCGCGCGGCCGGTCGAGGGCCCCGCCGCCCGGGCGATCGTCTGGATTGCTGCGGCGCGGGCGCAGGGGGCGCGCGTGGTCGCAGTCGATCTGCCCTCGGGCCTCGATGCCGACACCGGCCAGCCCCACGGCAGCGCCGTCGCGGCCGACGTCACCGTGAGCTGTGGCCTGCCAAAGCTGGCGCTCGCCCTCGAGCCAGGCCGCTCCCTCGCGGGACGCATCCTCGTGGCCCGGATCGGGATCGCAGACGCGGCCCCGGACGCCGCGCCGGACGCGTGGCTCCTCACGCCCGCCGCGGCGGCCGCGGCGCTGCCGCCGCGTCCGCGCGCGGGGCACAAGGGCACGTTCGGGCACGTGCTGGTGGTCGCGGGCTCGCGCGGCAAGGCCGGGGCCGCCGCCCTCGCGGCCCGGGGCGCGCTGCGGGCGGGCGCCGGGCTCGTCACAGTCGCGTGTCCGGCGGAGGAAGGCGCGGCGCTCCAAGCCGGCCTGCCCGAGGCGATGACGGCGCCGCTTGCGGCGACACCGGACGGCGGGATCGCGGCCGCGTCGGTCGCGGCGATCCTTGCGCTGGCGGACGCCCGCGACGTCGTCTGCCTCGGCCCGGGCCTCGGCACGAGCGCGGAGACCGTGTGTGCGATCCGGGAGGTCGTCGCCCGCGTCCCGCGACCGCTCGTGCTCGACGCCGACGGCCTGAACGCGCTGGCGCAGGAGCCCGCGTTGTTGAAGGCCCGGGAGGCCGCTTCTATCCTGACCCCTCACCCCGGTGAGGCGGCCCGCTTCGTCGGTCTCGCGGCTGCGGACGTGAATCGTGATCGTGTGGGCGTCGCCCGCTCGATCGCGGAGCGCACCCGGGCGGTGGTCGTGCTGAAGGGCGCGGCGACGGTGATCGCGGCCCCCGATGGCCGCGTCGCCGTGAACCCGACCGGGGGCGCCGCCCTCGGCACCGGGGGGACGGGTGACGTGCTCTGCGGAGTGACCGCGGGGCTCGTCGCCCAGGGGCTCCCGGCCTTCGAGGCGGCCGTCCTGGCGGCGTACCTGCACGGGCTTGCAGGAGATCGCTGGCAGGCGCGTCGGGGCGCCGCGGGGCTGCGCGCGAGCGAGCTGGCGGACGGAATCCCCGAGGCCTGGCATGCGCTGCGGGAGAGCGATGAACGAGGTGTTGGCGGAGCGGAACGCGGCAGCGACGGCCCCGGGCGAGAGCCCGGGCGCGGCGGATGGCTGCTTCCATTCCCCGGACCCTGACGGGACCTTCGCGTTGGGACGCGCGCTCGGCGCCGCGCTCGGGGCCGGCGGCTGCCTGCTCGCCCTCGAGGGCGACCTCGGGGCGGGGAAGACGCTGTTCGTGAAGGGCTTCGCAGCGGGCCTCGGCATCGCGCCCGACGCGGTCGCGAGCCCGACCTTCGTGATCGCGAGCGAGCACGCCCGCCCGGGCGGGGCCGCGCTCGTCCACTTCGACCTGTATCGCCTCGAGCGTGCGGACGAGCTCGAGGCCGCCGGCTTCCGCGACGCGCTGTCGCCCGGGAACGCGGTCGCGATCGAGTGGGCCGACCGATTTCCCGAGGCGCTCCCGGCCGATCGCCTCGTCGTCCGCCTCGAGCGCGACCTCGCGCTCGGCGGAGAGGCCAGGCGGCTGCACGCGACGGCGCGCGGCGAGCGCTCGCGCGCGCTGCTCGCGCGCTGGCGCGAGCGGATCGAGCAGGAGGAAGGCTCCCGATGTCGTTGATCGTCCAGAAGTACGGCGGCACCAGCGTCGCGAACGTCGAGCGCATCGCGAACGTCGCGAAGCGCGTCGTCGCGACCCACGACGCGGGCCATCGGGTGGCCGTCGTGGTGTCGGCCATGGCCGGCGAGACCGACGCGCTGGTGAAGCTCGCCCACGAGGCCGGCGGGCCGGAGCCCGATCCGCGCGAGTACGACGCCCTGGTGTCGACGGGCGAGCAGAAGACGATCGCCCTGCTCGCGATGGCGATCCAGCGTCTCGGCCGCAAGGCGCGCTCGTTCACCGGCGCGCAGATCGGCATGCTCACGGACACCGCACACACGCGCGCGCGCATCCAGCACATCGACGCGGAGCGGATCCGGTCGGTGCTCGACGACGGCGCCGTCGCGGTGATCGCCGGCTTCCAGGGGACCGACGACGCGGGAAACATCACGACGCTCGGCCGTGGCGGCTCCGACACCTCCGCCGTCGCGGTCGCCGCCGCCCTGCACGCCGACATGTGCGAGATCTACACCGACGTCGACGGCGTCTACACCACGGACCCGAACATGGTGCCCGCCGCGCGGAAGCTCGATCGCATCTCGTTCGACGAGATGCTCGAGATGGCGAGCCTCGGCGCGAAGGTGCTGCAGATCCGTTCGGTCAAGTTCGCGAAGCAGTACGGCGTCCCGCTGGTCGTGCGCTCGTCGTTCAGCGACGCGCCCGGCACCTGGGTCACGCGTGAGGAGGACGTGATGGAGCGTCTCGTGGTCTCCGGAGTCACCTACAACAAGAACGAGGCGAAGATCCGCGTGCGAGGCGTGAAGGACCAGCCGGGCATCGCCGCGCGCCTGTTCTCGCCGCTCGGCGAGTCCGGCATCGTGGTCGACATGATCATCCAGAACCTCGGCTCCGATGGCGCCACGGACATGACGTTCACGGTGCCGAAGAGCGACTACGGCCGTGCGCTCCAGATCGCGGAGCGGACGGCGCGCGAGGTGGGCGCGAGCGCGGTCGAGGGCGACGAGCACGTCGCGAAGGTGTCGATCGTCGGCCTCGGCATGAAGGACCACGCTGGCGTCGCCTCGAAGATGTTTCGCGTGCTCGCGGACGAAGGCGTGAACATCCAGATGATCTCGACCAGCGAGATCAAGATCAGCGTGGTGGTCGAGGAGCGTCACATGGAGCATGCGGTCCGCGCGCTGCATGCGGCCTTCGTGGAGGCCGGCGCCGAGGCCCCGACCGCCGAGGCCTGAGAGGCCGTGGAGGCCCCGATCGGCGGCGCCCGCGCCGGCGGCGTGCTGGCGGCTGTGCTCGTTGCGGTCGGCTTCGCGGCCGGTCCCGAGGGGATGCCTCCTCCGGCAGCGGGCGGATGTCCGGCGCCGCGCGAGGTCCAGGCCCGATCGGGCCACAGCCTCGTGGTTCGCTGCGACGGCGACGGGCGACACGCGGTCCAGGGCCCGGCCCGGCTGCTCTTCGCCCTGCCGATCGACCTGAACCGCGCCGATGCCGCCACGCTCGCCGCCCTTCCGGGCCTCGGTCCCGGCCGCGCCGAGGCGATCGTTCGCACCCGGTCGCTCCGTCCCTTCCAAAGCGTGTCGGATCTTGCGCGTGTACCCGGGATCGGTGAGGGGACGATCACCCGTGTCGCGCACCGCGTCGTCGCGATACCCGTGGAATCGCTCCCGAACCCCGAAAAGACTCATGGACTTTCACCGGACGGCCGCTAGGTTCCGGGTCGACCTACCGGCGTGAGCCGAAAAGGAGGGTGAGGTGAACGCAGCGCGTCGATTGATGTCGGGTCTGGCTGTCGGCCTGGCAGGGGTGATGGCGACGGCGTGCGCAAGCAGCTCGGGGGGGCCGAACCCGTTGGCTTGCGCGGCTGTCGGTGCAGCGATCGGTGGTGGTGGTGGTGCACTCGCGGGCGCGAAGAGCGCGCGGCACCACGATGGTGACGAGATCGCGATCGGCGCCGGTGTGGGAACGGTCGTCGGCGGCGGTCTCGGCTATGTGATCTGCGCGGCTCTGCAGAAGGAGGAGGAAGCACCTCCGGCACCGCCCGCGAAGCCCGCTCCGGCTCCGGCGCCCATGAAGGAGAAGATCGTTCTCCGCGGCGTCAACTTCGACTTCGACAAGTCGAACATCCGGCCGGACGCGAAGGTGATCCTCGACGAGGCTGCCTCGATCCTGGGTCGCAACCCGGACGTCGCGGTCGCGGTCAACGGCTACACCGACTCGGTCGGCACCGATGCGTACAACCAGAAGCTGTCGCAGCGACGCGCCGATTCCGTGAAGGGCTACCTCGTTGGCAAGGGCGTCTCGGCGAGCCGCCTGTCGACGCAGGGCTTCGGCGAGAGCAACCCCGTCGCGTCGAACTCGACGAAGGACGGACGCGCCATGAACCGGCGCGTGGAGCTCCTCGTCAAGTAGGTCCGTGGCGATGTGCCCGGGCACCCGCTCTGCGGCGTGCCCGGGCACATCGCAATCGGGGCCCTCGCCAGGCAGGACTCGACCGGTCTGGCGATCGGGAGCGTTGCAGTCGCTCCTCTGCGCGCGCCCGCTCGAGGGGCCGCTGGCGCATCCGGGGGGCTCGGAGCCACACTGTGCGTGGCAACCGAGGCTTCCGATGGATCCGCTCCTCCGCTTCATCCATCTCGACCACAACGCGAGCACGCCGCTGCATCCGGCGGTGGTGGACGCCTGCGCGCGAGCGCTGCGCGACCATGCGGCGAACCCGTCGAGCGTCCATGCACCGGGCTCGGCGGCGCGTGCCGCCCTCGAGCGCGCCCGCGAGCACGTGTCTGCCCTGATCGGAGCGCGCCCGGACGAGATCGTCTTCACCTCGGGTGCGACGGAAGCGAACACGACCGCCCTCGTCGGCGCTCTCGGCCGGCCGGACGGGCTGCGCGCGGTCGCGGGCGCCGTGGAGCATCCCTCGGTGCTTGAGCCGCTGGCGGCCCTTGCCCGCGCGGGGCTCCAGGTCGCGATCTGGCCGGTCGCCACGAGCGGCCGCCTCGAGGTGTCGGCGGCGGGCGAGATCCTGTCGGAGCCGACGAGGCTGGTCTCGGTCCAGCATGCGAACCACGAGACCGGCGCGCTCCAGCCCGTGGCCGAGATCGCCCGGGCGGCGCGCGAGTGCGGCGCGCTCGGTCACTGCGACGCGAGCCAGAGCCTGGGCCGGGTGCCCGTCGACGTCGGCGCGCTCGGGGTCGACCTGCTCTCGGGCTCGGGACACAAGATGAACGCGCCGCCCGGCGTGGGCTTCCTGTTCGTCCGCCGGGGGCTCGCGCTCGAGCCGCTCCTGCGCGGCGGGCCCCAGGAGCGCGGGCGCCGCGCCGGCATGCCGAACCTCGTCGGGGCGATCGGCCTCGGCGTCGCCTGCGAGATCCAGCGGCTCGAAGGCGCCCCGCGTGCGGCGGCGTGGGCCTCGCTGCGCGATCGCCTCTGGGACGGGCTCCGCGCCAAGGTGCCGGGCGTGACCCGCAACGGAGACGGCGTCGCGACGCTGCCGAGCGTGCTCGACGTGGGCTTCGCCGGCGCGTCGGGCGAGGCGCTGCTCGCGGCACTCGATCTCGAGGGCGTGGCCGTGTCGACGGGGGCGGCGTGCAGCTCGGGCTCGATGGAGCCGTCACCGGTGCTGACGGCGATGGGCCAGACGCCCGAGCGCGCGCGCAGCGCGATCCGCTTCAGCGTCGGGCAGGGCGTCGACGCTGCGCAGATCGATCACGTGCTCTCGCTGCTGCCGGACCTCGTGGCGCGCGTGCGCGCGGCGGAGCGGTCGTGAGCGCGGGACGCGTCGTGGTGGCGATGTCGGGTGGCGTCGACTCCTCCGTCGCAGCGGCGCTGCTCGTGGAGCAGGGCTACGAGGTGATCGGTGTGACGATGCACCTCGCCGGCGAGCGTTCGCGCTGCTGCTCCCTGGACGACGCCGACGATGCCCGCCGCGTGGCAGACCGGCTCGGCATCCGCTTCTACGTTGCGAACTACACCGTCGCGTTCCGGGCCGAGGTGATGGAGCCGTTCGCAGATGCCTACCTCGCCGGTCGCACCCCGATCCCGTGCGTCACCTGCAATCGCCGCTTCAAGTTCCGCCACCTGCTCGACCGGGCGAGGGCGCTCGGCGCCGGGGCCGTTGCGACGGGCCACTACGCGCGGATCGAGGCCGATCCCGCGAGCGGACGGCGGCGCCTCTTCCGCGCGCGCAACACCGTGAAGGATCAGTCGTACTTCCTCTTCGACCTCGATCAGGAGCAGCTCGCGCGCGTTCGCTTCCCCCTGGGAGAGCTCACGAAGACCGAGGTGCGCGCGCGGGCGCGGGCGCTCGGCCTCGCGACGGCGGATAAGCCCGAGAGCCAGGAAATCTGCTTCGTGCCGGACGGCGACTACACCGCCGTGGTCGAGGCGCTCCGCCCTGATGCGCTGCCGGGCGAGGGCGAGATCGTCGACGGCGCGGGCCGCGTCGTCGGACGGCATCGTGGCGTCCACCACTTCACCGTGGGCCAGCGGCGCGGGCTCGGGGTCGCCCTCGGCGAGCGGAGCTTCGTCACGGAGATCGACGCGGCGGCGAACCGGGTGCGTGTCGGGCCGGCAGACGCGCTGCTCGTGCGCGAGGCGACGCTCGAGGCCGCGAGCTGGATCGCGGGCTCAGCGCCGGGCGCGCCCGTGCGCGGCCGGCTCCGGATCCGCCATCGCCACGAGGGCGCGCCGGCGACCGTGACGGCGCGCGCGAGCGGCGAGGCGACGGTCGCGTTCGACGATCCCGTGCGCGCGGTCTCGCCCGGCCAGGCCGCAGTGCTCTACGACGGCGAAGAGGTGCTCGGCGGCGGCTGGATCCGGAGCGCCGCGTGAGCGCCGATGGCGGCCGGGAGGCCGAGGAGCTCGAGGCGCTCGAGCGGGCGCTCGGCCATCGCTTCGCGGATCGCGCGCTGATCGACCTCGCGCTGACGCATCCCTCGCTCGCCTACGAGATCGGGCGGCCGAGCAACGAGCGGCTCGAGTTCCTCGGCGACGCCGTCCTCGGGCTCGCGGTCGCGCAGCTCCTGTACGAGGCGCATCCCGACTGGCGCGAGGGCGAGCTCACGCGGGCGCGGCTGCAGCTCGTGAGCGAGGCTGCGCTCGCGCCCCAGGGGCGCGCGCTCGAGCTCGGCCGGCACATCCGCCTGGGCCGGAGCGAGCGCCGGACGGGCGGCGCCGACAAGGACTCGATCCTGGCGGACGTGTTCGAGGCGCTGCTCGGCGCGCTCTACCTCGACGCCGGCGTCGCGCCCGTGCTCGCGCTCGTGCGCGCGCGCTTCGCCGACGCGCTCTCCGCTGCGGCGCCGCCGCAGCGCGACGCGAAGACGGCGCTCCAGGAGTGGGCGCAGAAGCAGCACCGGACGCTTCCGCGCTACGCGACGCTCGCCGACAGCGGCGTCGACGCCGACCCGCAGCGCTTCGAGATCGAGGTCTGCGTCGGCGACGTGGTGACGGCGCGCGGTGTCGCGCGCACGAAGCGCAGCGCGGAGGCTCGCGCGGCGGAAGAGGCGCTGCGCGCCGTCGCGCTGGCGGCGGACGCTCTCGGCCGCGCCTCGCAGGCGGGCGCCGATGGCTGAGCGCCATCGCGCGGGCGAGGTGGCGCTGCTCGGCCGACCGAACGCGGGCAAGTCCACGCTCTTGAATCGCCTCGTCGGCGAGAAGCTCGCGATCGTGACGCCCAAGCCCCAGACGACGCGCAGCCGGCTCCTCGGGATCGTGACGCTGCCCGGCGCGCAGCTTCTGCTCGTGGACACGCCGGGCCTGCACGAAGGGAAGGGCGCGCTGCACGAGTCGATGCAGCGCGCGGCGGCCGCGGCGGCGGCGAGCTGCGACCTCGCCCTGGTGCTGATCGACGCGACGACGGGATGGGAGCCCGGCCACGACGCGCTGGTCGCGCAGCTCGCGGCGCGCGGAACGCCCTGGATGGCGGTCGCCACCAAGGCCGACCTGCCCGCCGCGCAGCGCGAGCCCTGGCCGCCTCCCGGCGCGAGCGGACCGGTCGCCCGCCATCGGGTCTCGGCGCGCACCGGGGAGGGGATCGACGCGTTGCTGGCCGACGTGGTCGCGCGGCTGCCCGAGGCGCCGCCGTTCCATCCCGAGGACGAGCTCACGGATCGGCCGGTCCGCTTCCTCGCGGCCGAGCTCGTGCGCGAGGCCGCATTCCTGCTGCTGCGCCAGGAGATCCCGTACGGGCTCGCCGTCGAGGTGACGGAGTTCGACGAAAGCCGTCCGGATCTCGTGCGGATCCGCGCCACGCTGCTCGTCGCCCGCGACTCCCAGAAACAGATCGTGATCGGGGCGGGCGGCGCGATGATCCGCGAGATCGGGACCCTGGCCCGCGCGGGGATCGAGCGCCTGCTCGGCACCCGGGTCCATCTCGAGCTCTGGGTGAAGGTCGAGCCGCGCTGGTCGGAGCGCCGCAAGCGGATCGAGGACCTGGGCTACGGCTGACCCGAAGTCCGCGAGGCCACTCTGGTTTGACTCCCCCTGCGCGGCTCGTGTAGGGTTGCCGGCACCGTTCGTCCCGCGAACAGCACGACGCTCCATCGAGCGCCCGACTGCGCTCGCGGCACCACAGGAGACCCCCCATGGCCCCGTCGAACCAGCCCGAAGTCGTCCTCGCGAGCGCCGCGCGCACGCCGATCGGAAGCTTCCAGGGCACGCTCTCGTCCGTCTCCGCGCCCGAGCTCGGCGCGGTCGCGATCCGCGAGGCCGTGAGGCGCGCGGGTGCGACGCCGGAGCAGGTCGATCGCGTGATCTTCGGCTGCGTGCTCACGGGCGGCATCGGACAGGCGCCCGCGCGCCAGGCCACGATCAAGGCCGGCCTCCCGGTCTCGACCGGAGCGATCACCGTCAACAAGGTCTGCGGCTCGGGCCTGCAGGCCGTGATCTTCGCGCGGCGCGAGATCGCCTGCGGCGAGGCCGACGTGGTGGTGGCCGGCGGCATGGAGTCGATGTCGAACGCGCCCTACCTGCTGCCGAACGCGCGCACCGGCTACCGCATGGGCAACGGCACCCTCGTCGACTCGATGATCTACGACGGCCTCTGGGATCCCTACGACAACGTCCACATGGGCAACTGCGGCGACCTCGTGGCCGAGAAGTACGGCTTCACGCGCGAGGCCCAGGACGCCTTCGCGCGCCGCAGCTTCGAGCGCGCGATCCAGGCCCAGAAGGCCGGCAAGTTCAAGACCGAGATCATCGGCGTGCCGGTGCCCCAGAAGAAGGGCGAGCCGGTCCTCGTCGAGGAGGACGAGGGCCCGAAGAAGGCGCAGCTCGACAAGATGCCGAGCCTGAAGCCCGCGTTCTCGAAGACGGGCACCGTGACGGCGGCGAACGCGTCGAGCCTGAACGACGGCGCGGCGGCGCTGGTCGTGACCTCGGCCGACGTCGCGAAGCAGCGCGGCTACACCGTGCTTGCGCGCATCGTCGCCGACGCGACGGCAGCGGTGGAGCCGAAGTGGTTCACCGTGGCGCCGGTCGAGGCGCTGAAGAAGCTCTACGCGAAGACCGGAACGAAGCCCCTCGACTGGGATCTCTACGAGATCAACGAGGCGTTCTCGGGCGTGACCATGGCCGCGATGACCGACCACGGGCTCGACGCCGAGCGCGTGAACGTGAACGGCGGCGCGGTGTCGCTCGGCCATCCGATCGGCTGCTCGGGCGCCCGCGTGCTCGTGACGCTGATCCACGCGCTCAAGGATCGCGGCCAGCGGAAGGGCATCGCGACGCTCTGCATCGGCGGTGGCGAGGCCGTGGCCGTCGGCGTGGAGCTCGTCTGAACATGGCGAACCCGCAGCGCCACACCATCGGGATCGTCGGAACCGGCACCATGGGCCAGGGCATCGCGCAGGCCGCGGCCCAGGCCGGCTACCAGGTCGTGTTCCAGAACCGCCGGCAGGAGTCCGTGGATCGCGGCGTGAAGGCGATCCGGAAGCAGCTCGACCGGCTGCTCGCGAAGCAGAAGCTGACCGAGAGCGAGCTCACGGAGACCATGGAGCGGATCCGCGGCGTGGTCCCGCTGGAAGAGCTCAAGGGCTGCGAGCGCGTGATCGAGTGCGCGCCCGAGGACCTCGACGTGAAGCGCGAGCTGCTGCAGAAGATCGACACGATCGTCGGCGAGGACGCGATCATCGCCACGAACACGTCGAGCCTGTCGGTGACGAAGCTCGCCTCCTACCTGAAGAAGCCGGGCCACTTCGTGGGCCTGCACTTCTTCAACCCGGTGCCCATGATGAAGCTGGTCGAGGTGGTGCGCGGCATGCGCACGACCGACGCCACCGTCGCTGCCGTGCGCGGGCTCGCCGAGAGCCTCGGCAAGGTGCCGATCGACGTGAAGGACTCGCCGGGCTTCGTGGTGAACCGCGTGCTGTTCCCGATGATCAACGAGGCCGCCTTCGCGCTGCAGCAGACCGTCGCGGCGCCCGAGGCGATCGACGAGTGCATGAAGCTCGGCTGCAACCACCCGCTCGGGCCCCTCGCCCTGGCGGACCTGGTCGGCCTCGACGTGGTCTACGCGATCCTCGACAGCCTGTACCGCGAGTACGGCGAGCCCCGGTACGCGCCCTGCCTCGAGATCAAGAAGCGCGTGGAAGCCGGCTGGCTCGGCCGCAAGACCGGGCGCGGGTTCTACAGCTACGAGGCCTAGTGGCGTCCGCAACGGACGTCCTGCTCTACGAGGTCGGGCCGCGCGACGGGCTCCAGAACGAGCCCGAACGCGTCCCGACCCCGGAGAAGCTCTCCTTGATCGGGCGTCTCGCCACGGCGGGGCTGCGCCGGATCGAGGTCACCTCCTTCGTGTCGCCGCGCTGGATCCCGCAGCTCGCCGACGCGGAGGCCGTGGCAAAGGAAGCGCCGCGCCGGGCCGGCGTGCGCTATTCGGCCCTGGTGCCGAACCTCCAGGGCTACGAGCGCTTCCACGCGACGGGGCTCCCGGTCGCCGCGCTCTTCGTCTCGGCGAGCGAGACGCACAATCGCAAGAACGTGAACTGCTCCGTGGCCGAGGCGATCGAGCGCTTCCGTCCGGTGGCGGAGCGCGCGAAGCAGGACGGCGTCGGGCTGCGGGCCTACGTCTCGACGGTCTGCGGCTGCCCCTACGAGGGCGATGTGCCGGTGGCCCAGGTGGCGGACGTGGTGCGGCGGCTCCTCGCCCTCGGCGCCGACGAGATCAGCCTCGGCGACACGATCGGGGTCGGACATCCGCGGCAGGTGCGGGCGCTGGTGGCGGCCCTGGCGCAGGAAGCGCCCCTCGAGCAGCTCGCGCTCCACATGCACGACACCTACGGCCGCGCGGTCGCGAACGTCGAGGCGGGCTACGAGGCGGGCGTGCGAACCTTCGACGCCTCGCTCGGCGGCCTCGGCGGCTGTCCCTACGCGCCCGGCGCGTCGGGCAACGTCGCGACCGAAGACCTGGTCGACCTGTTCGAGCGTCAGGGGCTCGCGACGGGCGTCGACCTCGCCGCGCTGGTCGACACCACGGCGTGGCTCGAGGACGAGGTCCTGCGCCGGGCGCTGCCGGGGCGCGTGTATCGAGCGAAGCGCGGCGAGCGACGCCGCGCACAGGAAAGGACGACGACGGTGGGGGAGGGCGCGTGAAGAGCGGTCACGAAGTCGAGAAGGCGCTCGAGCGCATCCGGGCGGGCGGCGGTCCGCGCTACCACGAGAAGGCGAAGGCCGAGGGAAAGCTCTTCTGCCGCGACCGGCTGCGGCTCCTCCTCGACCGCGACTCCTTCGTCGAGGAGGCGGCCTTCGCCAACCATCTCGCCGGCGACCTGCCGGCCGATGGCGTCGTCACCGGAACCGGGCGCGTGGACGGGCGCACGATCTGCGTGATGGCGAACGACTCGACGGTGAAGGCAGGCTCCTGGGGCGCGCGCACGGTCGAGAAGATCCTGCGCATCCAGGAGCGCGCCGAACGCCTGCGCGTTCCCCTGGTCTACCTCGTCGACTCCGCGGGCGCGCGCATCACCGACCAGGTGCAGATGTTCCCGGGCCGGCGCGGCGCGGGACGCATCTTCCACAACCAGGTGCGGATGTCCGGCATGGTCCCGCAGCTCTGCGTGCTGTTCGGGCCGAGCGCCGCGGGCGGCGCCTACATCCCGGCCTTCTGCGACGCCGTGTTCATGGTCGAGGGCAACGCCAGCATGTACCTGGGCTCGCCGCGCATGGCCGAGATGGTGATCGGCCAGAAGGTGACGCTCGAGGAGATGGGCGGCGCGCGCATGCACTGCAGCGTGTCGGGCTGCGGCGACCTGCTGGCGAAGGACGAGTACGAGGCCCTGGCCGCCGCGCGCCGCTTCCTGTCGTACCTGCCCTCGAACGCCGAGGCGCCGCTGCCCGAGACCGCCGCGAAGCGCGCGGCGCTCGCGTGCGACGACCTCGAGAGCGTGATTCCCCGCGCGGAGAACAAGTTCTTCGACATGCGCGAGGTGATCTCGCGCCTGGTGGACGCCGACAGCTTCTTCGAGATCAAGAAGCTCTTCGCCGGCGAGATCCTGACGGGCTTCGCGCGCCTCGACGGCCGCCCGCTCGGCGTGATCGCGAACCAGCCGAAGGTGAAGGGCGGCGTCCTGTTCGTGGACTCCGCCGACAAGGCCGCGCGCTTCATCCAGCTCTGCGACGCCTACGGCCTGCCGCTGCTCTACCTGGCGGACGTGCCCGGCTTCATGATCGGCAAGCAGGTCGAGCGCCAGGGCATCATCCGCGCCGGCGCGAAGATGATCATGGCCGTGGCCGAGGCGACGGTGCCGCGGATCAGCGTGGTGGTGCGCAAGGCCTACGGCGCCGGGCTCTACGCGATGTGCGGTCCGGGCTTCGAGCCCGACGCCTGCCTCGCGCTGCCCACGGCGATGATCGCGGTGATGGGCCCCGAGGCCGCCGTGAACGCGGTCTACGCCAACAAGCTCGAGGCGCTTCCCGAGTCCGAGCGGGCCGCCGAGACCGCGCGCCTGCGCGCGGAGTTCGCGGAGGAGATCGACGTCGCGCACCTCGCGAGCGAGCTCGTGGTGGACGCGATCGTCCCCCCGGCCGCGCTGCGCGACGAGCTGGTGGCGCGCTTCCGCGTCGCGCAGGGGCGGCGCGACGCGCCCCCGCGCAAGCGGCACCCGGTGACGCCGGTCTAGGCGGCGCGCCGCCGCCGGCCGCCGGCGTAGAGGCCGGCGAGCCCGAGCGCGAGGAGCGACGCCGAGGCCGGCTCCGGCACGACCACGGCGAACGGCAGCGAGCTGCCGCCCGTCCCGTAGACCGTGGTGCCTTCCGGCACCGTCAGGCTCTCCACCGTCACCGTGCTGTCGAAGGCCAGCGTCGAGTCCCCGCCCGAGGAGCCGTTCACGGAGCAGGTGTAGTCGCCGCTGCCGGGGGAGCCGGTGCACTGGATGTGGTTCAGGCCGAAGCCCTTCGACGCCACCTCGAGCGTACCCACGAAGGTGTACGTCTCGCCGTACGTGAAGGGCACGAGCACGACGAGGTCGGCGTCCACCGTGCCGTCCGAATACGCGCGATAGCGTCCGCCCGTCACGAACTGCTCGTCGGCATCGAAGACGTCGACGGCGAAGATCATCTCGTTGAAGCCGGCCCCGCCCTCGTAGGCCTCGAAGGCGACGGAGGCGCCTTCGGGCCCATCGGGCTCGAACAAGGGCGTGCCGTAGCTCGAGGACGAGATCTGCCCGTGGATCGAGAAGAGCATCGCCCCCTGGCCGAGGGTCGCGGCGCCGGTGAAGGTGATCTCCTCGGCCCAACTGCTCGTCGCGAAGGCGCTCGCATCCGAGCTGTTGTAACGGGTCTCGTTGCCCGCGTCGGGGACGTCCTCGCCGCCTGTCACAGAGGAGAACGCGTTTGTCGAGACGCGGGCGCGATTCTCATAGGCCCGGGTGCTGGCGCTCGCCTCGGCCGAGAGCGGGCTGCCGGGGATCTCGATGAACGCCGGCCCCTGGGGCGTGCTGTAGACGTACTGGTACGCCTCGCCCTGGCCGGAGACGGAGACCTCGTTGCTGCCTTGGGTCGTCTCCTCGTCCCCCACGAAGACGCGGCCGGTGTTGTTGTGGTTGCAGACGTAGCTTGAGCCGCCGCCCGACGAGTAGGACGCGCAGAGCTCGGAGCTCGCCTCGGCGTAGGCGCTCGCCGTGCTGAAGGTGAACTGGATCGCCTGCCCCGTGCCCGCCGCCAGCGCGATCGTTCCGATCGGCAGGGCCGCACCGATGATCCGCACGAGCCGCATCGCCGCCTTCTCCGTCGCCGCCATCCTTCGCTCCTTCCAGCTCGAGATCGTTTCGAGGAAGTGGCTCGACAGCGCCCGTTGTGGCAGCCGGGCGGGCCCGACTGGCCGTCCCTCCGTGCCGTCTGCTACCCAGCTGACGTGAACTGGCAAACCGACCGCGCCGCCGAGACCCCGCCCGACACCGCCGAGGCCCTCCGCTCGATCCAGGAGGTCTGCGCCGAGACCGGCCTGACCGCCCGCACGGTTCGGTACTACGAGGAGCTCGGCCTGCTGCCGAACGTGCGTCGCCGCGCGGGCGGCCGGCGCGTCTATGGCGACGACGACCTCGAGCGGCTGCGCTTCATCCAGCGCCTGAAGACCCTGGGCCTGCCCCTCGGTGCGATCCGCGAGCTGAACGCCGTGCACGCGATCGCGGGCTCGACCCGGGCGATGCTCGACCGGCTCGACGAGCTGCTCGCCCGCCGCCTCGCCGAGGTGGACGAGCGTCTCGCCGAGCTCACACACCTGCGCGAGGAGATCGCGCGCTACCGAGAACACGTCGAGCGACGGATCGGCGGTCCCGCCCGGGCCGCGAGCCGCCGCGCAGGAGGACGTCGATGACGACCGCCCCCGCCCCCGAGCCTCGCGGCGAGGCCGCCGTGACCCCGCTCTCGAGCCGGGCGCCGCGCGTACGCGTGGTGACGGCCGCGTCGCTCTTCGACGGCCACGACGCCGCGATCAACATCATCCGCCGTCTCCTCCAGGCCCAGGGCGCCGAGGTGATCCACCTCGGCCACGACCGCTCCGTCGACGAGCTGGTCGATGCCGCGGTCGAGGAGGACGCCCACGCCGTGTGCGTGTCGTCGTACCAGGGCGGGCACATGGAGTACTTCACGTATCTCGTCGACCGCCTGCGCGAGCGCGGCGCGGGTCACGTGCGCGTGTACGGGGGCGGTGGCGGCGTGATCGTCGCGGACGAGATCGCGGAGCTCGAGCGCCGGGGCGTGGCGCGGATCTTCAGCCCAGCGGACGGCCGCCGGCTCGGCCTCGAGGGCATGATCCGCCAGATCATCGAGGAGTCGACGCGCGGCGGTCCCCGGCGCCTGGCGGACGAGCTCGATCGTCTCTCCCCCGGCGATTCGGCGGCGGTGGCGCGTGTCGTGACGTTCCTCGAGGAAGAGGGCGCACGCGGCGGCCCGGGCGTGCAGCGCGTGCGCGAGGCGCTGCACGCGAAGCGTCCCGCGACGGCGGCGCCGGTGGTGGGCCTCACGGGCACCGGCGGCGCCGGCAAGTCGAGCGTCGTGGACGAGCTCGTGCGGCGGCTTCGCTTCGACTTCCCCGGCCTCACGATCGGGCTCCTGCTCGTCGACCCGACGCGCCGTCGCTCCGGCGGCGCGCTGCTCGGCGACCGCATCCGCCTGAACGCGATCCACGGCGACGGCGTCTTCGTGCGATCGCTCGCGACGCGCCAGGCGCATCTCGCGCTCTCGGAGGCGGTGAAGGACGGGATCGCGGTGCTCCAGGCCGCGCTCTTCGACCTCGTGCTCGTCGAGACCGCCGGCATCGGCCAGAGCGACTCGGAGATCGTCGACCTCGCCGACGTCTCGGTCTACGTGATGACGCCCGAGTACGGCGCGCCCTCGCAGCTCGAGAAGATCGACATGCTCGAGCTCGCGGACGTGGTGGTGCTGAACAAGAGCGACCGCCCCGGCGCGCAGGACGCGCTGCGCGACGTGCGCAAGCAGTGGCGGCGGAATCACGCCGGCTCGACGCTCGGAGACGAGGCGCTGCCCGTGGTGGCGACGATCGCGAGCCGCTTCGGCGATCCGGGCACGGATCGGCTCCACGCGCTGGTGTGCGAGCGTCTGGTCGCCCTCGGCGCGACGCGCTTTGCGCGCGACGGCGCAGCCTCCGTGCCCTCCGGCTCGCCTGCCGCGAAGCCCCTGATCCCGGCTGCGCGCACGCGCTACCTGGCCGAGATCGCCGAGAGCGTGCGCAGCTACCGCCGCTCGGTGGAGACCGACGCGCAGCGCGCGAGCGATGCCTACGCGCTCGCGCGCACCCTCGCGCAGCTCGGGAGCCCGGTCCAGGCGAACCTCGCGCCCTTCGGCGCCGCCTGCGACGAGACCGGCGTCGCGGAGCCGGTGCGCCTGCTGCGCCGGCGCTACGACGCGCTGGTGGGCGAGCTCTCGCCGGCCGAGCGGGACACGCTCGCCGGCTGGCCGACGCTCCGCGCGCGCTACGAGGAGCCCGAGCAGGAGTACGGCGTACGCGACCAGCGCTTCCGGGTCGCCAACTTCCACACCACGCTGTCGGGCACCGCGGTGCCGAAGGTCGCGCTGCCGCGCGCCGAGAGCTGGGGCGACCAGCTCCGCTACCTCGGCCTCGAGAACGTGCCAGGCGCGTTCCCGTTCACCGCGGGCGTGTTCCCCTTCAAGCGCGAGAGCGAGGATCCGACCCGGATGTTCGCGGGCGAGGGCACGCCCGAGCGCACCAACCGGCGCTTCCACCTGCTCGCTCGCGGCCAGAAGGCGCCGCGGCTCTCGACGGCCTTCGACAGCGTGACGCTCTACGGCCGCGACCCCGATCCGCGCCCCGACATCTACGGCAAGGTCGGCAACTCCGGCGTCTCGGTCTGCACGCTCGACGACGCGAAGAAGCTCTACTCGGGCTTCGACCTGGTGGACCCCGCGACGTCCGTCTCGATGACGATCAACGGCCCGGCGCCGATGGTGCTCGCCTTCTTCCTGAACGCCGCGATCGACCAGCAGGTCGAGCGACACCTGCGCGAGACGGGCCGGCTCGAGGCAGTCCGGGCGGCGCAGGGCGGCGACGCGCTGCCGCGCTACGACGGCACGCCGCCGGAGGGCCACGACGGCGTCGGGCTCGCGCTGCTCGGCATCCCGGGCGATCGCGCCGTCGACCGTGAGACCTACGCGCGCATCCGCGCCGACGTGCTCTCGCGGGTGCGCGGCACGGTGCAGGCGGACATCCTGAAGGAGGACCAGGCCCAGAACACCTGCATCTTCTCCACGGAGTTCGGCCTGCGTCTCATGGGCGACATCCAGGAGTGGTTCGTCGCGAACTGGGTGCGGAACTTCTACTCGGTCTCGATCTCCGGCTATCACATCGCCGAGGCCGGAGCGAACCCGATCTCGCAGCTCGCCTTCACGCTCTCGAACGCCTTCGCGTACTGCGAGGCGTACCTGGCCCGCGGCATGTCGATCGACGACTTCGCGCCCAACTTCTCCTTCTTCTTCTCGAACGGCCTCGACGCGGAGTACTCGGTGATCGGCCGCGTGGCGCGGCGGATCTGGGCGGTGGCGCTGCGCGACCGCTACGGCGCGAGCGAGCGCAGCCAGAAGCTCAAGTACCACATCCAGACCTCGGGCCGATCGCTGCACGCCCAGGAGATGGCCTTCAACGACATCCGCACCACGCTCCAGGCGCTGACCGCGATCGAGGACCAGTGCAACAGCCTCCACACCAACGCGTACGACGAGGCCGTGACGACGCCGACCGAGGAGAGCGTGCGGCGCGCGATTGCGATCCAGCTGGTGATCCAGCGCGAGCTCGGGCTCACGAAGAACGAGAACCCGCTCCAGGGTGCCTACGTGATCGAGCGTCTGACCGATCTGCTCGAGGAGGCGGTGCTGCGCGAGTTCGAGCGGATCTCCGAGCGCGGCGGCGTGCTGGGCGCCATGGAGACGCTCTACCAGCGCGGGAAGATCCAGGAGGAGAGCCTGCACTACGAGTCGCTGAAGCATTCCGGCGAGCTTCCGATCGTGGGCGTGAACACGTTCGAGAGCCCGAGCCCCGAGCAGGCCACACGGCCCGCCGCGCTGATGCGCTCGAGCGAGGACGAGAAGCAGGCTCAGCTCGGCAAGCTGCGCGCCTTCCACGCCCGGAACGCCGAGGCGGCGCCGGCCGCGCTGCGCCGCCTGCAGGAGGTCTGCCTGTCGGGCGGCAACGCCTTCGCCGAGCTGATGGAGACGGTGAAGGTCGCGAGCCTGGGCCAGATCACCGATGCGCTCTTCGGCGTCGGGGGGCGCTACCGGCGCTCGATGTGAGGGGCTCCGCGCGGCGCCGCGGTGGCGCGGCGCGGGCCCGGCTATGGTCCCTCGGTCCCCGTGGACGCCGGGCGGCGCCGCGAGGGGAGAGGAGAGCGAGCGATGGCGAGCGACACCCCGAAGCCCGACCTGGAGGCCTGGCGCGCCGAGGCGCGCAAGGAGCTTCGCGGCAAGGAGCCGGAGACCCTGACCTGGCAGACCGCCGAGGGCCTCGCCGTGAAGCCGCTCTACACCGCGGCGGATCTCGGCGGCGTCCCCGCCGTCGACTCGCTGCCGGGCCTCGCGCCCTACCTGCGCGGGCCGCGGGCCACGATGTACGCGAACCGGCCGTGGACCATCCGCCAGTACGCGGGCTACTCGACCGCCGAGGAGTCGAACGCCTTCTACCGCCGCAACCTGGCCGCCGGCCAGAAGGGCCTCTCGGTCGCCTTCGACCTCGCCACCCACCGCGGCTACGACTCGGACCACCCGCGCGTGGTCGGCGACGTCGGCAAGGCCGGCGTCGCGATCGATTCGGTCGAGGACATGAAGCTCCTCTTCGACGGCATCCCGCTCGACCAGATGTCGGTGTCGATGACCATGAACGGCGCGGTCCTGCCCGTGCTCGCCTGCTTCATCGTGGCCGGCGAGGAGCAGGGCGTCCCGCACGAGAAGCTCACCGGGACGATCCAGAACGACATCCTCAAGGAGTTCATGGTCCGCAACACGTACATCTATCCGCCGGCGCCGAGCATGCGGATCGTGGCGGACATCATCGAGTTCACGGCGAAGCAGATGCCGAAGTTCAACTCGATCTCGATCAGCGGCTACCACATGCAGGAGGCCGGAGCGACGGCGGACATCGAGCTCGCCTTCACCCTCGCGGACGGCCTCGAGTACGTGCGCGCGGCGCTTTCGAAGGGCCTCGACGTCGACGAGTTCGCCGGCCGGCTCTCCTTCTTCTGGGCCATCGGCATGAACTTCTACATGGAGATCGCGAAGATGCGGGCGGCCCGCCGGCTCTGGGCGGAGCTCATGCAGCCCTTCGCGCCGAAGAAGGCCGAGAGCTCGATGCTCCGCACCCACTGCCAGACCTCGGGCTGGACTCTGACCGAGCAGGATCCGATGAACAACGTGATCCGCACCACGGTCGAGGCCATGGCCGCGGTCTTCGGCGGCACGCAGTCGCTCCACACCAACGCGATGGACGAGGCGGTCGGCCTTCCGACCGACACCACGGCGCGCGTGGCGCGGAACACGCAGCTCATCCTCCAGGAGGAGAGCGGGATCCCCCACGTGATCGACCCCTGGGGCGGCTCCTTCTTCATGGAGCGGCTGACCCACGATCTCGCCGAGAAGGCGCGCGCGATCATCGCCGAGGTCGAGGCGCTCGGCGGCATGGCGAAGGCGATCGAGCGGGGCATGCCGAAGCTCAAGATCGAGGAGTGCGCGACCCGCCGGCAGGCGCGGATCGACCGCGGCGACGACGTGATCGTCGGCGTGAACAAGTACCCGGCTCCCGCCGAAGCGCCGCTCGAGGTGCTCGACATCGACAACACCGCCGTGCGCGAGTCGCAGGTGGCGCGGCTCGGTCGCATCCGCGCGACGCGGGACGCGAAGGCGGTGGAGCAGGCGCTCGGCGCGCTGCGCGAGCTCGCGAAGAGCGGGCAGGGCAACCTGCTCGAAGCGGCGGTGAAGGCGGCGCGCGTGCGCGCGACCGTGGGCGAGATCTCGGAGACGCTCGAGCAGGTCTTCACGCGCCACCGCGCAGAGATCCGCTCGGTGTCGGGGGTGTACGGCGCCGTGTACCAGGGCGACGAGGACTTCGAGTCGGTGCGCCGCGAGGTCGAGGAGTTCGCGAAGGCGGAGGGCCGCCGCCCCCGAATTCTCGTGGTGAAGCTCGGCCAGGACGGCCACGACCGCGGCATGAAGATCATCGCCACGGCCTTCGCCGACCTCGGCTTCGACGTGGACGTCGGCCCGCTGTTCCAGATGCCCGAGGAGGCCGCGCGCCAGGCGATCGAGAACGACGTGCACGTCGTCGGCGTCTCGAGCCAGGCCGCCGGACACAAGACGTTGGTGCCGCAGCTCGTCGAGGCGCTCGCGGCGCAGGGCGCGAGCGACGTCGTGGTCGTCGTCGGCGGCGTGATCCCGCCGAAGGACTACCCGTACCTCAAGGAGCACGGCGCGGCGGCGGTGTTCGGGCCCGGGACGCCGGTGCCGAAAGCCGCGCGGGAGGTGCTGCAGGCCGTGCGCGCACGCCGCGCGTGAGCGTCGCTGCGGCGGTGAGCGAGGCCGAGCGCGCCGCCTTCGTCGCGGGCGTGCGCGCGGGCGACCGCCGCGCGGTCGCGAAGACGATCACCCTGCTCGAGAGCACGCGCGCCGAGCACGCGGCGCTCGCCCAGGCGATCCTCGAGGCGCTCGTGCCCTCCACCGGGCGGAGCGTGCGCCTCGGAATCACCGGCGCGCCCGGGGTCGGCAAGAGCAGCTTCATCGAGACCTTCGGCCTGCGCCTGGTCGAGGCCGGCCACCGCGTGGCGGTGCTCGCGGTCGATCCCTCGAGCCCGGTGACCGGCGGCAGCATCCTCGGCGACAAGACGCGCATGGAGCGGCTCGCGACGGATCCGCGCGCCTTCATCCGGCCCTCGCCGAGCGGCGGCTCGCTCGGCGGCGTCGCCCACCGCACACGCGAGGCGATGCTCGTGTGCGAGGCTGCCGGCTTCGACGTGGTCCTGGTCGAGACGGTCGGCGTCGGGCAGTCGGAGGTGGCGGTCGCCTCCATGGTCGACTGCTTCTGCGTGCTGCTGCAGCCGAGCGCGGGCGACGAGCTCCAGGGCATCAAGAAGGGCGTGATCGAGCTCGCGGACCTGATCGTCGTGAACAAGGCCGACGGCGCCGGCGCCGCCCCCGCCGACCGCACGCGAGCCCAGTACGCCGCGGCCCTCGCCCTGCTCCGGCACGCGGGCGCCTGGTCCCCGCCGGTCTTGTGTGCGAGCGCGCTCTCCGGGGAGGGCGTCGGCCGGGTGTGGGAGACCGTGCGCGAGCACCGGGCGACGTTGGAGGCCTCCGGCGAGTTCGCGGTGAAGCGGCGGGTCCAGGCGAAGGCCTGGATGTGGTCCCTGATCGAGGAGGGCCTGCACGAGGCCTTCCGCAGCCGCCCGGCCGTGGTCGATCGGATCCCCGCCCTCGAGCGCGAGGTCGAGGAGCAGAAGACGACGCCCGCGGCGGCCGCCCGGGCGCTCCTCGCGGCCTTCACGGCGCGCTAGGGGCGCTCCCGGGCCCCGACCAGACGGAGGGCTCCGCGGCGGCCGCTTCGCAGCGCCTGGTGCCGGAGGTCACAGCCGCCTCTTCATTCCGCCCCCCGTCCCGCCGATGCAAGGGCAGAGCCCCGCGCAGGAGGGGGCAGCTGCCTTGCAGCGGACGGGAGAGCTCTGCCGATGGTGCAGATCAACATGTCGGCCCGAGAGGTCACCGTGAAGGTGGTGTACTACGGGCCCGCGCTCTCCGGGAAAACCACCAACCTGCAGCAGCTCCACGAGCTGCTCGATCCGGCCGCGCGCGGCAAGCTCGTGGCCCTCGACACCGCCGACGACCGCACGCTCTACTTCGACTTCCTGCCGATCGAGTTCGGCACCGGCTCGGGCTTCTCGGTGAAGATCAAGCTCTTCACGGTGCCGGGTCAGGTGATGCACAAGGCCACGCGCAAGGTCGTCCTCTCGGGCGCCGACGCGGTGGTCTTCGTCGCCGATTCCCAGCGCTCGGCCGCGAGCGCGAACGCCTACTCGTGGCGCGACATGGAGGCGAACCTGCGCTCGAACGGGATCGACTTCGACCGCGTTCCGAAGGTGGTCCAGTTCAACAAGCGCGACCTGCCCGACGTGAAGGCGCTGGAAGAGATCCGCGCGGCGTGGAAGGACGTGCCGACCTTCCCCGCGGTGGCGAACCGGGGCGAGGGCGTGATCGAGACCTTCCGCGAGCTGCTCCGGGCGCTGTACCGCTCCCTCGATCAGAAGCACGAGTTCGGGCGCAAGTTCGGGGTGACCGAGGAGAAGTTCGTCGGCTCGGTGCTCCAGCACGTCGATCGGCGCCGGCCGAACCCCGCTGCTGTCTCGCCCACGCCCGCCCGCTGAGCCCCGTGCCGCGCCCGAGGGCGCGTTGACGCTCCAATCAGCCGCTGATAGGTTCGACCCGACCCCACGCGCGGCGCTGGCCCGGCTCCGCAGTGTCCGACGGAACCGCCTTTGGCGGTCCGTACGCGACGTGCGCGCGGAGCGCGCACGGGACGGAGACGCGAATGGCCCCGGACCCCACCTCGCCCGTGTCCCGCCTTCCCCTCGCGAAGCGCACCAGCCCAACCCACGAAGCCAGCGACGTCATCGTCTCCGTCGAGGACGCGATCGCCGAGATCCGCGCCGGCCGGATGGTGATCCTGACCGACGACGAGGACCGTGAGAACGAGGGCGATCTCTGCATGGCCGCCGAGGCCGTGACCCCCGAGGCCATCAACTTCATGGCGAAGTGGGGCCGCGGCCTGGTCTGCCTGGCGATGACCGAGGAGCGGCTGCGCCAGATCGACCTGGGCATGATGGTGCCCGACAACGACAACAACTCGCCCTTCGGCACCGCCTTCACGGTCTCGATCGAGGCGCGCCAGGGTGTGACGACGGGCATCTCGGCGGCGGACCGCGCGGTGACGATCCGGACTGCGATCGCGCCCGACGCGAAGCCCCGCGATCTCACGCGGCCCGGCCACATCTTCCCGCTGCGCGCCCGCGACGGCGGCGTGCTGCGCCGCGCCGGACAGACCGAGGGCTCGGTCGACCTGGCGCGCCTCGCGGGCCTGACGCCGGCCGGTGTGATCTGCGAGATCATGAACGACGACGGAACGATGGCGCGCATGCCCGACCTCGTGACGTTCGCGCGCACCCACGGCATGAAGATCGTGACGATCGCCGAGCTGATCCAGTATCGGCTGCGGAACGAGAAGCTCGTGCGGCGGGTGGCCGAGGCGGCCCTGCCGACCGCGATCGCCGGCGACTTCCGCTCCTACGTCTACGAGAACGACATCGACCACATCGACCACATGGCGCTGGTGAAGGGCGAGATCCGGCCCGACGACGCCGTGCTGGTACGCGTGCACAGCGAGTGCCTGACCGGCGACGCCTTCGGCTCCCAGCGCTGCGACTGCGGCGAGCAGCTCCACGCCTGTATGAAGATGATCGAGGAAGAGGGCAGGGGCGTGATCCTCTACATGCGCCAGGAAGGGCGCGGGATCGGCCTCAAGAACAAGATCCGCGCCTACGGGCTGCAGGATGCCGAGGGCCTCGACACGGTGCAGGCGAACGAGCGCCTCGGCTTCCCGGCCGACCTGCGCGACTACGGCGTCGGCGCGCAGATCCTGGCCGACCTCGGCGTGCGCCGGATGCGCCTCGTCACGAACAACCCCGGCAAGCGCGCGGGCATCGAAGGCTACGGGCTCACGATCGTCGAGCGCGTGCCCCTCGAGATCACCCCCAATGCCAAGAACCTCGAGTATCTCCGGACCAAGAAGGAGAAGCTCGGGCACGTGCTCCACCTGATGAGCTGACGCCGCGACGGCGTCGGAGGCTTCATGTTCGACTCGATCGAAGACGTCAAGGATCGCCTGCGCGAGCAGGGCTACATCAGCGGCAAGAACATCGCGACGGTGGTCTACCTCGCCGCGAAGCTCGAGAAGCCCGTGCTCGTGGAAGGGCCGGCTGGCGTCGGCAAGACCGAGCTCGCGAAGGCCGTCGCGGCGGCGACCGGCCGCGACCTGATCCGCCTCCAGTGCTACGAGGGCCTCGACGAGGCCAAGGCGCTCTACGAGTGGGAGTACTCGAAGCAGCTCCTCTACACGCAGATCCTGAAGGAGAAGTTCAGCGAGGCCATGGCCGGCGCGAAGTCCGTGAAGGAGGCCGCCGAGCGCGTGGGCGCGGAGGACAACGTCTTCTTCAGCGACAAGTTCATCGTGGCGCGGCCGCTGCTGCGCGCGATCACCGCGAAGAAGCCGGTGCTGCTGCTGATCGACGAGGTCGACAAGTCCGACCCCGAGTTCGAGGCCTTCCTGCTCGAGGTGCTCTCGGACTTCCAGGTCACGGTGCCCGAGATCGGCACCTTCTCGGCGATCACGAAGCCGCTCGTGTTCCTGACGTCGAACGACGCCCGGGAGATGACCGATGCCCTGAAGCGCCGCTGCCTCCACCTCTTCATCGACTTCCCGACCGAGGAGGAGGAGCGCCGGATCCTCGATACGAAGATCCCGGGAATCGGCGACCGCCTGGCCGAGGAGCTGGTCGGCGTGATGCAGCGCCTGCGGAAGCTCGACCTGAAGAAGACTCCCTCGATCAGCGAAACCCTCGACTGGGCCCGCGCGCTGCTCGCGCTCAACGCGACGCAGCTCGAGGAAGGCCTCGTGCGCGACACGCTGAACGTGATCCTCAAGTACGAGGGCGACATCCGGAAGGCCCAGAGCGAGCTCGGGCGCCTGATCGTGCGCAAGGCCGACGAGAAGAAGGCAGAGGCGGCGCCGGCCGCCGCGGCCGCGCCGGCCGCTCCCGCCGCGAAGCCCGAGGCCGAGCCCGCGGCGCCGGCCAAGAAGGGGATCCTCCACTAGGTCGGTTCGGCGGAGGTTCCCCGGTGCAGAAGAAGATCCTCGAGTTCGCGAACCTGCTCCGGAAGAGCGGCGTGCGGGTGTCGGTGGCCGAGGCGATCGACGCCTTCACGGCCCTCGACGAGCTCGACTTCGACGAGCGCGAGATCTTCCGCGACGCCCTGCGCTCGACCATGGTCAAGCGCTCGGACGACATCCCGACCTACGACCAGCTCTTCGACCTGTTCTGGTCCGGCTTCTACGACAACCTGCGCGAGTCCTTCGATCAGGCCATCGTCGGCGCCGAGTCCGGCGAGATGACCTACGAGCAGATCCTCGAGGCCCTGAAGAACCAGCTCGAGGGCATGCCCGGCGACGTGGACATGTCGGAGCTCGCGAAGGCTCTGCTCACGGCCGACCTCGCCCAGCTCGAGCAGATGATCCGCGGCGCGGCCGACGAGGCCGGCGTCCAGCGCATCGAGAACCTGCTCCAGATCGGCTTCTTCAGCCGCCGCATCCTCGAGCGCATGAACGCCGACGGGGCCGGCAAGGAGCTGCGCGAGCTCGTGGACCGGCTTGCTGCGTCGGGCATGTCAGACGCCCAGGTCCAGGCCGTGCGCGAGCTGGTCGAGCGCCTGCTCGAGGCCCTGCGCAAGAGCGTGCGCAACCTGACCGAGCGCGAGCTGCAGAAGCAGAACTTCGACTACATGGAGAAGTTCCGGCGCGAGTCCCTGGTGGAGAAGAGCTTCTACCACCTGACCGAAGAGGACATCAAGCGCATGCGCGAGGTCGTGACCCGCCTCGCCCAGCGCATCAAGAACATCCTCTCGATCCGCCGGCGGCGCCTCGCGAAGGGCAAGCTGGACCTGCACCAGACCCTGCGCCGGAACCTGGCCCGCGGCGGCGTGCCCTTCGAGCTCTCCTTCAAGCAGCGCAAGAAGGACAAGCCGAAGCTCGTGATCCTGTGTGACGTTTCCTCGTCCGTGGCGAACGTCTCGCGCTTCATGCTCCAGTTCGTCTACAGCCTGCAGGAGGCCTTCACCAAGATCCGGGCCTTCGTGTTCGTGGCGGAGCTCGGCGAGGTCACCCAGGTCTTCCACGACCTCGACATCCACGATGCGATCGACAAGGCCCTGGACGGCGGCGACGTGATCAACGTCTACACCCGCTCGAACTTCGGCTTCGCCTTCCACACCTTCTGGCAGAGCTACCTGGCGGCGATCGACAAGCGCACGACCGTCCTGATCCTCGGCGACGCGCGGAACAACTACAACGACCCGCGCGCCTGGTGCCTGCGCGAGATCCACAACAAGGCGAAGAACGTGGTGTGGCTGAACCCGGAGAACCCGGGCGCCTGGGGCTTCGGCGACAGCGTGATGGACAAGTACCTGCCGTACACCGACGTCGCCGAGGAGTGTCGGAACCTCAAGCAGCTCTCGAAGGTGGTGGACCGCCTCGTCCTCTGAGCCCCGTCCCGCAGACCCCGGTTCTGCAATGCCCGGAAAGCGGAACGCCCCGCCGGCTTTCGCACGGCGGGGCGTCACAGGGCGGAGGGCGGTGGATAGATGATGGGGGGTGAGAGGTTGGACATTTCGGTCAGGAAATGTCTAATCCACCGCCGCTCCAAAACCTGACTGAATCCCTTACTTCGCGCATTATGCAGGGCGGGTCGGGGGCTTGTCAAACGGGATTTAGGGGATTCCCCAAGAAGAGCGATCCCGCCGCGAAGTCGGTGGGTTGAGGCATCTCCATGCAGGCTTCGCTGGAAATTTCCGAGCGCCCGGACGGCTCGCCCGCCGCTGCGCCCCGGTTCCTGATCCGGACCGTGGGCTGCCAGATGAACGTCCACGACGGCGAGAAAGTCGGCAATCTGCTGCTGCACCGGGGCTGGCGACCCGCCGCCGGCCTCGACGATGCCGACCTCGTGATCGTGAACACCTGCTCGATCCGCGAGAAGGCGGAGCACCGGCTCTATACGGACCTCGGCCTGCTCCGGGCCTGGAAGCAGGCCGCGCCCGGCCGGGTGATCGGCGTCGGCGGCTGCGTCGCCCAGCAGGAGGGCGACGCGCTCCTCGCCCGCGCCCCCCAGCTCGACTTCGTCTTCGGCACCCACAACCTGCGCCACGTCCCGGCGCTGGCCGGCGCCGCCCGGGCGGGCGAGCGCCGGGCGGACGTCGCGGAGGACAGCTCTCTCGAGCGCTTCGACCTGCCCGAGCGCCATCCGGACTTCCGGAGCGCGACGCCCGGCCGCGCCTTCCTCACGGTGATGGAGGGCTGCGACATGTTCTGCAGCTTCTGCATCGTGCCGCGGACCCGGGGTCGCGAGATCAGCCGGCCCGCTTCGGCGATCGTGGCCGAGGCCGAGGCCCTTGCGCGCCGCGGCGTGGTCGAGCTGACGCTGCTCGGCCAGACCGTGAACGCGTACGGGCGCCACGACGAGAAGCGCGGCCGTGCGGCCGAGGCCGGGACCGAGCCCTTCGCGAGCCTGCTCCGGCGCATCGCCGCGATCCCGGGCATCGAGCGCATCCGCTACACGAGCCCGCATCCGATCTTCTTCGACGCCGATCTGGTGCGCGCCCACGGGGACCTCCCGGCGCTCTGTCCCCACGTGCACCTGCCCGCGCAGAGCGGCTCCGACGCAGTGCTCGGTCGCATGCGGCGGCGCTACGGCCGCGAGCGCTACCTGGCCCTGGTCGAAGCGCTGCGCGCGGCGCGGCCGGAGATCGCGATCACGACCGACCTGATCGTCGGCTTCCCGGGAGAGACCGACGCCGACTTCGAAGCGACCCTCGAGCTCGTGCGCAGCGCCCGCTTCGTCGACGGCTTCTCGTTCAAGTACTCGCCGCGGCCCGGCACGGCCGCGGCGGGTGAGACCGACGTCGTTCCGGAGGCGGTGAAGCAGCAGCGGATCGAGGCGCTGGTGTCCCTGCTGCGCGCCCAGACCCTCGAGTATCACCGCAAGCGTGTCGGGGAAACCGTGGAGATCCTGGTGGAAGGCCCGAGCCGCCACGGCGAAGGCCAGATCATGGGCCGCGACCCGGCGAACCGGGTCGTGAACGTGGACGCGCCCCGGGCGCCGGGCGCCCCGGGCCCCGAGGCCGGGGAGCGGGTCCGGGTTCGCCTGGTGGAGGCGCTGCCGCACAGCCTGATCGGCGAGATCGAAGGGGCGGGGGGCCCCACGTCGCCGCTCTAGGAGATCGCGGGGCCTGCCGATGAGCCGCGAAGGTGGCGCGTGGCTCGTGTGCGCGCCGGCGAGGGAGCATGGCCAAGGCGCGCATTCTCGCAGTGGACGACCAGCAGTACTTCCGGTCGTTCCTCGAGGAGATCCTTACGCAGGAGGGCTACGAGGCCGTAACGGCCTCGTCGGGTGAGGAAGCGCTCGCCCTGCTCGAGAAGGAGCCCTTCCACGTCGTCCTCGCCGACCTCGTGATGCCCGGCATGGGCGGCGCCGAGCTCGTGCGCCGGATCCGCCAGCGCGATCACGATCAGGAGGTGATCGTCGTGACCGGCGTCGGCGACGTCCGGGCCGCCCTCGAGGCGATGAAGCACGGCGTCACCGACTATCAGCTGAAGCCCGTGGACCGCGTCTCCCTGGTGCGCGCGATCGAGGCGCTGCTCCAGCGCCGTCGCATGCGCGAAGAGCACGCGCGCCTGCTCGACGAGAACCTCGAGTACCTGAGCGTGCTCTCGCTCTACGAGCGCGCCCTCGGCCTGTTCTCGACCCTCGATCTCGAGGCCCTCGCGGACCGAATCGTCGAAGGGCTCTGCCTCGAGACGCGCGCCCAGGGCGGCGTGCTCTGGGCGGCGCGCGAAGAGGACTCGGCGCGGCTCCATCTCGCCGGCATGCGCGGCCTCGTCCGCGTGCAGGACGAGACGGAGCAGATCGTGCTCGACTCCGCCTCGCCGGAGCTCGCGGCGGTGGCCGCGGGCGACGTCGCGTCCTGGCTCGCGCCCGCGCGGCCGGGCGACGACGTCGACTCGCTCTTCGTGCCGCTGCGGCAGGGCGGCCGCTTCCTCGGCCTGGCGCGCCTGTCGGATCCTCTCGGCGGGCGTCCCTTCGGCCCCCGCGACGTGACGGCGGCGGAGAAGTTCGCGGGCATCGCGGCCCAGGCCCTGGTCCAGGCGCTGCGCAGCCGCACCATGGAGCGCGGCGCCCTGCGCGACCCCGAGACCGGCCTCTACAGCCTCGCGTTCTTCGACGACGTGGCGCGCAACGAGATCGAGAAGGCGAGCCGCTTCGGACGCTCCGTGGCCGTGGTCGAGGTCCGGCTCGACGCGCTGGCGCGCGCCGCCGACACGAAGCGCGCGGCGCGCGCGGTGTCGGGACAGATCGCGCGCTGCCTGCGCGGGAGCGATCTGCTCGCGGGCGACGGGATCAGCCGCTTCTGCGCGCTCCTGCCCGAGACCGACGCGATCGGCGCCGCGGTGCTGAAGCGCAGGATCCGCGAGCTGCTCGACCTGCCCCAGGAAGGAGGCGAGCCGGCGCCGCGCTCGCGCATCGCGTCTGCGAGCTTCCCCGCCGACGGGCGCAGCCTCGACGCGATCGAGACGGTGTTGAACGCACGCCTCGACCACGAGCGCGAGAGCCTGCTCGGAACGCTCGGCCTCGACCGCAAGCCCCTGGCCGCGACCCTCGAGGCCCTCGCCGCACGCAGCGGCCCGCTTCCAGTGGGGCTGCCCGAGCAGATCGCGCGCTTCGCCCTCGACGAGGTCGTGCGCAACCCGGAAGAGCGGGGCTTCCTGTTCATCGCACCGGGCGCGGCGCTCCCGGCCGGCCTGCGGGATGCCGTCGAGCGCCTGCGCGGGCTCGAGACGCGCACCGAGGTGGTGCTGCTGACCGACGCGCCGCCCGATCTCACGGAGACGCCGGTCACCTGCCTGCCCGCGAAGCGAGCGGGCGGCGACGCCTCGTTCGTGGTGCGCTTCGGCGAAGGCCCGGCCTACGCCCTGGTCGCGACGCCCGACGGGAAGAAGAAGGCGCCGGCGGTGTTCCACACCAGCGACCGGCCCCTGGTCGAGCACCTCGCGTTCGCGTTGCAGCGCGAGCTCGCGATCACGGTGACGCCATGATGCGTCGGGCGAGCCCGGGGCGCACCGGCGTGCTGATCGCCGACGCGAACACCGAGCGCGCGAAGCGCATCGCCGAGGCGTGCCTCGCCCGCGGCGCCGACACGCGGACCGCGTCCCACGGCGCGGCGGCCCTCGAAGCCGCGCTCTCCGAGGTGCCGGGCGTGCTCGTGGTGCCCCACGAGCTGCCGATCATCCCGCCCGCGAAGCTCGCGGAGATCCTGCGCGCGAACCCCCGCACCCAGGCGGTGCGCGTGCTCTGGATCGGCGAGCCGCCGCCCGACGTGCCGCCGAGCTTCGCCGACGAGATCGTGCCGCCGCCCGGGAACCCCGACGAGGTCGCGCGCTGCGTCGAGGCGCTGCTGGCTCAGCAGGCGCGGCTCGACGCCGTCGAGCGCGGCCGCGGCGGCGAGCGCGAGGTCGAGGGCAAGCTCACGCAGATCTCGCTCACGGACCTGCTCCAGCTCTTCCACCTGAACCGCCGCACCGGCACGATCGACCTCTGGCGACGCGAGTCGCCGGGCCGCGACGAGCGCGCCCACATCGACGTGCGAGACGGCAACGTGGTGCACGCGGCGGTCGGCAACGTCGAGGGCGAGAAGGCGCTCTACCGCCTGCTCGGCTGGCGCACGGGGACGTTCGCGTTCTCCGAGGGACCGGTGCTCGGCCCCGCGCGCATCCGCACCCCGACCCGCGCGCTGCTGCTCGAGGGCATGCGCCAGCTCGACGAGCGCGAGCGCTCGGCGGAGTCGCTGCCGGGCCTCGACGCCCAGGTCACGCTCTGCGTGAAGACCGCCGAGCTGCCGAACATCGTGCATCCGCTGACGCAGGAGGTTCTGCTCCTGCTCGAGATCTACTCCGAGGTGCGCGACGTCGTCGACCATTGCTCGCACCCGGACTACCACGTGCTGCGCACGCTCCAGACCCTCGCCGAGCGCGGGATCGTCCAGGTGCGGAAGTCGGCGCCGGGCAGCGGCGCCGGCGGCGAGGGTCTCTTCAACTCGACCCAGGCGCGGCGCCTGCGCGACTGGATCGAGGGCGGCCGCCGCCGCAGCCGCAGCGCGGTCGACGCCAAGGTGCTGATCCTCGGCTCGGACGCGGACGCGACCGCGACCTTCCTGCGCGGGGTGCGGGCGCTCCCGGGCGTGCACCTCGACCCGGCCTTCCGCAACGGCCCGCCGTCTCCCGAGACGCTCGCCCCGGCGGCGCGGATCGTGGTCGAGGGCGGCTGCGGGCTCGAGCTGATCCACGTTCCCGTCGGACCCGGCTTCGCGCCGATCTGGCCGGCGGTCGCCTACCGCGCGCTCGCGGTCCTGTTCGTGGTCGGCGCCGACGCCGAGGCGCCGGGGCGCCTGCGCGAGGCCGTCACCGCCGTGCGCGGTGTCGCCGAGGCGCGGCCCTTCTTCGTGCGCCTGGTGGCGCAGGACGAGGCCGCCCCCACCGACGCCGTGCGCTCGGCGCTCGCGGTGGTGGACGACACGACGATCGTGCCGGTCCCGGCCGAACGCGACGGCGATGCGCGCGCGGCGCTGCGCGCCCTGTTCGCCCGGATGGTGCCGTGAGCCGCAGCGCGTCCCTCGGCTCCTTCCCGCTGCTCCGCGAGTTCGGGGCGGACGAGCGCTCCGCCCTCGAGGCCGAGCTCGAGACGATCGAGCTGCGCGACGGCGACGTGCTGTTCCGCGAAGGCGAAGAGGCCGCGGGCCTGGTGCTGGTCGCGTCCGGGCGCCTGCGCACCGAGAGCGCCCGCGCCGGCGCGGTCGGCGACGCCGGCCCGGGCGCGGCCTTCGGCGCGCTCTCGCTGGTCTGCGTCGGCCGCCGCGAGCTCACCGCCACCGCGGACGGCGCCGGCCGCGTGCTGGTGCTGCGCCGGAGCTCCTTCCGCCGCCTCGCGGAGGACGCGCCGCGCGCGGCCTGCCGCCTCGCCGAGGCGATCGCCGCGGATCTCGCGGGCCTCGTGCGCGAGCAGCTCGACGCCGTCGTCGCCGCACAGGTTGACCGTCCCGCCGACGCCGAATAGACTGCCGCATCCTTCCAGCGCGGGGTCGTCCATCGCATGAAGGCCATCCGACCGTGACAGACGGGCGCGACGGGCGAGACGGGCGCATTCGCGAAGGGCTGACCTTCGACGACGTCCTCCTCGCGCCCGGCGCCTCGGACGTGCTCCCCAAGGACGCCGACCTCCGCACCCAGCTCACGCGCGAGATCTCGCTCAACATCCCGATCTGCTCCTCGGCGATGGACACCGTCACCGAGCACCAGACGGCGATCTGCATGGCCCAGAACGGCGGGATCGGCATGATCCACCGCAATCTCTCGATCGCCGCCCAGGCGGCCGAGGTCGACAAGGTCAAGCGCTCCGAGTCGGGCATGATCGTCGACCCGATCACGATGCGGCCCGAGCAGCGCATCCGCGAAGCGCTCGAGGTGATGGCCCGCTACCGCATCTCGGGCGTGCCGGTGACGCGCGACGGCAAGGCCGTCGGCATCCTGACGAATCGCGACCTGCGCTTCGTGCGCGACGTCGACCAGGAGATCTCGCGCGTGATGACGCGCGAGAACCTCGTGACCGTGCCGCCCGGCACGCCCATGGAGCGCTGCAAGGAGCTGCTCCACGAGCACCGGATCGAGAAGCTCCTCGTGGTCGACGACGCCGGGACCCTGCGCGGCCTGATCACGATCAAGGACATCGAGAAGACCGAGCGCTTCCCGAACGCCGCGAAGGACGCCCTCGGCCGGCTGCGCTGCGGCGCCGCCGTGGGCGTGGGGCCGGACCATCTCGAGCGCGCCCAGGAGCTGGTCGACGCCGGCGCCGACGTGATCGTGGTCGACACGGCCCATGGCCACTCGGCGGGCGTGCTGCAGACGGTGCAGGCGCTGCGCCACCACTTCCCGGAGCTGCCCCTGATCGGCGGCAACGTCGCGACGGGGGAGGGCACCGAGGCGCTGATCAAGTCCGGCGTCTCCGCCGTGAAGGTGGGCGTCGGGCCAGGCTCGATCTGCACCACCCGCATCGTGACGGGCGTCGGCGTGCCGCAGTTCAGCGCCGTGATGGAGAGCGCCGCCGTGGCCGCGCGCTCCGGCATCCCGGTGATCGCCGACGGCGGCATCAAGTACTCCGGCGACATCGTGAAGGGCCTCGCCGGCGGGGCCTTCTGCGTGATGATCGGCTCGCTCTTCGCGGGCACCGACGAGGCGCCGGGCGAGGTGATCCTGTTCCAGGGTCGCTCCTACAAGGTCTACCGTGGCATGGGCTCGATGGGCGCCATGGCGAGCGGCCGCAGCCGCGACCGCTACTTCCAGGGCGAGGTCGAGGAGACCAACAAGCTCGTGCCCGAGGGCATCGAGGGCCGCGTGCCCTACCGCGGCAGCCTGACGAGCAGCATCTACCAGATGATCGGCGGGCTCCGCGCCGGCATGGGCTACTGCGGCGCCGCGAACCTCGCCGAGCTCCGGGCCAAGGCCCGCTTCGTGAAGATCTCGTCCGCCGGGCTCCACGAGAGCCACGTGCACGACGTGATCATCACGAAGGAAGCGCCGAACTACTGGATCGAGTAGCAGCGCGCGCGCTCGTCCCCCCGGGCGCGCGGTAAGCTGCATCCCCGAGAGCGTGGACATCGATTTGCCCGGCTCCTCCGCCGGGTCGGATGGCGTGTCCCATCGAGGAGCTGCTGCGATGCCTTCCGTCCCGAGCCCCGCCCCGATCGAATCGCCGAGCCACCGGGACCGGATCCTGATCCTCGACTTCGGCTCCCAGTACACGCAGCTCATCGCGCGTCGCCTGCGCGAGCTCCAGGTCTACTGCGAGATCCATCCGCATCGGATCAGCGCCGCCGAGGCGCGGGCCTTCCGGCCGGCGGGCATCGTGCTCTCGGGCGGGCCGTCGAGCGTGCTCGACGCGGGCGCGCCGCAGCTCGACCCGGGCGTGCTCGAGCTCGGCGTGCCGGTGCTCGGCATCTGCTACGGCCTCCAGCTCCTGGCGAAGGATCTGGGCGGCGTGGTCGAGAAGTCCGACCACCGCGAGTACGGCCGCGCCCAGCTGAAGCTGGAGCCGCCCGCCGACGGGGGCTCGCCCGACCCGCTCTTCGCGCGCTTCCTGGCTGCGGGCGGCGTGCGCGCGCGCACGGTCTGGATGAGCCACGGCGACCGCGTGCTGCGGCTCCCGCCGGGCTTCGAGGTGCTCGGCACGAGCGACGGCTCGCCCTTCGCGGCGGTGCGCAACCGCGAGCGCCGGATCTGGGGCCTCCAGTTCCACCCCGAGGTGTCGCACACCGAGAACGGCGCCGAGATCTACGCCGCCTTCGCCCGGGACGTCTGCGGCTGCGCAGGAAGCTGGACCATGGACGCCTTCGTGGACGAAGCGGTGGCGCGGATCCGGCAGCAGGTCGGGAGCGCGCGCGTGGTGTGCGCGCTCTCGGGCGGCGTCGACTCGAGCGTCGCCGCGGCGCTCGTGCACCGCGCGGTCGGCGACCAGCTCACCTGCATCTTCGTCGACCACGGCCTGCTGCGGCTCGGCGAGCGCCAGGAGGTGGAGCGCCTGTTCCGCGACGTGCTCCACGTCCCGCTCGTCGTCGCCGATGCGAGCGCACGCTTCCTGGGCGCGCTGCGCGGCGTGGAGGATCCCGAGAAGAAGCGGCGCACGATCGGCCACCTCTTCATCGAGGTCTTCGAGCAGGAGGCCGAGAAGATCGGCGACGTCGACTTCCTGGTGCAGGGCACGCTCTACCCGGACGTGATCGAGAGCGTCTCCGTGCGCGGACCGTCCGCGACGATCAAGACCCACCACAACGTGGGCGGCCTGCCCGAGCGCATGAAGCTGAAGCTCGTCGAGCCCCTGCGCGAGCTCTTCAAGGACGAGGTGCGCGCCGCGGGGAAACATCTCGGTCTGCCGCCCCACGTGCTCGGACGCCATCCGTTCCCGGGGCCGGGCCTCGCGATCCGCGTGATCGGCGCCGTCACGCCCGAGCGCCTCGAGGTGCTGCGCCGGGCCGACGCCATCCTGATCGAGGAGCTCCGCAAGCAGGGCCTCTACGACAAGATCTGGCAGGCCTTCGCGGTCTTCCTGCCGCTCCAGAGCGTCGGCGTGATGGGCGACGAGCGCACCTACGAGCACGCCGTCGCGCTGCGCTGCGTGACGAGCGTGGACGGCATGACGGCGGACTGGGCGCATCTGCCCCACGAGGCTCTCGCGAAGATCTCGAGCCGGATCACGAACGAGGTGAAGGGCGTGAACCGCGTCGTCTACGACGTCTCGTCGAAGCCGCCGGCCACGATCGAGTGGGAGTAGGCGGTGACGCGCCCCTTCGTCCACCTGCACCTCCACACCCAGTTCTCGCTGCTCGACGGGGCGATCAAGCACGACGCGTTGTTCGAGCGCGCGAAGGGCCTCGAGATGCCCGCCGTGGCGATGACCGACCACGGCAACCTCTTCGGCGCGATCGAGTTCTACGAGAAGGCGCGCAAGAAGGGCGTGAAGCCGATCCTCGGCTGCGAGGTCTACGTCGCAGCGGGCTCGCGCTTCGAGAAGGAGAAGCGCGACAAGGACGCGAGCGGCTTCGACGCGATCTCGCACCTGACGCTCCTCGCGATGGACGAGACCGGCTACCGGAACCTCGTCCACCTGGTCTCGAAGGGCTACCTCGAGGGCTTCTACTACAAGCCGCGCATCGACCTCGACCTCCTGCGCGAGCGCAGCGCCGGGCTGCTCGCGACCTCGGGCTGCCTGTCGTCGCTGGTCTCGCGCGCGATCACCGGCGGCGAGGTCGAGACGGCCTGGCGGCTGGTGGACGAGTTCTCGTCGATCTTCAAGGACCGCTACTACCTCGAGCTCCAGCGCCACGGCATCCCCGACCAGGACCGCGTGAACGCGGAGCTGCTGAAGATGTCGGTGGACCTGAGCCTCCCGCTCGTCGCCACGAACGACGCGCACTACCTGGCGGGCGACGACTCCGAGCCCCACGAGGCGCTGCTCTGCATCGGCACCGGCACGACCCTCGACGATCCGAAGCGCTTCCACTTCGACGGCCGGGGCTTCTACGTGAAGAGCGGCGACGAGATGGCCGAGGTCTTCCACGACCATCCGTCCGCCGTGCGCAACACGCTCGAGATCGCCGAGCGCTGCAATCTCGAGCTCGAGCTCGGGAAGTTCCACCTGCCGGAGTACCAGGTGCCCGCCGGCACCACGCGCGAGGCGGTGCTTCGCGCCGAGGCATGGGAGGGCCTGCGCCGCCGCCTCGGCCTCGCGCCCGACGAGCCCTGGAAGCCCGTCCACAAGGTCTACTGCGAGCGCCTCGAGTACGAGCTCGGCGTGATCGAGACCATGGGCTTCGCCGGCTACTTCCTGATCGTCGGCGACTTCATCGGCTACGCGCGGCGCGGCGGGATCCCGGTCGGGCCCGGCCGCGGCTCGTCGGCGGGCAGCCTGGTCGCGTACTCGCTCGGCATCACGGGCGTCGATCCGATCGAGTACGACATCCTGTTCGAGCGCTTCCTGAACCCCGAGCGGATCTCGATGCCGGACATCGACGTCGACTTCTGCATCAAGGGCCGCGACCAGGTGATCCGCTACGTCGCGGAGAAGTACGACGGCGACGGTCTCGACGAGCGGCGCGTCGCCCAGATCATCACCTTCGGGAAGCTCCAGGCGCGCGCGGCGATCCGCGACGTGGGGCGCGTGCTCGGCATGGCCTTCGGCGACGTGGATCGGATTGCGAAGCTCGTGCCCGACACCCTCGGCATCTCGCTCGAGGAGGCCCTCGCGCAGTCGGGCGAGCTTCGCGCGCGGATCGAGGCCGACGGCCAGGTCGCGAAGCTCTTCGAGACCGCGCGACGGCTCGAAGGGCTCACGCGCCACGCCTCGACCCACGCCGCCGGCGTCGTGATCGGCAGCCGTCCCCTGATCGAGACCGTGCCGCTCTACCGCGATCCCAAGAACCCGACCACGCTCGTCACCCAGTACGACATGAAGAGCGTCGAGAAGATCGGGCTGGTGAAGTTCGACTTCCTGGGCCTGAAGACGCTGACGGTGATCGCGGACGCCGAGAGCCGCGTGCGTGCCGGGGGCAAGCAGGGATTCGCGATCGACGCGATCCCGCTCGACGACGTCCCGACCTACGAGCTGCTCTGCCGCGGCGACACCGACGGCGTGTTCCAGGTCGAGTCGTCGGGCATGACCGAGCTCGTGATCAAGCTGAAGCCGCGGAAGTTCAAGGAGATCATCCCGCTGGTGGCGCTCTACCGGCCGGGCCCCCTCGGCTCCGGCATGGTGGACGACTACGTCTCGCGCAAGCACGGCCTCACGAAGGTCGAGTACCTGCTGCCCGAGCTCGAGGAGCTCACGGCCGAGACCCTGGGCGTGATCGTCTACCAGGATCAGGTGCTCCAGATCGCGAACCGGCTCGCGGGCTACAGCCTGGGCGAGGCCGACCTGCTGCGCCGCGCGATGGGCAAGAAGCAGCCCGAGGAGATGCAGAAGCAGCGCGAGCGCTTCGTCGCGGGCGCGCGGGAGAAGGGGATCGCCGAGGCGAAGGCGAACCAGGTCTTCGACCTGATGGCCGAGTTCGCGGGCTACGGCTTCGCGAAGAGCCACTCGACCGCCTACGCGCTGATCACCTACCAGACCGCGTATCTGAAGGCGAACCATCCGCGCGAGTACCTGGCTGCGCTGATGTCGTCGGAGACCGGCAACCACGACAAGCTCGCGCGCTACATCGCCCACGCGCGCAGCCGCGGCATCGAGGTGCTGCCGCCGGACGTGAACGAGTCGTCGCGGGACTTCACGGTCTCGGCCGGCGGCATCCGCTTCGGTCTCGCGGGAGTCAAGAACGTGGGCGAGGGCGCGATCGACGCGATCCTCGAGGTGCGGGGCGCGGAGCGCTTCGCGGGGCTCCACGACTTCGCGTCGCGGGTGGACGCGAAGCGCGTGAACCGGAAGGTGGTGGAGAGCCTCGTCCGCTGCGGCGCCTTCGACTCGCTGCATCCGAACCGCGCCGCGGCGTGGGCTGCCCTCGACGCCGCCCTCGAGGCCGGCGCGGCGGCGCAGCGCGATCGCGAGATCGGCCAGTCGAGCCTCTTCGGCGCGCCGGGCGGCGCCGCCGAGACGAGCGCTCTCGGCCCCGCCACGCTGCCGGACGCGCCGCCCTGGACCGAGCGCGAGCGCCTCGCCCACGAGAAGGAGGTGCTCGGCTTCTACGTCACGGGCCATCCGCTCGGGCCCTTTGCGGAGCAGCTCGCCCGCGTCTGCAACGCGAGCGCGTCCCAGCTCGAGGGCCGCGAGGGGCGCGAGGTGCGGATCGGGGGCATCGTGACGGTGCTGCGCGAGATCCGCACGCAGAAGGGAAAGCTGATGGCCTTCGCGACGCTCGAAGATCTCGAGGGCGCCTTCGAGCTCGTGCTGTTCCCGGACGTCTGGGCGCAGTCGTCGGCGCTGCTGAAGCGCAACGCCGCCGACGCCGATGCCGGCACCGCGACGCCGATCGTGGTCACGGGCAATCTCGAAGCCGGCGAGACGCCGAAGGTGCTGGTCGCGGACGTGGTCGAGATCGACAAGGCGCCGGAGCGCCTCGCCTCGAAGCTCGAGCTGCGCATCGTCGCGGCCGAGGCGACGCGCGACCGACTCGCTGCGCTCCGCGACCTGCTGACGGCGCAGCCGGGTGAGTGCGCGGTCTTCCTCCACGTCGTGATTCCGGGCGAGAGCGAGACCGTGCTCGAGGTCGGCGCCGTGCGGCCCGCCGACGCGCTGATCGCCGACGTCGACAAGCTCTTCGGTCGCGGTGTCGCGACGGTGCGCGTATGACGGCCCGACGCGCACGCTTCGCCGGGGCGCTCGCCGTGGCGCTGCTCGCGGCGGCGCCGGCCGCCGCGCAGCTCAAGGGCGTCGAGGCCGAGGGCGCCGTGCCGGTGCCGGCCCAGGCTTTCACCGCCGCCGCCCTGCGCGCGAAGGCCCAGGAGGCGGCGCTCCGAGAGGCCGTGATCCAGGTGGCCGAGACGATGGCGACGCCGCCGCCGTCGCCCGGGGCCACGCCCCCGCCGGCGGGCGCGACGTCGCCTGCGCCCGGAACTGCGCCGCCGGGCACGACGCCCGCGCCGGGCGGCGGCGCGCCCTCGGCACCCGGCGCGTCGCCCGTCGCCGAACGGGTGCGCGCAGCCTTCGCGGACAGCGCGCCCCTCGACTACACGCCCCGGTATCGCGTGATCCAGGACGTCGGCATCCGTCCGCGGCAGCGGATCGAGGATCCGGCGGTGGCCCAGGAGTACGCGGTCCGGGTCGAGGCCCAGGTCGACGCGGGGCGCGTGCGCAAGAAGCTCGCGGCCGCGGGTCTGCTGCCGGCGCCGCCGAAGGAGCTCGTGCCCACGGCGGCGGCGCCGTCGTCCTTCTCGGTGGTGGTCGAGGGCCTGCCTTCCGCCGGTGCGATCCCGGGCATCCAGCAGGCGCTCGCCGAGCGCTCCCGGGCGAAGCAGGTGCTGCCGACGACGATCTCGGCGCGCGAGGTGACGTTCGCGGTGACGGCGGGCCAGGTCGGCGCGGATCCGGGGGCGGTGCTCCGCGGGCCCGCCGGCACGGCGCTCTGGCTCGAGCCGGCGCCGCGCGGCGAGCCGGGCGCGCCCCTGCGCATGCTCGTCACCGAGCCGCCGCCCATCACCTCGAGCGGCGCGGAGCCGCCCTCGGCGACGCCGACCCCCGCCCCGCCAGCCCCGACCCCCGCGGCAGCGGCGCCCGCGCGGCCGCTGCCGGCGCCGGGGAGCGTCCCGCCCTCCGCCGGGCCCTCGAAGCCGGCTCCGAGCCCCGCCCGCGATTGACACGGACCGCCCGAAAAGTTACTCAAGACGGCCTGTTAGCTGGACTTCAGGCACGTAGCTCAGTGGGAGAGCACCACCTTGACACGGTGGGGGTCGGCGGTTCAATCCCGCCCGTGCCTACCAGCGGGCCTGCCGCGAGGTCCGGCCATCAGAACGGCTCGAACGCATCGAACTCCTGCGCGATCGCCCTGCGCGATCGGGAACGCATCAGGCCCACCTGCATGAACCCGCTGCGATCATGAGCACCATCCACGTGCGCTTGCCCGACGGCAAGGTCCTCGACCTGCCGCGCGGGAGCACGGTGCTCGACGTGGCGCAGCGCATCGGGCCCGGCCTCGCGCGCGCGGCCCTCGCGGGCCGCATCGTCGGCGCGGCCGACGGCACGCGCGCCGATGCGCCGACCCTGGTCGACCTGCGCTCGCCGCTCGAGGCGGACGTTGCGCTCGAGATCGTCACCGCCAAGGATCCCCAGGGCGGCGAGGTGATCCGGCACTCCGCCGAGCACGTGATGGCCGACGCCGTGAAGCGCCTGTTCCCGAACGCGCAGATCGACGTCGGACGCTCCGACCACAGCGAAAAGTTCCAGTACGACTTCCTGGTCGACCGCTCCTTCACCGCCGAGGACCTCGAGCGCATCGAGGCCGAGATGCGGACGATCCTCGCCGAGAAGAGCGCCTTCACGCGCGAGGTCGTGAGCCGCGACGAGGCGAAGCGCCGCTTCGCCGCGATGGGCGAAGAGCTCAAGCTCTCGCGCGTCGACGACATCCCGGACGGCCAGCCGATCACGGTCTTCGGCCACGGCGCGTTCCAGGATCTCTGCCGCGGTCCCCACGTACAGCGCACGGACCAGATCGGCGCGGTGAAGCTGCTCGAGGCCGCCGGCGCGTATTGGCGCGGCGACGAGCGCAATCCGATGCTGCAGCGGATCTACGGCACCGCTTTCGCCACGCAGAAGGAGCTCGACGAGCACCTCGCGCGCGTCGAGGAGGCGAAGCGCCGCGACCACCGCCGCCTCGGGCAGGAGCTCGACCTCTTCCACCTCGACCCGATCTCGCC
>Ga0105107_10000043_pt1 | contig 60652 bp, 65 predicted proteins | sample PPLLaktember2015_6_FD_79335 | JGI IMG/M metagenome (GOLD analysis project Ga0105107, IMG submission 79335) | Freshwater sediment microbial communities from Prairie Pothole Lake near Jamestown, North Dakota, USA - PPLs Lake P8 Core (1) Depth... | ecosystem: Environmental > Aquatic > Freshwater >...
GACGGCTGGCTCACCGTGAGCCGCGCGCGCAAGGGCGATCGGCTCGACTCACCGATCCGCTCCACGAAGACCGGCAAGGTGAAGCGCCTTCCCGTCCCCGAAGAGCTGCAGCGCTGGATCGAGACGTACGTCCCGCCGGAGCGACGCCTGCGTGGCGAGCCGCTCTTCCTCGTGCCGTGGAGCGGACGCGGGTTCCGACCGAAAGGCCGCTGGTCGGGCACGAGCCTCCGCCACGCCTGGATCACGGCGTGCAAGAAGGTCGGCGTGCGCGTGAGCCTCTACGTCGGCACGAAGCACACCTTCGCGACCGACGCGGCGGCGCGCGGCGTCTCCGAGCGCGCCCTCCAGACGTTCCTCGGCCACGCCGACGTCCGCTCGACCCGGCGCTACGCGCGCCTGGCCGACAGCGCGCTCCTCGACGTCCTGCGCCCCACTCGAGGCGCGGACGGGGCGCGGGGCGCAGACTCGATCGAAAAACCGCTTCAGATTCGCGGCGAAAGTGGTGGAGGCGGCGGGAATCGAACCCGCGTCCGCATGGCTTCCGGCTCGCGCGTCTACGTGCGTAGATCTCGTTCGCTCTCGATGCGTCCCGTCACGAGACCGGGAGAGGTCGCATCCAGCCCGACGTCTTTCTCGTCCCCGGATACGGCCAGGCGGCGCCCGGGGACCAGCCCTCTGATGACGCTCGCGACCCGCTAGAAGGCGTCACGGACGAGCGTCGCTCACCTAGTGTTGGCTAGGCAGCGAGTGCGTAGTCAGCGTCGGCAGTTGTTCTACCAACGTTGCCACCTGTTTAACGACGGTATGACGACGTCGGCACGCAGCGCTCGCTTTCGACCACCCGTCGAAACCGATCGCCCCCAATCGAAGCAAGCCTAGGGTCCGCCGCCCTCCGGGGCAATGCGTGGCGGCTAGGCGATCCGGCGCTCCGCCGCCGGCGCCTCCCGCACCGTGGGCGGCGCGTCGGGACGGTCCTCGCGCACCCGGGGCGTGCCGACGATGCCGAGGCCGACCAGGCCGATCAGCAGCAGCACCAGCGCTCCGGGCTCGGCCGGCGTGGCGGGCTGGCCCACGAGCGGCGCGGCCGCGACCGCGAGCGGTGCGAGGAGGAGGAGGAGGACGGCGAGGCCGATCGAGTGTGCGCGGTCCATCGGGGGCTCCGTGATCGTCTGCCCTCGTGTCGGACCGGGCGCGGCGCGATTTGAGCGCCACGTCACGAAAAGCGAGGGGAACGCGCCGGGGCCGCGGCACTTCGCGCGCCGGCACCGTCGAGTCGGCACGGAGAGGACGGCGCGTGCGCGCGCAGCCGATGGGCAAGCAGACGGCAGGGGCTGCGCAGCGCCACCGCCCGGCGACGGCAGCTACTTCGGCGGCGCGTTCTCGGAGTCGAACTCGGCGCCCGAGCGCCCTTGCATCGCGTCCTTCGTCGCCTCGTCGCGCTGCTTCTCGGTCTCGCCCAGCTCGGTCTTCGACTCCGGCGTCGCGGTCTCGTTCGCGGGCGCGAGCCCGCGCTCGACGCGGTCTTCGCCGCAGCCTCCGGCAGCAAGGCCGAGCATCAGGAGCCCGCCAGCCAGGACACTGCGGGAGATCAGGAACGTGCGTCGCATCGGGCTCCTCCGTCCGCAGTGTCGTCCGAGATTCCTTCTCGACGAGACACCGCGCGTGGCAAGCTGAGCTGGGAAGTACAGCATGCTCGACCTTCTCGCACACGACTGGTGGGTTCTCGCTCCCCCCGAGCAAAGCGGGCTGATCGGACTCGAGGGCGTCGCCGGCAGCGTGATCGGCGTGCTCACCATGATCTCGCCAGCCGGCCACGGCGCACCAGGCGCTAGGGGCGGAGCGGTCCGACGGACGACACCTCGTAGCGTTGGATGTCCATGCCTCGGATGACGCCGGCGACGGCCTTCTGGAAGCTCGCCATGTGGGGCGTCGCGAAGTGCGCGGCGAGGACCTCGGGGCTCTCCCAGCACTCGAAGAGGTGCACGACGGCCGGATCGTCGAGGTCGAACGAGAAGACGTAGCTGCGACAGCCGGCCTCGGCGCGCGTCGCCTGCATCATGTCCCGCGCGGCGGCCTCGGCGCGCGGGAGCTGGGCGGGGTCGATCCGGATCGTTCCGGCGATCACGAGCATCGCGGCCCCTCCCGGCGCTTCATTTCATCGAGGGGTCGAGGCGCACGGGGATCACGGCGTTCGAGTCGTGGATCAGCGAGATCACGCTCTCGGCCCAGCCGTACTTCTCGGCCATCAGGTCGTTGATGCGCTCGGCGCCGCCCGGCACGGGCGTCGCCCGGTAGTCGCGCCACTCGCCGTCGCGCAGGAGCTTCACCTCGGGCTTCGCCTGCAGCCGCTCGAGCCATTCGGCGTTGGGATTGCCGGCCCGGACCCAGATCGCGCCCCCATCGTCCACCACCCACAGGCTCGTGTCGGTGGTCACGCCCATCTGGTCGGCGGTCTGGAGCTTCACGACCTCGCCGCCGAACTCGCTCGCGACCACGACGAGCCCGATGAAGGCCAGGACCGCGATCAGCAGCCATCGGATGATCTTGCCCACGACTTCCCCCCATCTGCGGCGCCGCCCGGCCGGCAACCGGTCGCCCCGCCCCGCCCTTTCTCGCCGAACTGCGAGCGGGGGTCAAGGTCTGCGCGCCGGCGGGTCCACCTCGACGGTCTCGAGCACCGCGTCGAACCATGCTGCGTAGGCGTCGTAGAGCTCCTCCGGGGCATCGGCGATCGCCACCAGCACGCGGCCCTCGCCGAGCTCGATCACGTCGAGGCGCTCCCGCAGGCCGGGGACCCGGCCGTCGACCTCGAGGCGGACGCCGGCGCGTCCGCCGACCTGCGTCGGCCGCCGCTCGCGCAGCCAGCCGTCCCCGACGTGGACGCTCGCCTGCCGCGCGATGTAGCTCTCGGCCGAAGGCGCCGTCTGGACGCTGAGCTGCAGCGAGGCGTCGTAGTCCCAGGGCGTACCGGCGATCGCGTAGACGCCGTATGGCGTCTCCCCCACCTGCCAGGAGCGTGGCGGCCGGAAGACGAGCCCGCGCGGGGCGCGCCGCGGCGCGTCCTCGAGCAGTGGCGGGCCGGGGCCGGCGTGTGCGCCACCGCCGATCTCGCTCGCGCCGGGCTCAATCCAGCCGTAGACCGTCCCGTTCGGGATCCGGTAGAGGCCCCGGAAGGTGTTCACGTCCTCGGCGGTGAGCGCAGCCTGGGGGACACGATCGTGCGCCACCTCGAACATCAGGTCGGCGGGTATCGGGCTGTGACCCCGGACCCCGAGCGCGTGGCCGAGCTCGTGGAGCGCGACGCGCTCGACCTGCTCGCGTGTCAGCAGGCCGAAGTCGTCGGCGACGTAGAGCCGCACCTCCGTCGCCTCGAAGCGCACCGCCACGCGGTCGGTCCCGGTCTCGAAGGCGCCGGCGCGGCAGGCGTCGGCGAGGGCGGTGGTGCCGAGCACGGCGACGTCGGCGGCGGGCGCCGGCGCGACCTCGCCGACGAGACGCACACGCAACGTCGCCTCGTCGGGGCTCGCCACGCGCTCGAAGCGGACCTCGCCGTCGAGCGCCGCCTCGTAGGCGGCGAGGGCCGCCTGCACCGCGTCCGTGAAGACCTGGGGTGCCACCGGCTGGAACTCGTCCTGCAGGCTCTCGGGGATCACCGGCGGCTCGACCGATACGCGCAGGGGCATCTGCGCCCGCGACCAGCGGCAGAACACGAGCGCGTCGCCGCGCGCGTCCCGGGCGGCCACGCGGTGCAGCACGAAGGGCAGATAGTTCGGCTCCGGGAGGTCGGGGAAGGCGGCGCGGAACGCCGCGTAGTCGAGGCGCGTGGGCCGGAACGCGGCGGGCCGGGCGGCGGGCGGGGGCGCGATCGCGCTGCAGCCGGCGCCGCCGAGGAACGCGAGCAGCGCGACCCCTGCCGCCGCTCCGACGCCCGCCGGCGGCAGCGCCCGCCTCAAGAGCCCCCGCGTCCGCCGCGCCCGCGCATCGCGCGCTGCACCTCGCGCTCCTCCTCGCGGCGCCGGATCGTCTCGCGCTTGTCGTGGAGCTTCTTGCCGCGCGCGACCGCCAGCTCGATCTTCGCGCGCCCATCCTTGAAGTAGAGCGAGAGCGGCACCAGCGTGAAGCCGCGCTCGGCCACCTGGCCCTGCACGCGCGCGATCTCGGCGCGGTGGAGCAGGAGCTTCCGCTCGCGCCGCGACTCCACGTTCTCGCGCCCGGCCTCCTCGTAGGGGCTGATGTGGGCGTTGATCAGGAATACCTCGCCGCGACGCACGATGGCGTAGGAGTCGGTGAGGTTCGCGCGGCCGGCCCGGAGCGACTTGACCTCGGGCCCGCGCAGGCTGATGCCGGCCTCGAAGGTGTCGAGGATCTCGTACTCGAAGCGCCCGCGGCGATTCGTCGCCACGAGCTTCTGCTGCTTCTCCCGCTCCGCCGCGTCCTTCTTCGCTGCCACGGCGGGAGCCTAGCGTCGGCGGCTCCCCCGGTCAGTCGCGCTGGCGGTTGCGCCCGTCCACGAAGACCCGCTTCGCGTCCCAGGCGCGGCACTCGGCGTCGTCGACCTGCACGTAGGTCGCGATGATCACGACGTCGTGGGGCTTGATCAGGTGCGCCGCGGCGCCGTTCACGCAGATCTCGCCCGAGCCGGGCTCGCCCGGGATCGCGTAGGTGTGGAGGCGGTTGCCGTTCGTGCAGTCGTAGATGTCCACCTGCTCGTAGGGGAGGATGTCCGCCGCGCGCAGCAGGTTCTCGTCGATCGTGATCGAGCCCTCGTACTCGAGGTTCGCCTCGGTGACCGTCGCACGGTGGATCTTCGACTTGAGCATGGTCCGCTTCACGAGGCGTCCTCCCCTGCATGTCCCGTCGGGATCACGCGGTTGTCGATCAGTCGCACGCTCTGTCCGGGCGCCCCCCCGAGCACGGGGAAGCGCACGGCGAGCGCGAGCAAGCTCGGGCGCTCGAGCAGGGCCGGCGCCGGCTCGAGGCTCTCGGGATCGCGCAGCTCCGCGTAGTCCACGGCGCCGCGGGGCGCGCGGGCGAGCTCGGCGCCGACGAGGGCGAGCAGCGCGTCGCGTGAGCGCTCGCCGCCGCGGGCGGCGCGCTCCGCCGCGTCGAGGGCGCGCACCAGCGCGAGCGCCTCGCCGCGCAGCTCGGGCGCGAGGAAGACGTTGCGGCTCGAGAGCGCGAGGCCGTCGGGCTCGCGCAGGGTCGGCACGCCGACCACCTCGACGTCGAGGCAGAGATCCCGCGCCATGCGGCGGATCACCGCGAGCTGCTGGAAGTCCTTCTCGCCGAAGACCGCGAAGTGGGGCTTCGCCGCGGCGAAGAGCTTCGTCACCACCGTCGCGACGCCGCGGAAGTGTCCCGGCCGCGTCGCGCCGCAGAGCGGCTGCGAGAGCTCGCTCACCTCGACCCAGGTCTGGCTGCCCGCCGGATACATCTCCTCGGGCGACGGCGCGAAGACCACGTCGACGCCCGCGTCGCCGCAGAGCGCGAGGTCGCGCTCGAAGGGCCGCGGGTAGCGCGAGAGATCTTCCTTCGGCCCGAACTGCGTCGGGTTCACGAAGATCGACACCACGACGACGTCGGCCCGCCGCCGCGCCTCGGCCACCAGGGCGAGATGCCCCGCGTGCAGCGCGCCCATGGTCGGCACGAGCGCGATCCGGCGCCCCGCCGCGCGCTCGGCGTCGGCGAAGGCGTGGAGCGCGCGCACGCTCTCCACGATCCGCGGCAGCGGCCGCGGAGCCCTGGCGGCGGCGGCGCGCATCAACGGTAGCTGTGCTCCTCGCCCGGGAACTTCGCGTTCGCGACGTCGTCGGCGAAGGCGCGCGCGGCCGCTGCCACCTGGGAGGCGAGGTTCGCGTACTGCTTCACGAAGCTCGGCGTGAAGCCGTCCGAGAGGCCCAGCATGTCGTGCATCACGAGCACCTGGCCGTCGCAGCCGAGGCCCGCGCCGATCCCGATGGTCGGGATCGAGAGCGTGGCCGTGATCTCGCTCGCGAGCTCCGCGGGCATGCCCTCGAGCACCACCGCGAAGGCGCCGGCCTCCTCGACCGCACGCGCGTCGGCGAGCACGCGCGCCCGGTCGGCCTCGCCGCGGCCCTGCACGCGGAAGCCGCCCATGCGGTGGATCGCCTGGGGCGTGAGGCCGACGTGGCCCATCACCGGGATCTCCGCGTCGACGATGCGACGGATCGTGCCGAGCACCGCGGTGCCGCCCTCGAGCTTCACCGCCTGCGCCCCGCCCTCCTTCACGCAGCGGATCGCGCTGCGCAGCGCCTCCTCGGCGGAGATCTGGTAGGAGCCGAACGGGAGATCCGCGACGACCAGCGAGCGGCGCGCGGCGCGGGCCACCATGCGCACGTGGTAGATCGTCTCGTCGAGCGTCACGGGCAGCGTGGTCTCGAGGCCCTGCACCACGTTCGCGAGCGAGTCGCCGACGAGCAGGACGTCGATCCCGACCTCGTCGAAGATGCGCGCGAACGGGTAGTCGTAGGCGGTCAGCATCGAGAACCGCTCGCCCCGGCGCTTGCGCGCCGCGAGCGAACGGACGGTCGTGCGATGCTCGCGGGCGGATGCCGCGCGAGCGGTCACGGGGGGCCGAGGCGGGGTCGACATGGCGCCTCCGGGGGGAGCCGGGCCACGCAACGCGAAGGTTGTGTCGATCGCGACCGGAAACGAAAACGCGCCATCCGGGGATCGGGGATCCCGGAGGCGCGAGCGCCTTCGCCGGAACGTCATCGTGCGCGGGGTCCGGAGCGACGCTCCGGGGGCGCTGCGATGGCCGGCGACCCGCTCTGATCACCCCCGTCTCGGTCCGCTCTCGCGGATCCAAGCGTCTGCGTCGGGCGTCGTCGGGCGTCGTCTTCGAACCGGGCGATACGTGCCCGGCCATCGGGACCGCGGGGTCCCGCCGATCGTCTTCGCGATCGGATGTCCGTCCGATGGGGATCGCAACCTGCGATTCCCCTCGCTGGCGGAAAGTTATGGCCGGGCCGCGCGCACTGTCAACGGGGAGAAGCACCGAGACGGGGTCCGTGCGCGGCGACGGTCGCCCGCCTGGCGCCGGCTAGGGCCGCGGGCGCCGGGCGACGACGCGGTCGAGGCGCTCGCGCACGGCCGGCGGCAGCCACTGGGCCTCGAGCCAGGCAGGATCGCAGCCGGCGAGCGCCTCGAGCAGCGCCTCGATCCGATCCTCGAGGGAGTCGCCGGGCGCGAGCAGCACCAGGCGCCGACCCTGGAGCACGCAGGCGCCGCTCCGGGGCGCCGGCTCGCCCTCGCCCGCCGACGCCGCGGGCAGCGCCCGCAGCTCGATGCCCGCGCCGCGCGCGAGGGCGCAGAGGGCGTCGAAGAGCGCGTGGGGCTCCATGCTCAGGCGCCTCCGCGGCGCGCGTCCGTGGGCTCGGGCTCGGGCTCGAGCGCGCGCGCGAGGGCGACGAAGGACTCCGGCGCGAGCACCTCCGCGCGCACGCGCGGGTCGAGGCCCAGGCCCGCGATCGCGGCGTCGATGCGCGCCGTGGGGAGCGTCCCTCCGAGGCCGCCGCGCAGGGCGTTCGCGAGCGTCTTGCGGCGCTGACCGAAGGCGGCTCGCGCCACGCGCTCGACCCGCTCGAGCTCGCCCGGCGCGAGCGGCGAGTCGCTACGCGGTGTCAGCCGGAAGAAGCGCGAGCTCACGCGCGGCGCCGGGAAGAAGCAGTGCGGCGCGAGGTCGATGCCGCGGCTCGCCCGCACGCAGAGGTGGTGCAGCACCGCCAGCGAGCCGTAGTCGCGCGTGCCCGGCGCCGCCTGCACGCGCAGCGCGACCTCACGCTGCAGCATCACCGACCAGTCGACGAGGACGTCCCGGGCGTCGAGCAACGCCCGCAAGAGCAACGACGAGATCGCATACGGCAGGTTCGCGACCACCCGCGCGGGGCGGCCGGCCTCGCGCGCGATCGCCGCCACGTCCACGGTCAGCGCGTCGGCGTGCTGCAGCTCGACGTTCGGCGGGAGCACGCCCTCTTCGCGCAGCGCGCGCACCAGGCCAGCATCGACCTCGATCGCCACCACGCGCGCGGCGCGCGCCGCGAGGGCGCGCGTCAGGAGCCCGAGGCCCGGGCCGATCTCGATCACGAGGTCGCCGGGCTCGACGCCCGCATGCGTCACCAGGCGCTCCGCCACGGAGGGATCGACGAGGAAGTTCTGGCCGAGATCGCGCCGCGCGGCGAGGCCGTGTCGCTCGAGGACGGCGCGGACCTCCGCGACGCTCACACCACCGGCCGCGGCGCCCGCGCCGGCGCGAAGGGCGAGCGCGAGAACGCGTTCAGCGCGAGCCCGTCGCGCTCGCCGCGCGCGAGACGGCGCGCGCCGGCGGCGGCGATCATCGCCGCGTTGTCGGTACAGAGGCTTTGCGGCGGGAAGATGGCGCGGAAGCCGTCGCGCTCCGCGGCGGCCTGCATCGTCTCGCGCAGGCGGCGGTTCGCGGCGACGCCGCCCACGACGGCGAGCGCGCCGAGGCCTTCCTGGGCGAGCGCCCGCCGCGCACGCGCCACGAGCACGTCGGTCGCCGCGGCCTCGAAGCTCGCGGCGAGGTCCGCCAGCGAGGCCCGGTCGAGCGGCGCGCGCGCCGCGGCCTCGAGCGCGACGGCGGTCTTCAAGCCGCTGTACGAGAAGTCGAGGCCCGGGCTCTCGAGCAGCGGGCGCGGAAAGGCGATCGCGCGCGGGTCGCCTTCGCGCGCGCACGCCGAGACCGCGGGCCCGCCCGGGTACGGCAGGCCGAGCAGCTTCGCGACCTTGTCGAAGGCCTCGCCGACGGCGTCGTCCCGCGTCTCGCCCAGCAGCGCTGCCTTCGCATCCGGCTCGATCCGGTAGAGCGCGGTGTGGCCGCCCGAGACCACGAGCCCGACGAAGGGCGGCTCGAGCGCTGCATCGCCGAGCGTCGCCGAGGCGAGGTGGCCCTCGAGGTGGTGGACGCCGACGAACGGGAGGCCGTGCCGCCAGGCCAGCGCCTTCGCGAACGAGAGCCCCACCAGGAGCGAGCCCACGAGGCCGGGGCCGGCCGTCGCGGCCACGCCGTCGAGCTCGCCGAGCCCGACCGCGGCCTGCTGCAACGCAGCCTCGACGACCCGCGAGACGGCGCGTACGTGGTCGCGCGAGGCGAGCTCGGGCACGACCCCGCCGTAGGGCTGGTGTACGTCGGTCTGGGCGTGGATGACGTTCGAGAGGATCTCGCGACCGTCGCGCACGACGGCCGCCGCCATCTCGTCGCAGGAGCTCTCGATGCCGAGCGTCAGCATACGGGCCTCGGGCGGGGCCTCATCCCATGCGGCGCTCGAGCTTCTCCTGCTCCGCCTTGCAGTCGATGCAGAGCTCGGCCACCGGTCGCGCCTCGAGGCGCTTCAGGCCGATCTCCTCGCCGCAGTTCTCGCACTCGCCGTAGACGCCCTGCTCGATCTTCTCGAGGGCAGCCTCGATCTTGTTGAGCAGGCCACGCTCGCGCTCGCGCAGGCGGCCGATGAACGAGAGCCCGACCTCCGACGAAGCGGTGTCGATCTCGTCCGGGAAATCGTCGGGATCGAGATGGATGTCGCCCGACAGCGCCTTGCGCGCGTTGCCGAGAAGCTGCTCCTTCTGCTCGAGAAGGATCTTCTTGAACTTCTCCCGGTCGCGCTTGTTCACTTGGACCTTCCCATCGTCGGGAGCCATCGCTCCCGTCGCTTCAGCGCTTCGCGCCCGTCTTCGACGCCGTGCCGCTCTTCGCTGCCTTGCCGCCGCCGTCGAGCAGCTCGATCTGCTTCTGCGCCTCCGCCGCGCGCGGCGAATCCGGATACTCCTCGGTGACCCGCTCGAACGCGCGCCGGGCCGCCTTGGTGTAGCTCGGGCCCAGCTTCACGAGCGACTCGCCGTGCTTGTAGAGCGCGTCGGCCGCCTTGTTGCCTCGCGGATAGCGCGCGACGACGTCGTCGAAGCGCATCACCGCCAGCTTGTAGTCGCCCTTCTTGTAGTAGCAGTCCGCCATCCAGTACGCGCCGTCGTCAGCGTAGATGGAGGACGGGTAACTGTTCAGGAACCGGCGGAACTGGTCAATACACGCGTCGGCATCGTTTCGCTGCCAGGCCGCGAAGGCCGCGCGGTAGGCCTGGACCTCCTCGCCGCTGGCGCCGGCCTGGGAGCCCGACTGCGGGCTCGCGCCGGGCGCCGGAGCCGCCGCGGCGGCCGGGGCGCTCGGGGTCGCGGCGGGCGCGGGCGCGCTCGACCCGGGCGTGCTCGCGACCTGCGGCGGCGCGGCCCGAAGCGCGGCGCCCGGTCCGGGCGACGGCTCGCTCGTCCCGAGGGGCGCAGGGCCGCCCAGGGCGCCGTCGGGCGTCGGGGCCTCGCTCACGGGGCCGGTGCCGGGCACCTGGGCGTCGCGGCGGGCCTTCTCGGCCTCCTCGAGGGCGCGGCTGGTGTTGTGCTCCGCCACCTCGAGCTGGCCCTGGAGGCGCCGGACCTCGGCCTCGAGGCTGTCGATGCGCGCTGCCATGTCGGCGACGCGCGCTGAGCTGCCGCTCCCGCCGCCGCCGCCCTGCTGGAGCGCCCGCACCTCGCGCTCGAGGGCGCGCTGGTCCGCGACCGACGCGCAGCCGCCGAGGAGCGCGGCCAGGGCGAGCGCGGCGCAGGCTCCGAGCCCGCCCACGAGGCCAGCCGTTGCACGTCGTGCCATGTCACCCCTCTCCCGGTCCGCGACCGGTCCGTTTCCGTCGGCCGAGCTTGCAACGCGGCCGGCGGCCCGGCCCGCGAGGCTACCGCAGATCGCGATCATAGGGCCCCCACGAGGGGCTCGTGTTCGCGCGCCCGCCCGACGTGATCGGGCGCAGATTGGTGCCGTCGACGTCGATCACGAACAGATCGCCCGCGCCGCGCCGCTTCGATGCGAAGACGAGCTTGCGGCCGTCCGGCGACCAGCTCGCGCCCTCGTCGTTCGACGGATTCGTCACCAGCGGCACGTTCTCCGCGCCGCCCGGATCGATCAGCCAGATGTCGAACTGCCCGCCGGCCCGCGCCTCGTACGCGATCCAGCGTCCGTCGGGCGACCAGGCGGGGCCGGTGTTGTAGTTGCCGTTGTAGGTGAGCCGGCGCACGCCGCTGCCGTCGGCGTTCATCACGTAGAGCTGCGGCCCGCCGCTGCGGTCCGAGACGAAGGCGATCTGGCTGCCGTCGGGCGAGAAGCTGGGCGAGAGCTCGAGGGTCGGCGCATTCGTGAGCCGCTGGAGCCCGCTGCCGTTGCGCCCGATCGTGAAGATCTCGGACTGCCCGTTGACGCTGATCACGAGCGCGAGCTTCGTGCCGCCGGGATCGAACACGCCGCGGAAGATCTGCCAGCCCGGGTTCAGGTTCTTGAAGACGCGCCCCGGCGACTGCTGGCCCCGCGTCAGCACGAACAGGTACGGCCGCTTGCGCTCGCGGTACGAGGTGTAGACGATCGCGCCGCCGTCGGGCGACCAGTCCGGAAACGCGTTGATCGTGGCGTTGCGCGTCGCCTGCTTCGGACGCCCGTCGACGACGTCCATCACGAAGACCTCGCGCTTGCCGGTCCGATCGGAGATGAAGGCGACCTCCGTCGCCGAGACGCCGGGCTTGCCCGTGAAGGCGCCGACGACGCCGTCGGCCACCTTGTGGCCGAGGAACGCGAGATCGCCGCGCTTGCCCGAGAAGCGCTTGCGCTCGAGCTTCTGGCAGCGCGCCACGTCCCAGACGCGAAACTCGACCGCGAGGTTGTCCCCGCGCAGCGCGACCGCGCCCTCGACCAGCGCGTCCGCGCCGATCTGGCGCCAATCCGGGCACGCGATCGGCGGCCCGCCGTCGAGCGGGCCCGAGACGTCGCTGCCGAGGAAGGCCTGGGGGCTCACCACCTGGAACAGGCTCGAGAAGTCGAGGCCGGCGCCGATCGCCTCGCGCAGCTTGAGCGCGAGCTCGGCGTCGCCGGCGAAGCGCTGCACCGCGGCCTTGTAGCGCGAGCTCTCACCCGACGGCGTCACGATGACGGTCGGGTTCTCCTCCTGGGCGCGCGCCGGCGCAGCGAGCGCGCAGGTCAGCGCCAGCGCGAGCGGGACGAGACGTCGAAAGGGCATCAGCTCTCCTCGGAGGGAAACACGAACGGCCACTCTCCCGCGCGCGGCGGCTTCGGCAGCGGGCTCGCCTTCTGGATCGCACGCACCACGGAGTCGTCGTAGTAGGGGTTGCCCGAGCGCTGGATCACGCGGGGCTCGCCGACCACGTTGCCCGCGGCATCGAGGTTCACGGAGAGCTGCGTCTGCAGACGCTGGAACCCGGGCGCCTTCACCCAGTTCTTCCGCACGTGGATGCGCGTGTCGCGGATCCACGCCATCACCTCGGGGCTCACCTTCACGGTGCCGCCGAGGCCGCCGGTCGGGAGCGTCGAGGTCGACGCCGCGGCGCCCGACGCCGCCTGCTGCACGGCCTCGGGCCGCTCCTCGCCGGTCTCCTCGCGGAGATCCTTCATCAGGTCGTCGTAGTCGACCTGCTTGGGCTCGGGCTTCGGGGCCGCCTTCGGCACGGGCTTCGGCTTCGCCATCGCCTCCTTGGGCAACACCGTCTTGTTCACCACCGGCGGCGGCGGCTTCGGCGGCGCCACCGGCTCCGGGGGCGGGATCGGCTTCGCCTGCGGCACCGGCTTCGGCTTCGGCTTCGGCGGGGCGGGCTTGGGAGCGACCGGCTTCGGCGCCGCGGCCGGCGCGGGCGAGAGCCCCGGCGCCATCGTCACCAAGTCCACCACCACAACCCCGGGGATGCCCGGCGGAGGCGGCGAGAGCGCGGGCCCGAAGAAGAGGAAGGCGAGCAGCAAGACGTGGGCGACCGCGGAGCCGAGCACCATCGCCCGGAACCGGCTTCGATCGATCCCGTCGAGCTCGTCCGCCCCTCCGACCATCGGCTCCTCGCCGCACCGGGCCATGCCGGCCCGGATCCGCGCCCGGCGCCTGCCGGACCGCGGGCCGGCTACTTCTCCGGCTCGGTCACGATGCCGAGCTTCGTCGCGCCGGCCATGCGCGCCGCGCCCATCGCCTTGGCGACGAAGCCGTAGGGCGCGTCCTTGTCCGCGCGCAGGAAGATCTCCTTCTGGTCGCGACTCTCGAAGATCGCGGCCAGCTTCACCTGGAGCTCCGCCACCGGAATCTCCTGCCGTCCGACGAACATCGTCCCGTCCTTCTTCACCGAGAGGATCAGGGGCTCGTCCTGCATGCGGATCGGCTGGGTGGTGGTCTCGGGCAGATCGACGTCGATGCCCTGCTGCATCATCGGCGCTGCGACCATGAAGATGATCAGCAGCACGAGCATCACGTCGACGAAGGGCGTGACGTTGATCTCGGAGAGCGGCCGCCCCGGGCCCCCGCCGGTCGACATGCCCACGCTAGCTGCCCGCCGACTTGCGCGAGGGCGCCTCGCCGTGCTGCGAGGTGCGCCGGAGATCTCCCTCGAACTCGGCCGAGAAGAGCCCGATCGCGGCGGTCTGGCCGCGCAGCCTGCCGACGAAGGCGTTGTAGAGGATCGTCGCCGGGATCGCGGCCGCGAGGCCGACGGCCGTCGCGATCAGCGCCTCGGCGATCGCGGGCGCGACGGTGGTGAGGCTCGCGGCGCCGGTCGCGCCGATGCTGGTGAACGCGTTCATGATGCCGATCACCGTGCCGAAGAGTCCGATGAACGGGGACGCGCTGCCGACCGTCGCGAGGAACGAGAGACCACGCTCGAGCCGCAGCTCCTCGCGCTGGGCGCTCCAGGTGATCTCGCGGGAGAGCACCGAGAGGTGCGCGTCGTCGAGGGCGGCGCGGCCCACCGGGCGCCCGCTGAAGCGCGCCATCCGACTCGCTTCGGCGTAGACGTCGGTGAAGATGCGCGCGAGCGGGCTGCCGCCGAGCTGGCGCGCGGCGTCGTACGAGCGATCGAGCGATCCGTCGTGATAGACCTCGAGGAACGCGTCGCTATCCTGCTCCGCGCGCTTGAGCTCTCGCCACTTGAAGACGATGATCGCCCACGACACGACGGACATCGTGATCAATACGAGGAGGACGAGCTTGACGAGCCAGCCAGCCTGAAGGATCAGGTCGATGGTGTCGAGGCTCGCGAGACGCACCCCCCCGGCCGCCCCAGCGATGAATAGCCCCATAGACCTCTCACAAGAGAGAAAGTGCGAACACGGTAGGGAAGCGCATCCGGCGCTTCAACCAACGCTCCCGAGGAGATCCGCATGCAGAGTTCCGTCGAGTCCGGAGAGCTGGCGCGCGTTCGGGCCGACCTGCTCGCGCTTCCCGTGATCCAGCTCACCGCCAGCCCCGCGGGCTCGTCGCGTGCGCCGAGCCGACCCGGCCGCGCCAGCCGCCCGACGCTTCCCTCGCGCCTCGTGCGGCTCGACCGCGCGCTCGGCGGCCGGCTGCAGGCGGCGCTCGAGAGCGGTGACTTCAGCGGCAAGCGCGGCGAAACCCTGCTCCTCCACCCGGGTCGCGGCGTCGCTGCGAAGCGGCTGCTCCTGATCGGGCTCGGCGACGACGCCAAGCTCGACGCCGAAGCGCTCCGGCGCGTCGGCGGCCAGGCGGCGAGCGCGCTGGTCGCGCGCCGCGGTGGACAGCTCGCCGTCATGACGCCCGCGACCCGCCGGCTCGGTGCCGTCGAGATCGGACAGGCGCTGGCCGAAGGCGTCGGGCTCGGCGCATATCGCTTCGATCGCTACAAGGCGCCGCGCGACACCAAGCCCGGAGCGCTCCGCGGCGTGAGTCTCGTGGCCGAGGCCGGCGCCGACCTCCGCGCCCTGCGCCGTGGCGCGCAGCTCGGTGCGATCCTCGCCGACTCCCAGAATCTGGCGCGCGATCTCTCGAACGAGCCCGCGAACGCCCTGCCCCCCGCCGCGCTCGCCGATTCGGCGCGCCGGCTCGCGCGCCAGGTCGGGCTGCGCTGCCGCGTGCTCGAGGTGCCGGAGCTCCGGCGCCGCAAGCTCGGGGCGATCCTCGCGGTGGGCCTGGGCAGCGCGCACCCGCCGCGGATCATCGTGCTCGAGCACGACCCGCGACGCGGCGGCGCGAAGGCGAAGACGAGCGCGAAGCTCCCGACGATCTGCCTCGTCGGCAAGGCCGTCACGTTCGACTCCGGCGGCATCTCGATCAAGCCCGGCCCGGGCATGCACGAGATGAAGCACGACATGTCGGGCGCCGCGGCCGTGGTGGGCGCGCTGCGCGCCGCCGCCCTGCTCGACCTTCCGCTGCGCGTGATCGGGATCCTCGGCGCCGCCGAGAACATGCCGAGCGGCACGGCGTACCGGCCCGGCGACGTGGTCCGGTCCGGGGCGGGCACCACGATCGAGGTCCTGAACACCGACGCCGAGGGCCGCGTGGTGCTGGCGGACGCGCTCCATCTCGCGATCACCGACTACGAGCCCGACGCGATCGTCGACCTCGCGACGCTGACCGGCGCCTGCGTGGTCGCGCTCGGCAAATGGTGCAGCGGCCTGTTCGGCAACGACGATGTCCTGCGCGAGCGCCTGCGCGCCGCGGGCGAGGCGTCCGGCGAGCGGCTCTGGCCGATGCCGCTCTGGGACGAGCACCGCGAGCACATCCGCGGCGACGTGGGCGATCTGAAGAACACCGGCGGGCGCGACGGCGGTGCGATCACGGCCGCGGCGTTCCTGTCCTGCTTCGTCGGCAAGACGCCCTGGGCGCATCTCGACATCGCCGGCACGGCCTATACGGAGAAGACCGGACCCTACCAGCCGAAGGGCGCCACGGGCGTCGGCGTGCGCCTGCTGGTGGCCGCGTTGCGTGCCTGGGAAGGCGTCCCGCCGCGCTGAATCCCGCGCGCGTCGCCTGCGTCCCACCAGCGGCGCGTGTCGAGCCGCTGCGGGTCTTGCTGCCCGCGGTCCGGCTGCTATTCCAGCGCGCAGATTCCTCCCCGTACGGAGGAGAAGGAGTACGTCGATGTCTCGCTCGAATGGGACTCCGGACGCCGACCGGCGCCGGCTGCTCAAGATCGCGGCGCTCGGCCTCGTGGCGGCGCCGATTTCCACGCTGCTCGGCCGGGAGGCCCGCGCCGCGGACGCCCCGCCGGTCGACGAGGCCGATCCGGTGGCGTCGTCGGTCGCCTACAAGTGCGAAGCGGCCAAGAACCCGAAGCACGTGGCCGGGCAGTTCTGCGACGGCTGCCAGCTCTACAGCGGCGCCGCCGGCGCCGCGCACGGCCCGTGCGCGCTCTTCGCGGGCAAGAACGTGTGCGCGAAGGGCTGGTGCACGTCCTGGGTGAAGAAGGCGGGCTGAGACCCAGCGACTTCGATCTGCGTTTTCGCTCGGGCGGGATCGGAGAGCCGGTCCCGCCCGAGCTGCTTCAGCGGCTAGACTCGCCGGACCAGGAGGGCCCGTGAGCTCCGAGCGCTCCGACGATCCCGCGCCGACCACGCCCGCGGAGGACGCGCCCGACGCGCCCCTCCTCCCGGCGCCGCGCGAGGCGAGCAGCGCGCTCGACCGCCCCGACTCCCTCGGCCGCTACTTCGCCGAGCTCCGGAAGTTCCCGCCGCTCACGCGCGAGGAGGAGCACGACCTCGCGGTGCGCCTGGTCGAGCAGGGCGACCGCGACGCCGCGCGCATCCTGGTCCTGCGCAATCTCCGCCTGGTGGTGCGGATCGCGATGGACTACCGCCGCGCCTGGACGAACGTGCTCGACCTGATCCAGGAGGGGAACGTCGGCCTGCTGCAGGCGGTGCAGCGCTACGACCCCTACCAGGGCGTGAAGCTCTCGACCTACGCGGCGTACTGGATCCGCGCCTACATCCTGAAGTACCTGATCGACAACATCCGCCTGGTCCGGCTCGGCACCACGCGCGCGCAGCGCAAGCTCTTCTTCCGGCTCAACAAGGAGAAGCGGGCCCTCGAGCGCGAGGGCTTCGACGTCGAGCCGCGTCTGCTGGCCGAGCGCCTCGACGTGACCGAGGACGACGTGCGCGACATGGAGCAGCGCCTGGCCGAGAACGACCTCTCGCTCGACGCGCCGGTGAGCCGCGACGAGAGCGGAGGCGCGACCCACGGCGACTTCCTGACGAGCGGAGGCGAAGGCGCCGAGGAGCAGATCGCCGACACCGAGCTGAAGCGCGTCTTCATGGAGAAGGTCCACGCGTTCGCCGACGAGCTCGAGGACCCGCGCGACCGGCGCATCGTCGACCAGCGCATCCTGGCCGAGGAGCCGAAGACCTTGCAGGAGCTCGGCGACGAGTTCGGCATCACGCGCGAGCGTGTGCGCCAGCTCGAGGCGCGCCTGGTGAAGCGCCTGCGCGCCTACCTGAAGCAGAACCTCGTCGACTTCGAGTACTACGGCCCGGGCGGTGACTGAAGCGCGCCTGCGACGATCCCGCGCAGCGTGCCGACGTGATGCGAGACCGCGGGAAGCGGCGCCCGGGCGAGCGCGTCGATCCAGCGCCTGCGCGCGTCGCGCGAGAGCCACGCGAAGCCGTGCCGCCCGGCGCGGGTCGCGCGCGGGAGCTGTTCGAGCAGCGCGAGGAAGCGAAGCAGACCCCGCGCCTCCCGCGCCGGCGCGGCCTCGAGCCAGCGCGCGAGGTCCGGCGCGAGGTCGCGCTCGCCGGCGCCGAGCGCGTCGGCCACGGCGTAGAAGGTGCGCGCCCGTCGCGGCGCGAGCGGCCCGGCGCCCTGCGCCGTCACGCGGCCCCGGCGCCGCGCGCCGTTCCGAGCCAGCGCAGCGCCACAGCGGCGTGGAGCGCGATGCCCGTCGCGAACGCCGACTCGTCGAGCCGCATGCGGTTCGAGTGGAGCGGCGCCGCCTCGCCCTCGGCCGGACGCGCGCCGACGAAGACCATGGCGCCGGGCACGCGCTCGAGCACGTACGAGAAATCCTCGGCGCCCATCAGCGGCGCGCGCATCTCGATCACCCGCGAGGCGCCGACGAGCTCGCGCGCCACGTCGCGCGCGAAGCCCGCGAAGCCCGCGTCGTTCACCGTCACCGGATAGCCGTCGAGGATGTGGACCTTCGCCTCGAGCTCGTGGGCCGCGGCGATGCCCGCGACCACGCGCCGGACGCCCGCGTGCACCGAACGCCGCGCCTTCTCCGAGACCGAGCGGATCGTGCCGAGCAGGCTCGCGCTCTCGGGAATCACGTTCGACGTGGTGCCGGCGCGGATGCGCGCGATCGAGAGCACGACCGGGTCGAAGGCGTCCACCCGCCGCGTCACGAGGGATTGCAGCGCGAGCACGATCTCCGCGGCGACCGGAATCGGATCGACGGCCAGGTGCGGCATCGAGGCGTGGCCGCCCTTGCCCGTGAGATCGATCGAGAGCACGTCGCCCGCGGCGAGCAGGGGGCCAGGACGCGTCGCGACGGTATGCGCCGGGAGCGTCGAATCGAGGTGGATCGCGAACGCCGCGTCGACGCGAGGCGCGGCGTCGAGCAGGCCCTCCTCGATCAGCACGCGCGCGCCCGCGTGCCCCTCTTCGCCGGGCTGGAACACGAGCTTCACGTTGCCCGCGAGGTCGTCCCGGCGGCGCGCCAGGAGCCGCGCGGCGCCGGCGAGCATCGCCACGTGGGCGTCGTGGCCGCAGGCATGCATCGCGCCGGGACGCGCCGAGGCGAAGGCGAGGCCCGTGTCCTCCGTGAGCGGCAGCGCGTCCATGTCGGCGCGCAGCAGGATCGTCGGCCCCGGGCGCGCGCCGCGCACGGTCGCGACCACGGCGCTGGTGCGGCCGCCGGTCGAGACCTCGAGCCCGAGACCCGCAAGCGACTCGAGCACCGCGGCCTGCGTCTCCGGCAGCTCGAGACCGAGCTCCGGCGCGGCATGGATCCGTCGCCGCAGGCGGATCGCGTCCGGCAGCTCCTTCTCCGCCTCTTCTCGCAGCACGACCAGCACGCTCGGCTCGTCCGACATCCTCACCTCCATCGTGGCGTCGATTCTACGTTAGGCTGCCGGCCGGAGGGCGGATGGAAGCGCGCGTCGCACGGCGTCTCGTGGTGCGCGGACGGGTCCAGGGGGTCGGCTTCCGCGCCTCGGTCCGCGCGCGGGCGCGGGCGCTCGGCGTCGCGGGCTGGACGCGCAACCGGCCCGACGGCGCGGTCGAGGTGGCGGTCGAAGGCGCGCCCGCGGACGTCGCGGCCCTCGAGTCGTACTGCGGTGTCGGCCCATCCCACGCGCGCGTGCTCTCCGTCGAGACGATCGAGGCGACCCCCGAAGGGCTCGTGGAGTTCGAGGTGCGATGAGCGCTCCGCCGGCCCCGGAACCGACCCGCGTGCGGAGCTTCGCGCGCGCGGCGCTGCTGCTCGCGACGCTCTGCCTCGCCGCGTGCGACGACGCGCGCGCGCCCGCGACGTCGCCGGACCGTACGCGCGCGACGGTCACGATCGGCGACGCGCGCATCGACGCCGAGCTCGCGCGCACGAGCGCGGAGAAGCAGCTCGGCCTCGGCGGGCGCACGGGCCTCGCGCCCGACACCGGCATGCTCTTCGTCTTCGACGAGCCCGACCGCCACCTGTTCTGGATGCTCGACATGCAGTTCGCGCTCGACTTCGTCTGGATCCGCGACGACCGCGTGGTGGACCTGACGCCGGACGTCCCTCCCCCGCCGCCGGACGTCGACGCCGGGAGCGGGCTCCTGCGCCAGGTGTCGCCAAGGGCGCCCGCGGTCCTCGTGCTCGAGGTCGCTGCGGGCACGATCGCGAAGCACGGCTGGAAGATCGGCGACGCGGTTGCGATCGAGCCGCCGCTGCCCTGACGCGCGCTCAGGGCTCGAGCGCGGCGGGCGCGCCTTCGCTCGCGAGCGCGCGGCGCAGCGCCGCGTCGAGCCCCCGCGTGTCCACGCCCGCCGCCCGGCGCAGGGCGGCGTCCGCGCTGCCGGCGGCGATCGCGGCGACGAGCCGCGCACGCGTCGCAGGCGTGGTGCGCGCGAGGATCCACTCCGCCGCTGCCGCCGACGCGAGATAGGCGCCGTCGGCGCCCTCCGCATCGAGCCCCTGGAAGCCCGTGACGAGCGATTCGAGCGGGATCCAGCGTCCGTCCCGGGCGCGCGCCCGCAGCTCCGCGCGCTCGCTGCGCGTCAGGCCCGCGAGACCGCGGGCGCGACGTCCGGCGAGCTCGGCCAGACCCTCGTTCAGCCAGTACGGCCGATCGCCGCCGCTGCGCTCGCGGAAGAATGCGTGCACCAGCTCGTGGAAGAGCAGCGCGCGCAGCTCGGCGCCCGGTCGCGCCGCCGACGAGACGTGGATCTCGCCGTCGAAGAAGCCGACGGTCGGGAACGTGAAGCGGTCCGCGTGGACGTCGCGGTAGGCCGCGCGGCCGTAGAGCACGACGCCCGTGGGCTCCGAGGGCGCGAAGCCGAGCCGCGCCGCGGCGTCGCTGCGCGCCTCGGCGAGATGCGCCAGCACCGTCTGCGCGAGGCCCGGCGAGGCTTCCGCGAGGTCGGCGTCGAGGCGCAGACGGAACGCGCCGGCGTCGAGGTCGAGGGTGCGGAGCGGCGAGCCTGGTGCATGGGCGGCGGCCAGGCGGTCCTCGGCCTCGAGCGCCTCGAGCCGGCGCCGCGCGGACTCGCGCCAGCTCGCGTGGGCGTCGCCGGCATTCGAGAGGAACGCGCGCAGGTGCTCCTCCGCGGAGCGGTGTCGGCCGCGCTGGCGCTCGAGCAGCGCCAGGTACCAATGCGCCTCGGCGCTCCCCGGCGAGTCGGCGAGGACGGACTCGAGGGCGAGCTGGGCGCGTCCGGTCTCGCCGCGCGCGAGATCGTCCGCGGCGTCGCGCAGCAGCCGCGCCAGCCGGTCGTCGCCGCTGCTCGTCGAGCCGGCCTCGGGCGCGAGCGGCGGACCGGCGACGCTCCCGCCCCAGAGCCCGCCGCGCTCGGGCTCGGGCACGAGGGTCGCGCCGTCGGGCACGCTCGCCGCGTCGTTCGTGACGTGGGTCGCGCCACGCTCGTCGATCCACACGAAGGTGTCGGCGGCGGCGACGCCGGCGCAGAGGCAGAGCGCGGCGAGCGCTCGCGGAAGCGTCGATCGGGGCGGAGGGCGGCGCGGCGGCGGAGGGGCCATCTCGAGCTGGATCGGCGCCGCGTCAGCGCCGCTTGACGGCCTCGGCGGCGAGATGCCCGAGCTCGGGCAGGACCAGGCGCTCGAGGGCCAGCCGCACGGCGCCCCGGGAGCCCGGCAGCACGAACACGACGCGGCCGCCCGCGAGCCCCGCGAGGGCCCGCGAGAGCAGCGCCGCCGAGCCGATCTCCTGGAACGAGAGCATGCGGAAGAGCTCGCCGAAGCCCGGCACCACGCGTTCGAGCAGAGGCTCGACCGTGTCGGGCGTGACGTCGCGGGGCGCGACGCCGGTGCCTCCGGTGAAGAGGACCGCCGCTACGCCCTCGCGCGCGAGCGCCGCCTCGAGGGCCGCAGCGATCGCCGCGGGCTCGTCGCGCACGATCTCCCGCGACACCACGTCGTGGCCCGCGCCGCGCAGCAGCTCGGCGGCGAGCGAGCCGCCCGAGTCGGTCTCGAGCGTTCGCGTGTCGCTGACGGTGATGACGGCGGTCGGGACGTTTCGCGCCGCGACAGCGCGGTGGCCGTGCAGGCCCGACCCCTCCGACTCGCTCGTCACGGACGGTCGTCCACCCAGGTCCCGCCGTCGCTCGCGAACTCCTTCTTCCAGATCGGCACGCGGCGCTTGAGCTCTTCGATCGCGTAGCGACAGGCCTCGAAGGCCTCGGCGCGGTGCGGCGTCGCAGCCACGATCACGACGGCGAGCTCGCCGACTGCGAGCAGCCCCGTGCGGTGCGCGATCGCGACCCGCGCGCCGCCGAAGCGTTCGGCGGCCTCGGACGCGATCGCCTCCATCTCGCGCTCCGCCATCGCCGGATAGGCCTCGTACTCGATCTTCTCCACCGACCGGCCGCGCGCGTGGTCGCGCACCGCGCCGGTGAAGGTCACGAGACCGCCGGTGTCGGGGCCTGCCACGCGGGCCACGACGGCGGCGACATCCAACGGTGTCTCGGAGAGCGTGCAGCGGGCGGAGCCGCCGGAGACCGGCGGCAGCAGGGCGAGCTCGTCGCCGGACCCGACCAGGACGTCGTCGCCTGCGACCGCGTGATTCACGGAGATCGCGGCGCGGGCACAGAGCGCGGCCAGGCCGGGGTGGGCGCGCAGCGCCGCCTTCACCTGCGCGACCCGGACCCCCGCCTCGAGCGGCAGCTCGAGCTCGCGGGCGCCCACGGCCTCACGGGCCGCACCGAACAGACGGACGCGGATCGCCATCGCGGCGAGGCTAGCGCGCTCGCCCGGCGCCCGGCGGCGCGGGCTCAACGCGCGGCCCGGGTCGGCCGATGGAAGTTGCATGGGAACGGCTCTCACCCGTGCGTTCCGGGATCGCGTCGAGGCGGCCCTCGACCGCCTGCGCCCGGCCCTTGCCGTGGACGGCGGCGGCCTCGAGCTGGTGGGCGTGGACGAGGACGGGACGGTCCGGATCTCGTTCCTCGGCGCCTGCGTGAGCTGTCCCGCCCAGCCGGCCACCCTGCGCCAGGCCGTCGAGCCGGCGCTGCGTGAAGAGGTGCCGGACGTCACGGCGGTGATCCCGGTCTAGACACCGGCTCCTCTCCGCAGACGCGCGCAAGCCGGGCGCCCGCAGCGCGGGCACCCGGCGCACGGCACTTTCGTCGCGTTCAGTGCGGCGTGGCGGCGGGGACGGCGGGGACGGCGGGGACGGGCTTGCCGTTCTTCGCTCGCTCGCTCGCGCTCGGCGCCACCATCTTCACGCGGCCGTTCAGCACCGCGCCGTCCTCCATCGCGAGGCTCCCGACCTCGACGTCGCCCTCGAGGCGGGCGGTCTTGTGGAGCACCAGGCGGCGGCGGGCGTTCACGGGGCCGGTCACGGTCCCGCTCACGATCACGACCTGGGAGTCCACCTTGGCCTCGACCTCGCCGGTCTCGCCGACGATCAGCGTGTTCTCGCTGGTGATCTCGCCCACGAAGCGCCCGTCGATCCTTACCGTATCGCGAAACGAGAGCCGCCCCTCGAACTCGGTGCCCTGGTCGATGAAGGCGCTCAGCGACGAGGCGGGCGTGTTGTCCGCAACAGCGGGCGCCGAGGGCGGCGTGGTGGTGTCGATGGGCGCTCCCGGGTCGCGCTCGCGATCCCGGCCGAACGGATTGAAGGCCATGGAAACCCCTCCTTTCGGGGCTCCATCGGCTGCCGGCAACGGAAGCTTGAGCCCCGCGCGGCGCAGGGGCTTCCGCGCTCGCTTGCGCGCGGAGGAGCGGCCGGGGGAACGCCCGGCGAGCTAAGCTCGCGCTTCCATGCTTCCCCCGACGCCCCCGACGGACGCGCCCGGCGACGACACCGCGCTGCTCCACGCCGCCCTCGCGTCGGGTAGGGTGCACTCCGCCTACCTCATCTCGGGGCCGACCGGCGATGCCCGCGCTCTCGCCCTCCACTTCGTGCGCGCGCTGCTGTGTCGGGCGCCCGATCCGTCCGCGCGGCCCTGCGAGGCCTGTCCCGACTGCCAGCGCTCGAGCGTCACCGCACCGGGTCACGAGCCGATCGTCCTCGACGGCGCCGGGAAGAAGGGGCCGCTCTACCGCCACGTCGGCGACCATCCCGACCTGATCTGGGTCGAGCGCGGCGCCGACGACACGCGCGTGCGCATCGCCCAGATCCGCGCGCTCCAGGGCGCGCTGCGCCTGCGCGCGAACGAGGGCGGCTGGCGCGCCGTGGTGGTGGCCGACGCCGAGTGGATGAACGCCGAAGCCCAGAACGCGCTGCTGCGCACGCTCGAAGAGCCGCCGCCGCGCACGTGCCTGGTGCTGGTGGCCGCGACCGCCGCGAGCCTGCTCGCGACCGTGCGGTCGCGCTGCCAGCGCGTGGCGCTCCGCCCGCCGGCCGCCGATCCCTGGCTCGCGGCCGACGCGCCGGAGGCCGTGATCGCGCTGCGCGAGCGGCTCGCCGAGGCCGGCCGGCTCGACCTGCCTGCCCTGCTCGACTTCGCCGAGGAGTTCCGCGGCGCGCGCGCAGAGGCCGCGGAGGCCACGACCGCGCTGATCGACGTCGGCTGCGCGTTGCTGCGCGAGCGCGTGAAGCACGCTGTCGCAGAGGGCCGCCGCGAGCTGCGCGCGGAGCTCGACGCCTACGGCTCCCTGCGCGACGCGCGCCGCAGCCTCGTCCGCTTCAACGCCAACCCCCAGATGGTGGCGGAGCGCGCGCTGCTCGCCCTCCGCGGAGCCCTCGCATGAGCCGCGCCTGGTACGTGACGACGCCGATCTACTACGCCAACGCAGCGCCGCACATCGGCCACACCTACACCACGGTCGTCGCCGACACGCTGGTGCGATGGCGCCGGCTGCGCGGCGAGGACGCCTTCAGCGTGAGCGGCACCGACGAGCACGGCGAGAAGCTGGTCGAGGCCGCAGAGAAGCGCGGCATCCCCGTGCGCGCCCTGGTGGACGAGATCGCGTCGCTCTTCCAGCAGACCTGGACCGAGCTCGACATCGCGCCCTCGCGCTTCGTGCGGACGACCGACCCCGCCCACGTGCGCAACGTGCAGGGCGTTCTGCAGCGGGTCTACGACGCGGGCTGGATCGAGAAGCGCGAGTACGCCGGGCTCTACTGCGTCGGCTGCGAGCGATTCCTGACCGAGCGCGACCTCGAGAACGGGCTCTGCCGCGACCACGAGCGCGCCCCGGAGCCGCGGCGCGAGAGCAACTGGTTCTTCCTGATGAGCCGGGCGTTCGGCTGGCTGCGCGAGCACATCGAGCGGCATCCCGACTTCGTGCGGCCCGAGCGCTACCGCAACGAGGCCCTGGGCATGCTGCGCGACGAGAGCGGGCTCGGCGACCTCTCGATCTCGCGCCCGAAGGCGCGCCTCGCCTGGGGCGTCGAGCTGCCCTTCGACCGCGACCACGTCTGCTACGTCTGGTTCGACGCGCTGCTCGCGTATCTCACGGGCGCGGGCTTCGACGGCACGCGCGCGGCGGACGCCCAGAGCGCGGAGTTCACGGCGCGCTGGCAGGCTGCGGAGCACCTGATCGGCAAGGACATCCTGAAGCCCCATGCGATCTTCTGGCCGATCATGCTGAAGGCGATCGGCCTTCCGCCGCCGCGACACCTGAACGTGCACGGCTACTGGAACGTGGACGACCGCAAGGTCTCGAAGAGCCTCGGCAACATGATCTCGCCCCTCGTCATGCGCGAGAAGTACGGCTTCGAGGCGTTCCGGCACTTCCTGCTGCGCGAGATGAGCTTCGGCCTCGACGCGAGCTTCACGGAGGAGGCGCTGGTCGAGCGCGTGAACGCGGACCTCGCGAACAACCTCGGAAACCTGGTGTCGCGCACCCTGAACCTGGTTGGCCGGTTCTGCGACGGCCGCGTGCCCGAGCCGGGCCCGATCGGCGCGGCGGAGCAGGCCGTCGAGCACGCCATCGCCCACGCGGCGGACGCGAGCGACCGCGCCTTCGCGGAGCTGCGGTTCCACGACGCGAGCGCCGCTGCCCTGGGCCTCGCGAGCGAGCTGAACCGCTATCTCGACGAGAAGGCGCCCTGGAAGGCGGTGAAGGAGCCCGGCGGCGACGCGGTCGTGCGTACGAGCCTCTACGTCGCGTGCCAGGCGCTGCGCCAGATCGCGCTCCTCATGGCGCCGCTCCTGCCCCACGCCGCCCAGACGATCGTCGAACGGCTGGGCGATCCCGAGGCGATCCGGAGCAGTCGGCTCCCGGGCGATGCCGCGCACTTCGGCGCCCTGCCCGTCGGCGCGCCCGTGACGAAGGGTGATCCGCTCTTCCCGCGCGTCCAGCCCCCGGCGGCCGACGGCGCATGACACGGGAGGGCGCGCAAGCGGCGCCGTCCGGCGACGCGCGCAGCGAGCCGCAGGCGCGCGAACGTCCGCCGAGATGGATCGACTCGCACGCGCACGTCACGGCGCGGGAGTTCGACGCCGACCGGGACGACGCGTTGGCGCGAGCGTTTGCGGGCGGCGTGGATGCGCTGATCGCGATCGGCGCCGGGTACGGTGTGGAAGCCAATGCCGAGGCCGTCGCCCTCGCGGCGCGAGACGACCGGGTGTGGGCGGCCGTCGGCGTCCATCCGCACGACGCCGCCCTGCTCGACGACGCAGGCCGGGCGAAGCTCGCCGGCTGGCTCGCCGCGCCGCGCGTCGTCGCCGTCGGCGAGTGCGGGCTCGACTACTTCTACATGCACTCGCCGCGGGACGTGCAGCAGCGCGTCTTCGCGGAGCAGCTCGGGCTCGCGCGCGAACGCGGGCTCCCGGTCGTGATCCACGTCCGGAGCGAGGACGAGTCGGCCTACGAACATCTGCTCGCGATCTGGAACGCCGAAGGCGGCGGCGCCCTGCGCGGCGTCCTCCACTGCTACACCGGAAGCCTCGCCTTCGCGAAGCGCGCCCTCGACCGCGGCCTCGAGGTCTCGTTCTCGGGCATCCTCACCTTCAAGAAGGACCGCGGGCTGCGCGAGGTCGCGCGCGCGCTCCCCCTCGAGCGCCTGCTGGTCGAGACCGACGCGCCGCTCCTCGCGCCCGAGGGCCAGCGCGGCCGGCGCAACGAGCCCGCCTGGGTGGCGAAGGTCGGTGAGGTGCTGGCGTCCGTGCAGGGACGCCCCGTGGACGAGGTCGCGGCCGTGACGAGCGCGAACGCGCGGCGCCTCTTCGGGCTGTCCGAGTGCACCGACCTACGAGGCGCCGCGTGAGCGACGTCGGCGCGATCCTCGACCTGGCGCAGCGGCTCGCCCGGGAGGCCGGCGCGATCCAGCGCGCGGGCTACGAGCACGCCCACGAGATCGCAACCAAGAGCGCCGCGGTGGACCTCGTCACCGAGGTGGATCATGCCTGCGAGGCGCACCTCCTCGCCGCGCTCGGGAAGCTCCGGCCCGACGACGCGATCCTCGCCGAGGAGGGCGGCGGCCGCGGCGACGCCGGCGCGGAGTGGCGCTGGGTGATCGACCCCCTCGACGGCACCGTGAACTACGCCCACGGCTATCCGTGCTTCTGCGTCTCGATCGGCGTCGAGCAGCGCGGCCTCCGAGCGGTCGGCGTCGTCTACGACCCGCTGCGCGACGAGCTCTTCTACGCCACGCGGGGCGGCGGCGCCTTCCGCAACGGCCGGCCGATCCGCGTCTCGCGCGAGGCCGAGCTCGGCCGCGGCCTGCTCGCGACGGGCTTCGCCTACGACGTCCACACCAGCGCCGACGACAACCTCGCGGCTTTCGCCGCCTTCGTGAAGAGCGCCCGCGCCGTGCGCCGCGACGGCAGCGCCGCCCTCGACCTCTGCTACGTCGCCTGCGGCCGCTTCGACGGCTACTGGGAGCGCAAGCTCAAGGCCTGGGACGTCTGCGCCGGCGCGCTCATCCTCGAGGAGGCCGGCGGGCGCGCGTCCGACTTCGCGGGCGGTCCGCTGCCGGCGGACGGCCGCGAGCTGCTGGCGAGCAACGGCGCCCTGCACGACACCATGCTGGCCGTGCTCGCGCGCACGGGATGAACGAGTGGCTCCAGCTCGCGGGCCTCGCGGCGTTCGCCGTGAGCGGCGTCGAGGCGAGCCGTGCGAAGCGACCGGATCTGATCGGCGCGCTGATCCTCGCCTTCGTCACGGCGCTCGGCGGCGGCGTGATGCGCGACGCGATCCTCGGCCGGTCCGCGCAATCCTTCGCCGACGGCTCGAACCTGGTCGTGATCGTGGTCGCGGCGACCGCGGCGCTGCCGTTGCCGCTCACCAGCCGCTTCGGCTCCACCCTGCGCGTCGCCGACGCCCTCGGGCTCGGCCTCTTCAATGCGATCGGGCTGGTCGCCGCCCTCGAGAGCGACGTCGTCTCACCGGGCTTCGCCGTCGTCGTGGGCGCGGCCACGGGCTGCGGCGGGGGGATCCTGCGCGACGTGCTCTGTGGCGAGATGCCGGCTCTACTCCGGCCCGGCGAGATCTACGTGACGGCGTGTCTCGCCGGCGGCGTGGTGGGGCTCGCGCTGCACGCGGCCGGTGTCGATCCCGGCCGCACGAGCCTCGCGGTCGCCCTCGTCACGATCACGATCCGGCTGCTCGCGATCGCCCGGGGCTGGAAGCTCCCCGCGGTCGGCGCCTGAGCCGCGCGGCCCGACGCGGATCGCGGGCGGTCAGGCGTGATTGTCGTAGACGACCCAACGCGGTGCCGCGGCGATCCTGCGCAGCTGCGCGGACGCGTCGAGCACCCGCGCGTGCCAGGGATTGACGTACAGGATCGTGATGCGGAGCTCGCGCTCCCGGGCGTGGCGCAGCACGCGCTCCGCCCAGCGCGCGAGGACGTGGCGACCGAACGGATTGTAGAGGAAGTAGAGGGTGTCCTGATCGGGGAGCGGGCATTGGTTCGCGTCGACGCATTGCACCTCGACTCGCCCGCAGCGGCGTTCGGGATCCCGACAGCGCTCGAGGTTGCGCTGCGCGACCTGCGCCACGGCCGGGACGCGCTCGACGCCGATCACGCGGCGAAACGGCCGGCGCGACGCGAGCAGCAGCGCGCGGCCCTTTCCGCAGCCGACGTCGAAGAAGACGACCGACGCCGGATCGATCGGCACCGCCGACATCGCAGCGTCGAACTCCCGCAGCGTGATCGGCATGTGCAGGAACTCCCGGAGACCGACCGAGGTGTCGGTGCCGCAGAGCCGATCGAAGCCTTCGCGCCTCTCCTGCCGGCGCCACCGCCAGAAGGTGAGGGGAAGCAGCGGAATCCTGGGCAAGCTCATCGTCGCGGACCCTCAGGGCTTCGGATGCCCGGGCCCGCCGGCGTCGGGCGGGAACACGTTCTCGCCCTTCCCCGCCGGATCCGGATCCTCGCTCGTCGCCTCCGGCGCGGGCGGTGTCGTGCCTTCCGCCGCCGGCTTCGCGACGAAGCGCTCGCTCCACGCCTCGAGGCCCGTCGGCACGTGCTCCGCCAGCGCGGCGTCGACGCGATAGAGCGTCGCCCCGGGCGCTGCCGTCGCGACGAAGCCCTGGGCATCGTGGCGGCCGATCTCGACCGTCGCGAGGAGCGGCTCGTCCTGCGCCGTCTTCGTGCCGAAGACGCGGATCACGACGGAGGGGGGCGCCAGGCCATTCGCCTTCCGCGCCGCGTCGTCGCCGTCGTCGGAGACCACGTCCACACCGGCCAGGCGCGAGAGCTCGGCGACGAGGCGCGTCGGCTTCCCGGAGACGAGGCTCCGACCCGCGGGCGGGCTCTCGAGGGTCCAGCCTGCGTCGCCCTGCGCGATGCTCTCGACCACCGGCGCACCGTCGCCGGGATCGCTGAACGTGAGCTCGATGCGCCGCGCGTCGGTCGCGTTGAAGCGCGCGACCTCCTTGAAGCGATAGGCCGCGACCCGGCGCGGGAAGTCCGCGAGCCGCTCGACGCCCACCGTGTAGGTCGCCCCGCCCGCGACGCGCACGGCGCGCTGCTTGGGATCGCCAGGCATCGGCTTCCCGATCACGAGTCCGAAGCGCGGCGACTCGCCGCCACCGGCAGGCGGCGCGCCGCGCAGCGACAGCGTGAGCTCCGGCGCGTCGAGACCGAGCTCGGCATCGCTCTTCGGCGCGTCCACGAAGCCCTCGGCCCGCAGGAAGCCGGCGTCGGAGAGGAGCTTGTCCACGGTGGCGTCGTCGGCGGGGCCCTGCAGCGGGGACGTCAGCGCCCAGACGTCGCCCTTCTTCTCGAGCCCGACCGCGCCGCCGGGCCACGACACGTCGGCGCCCTGGATCGCGCTGCGATCGAAGCGCAGCAGCCGGTGCTCGCGCAGGTCGGCGAGCTTCTTGTCGAGGCTCGTCGCGCGGTAGGTCGGCACGGTCAGGATCGCGGGCGCATCGTCGGCGGAGGCGTACGTGTTGGGTCCGACCGGCGCCTGCTTGCCGAGGCGCAGCGTGTGATCCTTCCCCTTCGCGCGGAAGCGCACCAGGCGGGCGCCCTCGCCGAGGCCGTAGATCCCGGGCGCCTCCTGCGTCTCGATCGTGGCCTCGCTCGTGATCTCGGCGAGGGAGGTCGCCATGCCGTCGAGGGTGACCGGATCGGCCTCGGCCTCGAGCGGCTTCACCACGCGCCAGCCGCCCTCGCGGCGCTCGATCCGTGCCTCGACCGCTTCCGGCGCGTCGCTGGTGCGGAGCTCGATCCACTCCACGGCGGAGCCCTCGAGGCCAGGGTAGAGGCGCTTCGCGGCGTCCTCCGCGATCTTGCGCTCCTCGCCGCCCTTCACCTCGTACCACCAGACGAAGGCGCCGAGCAGCGCCGTGACGACGAGCAGCAGGGCGGTGTTGCGCGGGTTCACGAGGCGCCCCCTAGCGTCCGGGCGCGCGGCGCCGCGACCACCAGGCGTAGACGCCGGCGATCGCGATCAGCTCCGGCAGCACGAAGAGGGAGAGGAAGCGGATGCGCAGGAACTCCTCGGCCGTGAGCTGTCGCAGGCGCGAGGCGCGCGACTGGTTCGGCCGGATCGAGATCGCCTCGACGTCGCCGAGCAGCCAGTTGACGGCGTTCACGAACAGGTCGCGGTTGCCGCCGGCGTCGATCATCTGGTTCGTGACGAAGTCGGAATCGCCGAACACGACGAGGCGCGGCGTCGCCGGCTTCTCGCCGTCCTTCGCTTCGGCGGCCGCGGCGAAGCCTGCGGGCGTCCCGGCCACGGCGACCGACACCGGGCCCGCGAGATCCTCGTCCCCCGCCTCGGCCTCGCCCTGGTCGAGGAAGCGGGTCATGTCGCGCTCGGCCCAGGACTCGCGACCCGTCTTCACGAGCTCCGTGAAGAGCTGCGTCCCGGCCTCGTTCGGCACGACGCTGCGGACCATGTGGAAGAGCGTCTTCTCGCGCAGCCGCTCCGCGATCGGGTGCTTGCCGTACTCGTCGGAGAAGGGGGAGGTTGCGCGATTGAAGACCGCGAGCACGCGATCGACGATCACGTCGTTTCCGACCTCGACGCCCCACTTCGCGAGCTCGGGCTCGAGGCCGCTCCGCGTGTTCGGGTCGATCGCCACGAAGAGCGCGCCGCCGCGCTGGAGATAGGCCTCCAGGGCGGCCTTCTCCTCCGGCAGCAGCGGCTTGTCCTCGCCCACCGACAGCACCACGTCGGCGTCGTCGGGCACGGCGCCCTTCTGCGCCAGGAGCAGCGGCTCGACCGCGTAGTTCTCGTTCTGGAGCGCCGTCATCGCGAGGCCGAGGCCGTCGGGCTGGTTCGCGAGCTCGCCCTCGGCCGGGCGCTCGCCGTGGCCCTGCAGCACGTAGACCTTCTTCTGTCCCGTGCGCGTGAGCTTCACCAGCGCGTTGGTGAGCTTGTCCTCGGCGATCTCCGTCACGTCGACGCCGTTGCCGCCGCTCTCGACGTGCACGACGCCGTTGCCGAGCTGGTCGGGCTGCAGCTTGAACTTCTCCACCAGATCGGGCCGGGCGTTCGGGTCGGCGAAGGAGACCTGGAAGCGCGGGCTCTCGTAGGCGTAGCGGTCGAGCAGGTCGCGGATCGGCCCGGCCTCGAGGGCGGGCACGAGGGCCGTCACCGTGACGTCACCGGGAAGATCGGCGAGCACCTTCTTCGTCTGCTCGGAGAGCGAGTGGACCTTCGCCTCCGTGAAGTCGACGCGCTTCTCGTGGCGATTGGCGAGGAACGCGAGCAGGCCGAGGATCGCGATCCCGAGCAGGGTCGAGAGCAGCGCGCTCGTGCCGTACTTGCCCGCGCGCTTCGCCTCGCCGGAGCGCATGCGGTCGCGCCAGGTGCCCCAGTTCGCGGCGAGCCCCGCCGCGAGCAGCAGGATGCCGACTGCGAGATTCCCGAACACCCAGACGAGCTCGCCGCCGAACTCGCCGCCCGCCGCGAGCAGCAGCGCCGAGAGCAGCGCGAACACGAAGGCGACGAGCCCGAGCGGCGCGAGCAGCGACTTCATCAGCGCCACCTCACCGATTCGACCGCGGCCTTCGTGAGCAGGAGGAAGGTCCCGATCATCGTGCCGAAGTACGCGAGGTCGGCCGTGCTGATGATCCCCTGCGAGAGCCGCTGGAAGTGCTCCGCGGTCGAGAGCCAGCGCACGAAGCCCGCGACCCCGCTCTGCCCCACCGGCCCGCCGGCGGCGCCGAGGTCGGCCAGGAAGGAGAGCATCCAGAGCAGGAGCAGCATCACGAAGGAGAGCACGAAGGCGATCACCTGGCTGCTCGTGACCGACGACGCGAAGCCGCCGATCGCCACGTAGGTGAGGCCCACGAGCAGGAGCCCGAGCAGGCCCGAGACCGTCTTCTCGATCTCGGGGTCGCCGTACGCGAAGAGGATGCCCGGGAAGAGCGACACCAGGACGACCAGCAGCAGCACGAAGCCCGACGCCGCCAGGAACTTGCCGAGCACGATCTCCCAGATCGTGAGGGGGCTCGTGAGCAGCAGCTCGTCCGTGCCGTTCGCCGATTCCGACGCGAACAGGCCCATCGTGATGCCCGGCACCAGGAACAGCAGCACCACCGACATCACGCCGTAGAACGGCGCGATCACGTGGTCGTTCAGGTTCAGCTCCTTCAGCTGGTCCAAGACCTGGAACTGCTGGAGGCGCGACACGTACTCGCTGAACTGCAGCACGCTCGAGAGGAAGAAGAAGCCCGCGAGCACCGAGAACAGCGTCAGCACCACGTAGGCCACGGGCGAGACGAAGAGCGAGGAGATCTCGCGACGCGCGATCGTTCCCACGTGCTTCATGCGCCGGCTGCCTCGTCGACGATCGCGTGGGCCAGGTCGCGCGAGGTCTCCTGGGCGAAGACCTGCTCGAGGCTGCGCCCGCCGGCCGTGAGCTCCCCGAGCGGCGAGTCGAGCACCTTGCGTCCGCGGTGGATCAGGATGACCCGGCGGCAGATCGCCTCGACCTCCGGGAGGATGTGCGTCGAGAGGATCACCGTGTGCTGCACCTCGCCCTGCTTCGGCGCCGCGAGGTCGGCCACGAGCGCGCGGATCTCGCGGATCTGGGTCGGGTCGAGACCGACCGTGGGCTCGTCGAGGATCAGCACCGGCGGGCTGTGGACGATCGCCTGGGCGATGCCGACGCGCTGCCGGTAGCCCTTCGAGAGCATTCCGATCACGCGCCGCCGCACGTGGGCGAGACCGCAGCGCTCGAGCGCGCGCTCGACCGCCTCGCGCACCTGCTTGCGCGGCACGTCCTTCAGCCGCGCGACGAAGGACAGATAGCCCTGGACGTCCATCTCCGGATAGAGCGGCGGGGTCTCGGGCAGGTATCCGACGCTGCGCCGCGCCGCGAGCGGATCCTCGAACATGTCGTGGCCCGCGATCACGGCGGTGCCGTCCGTCGCAGGCAGGAAGCCGGTCAGGATGCGCATGGTCGTGGTCTTGCCGGCGCCGTTCGGGCCGAGGAAGCCCACGACCTCGCCCATCGCGACGGAGAACGAGACGTCGTCCACCGCCACGAGGTCGCCGTAGCGCTTGGAGATGTGGCGGGCCTCGATCACGAGCGCTCCTCCGGAGTCGACCCGGGCCGGCGCGCGAGCCCGTTCAGGAAGATGTCGACCACCGTGCGCGCCACCTTCAGGTAGTAGGCGCTGTCGGTCGGGGGCTTGCCGTCCACCTGGATCAGGTCGAGGACCAGGCTCGTCACCACGATCTCGAGCGCGCCGCCGAAGACGTAGCAGGCGACGTCGGGATCGAGCTCGGGCCGCAGCTCGCCCTTTTCCTGCCCGGCGCGCAGCATGCGCGCGAGGATCTGGAACATGCGGCCGACCGCGCGGAGCTGCCCCGGCTCGGCGAAGCGCGAAGAGCGCTGCAGCTCGAGCACGAGCACCTTCACCCAGTCCGGCGCGACCCGGTAGCCGTTCAGGATCAGCGCCGCGACCGAGACCAGCTTGTCCTCGGTCGAAGTGTCGCGCTGGGCGATCTCGTCCATCACCTCGAGGAAGCCGCCCCAGCGCTCGTCGAAGATCGTGTGGAGGATCTCTTCCTTGTTCTTGAAGTAGTGGTAGACGAGGCCGTAGGCGATGTCGGCCTCGCGCGCGATGTCGGAGACGCGCGAGCCGTGATAGCCCTTCTGCGCGAAGACCTTGATGGCCGCGTCGAGGATCAGCGCGCGCTTGTCCTTGCGCGGCGGCTCGAGGGGGGCCCCGCCTCCGCCCGAGGCGAGGGCCGAGGCGGCCGGCGGCGCGTCGTCGCCCTGCGGCGACGAAGCGGAATTCGAGGCGAGGTGCGGGCGCGGCATCGTCGCGGTCTCCGGCTCTCTTCTCCGGTCTCGACGCCGGTCGGGTTCCGGCTGTGTCGGGCTCGCTCGGGCCGCCGAACATAGGGACCCGCTCGCCGCGGAGTCAAGCAATCTCCGAGCAGCCTTCCGGCTCATCCGTTCGCGCCCGCGACGGAATCGCGCTCCGTCCGCGGGCCCGCGCGACGCGCCATGGTGGCAGGGCCGGCGCGGGTCGTGCATTCGACCCTCCGAGCGATAGGATGGTTCCATGCGCGCGCGCACGCGGATGCTCTTGGTCGCCGGGGCCCTCCTATTGGGCGGCCCGTTCGGTGGGGCCTCGCCGGCGCGGGCCGACGTCCTGCCTGCCAAGGCGCCCGGCTTCGTGGTCGCCGGTCGCTTCTGCGCGCCGCGCAGCGGATCCCCCGCCGCCTCGGCAGCGGGCTTCGGCCTCGCGGCGCTCGGCATCGCCCTGATCGCGCGCCGCCGTGGAGGCCGCGGTCGGCCGGGCGTCGGGAGCCCCGACTGAGTCTCCGGAAGCGGCCGCGGCCGGCGCCCCTGCGCCACCGCGTGCCCTGCCGCACCGCCCCGCTCCCCCCGCCCTTCGGCGCGACGTCGGCTGCGCCCCGCCGATGAAGATCGCCCTCGTGGTCGAGCGCTTCGAGCCGGCGCGGGGCGGCGTCGAGAACGTGGTCTGGAACGTCGCCCGCGGGCTCGCCCACGCCGGCGAGGAGGTCGACGTGCTGGCACGTCGCGGCGTCGAGGCGGAGGGCGTGCATCTCGTGCGCCTCCCCGTCGCCGACCTGTGGCAGCCCTGGCGGGTGCTCGCCTTCTCCCGCGCCGCGGGCCGCGCCGCCGACGCGGGCCGCTACGACGTCGTCCACTCCTTCACACGCACCCTCCACCAGGACGTGTACCGCGCGGGCGGCGGCAGCCACGCCGACTACCTCGCCCGCCGCGGCGGTCCGGCGGCGCTGCGCGCGCTGCGGCGCCTCTCGCCCCGCCACGCGACCCTGCTCTCGATCGAACGCCGCGTCTTCGCGGACCCGCGGCAGCTCGTGCAGTGCAACTCGGAGATGGTCCGGCGCGAGATTGCGGCGCGACATCACGTGCCCGACGCGCGGCTCGCGGTGATCTGGAACGGCGTCGACCTCGAGCGCTTCCGTCCGGCGCCGCCGCGCGCGCCGCGCGCCGCGCCGGTCTGGCTGCTCGTCGGCTCCGGCTTCGCGCGCAAGGGCGTCGACACCGCGCTGCGCGCCCTCGCCGCCGCGCGCTCCCGCGACGCCGCGCTCTGGATCGCGGGCCGCGACGCGGCAGGCGACGCGCGCGCCCTCGCTGTGCGCCTAGGCGTGGCGGAGCGCGTGCGCTTCCTCGGCGAGCGTGCGGACGTCGAGGCACTCTACGCCGAAGCCGACGCGCTGCTCCTTCCGACCCGCTACGACGCCTTCGCGAACGCGAGCCTCGAGGCCGCGGCGTGCGGCCTCCCGGTCGCGACGAGCGGCGCCAACGGCGCCGCGGAGCTCCTCAGCGAGGGCGCGCTGGTGGTGAAGGATCCCGAGGACGTGATCGGCTTCGCCGCCGCACTCGACGCCCTGCTCGACCCCGCGCTCCGCGCGCGTCTCGGAGCGGCGGGCCGCGCCGTCGCTGAGCGCCATGGCTGGGCGTGGCACATCGGCGAGCTGCGCCGGCTCTACGCGCGGGTGCGCGGATGACGCGTGTCGGGCGCTGGCGCCACGGGTCACCCGAGGTGCGCGAGGCCGTCGAGGCCTGGCTCGCGGGCACGCGCGCGGGCGCCGACCTCCGCGACAATCCGCGGCGTCGCCTGGTGCGTGTCGAGACGGCGGACGGCCGAACGCTCGCAGTGAAGCAGTTCCGTTCCGCCAGCGGACGCCACGCGACCCGCGAGCGCTGGAAGGCTCGCCTCGGCTTCGCGCCCGCCGACCGGGAGGCGCGCGCGCTCGCCCGGGCCCACGCGGCCGGCGCGCCCGTCGCGGACCCGCTCGGCCTCGCCGTGCTCGCGAGCGGCGACCCGCTGCTGGTGCTCGGGTTCGTCGAGGGCGTCCCGCTCGCCGAAGCGCTCGCGGCGCCGCGCGACGAGCGCCGTGCGCTGCTCGCGGATCTCGGACGCGCGGTGGCCGCGCTCCACGCCGCAGGGCTCGCCCACGGCGATCTCCACCACGGCAACGTGCAGGTCGGGAGCGCGGGCCCCGTGCTGCTCGATCTCCAGCACGCGCGCAACGCCACACGCGAGCGCAGGCTCCGCGACCTCGGCTTCCTCGACCACTCGCTGCGCGGCCTCGCCTCCGCGCCCGATCGCGTGCGCGTGCTGCGCGCGGCGCTCGGGCTCGCCGCGCGGCCGTCACCGCGCGATCGCGCCGCCCTGCGCGAGGCCCTCGTCGCCGGAGACGCCCGCGCGCGCGAGCACGCGCGCAGCCGCACCGGGCGGGCGCTGCGTCCCGGTCGCGCCTACGGCGCGCTGGCGCTCGGTCGCGAGCGCGGGCTCCGGGTGCGCGATCTCCCCGCGGACGTCGTCGCCGAGGCGCTGCGCCGACACCGCGCCGAGTCGGATGCAGGTGTCCGCCGGATCAAGGACGACGGCCGCTCGCGCGTCTCCGCGCTGCTCGCGGGCGGCCACGCGATCGTGGTGAAGGAGGTGCTCGCGCGCGGCTGGGGCCGCCCCCTTGCCGACCTGCTGCGCGGCTCGCCCGCACGTCGAGCCTGGCGAGCGGGCCACGGTCTGCGCTTCCGCGGGATCGGCGCTGCGCGGCCCCTCGCCTTCGTGGAGCGGCGGCGCCTCGGTCTCCCGGTGGCATCGGCGGTGCTGCTCGAGGATCTCTCGGGGGACGCGCCGGCGGATCGCGCAGCGCTCGACGCGCCGGACGCCTGGGCCGCCGACGAGGTCGTCGCCGCGCTCGGCCGCCTCGCCCTCGCGCTGCACCGCGCGGGCGTCCGTCACGACGACCTGAAGGCGAGCCACGTGCTGCTCCGGCCCGCGGCGTGGGGCCCCGAGACGCGCCTGATCGATCTCGAAGGGATCCGCCTCGACGCCGCCCTGTCCGACACGGAGCGCATGCGGGCGCTCGCGCAGCTCAACGCCTCGCTGCCCGACGCCTACCCCCCGACGGCTCGCTGCAGCGCCTTCACGCGCTACGCGCGGGCCCTGCCCTTCACGGCCGGCGCCGAGCGCGCGCTCGAGCACGTGGTGGCCCAGAGCCTGGCGCGACGCCATCGTTGGACGGGTGCGGGCTGCGCCGCCGCGACGGCGCGCGAGCCGGCGGGGATCAGGCCTTCCGGATCGTGACCCACTGGTAGTAGCTGGCGGAGCCGGGAACCCGCCCCTTCGGCCCGAGATCGACCTGCAGCTTCGGCGCGGTCGGCGAGCTGGTCAGGATCGCCTCGAACGCGCCGAGCTTGCGCGCCGGGTCGTCGGGGTTCACGCCGTGGAACACGAGCACGACGCGATCGCGCGTCGAGAACACGTTCAGCACCAGCGCGCTCAACGTGAAGAGCTTGTTGATCCCCTCGACCGACTCGACGGAGAAGCAGGGTGTATCCACCTGCGAGAGCTCGAAGTTGTACTCGAGGCGCATCGGCGCGAAGGCCCTCCGGGAGTTCGTCGGGCCAGCGTGGCCTGCGCTCCGGGGGGTGTCAAGGCTCCGCGCGACGCAGGCGCTCGAGGAGCTCCTCGCGCGTGAGCAGGCCCTTCTCGATCAGGATCTGGGTGAGCGCACGCAGGATCGCCCGCGTCGGCACCTCGCGCGGCTTCTCGGCCTCGACCACGCGCTCCGCGCCGAGCTCGAGCTCCCGCTCGCCCGCGGGTCGGAGCGCCGGGCTCGGCTCAGGCGGCGCGGCCTCCGACACATCGACGTGTGCAACGGGCTCCGGCGCGCCGGGCATCTCGAGGTGCGCCGCGTCCAGCACGGGCGCCGTGTCGCCGGGCTCGAGGGGCGTCTCGTCGAACTCGCCGGCGCGACGGCTCGCGCCGCGGCCGGCCTCGTAGAGGCGCCGCAGCGACGCGCGCAGCTCGCTCGGCGACGCGAGCACGGGCCGCATCGGCATGCCGACCCGGAACGAGAGATCGTCGAGGGCCTGCAGGTCGGTCGGGTCCTCCATCGCGAGATGGAGCACGTTGCGACCCTGCTCCCGCTTCAGGAACAGCGGCAGGCAGTGGTACTTCTCGGCCAGCTCGGAAGGGACGAGATCGAGCACCTCGGGCGCCGGCCGCTTCTCGCCGAGCTGCACCAGCGGCAGGTCGAGCCGGCGCGAGAGGAAGCGCATCAGGACCGGCTCCTCGACGAAGCCGAGCTTCACGAGCGCGGTGCCCAGGCGCCCGCCCCAGCGGCGCTGCTCGCCGAGGGCGGTCTGGAGCTGGAAGTCGTCGATGAGACCCGCCTCGAGCAGGAGCTCGCCGATCTTCAGGCGCTTCGGCGCAGGCTGGGCCATGGGCACCCGATCGGCCGTCCGCGGCCGCGACCTTACGGCTCGGGCTGCGCGGCCTCCGCACGGGCGGCTTCGGCGAGGAAGCAGCGGGCCCGGCCCACGGGCGTCGGGAGCAGCCTCGGGGTTTCCGTGGAGCAGCGTGCGAAGGCCACGGGGCAGCGGGGATGGAACGCGCAGCCCGGGGGCGGGGCGAGCGCGGAGGGGACCTCGCCGCCGATCGCGGGGCCGGCGGCGCGGCCCGCGAGCCGCGGCACCGAAGCCAGCAGCGCCTGCGTATACGGATGGCGCGGCGCGCTCAGGACGTGCTCGGCGGGCCCCTCCTCCACCACGCGGCCGAGGTAGAGCACGGCCACGCGCGACGCGACCTGACGCACGACCGCCAGGTCGTGGGCGATGAAGAGGATCGCGAGGCCGAGGCGCTCCTGGAGCGACGCGAGCAGGTTCAGGATCTGCGCCCGCACCGAGACGTCGAGGGCCGAGACCGCCTCGTCGCAGATCAGGAGCTCCGGTCGCACCGCCAGCGCGCGGGCGATGCAGGCGCGCTGGCACTGGCCGCCCGAGAGCTCGTGGGGCCGGCGGCTCGCGTGCTCGGCGGCAAGGCCGACGTCGGCGAGAAGCGCCGCGCTCTCGGCGGCGTCGCGTCCGGCGAGGCGCAGCGCCTCGGCGAGCTGCGCGCCGATCGGAAGCCGCGGATCGAGGCTCGCGGTCGGATCCTGGAACACGAGCTGGATGCCACGCCCGGCCGTGCACTCCGTGGCGCGCCCCGCCCCGCGCTCCGCCGCGACCAGCTCGCGACCGCGATGGCGGATCGAGCCCGACTCGGCGCGCACGAGCCCCACGATCGCCCGCGCGAGGGTCGACTTGCCGCAGCCCGACTCGCCGACCACGGCGAGGGTCTCACCGGGAAGGACGTCGAGGTCGACGCCGTCGAGCGCGCGCACGCGGCCCGCGGCGGTCGCGAACCAGACGCGAAGCTCGCGCACCGCGAGCAGGGGGGCCGCAGCGCCTCGGTCTTCGCGTGCAGGCCCAGCCGTCACGTCACCTCCTGCACCGGCGCGATGCAGCGCCGGGCGCGCCCCGGAGCGAAGGGCGCGAGGGCGGGCTCGCCCGCGAGGCACGCGGCGCGGGCGAGGGCGCAGCGGGGCGCGAAGCGACACGCGTCCGGGGCCGGCACGTCGAGGGCGGGCGGGAGCCCCGGCAGCGCCGCGAGCCGCGCGGCGCGCGGCCCGTCGAGGCGCGGCAGCGCGCGGAGCAGCGCCGCGGTGTAGGGATGCGCCGGGCGCGCGAGCACGTCCGCGGTCGGCCCCTCCTCGACGATGCGACCGCCGTACAGCACGAGCACGCGATCGCAGAGCTCCGCCACCACGCCGAGGTCGTGGCTCACGAGCAGCACGCCGAGCCCGCGCTCCCGCCGCAGGTCCTGGAGCAGCTCGAGGATCTGCGCCTGGAGCGTCACGTCGAGCGCCGTCGTGGGCTCGTCCGCCACCAGGAGCGCCGGCTCGCAGGCGAGGGCCATCGCGATCATCACGCGTTGACGCTGGCCGCCCGAGAGCTGATGCGGGTAGGCGCGCAGACGCAGACGTGCGTCGGGAATGCCCACCCGCGCGAGCAGCGCCTCCGCACGCGCGGCAGCCTCGCGCCGGGCGAGGCCCAGGTGGTGCATCGGGCCCTCCACGAGCTGCTCGCCGAGCGTGAGGTACGGGTTCAGGCTCGTTCCCGGGTCCTGGAAGACCGCCGCGATGCGCCGGCCCCGCAGCCGCGAGAGCTCGTCCTCGCTCGCGCCCACGAGCTCGCGGCCTTCGAGCCGGATGCTGCCGCCGGCGTAGCGGCCGCCCGGACGCGGCAGGAGGCCGAGCAGCGCCAGCGCCGTCACCGACTTCCCGCAGCCCGATTCGCCCACGAGCCCGACGGTCTCGCCCGCGTCGAGCGTGAACGAGACGCGCTCGCACGGGCGCACCGCGCCCTGCGCGCGCTCGATCCGCACCGAGAGCTCCTGCACCGCGAGGAGCGGCGCCGCGCTCACGGGGCGAGCCTCGTGTCGAGGGCGTCTCGCAAGGCGTCGCCGACGAGCTGGAGCGCGACGAGCGTCGCCGCCAGGAAGCCCGCCGGCGCGACCAGCAGCCACCACGGCGACGCGATCGGGTTCACCACCGCCACGCCCTCGGCCACGAGCTGCCCCCAGGAGAGCTCGATGCCGAGGCCCAGGAACGAGAGGAACGACTCGAGCAGGATCACGTGCGGCACCGTGAGCGCGCCGTAGACCGCGATCGGTCCGAAGGCGTTCGGCAGGACGTGGCGGAGCAGGATGCGCGCGTCGCTCGCGCCGAGGACGCGCAGCGCCTGCACGAACTCCCGCCCGCGCAGCCGCAGCGCCTCGCCGCGGACGATTCGCGCGAGCGTCAGCCACTGCACCAGGCCGAGGGCGAGGAAGACCGGGAGCGGCTGCCCCCGCGCGGTGTCGCGAAAGAGCAGCATCACCAGGATCACGAGGAACATGTACGGGATCGCGTACAGGAAATCGACGAGACGCATCATGGCCTCGTCGAGGCGCCCGCCGCGGTAGCCCGCCACCGCGCCGTAGAGCACGCCGATCCCGACCGAGACCAGGGTCGCGGCGAAGCCCACGAGCAGCGAGGTGCGCCCGCCGAGCAGCACGCGCGCGAGCAGGTCGCGGCCGAGGGCGTCGGTGCCGAAGGGATGCGACGCCGACGGCGCCTCGAGCCGCTGCTCGGGCGCGGTGCTCGCGCCGTCGAGACCGAGGAGCGGCGGGCCGAGGCCGCAGAGCAGGACCACGGCGCCGAGCAGCGCCGCGCCGATCCGCGCGCGCGGGCTGCGGACGAAGCGCGCGAGGCCGTCGCTCATCGCTCCTCCCGGAGGCGTGGATCGAGCCATGCGTAGGCGGCGTCCACCAGCAGGTTCAGCACCGTGACGAGGCTCGCGTAGAGCAGCGTCGTGCCGAGCACCACCGAGTAGTCGCGGTTCACGGCGCCCTTCACGAACCACTGGCCCATGCCAGGTACGCCGAAGAGCGTCTCGACCACGAACGACCCCGTGAGGATCCCCGCCGCCGCCGGGCCGAGGTACGAGACCACGGGGAGCAGCGCGCCGCGGAGCGCATGACGCCAGACGACGACTCGCTCGGGCAGGCCCTTCGCCCGCGCCGTGCGCACGAAATCCTGGGCCAGGGTCTCGATCGTCCCGCTCCGGGCGAGGCGCGCGATCGTCGCGGCGGGCGGAAGCGCGAGGGTCAGCGCCGGCAGCACCAGGTGCGCGGCGCCGCGGAATCCGGCGACGGGGAGCCAGCCGAGCCAGAGCGCGAACACGATCACGAGCGCCGCGCCCACCACGAAGCTCGGCAGCGCGATCCCGACCAGCGAGAGCACGAGGCTCGCGCGATCGGCGAATGAGCCCGGGCGCAGCCCCGCGCGCACGCCGACGCCGATTCCGAGGGTGAGCGCGATCGCGAGCGCGAGGCCGCCGAGGGCGAGGCTCACGGGCAGCGCCGGCAGCAGCAGCGCGGCGACGCTCCGGCCCTGGACCTTGAGCGACGGACCGAGGGAGCCGTCCACCACGAGGCGCGAGACGTACACCTGGAAGAAGGCCAGTCCGCTCCGCGGCACGCCGTACTGGGCGCGCAGCGCCTCTTCCACCTGCGGCGCCGCCACGCGCTCGCTCGCGAAGGGCGAGCCCGGCGCGAGGTACATCAGGAAGCAGGTCAGGAACACCAGCAGCGCGAGGGACGGTACGAGGAAGGCGAGGCGACGCAGCGCGTGGAGCGGGAGCAGCGCGGCGCCCGCGAGCCCGACCCCGCCCGCGGCGAGCGCCGCCGCCGGCGCGCCCGCGCCGAGCGGACGCGCCAGCACGAAGACCAGCAGCGCCAGCAGCGCGCCGCCGAGGACGCGACCGCCGATCCGGCGGAGCGTCGGGCCGCGCGCGCTCACGGCGTCATCCGCAGCGCGCGCAGCGGGTGGAGGTGCTGCAGGTTCGGCGTGCGCGTGCCGTCGGGCTGCTCGAGCTCGACGTAGAAGCCCCGGACCCGCGGCGAGATCAGGCCGCTCGTCACGTAGAAGTAGACCGGCAGCACCGGCGGCCCGTCCGCGACGAGGATCGCCTCCGCCGCGCGCAGGAGCTCGAGCCGCAGTGCGCCGCCGGCCGCGCTCCGTTCCTCGGCAGGGGCGCTCGTCCCGGCGGCGGCTGGAGGCGCGGTTCCAGCCTCCGCCGCGGATGCGGCGGGACGCGACGCCGCGTCGTAGCGCGCGAGCGCCGCGCGCAGGCGCTCCGGCTCCGGGGTCCGGGCGACGAGCGCCCGGTCGCCGGCCGCGAAGCGCGCGACGTCGCTCGCAGCCCGCAGCACGCCGTCGTAGGTCGCGTTCCCCCAGCCGGTCTGGTTGTTCCCGCCGTTCGTCAGCCAGAGATCGAGGAAGGTGTTCGGATCGACGTAGTCTCCGACCCAGGCCGCGCGCGCGAGGTCGTAGTCGCCGGCCAGGGTGCTGGCCTGGTACGCCTGCCACTCCTGGTTGTAGGGCGTGACGTGGATGCCGAGCGTCCGGCGAAGCTGGTCCGCCACCACCTCGGCGATCTTCTTGTGTCCCTCGTGGGTGTTGTAGAGGATGCCGAGGGCGGGGAATCCCCGGCCCTCCGGAAACCCGGCCTCGGCGAGGAGGCGCCGCGCGCGCGCGGGATCGTGACCGAGAGCGCTCGGCGGCGGCGCGTAGCCGGGGATGCCGGGCGGCACGAAGGTCGTCGCCGGGAGCTGGCCGAGACCGAGCACGTGTCGGCAGATCGTCTCGCGATCCACCGCCAGCGCCAGCGCGAGGCGCACGCGCGGGTCGTCGAGGGGCGGGCGGCGCACGTTGAAGCGGTAGTAGTAGACCGCGAGGCCAGGGCTCGCGTAGAAGTCCGCCCGCTCGCGAAGCTGCGGCGCGAGGTCGACCGGGTAGCTCGAGGGCAGCCAGTCGACGGCGCCCGTCAGGTAGAGGTTCAGGGCCGTGGTGGCGTTCTCGATCGGGAGCGCGTCGATCGTCGCGAGGCCGACGTTCGCGCGATCCCAGTAGCTGTCGCTGCGCACGAGCCGGATGCGGTCGTTCACCTGCCAGCGCGCGAGGCGGAACGCGCCGTTCGAGACCATGTGCTCCGGCAGGAACCAGTCCTGGGCGCGCCCCGGCGCCTCGACCACCTGCCGCGGCACGGCGAAGGTCGGATAGAAGGACGTGAGCTCGAGGAAGTACGGCGTGGGCGCGGTGAGCTCGACGCGCAGGGTGCGCTCGTCCAGCGCCACGACGCCGCTCGTGCGTCCGAAGCGCTCGGAGGCGGCGGCGTGAGCGGCCCGCCTGCGCTGCGCCTCCGCGGCGAGGGCGGCGCGGAAGGCGCCGAGCTCGTCGCGCGACACGCGCCCGCTGCGGCGCGCGAGCAGCGCAGCGAGGGTCGGATCCGCGCTCCCCTCCACCGCCGCCGCGACGCCCTGCTCGGCGAGGATGCGCTGCCACTCCGCGGCGTCGGGCCCGTCCCCGTCCGCCGCCGCGAGCGCGTCGATCGCGCCACGGATCGGCCCTTCGAGGGCGTCCGCCGCCGCACCGAACGCGTGGAAGGCCTCCGCGTCGCGCAGCACGTGGAGCAGATACGCGTACTCCGAGCCCGTGCGCGGATCGAGCAGCCGCCTCCAGGACCAGGCGAAGTCCCGGGCCGTGACGGGCCGTCCATCGCTCCAGAGCGCGCCGTCGCGCAGGTGGAAGGTGAAGACGAGGCCGTCCGGCGACACCTCCCAGCGTTCCGCGGTGCCGGGCTCGGGGCGTAGCGAGCGCGCGTCGCGACGGGTCAGGCCCTCGAACAGCGCGTCGGCGAGCCGCCCCTCGGGCTCGCCGGTCATCAGGCCCGGGTCGAGCGTCTTCGGCTCGGTGCCGTTCACGAAGCTGAAGTCCGCCGGCGGCAGCGACGACACCGCGACGAGTCGAGCGATCCCGGCCGCGAGCAGAGCCAGGGCGAGCAGCACGCCGGCGAGGGCGCGATCCATCAGAGGCTCGTCGCGGACGCGACCGGCGCGCCCTCGGCGAGGAAGCAGCGAACGAGGTGCCCGCCGCCGAGGTCGTAGGCCGGCGGCGCCTCGCTCCGGCAGCGCGACATCACCGCGGGGCAGCGAGGGTGGAAGGCGCAGCCCGGCGGCGGGGCCGCCGGGCTCGGCGGCTCGCCTGCGAGCGGCGCGGGGCGCGCCCTCCGCGCGGGATCGGGCACCGGTGCGGCCGCGATCAACGCCCGCGTGTAGGGATGGGCGGGCTCGGCGAAGAGCCGCCCCGCCGGCGCGAGCTCGACCAGGCGCCCGAGGTACATCACCGCCACGCGCTGCGAGATCTGGCCCACCACGGCGAGATCGTGGGCGATGAACAGGTAGGCGAGCCCGAGCTCCTCGCGCAGGCGCACCAGGAGCTGCAGCACCTGGGCCCGGATCGAGACGTCGAGGGCCGACACCGCCTCGTCGCAGACCACGAAGCGCGGCGACGGCGCGAGCGCCCGTGCGATCCCGACGCGCTGGCGCTGGCCGCCCGAGAGCTGGTGCGGGTACGAGCCGCTCGTCGCACGCGGCAGGCCCACGCGCTCGAGCAGCTCGGCGACGCGCGCCTCGAGCGCCGCGCCGCGCGCGAGCCCGTGCACCCGGAGCGCCTCGCCGACGGTCTGCCCCACCGTGCGCCGCGGGTTCAGGCTGCTCGCGGGGTCCTGGAAGACGATCTGCATCGCCCGGCGCAGGGGCCGCAGGGTCCGCGGCGCGAGCGGCGCGAGATCGCGTCCCTCGAGCTCGATGCGCCCCGCCGTCGGCTCGAGCAGGCGCAGGATCGTACGCCCCGCCGTGCTCTTGCCGCAGCCGGACTCGCCCACGAGCCCGAGGGTCTCGCCGGGCGCGAGGGAGAACGACACGCCGTCGACTGCGCGCACGACGCCGCGCGGACGGCCGAAGAGACCGCCCGACACCGGGAAGTGCTTGACGAGGCCGCTCACGCGGAGGAGCGGCGCGCTCACGAATGCGCTCCGAGCAGGTCGAGCTCGGGGCGCGCTTCGGTCACGAAGCAGGCGGCGCGCTGCGCCCCGCTCGCGACGCCGTCCACCGCCGGCGGCGCCAGCGCCGGCACCTCGAGCCGACAGCGCGGCTCCGCGAGCGCGCAGCGCGGATGGAACGCGCAGCCCGGCGGCCGCTCGCGCGGATCCGGCACCGCGCCCTCGATCGGCGCGAGCGGCGCGCCGGGCCGGTCGCTGCGCGGCACCGAGCGTAGGAGCCCCGCGGTGTAGGGATGCCGGGGCCGCGCGAACACGTCCTCCACCCCGCCCTCCTCGACCACGCGGCCCGCGTACATCACGAGCACGCGGCGCGCGATCTGCGCCACCACGCCGAGATCGTGCGTGATCAGGAGCACCGCCATCCCGAGCTCGCGCTGGAGATCCGCCAGCAGCGCGAGGATCTGCGCCTGCACCGTCACGTCGAGGGCCGTCGTCGGCTCATCGGCGACGAGCACGCGCGGGCGACACGCGAGCGCCATGGCGATCATCACGCGCTGTCGCATGCCGCCCGAGAGCTGGTGCGGGTACGCCTCCGCGCGCGCAGCCGGCGACGGGATGCCGACCCGGGCCAGCATCGCGACGGCGGCGGCGAAGGCGGCGTCGTCGTCGAGGCCCTGGTGCAGCGCGATCGCCTCTGCGACCTGGTCGCCGATCGGGAGCACGGGGTTCAGGCTCGTCATCGGCTCCTGGAACACCATCGAGATCGCGCTGCCGCGGAGCGCCCGCAGGCGCGCGTCGGCGGCCGTCACGAGATCCTCGCCGTCGAGCGCGACGCGCCCTGACTCGATCCGGCCCGTCGGAGCGGGCAGCAGGCGGAGCAGCGCGAGTGCCGTCGCCGACTTGCCGCAGCCCGACTCGCCGACCAGCGCCACGGTCTCCCCGGCGTCGAGCGCGAAGGAGACGCCGTCCACTGCGCGCACCACCTCACGACGCCCGTGGAAGGCGACCCGGAGATCCTGCACCTCGAGCACAGGCGCGCTCACGAGCGCAGCTTCGGGTCGAGGGCGTCGCGCAGTCCCTCGCCCACGAGGTTGAAGGCGCTCACCACGAAGAAGATCGCGAAGCCGGGGACCAGCACGAGCCAGGCCTTGCCCTCGAGCCGGCCCGCGTTCAGCGTCTCGCCCCAGCTCGCGACCGAGACGTCGCCGAGGCCGAGGAAGGCGAGGCTCGATTCGACCAGGATCGCCGAGGCCACGCCGAAGGTCGCCGACACCAGCACCGGTCCGAGCGCGTTCGGCAGCATGTGCACGAACAGGATGCGACGCGTGGAGACGCCGAGGGCGACCGCCGCCTGGACGTAGTCGAGGTCGCGCTGGCGCAGGAACTCCGCGCGCACCAGCCGCGCGACGCCGGTCCAGCTCGTGACGCCGATGATCGCCATCACGTGGAAGATCGAGCGCTCCTGCACCAGGGCGACGAGCGCGAGGATCAGGAAGAAGGTCGGAAGGCAGATCATGACCTCGATCGCGCGCGAGATCACGAGGTCGACGCGCCCGCCGAACCAGCCCGCGAGCGCCCCGAGCACGACACCGATCGCGACGTAGAGCGAGACCGCGACCACGCCCACCGCGAGGGAGATTCGCGTGCCGTAGACCATGCGCGCGAAGACGTCGCGACCCTCCTTGTCGGTGCCGAGCCAGTGCGTGCGATCCGGCGGCCGGACGCTGCGCGCAGGATCGGTCGCGCGGTACGAGAACGGGCGCAGCGGGAACACGGCGAGGACGCGCTCGCCCCGCGCCTCGCGCACCGCGATCTCGGCCCGCGCGTCCGGGATCGGCGCCTCGACGTGGAGTGGATTCGGTCGGCCGGCGACGCGGGCGGGCAGGCAGGCGGCGAAGACCGCCCCGTGAAACGCCGCCAGCGCGAGGGCGACGTGCGCCGGCCGCAGGCCCCGCCGCCGTGCGAGCCGCCACGCGACGGCGTAGAGCGGCGCCGCGAGCAGCGCGAGATTGAAGAGCAGGTCGATCGCGTTCTCGAACAGCAGCCGGTTCACGAGCGCAGGAAAGAACGGGAACGAGATCCCGTCCGGCGTCGCGAGCACGATGGGCTGGTCGAGGGCGAGGAGCGGCGCCGCGAGCGCGACCGCGACGAGCGCGGCGATCGCGCCGAGCCCCGCCCTCGCGACCCGGTCGCGCCGCAGCGCGCCGAGCACGCCGTCGTCGCGCGTCGGCGTCACGAGAAGCGGATCCGCGGATCCGCCCAGGCGTAGGCCAGGTCCGTGAGCAGCATCCCGACCAGCACCAGCACGGTCGAGATCAGCTCGACCGCGAGGATCACGTTGTAGTCGCGCTGGAAGATCGAGTCCACGACCCAGAGACCCATGCCCGGGATGCCGAAGACGTACTCCACGATCACCGAGCCGCCGAGGGCCGCGGGCAGCAGGCCGCCGAGCAGGGTCAGGATCGGGAGCAGCGCATTGCGCAGCGCGTGGCGTCCGATCACGACGCGCTCGGGCAGGCCCTTCGCCCGCGCCGTGCGCACGAAGTCGGCGTCGATCACGTCGAGAAGGCTGCTCCGCATGTAGCGCGAGATCGCGGCGAGGGCGCCGTAGGTCATGCACGCCATCGGGAGCACGAGATGCCACGCCACGTCCGCGAGCTGGCCGAGGCTCGTGCGGGAGAGCGGATCGGGCGACGACCAGCCCCCCGTCGGGAACCAGCGCAGCGCGGCGATCGGCGAGCCCATGGAGAGGTAGACCAGGAGCAGCGTCGCCACGAAGAAGGCCGGCAGCGAGTAGAGGACGAAGAGCGCGAGGGTCACCGCGCGGTCCCCCCGCGTGCCGCGCGTGAGCGCCGACAGCACGCCGAGGGGAATCGCAAGGGCGTAGGCGAGGACGAGCGAACCCAGCGAGAGCGTGAGCGAGTACTTGAGCTTCGAGGCCAGGGTCGGGAGCACGGGCTGGCGCGTCACCAGCGAGACACCGAAGTCGAGGTGCGCGAGGTTCGCGGCGTAGGCGGCGAGACGCGTCTCGAGCAGGAGCACACGGAGCTTCCCGAGCGCGCTCCAGCGCCAGCGCTCGGCATGTTCGTCGTACCAGGCGCTCCAGCGGGCGACGACCGCCCGCTTCTCCGCCTCGGGCGCGTCCGCGGCGTAGCGCCAGCGGCGGAGCTCGGCGTTCTCGGCGTCGATCGCGCGGTTCGCCGCAGCGGCGGCGGGGTCGGGCCGCTCGGCGAACGGGTCCACGAGGGGCCGCTGCGCCGCCTGACGCAGGAACAGGACGGCCGCGTCGCGCACCGCCGGCCGCTCGTCCGCGCGCATCACCTCGACCAGGGCCGGCACCTTGTAGCGGCCCCACTCGTCGAGGCGCTCCCAGGCCGCGACACGCTCGGCGCTCGTCCCGGGCACCGCGCCCGCGACGCGCTCGAGGGCGGCGCGCACCTCGTCGGTGTTGAGCGCGAAATACGGATTCCAGAGCACGGGCCGGTCGAGGTGGAACTGCTCCCGGAAGATCCGCTGCGACTCGAGGCCGCGCTCGTCGCGAAGGCTCGCGGCGAGGTCGACGCCGGCGCGCGAGCCGCCGGGACGCCCGGGCGCGAGGTTCAGCAGCAGGAAGAGCACGAGGAAGATCCCCACGAAGGTCGGGATCATGAGCGCGAGGCGTGTGAGGACGTAGGCGCGCATCACCGGCGGCCGCTGCCCGCACCGGGCAGCGACGTGTCGACCCACCACGGCAACGAGCTCGTCTTCGGGCGGATCCGCGCGAGCTCCACCCGCTCGACCTCCTTCCACCAGGCGGCGACGGCGCGCCGCACGAAGAAGAAGCTGTAGGGCTGCTCTTCGTGGAGGATCCCGTGCAGGCGCCGCAGCAGCGCGCGCCGCGCCTCGGGCTCGCAGACCTCCCGTGCCTGCTCCATCAGGCGATCCGCCTCGGCGTTGCGGAAGCCGACGCGGTTCGAGCCCTTCGGCACGTCGGCCTGGGAGGAGTGGAAGATCTGGTAGAGGTCAGGATCGTAGGAGAGGCCCCAGCCGCCGGTGACGGCGTCGAAGTCCTTCTCGTCCATGCGCTTCTGCATCAAGCTCCACTCCGCGCTCTCGATCCGCATCCGCACGCCGATCGCGAGCAGGTCCTCCTTCAGGATGTTCGCGGCGCTCTCCATCTCGGGCGACCCGTTGTAGACCAGCAGCGCGAACGCGAAGGGCGTGCGCGTGGGATCGCCGTCGTCGGGCGAGAGATCTTGGTCGAGCACGCCGTCGCCGTCCGAGTCGCTCCAGCCGGCCTCGGCGAGGAGCGTCCGGGCGCGGGCGGGATCGTGGGGCCAGGGCCGGATCGCGGGGTCGTGGTACGCGCTCTCGGCGTCGTAGGGCCCGACCGCCACCTCGCCGAGCCCGACGAAGACGTGCTCGACGATGCGCGCCCGGTCGAAGGCGAGCGTCATCGCCTGACGCACGCGCTTGTCGCGGAAGAGCGGGCGGTCGGCGTTCCAGCCGATGTAGTAGAACGCGTGGTCGAGATAGCTCCGGTGGCGGATGTCGCCGTTCCAGAATGGGCTCGACTTCGGCCGCTCCGCCTCGGGCAGGGACTCGTAGCGCCGGATCTCGTCGCGGTACGCCGCGGGCCGCAGGCTCCCGAACGAGAGCTCGTGAGCCTTGAGCTTCAGCAGCGTCGCGTTCGGGTCCGCGTAGATCTGGTAGACGATCTCGCGGATCGCGGGCTTCTCCGCGAAGTAGTCCTCGTTGCGCGCGAGCCGGATCTCGCTGCCCGGGGCGTACGACGCGAAGCGGTAGGGCCCGGCGCCCACCACGCCCCGGTGGTTGTACCAGTGCTGGTTGAAGCGCACGCCGAGCGTCTCGTGGGGGAATCGCATGCCGTCCTCGCCGTAGGCGTAGAGGAACTCGGGCAGCACCGGGATGCCGAGCGTGTACTCCACGGCGCCGCAGAACGTCTTCTTCCAGCGCACGACGAGGGTGTGGTCGTCGACGACGCGCCAGGACTCGAGGTCCTGGTAGTAGTTCTTGAGGCTCCCGTTCTCGACCTGCGGGTTCTGGATCAGGGCCAGCGAGAACGCGACGTCGCGCGCGGTCACCGGATGCTCGCCGCGCAGCCAGGCGTAGTGCGGATCCGAGAGATCCACGCCGGAGGCCGCGTGCCAGCGTGCGTCGCGCCGCAGGTAGATCGTGAGCTCGCGCTCCTCGTCGGTGACCTCGACGCGCTCGGCGAGCTCCTGCTGCCACTTCTCGGGGTCGGTCCACGCCATGCGCGAGGCGAGCGACGCGCCGACGTAGAGCCAGATCCCGTCCTGCACGTCGACGCCGTTCTCGAGCAGCGGGTTGAAGCCCTTGGGGTCGGTGCCGAACCAGCGCACCAGGCGCCCGTCGGTCTTCGCGCCGGGCACGCGCAGCGGGAGCTCGGGCGGATGGAGAAGGTTCGGCGCCTCGGGGTGGAGCCAGCGGCGCTCGGGCCCCTCGTCGAGCGCGCGCGGCGCGGGGGCGTGCGCCGCCGCGTCTTGCGCCGGTGGCAAGCCGCCCCGCTCGAGCGCCCGCGTGAGCGCCTCGAGCTGCTTCGCCTGGGCGAGGAATCGGCGCTCGATGGTGTGGAGCTGATAGACGACGAGCGCGAGCGCGACGAGCACGGCCGCGAGGAGGAGGCGCTCGGCGAGCCGGCTCGAGCGGCGTGCCATGGCCCCCCGCCGCTACCCGCCGCCCGGGAGCGGCGGCGCGCCGACGCCCTGCGGCGCCCGGAACACGAACACGTCCGCGGGCAGCGCGGGATTCAGCTCGACGCGCTGGAACTGGAGCGACGCCTCGGTCTGCGTCGGCGGGAAGACGATCTTCACGGTGTGGGCGAAGCGCACGCCGCCGACGTCACGGAAGTCGTCGTAGGCGGCGCTCCAGAGCGGACCGCCCGCGTCGTCGAGGCGCTCCGCCCGCAGGAGCTCGCGCGCGGGGCCGAAGGCGAGCCGCGCGCGCGGTCGCCCGTCGGCGTCCGCCAGCTCGAGCCGGGTCTCGTCGCCCTGCTGGCTCGCGGACGCGATGTGGAGACCGTCGGGGATCGTCGGCGCCCCGAGCGTCATCTGCACCGCTTCGGCGGGCTCGAGGTCGATGCGCGCCACGTCGCGCAGCAGGCCCGGATAGACCGGGCCGTACTCGATGGTGCGCTCCTTCGCGCGGAACAGCTCGAAGCGCACGCCGTCGGTCACGAGCACGGCGACGGTCTGCGCGAGCAGCCCCTGCACCTCGACCCGGAGCTGCGCCGGCCGCTCGGCGACCATCACCTGGCGCGCGCGGAACGAGCCCTGGGGGCCGTCGAGGGCGAGGCGCAGGGTGCCGCGAAGCGCGTGTCGCGCCACGCGCGCGGCGTCCAGGGATTCGACCAGGGCGCGCATGTCGGGCGCGTCGGCCGGGAGGGCCCGCGGCGGCGCGACCGTGCTGCAGCCCGCGACGAGGGCGCAGCCGGCGAGCGCGAGCGCGGCGACGCGGCGTCTCACGGGCCGCCGAGCTCCCGGCGCAGGTCGTCGTACTTGCGCCGCAGCTCGGGCTGCTCGCCCGGGCGCGGCTCCTGGTCGAGGGCCTGGCGATAGCGCTCGAGGGCGCGGTGGGAGTCGCCCTGCATCCGGTACGCGTCGCCGAGATGCTCGGAGATCACGGGGTCGCCGCCCGACAGCTCGTCGGCGAGCTCGAGCTTCTCGATCGCGCGGCCGAGCTGGGCCTGGCCCTCGGCCAGGCGGCCGTCCTGCTGCAGCGCCCGGGCGCGCATGAAGTAGACCCAGCCGAGGCTGTCGGTGATGAAGCCGTCGTTCGGCTTCAGCTCGAGGGCGCGCACGATCATCTGCTCGGCCTGGTCGAGGTTCCGGCCTTGATCCGCCCAGGTGTAGCCGAGGTAGTTCAGGGCATTCGCGTTGTCGGGGTTCTGGGAGAGCGCGCGCTGCATCCAGGTCAGCGACTCGTCGAAGCGCTTCGCGTCGCCGTAGACGACGCCGATCTGGTACATGAGGTCGTCGTCCTGGGGCGAGGCCGCGAGCAGCTTCTCGAGCTCCTCCACGGCGCCGCGCGTGTCGCCCGTCTTCGCGCGCAGGTTGGCGGCGTAGACGTCGAGCTCGCGGGCCGGCTTCTGCTTCCGCGCCGCGTCGACCTCCGCCAGCGCGCCCGCGTAGTCGCCGCGCTTCTCGAGGATCGCGGCGAGCTGCGTCCGCGCCTCGGACCAGCGCTCGTGCTCGGGCGGCACGCGCTCGAAGGCCTCCGCCGCGCGCGTCTCGTCGCCCATGCGGCGCCGCACCAGGCCCAGGAAGAACGCCACGTCGTGCTGCTCGGGGTTGCGCGCGAGCACCGACTCGAAGCGCGCCGCCGCGGCGTCGTAGCGCTTCGCCTCGTACTCGAGGAAGCCGAGACGCAGCGTCGCGCGCGAGTCGCGGGGCTGGCGGCGCTCGAGGTCCTCGAGCGTGCGGATCGCCTCGTCGCTGCGCCCGGCCGCGATCAGCGCCTCGGCGAGGGCGGCGAGGGTGCCCGGATGCTGCGGGTGCGCGACCAGGGCCTCGCGGTAGACCGCGATCTCGCCGTCACGATCGCCCCGGTCGCGCCGCGAGCGGGCCAGCGCGCCGTACACCGCGAGGCTTCCGGGCTGCTCCTCCAGCGCGCGCCGCAGGGCGCGCTCCGAATCTTCGTAGCGGGCCATCTTCTCGTAGGCGGCGGCCATCGCGAAGTAGCCGCGCAGCGCGCTCGGATCGCGCGCCACCACCCACTCGCCGGTGGCCAGCGCCTCGGGCAGGCGCTCGGACTCGAGGTAGAGGCTGTAGAGCAGGAGCGCCGAGTCCTCGTCGATCGGCTCGCCGTCGGGCCCGCGTAGCACACGCTCGGCGTCGTCCACCCGCTTGCCGACGCGGTAGAGCGTCCCGAGGAAGCGGCGGGTCTCGGGATCGTCGGGCGCGAGCACCAGGGCCTGCTCGCCCTGCTCCACCGCCTTCTCGTAGTGGCCCTGTCGCGCCTCCACCTGGGCGAGCTCGCGGCGCAGGAACGGCGAGTCGGGATCCTTGACCACCGCCCGCGTGTAGGCGGCCGTGGCGCCCGCGAGATCGCCGTCGCCCTCGAGCTCGCGCGCCACCAGGAAGTCGTAGTCCGCAGGAGCCGAGGGACGCACGATCGCGTTCGACGGGCGCGGCTCGAGCAGGCCGCCGAGGCTCGCGCAGCCCACGAGCGGGAGCGCGAGACCGGAGGCGACGGCGAGCGCGACCGGCCGGACGATCCGGCCGGCGCCTCGAGCGTGCTTCCCGCGATGCATCGGTCTTCGGGCCCCTTTCCCGGCGCTGCGCGGCGACCGCATCCGGCCGCCGCAGCGCTCCGCTCGTTCAGGCCGGCGGAGCGAGGTAGCCCTGCTTCTCGAGGTGCCCGAGGAGCTGGCCGACGCTCTCTTCGAGCGTCTGGCGATTGGTGTCGAGCACCAGCTCCGGACGCTCCGGCGCCTCGTAGGGCGCCGAGATGCCGGTGAACTCGGGGATCTCGCCGCGCCGGGCCTTCTGGTACAAGCCCTTCACGTCGCGTCCCTCGCAGGTCTCGACGCTCGCCGCGACGTGAACCTCGACGAAATCGCCGGGCGCAAAGAGGGCGCGCGCTGCGTCGCGATCGGCGCGATACGGCGAGATGAAGGACGTCAGCACGATCACGCCCGCGTCGGTGAAGAGCTTCGCCACCTCCGCGATGCGTCGGATGTTCTCGGTGCGGTCGGCGGGCGAGAAGCCGAGGTTCTTGTTGAGGCCGTGGCGGACGTTGTCGCCGTCGAGCACGTAGGCGACCCGGCCGCGCGCCAGGATCTCGCGCTCGGCGGCGACGGCGATCGTCGACTTGCCCGAGCCCGAGAGGCCCGTGAGCCAGATCGTGGCGCCGCGCTGGCCGAGCAGGCGCTCGCGGTCCTGGCGTGTCACGTGGCCCGCGTGCCACGTGATGTGGGTGCTCTTGGTCTCGGTCACGGCGTCCTCGCGTCGGTTGGAATGCGTCAGGGTAGCCGCCGCTACGCGACCGCGGGAGGCCGCGCCGCGCGCGCGGCTCGCACCGCCTCGACGATCCGAGCCGCCGCGCGCTCGATCTGCGCAGCGTCGTTGCCGCGGCCGAGACCGACGCGGATCGTGCCGGCGACACGCTGGGGCGAGAGGCCGAGGGCCACCAGCACGTGGCTCGGCGCAGGCTCGGCGGAGCTGCAGGCCGAGCCCGTCGAGAGCGCGATCTCCGGCAGCGCCGCCAGCAGGCCGGCCGCCTCGATGCCGTCGAAGCTCACGCTCAGGGTGCCGGCGAGCTGATGGGCGGGATCGCCGTTCCGGCCGACACCCGGAAGGGCGTCGGCGAGGAGCGCGAACAGCCGGTCGCGCAGGCCGGCGAGCCGTGCGGCCTCGGCCTCGCGCTCGGCCACGGCGATCTCGAGGGCGCGCGCAAAGCCGACGATCAGCGGGACGGGCAGCGTCCCCGAGCGCAGGCCGCGCTCGTGCCCGCCGCCGTGGAGCAGCGGCTCGATCCGCAGGCGCGGCCGGCGCGTCCGCACGTAGAGCGCGCCGACGCCCTTCGGCCCGTAGAGCTTGTGGGCCGAGAGCGAGAGCAGGTCGATCCCGTCGGCCTCGACGTCGAGCGGCACCTTGCCTGCGGCCTGGGCGGCGTCGGAATGGAACGGGACGCCGCGCTCGCGGCAGAGGCGCGCGATCTCGCGCAGCGGCTGCAGCACGCCGATCTCGTTGTTCGCGGCCATCACCGACACCAGGGCGGTGCGGTCGTCGATCGCCGCCGCGACGGCGTCGGGGTCGACGCGGCCCCCGCCGTCGACGGGGAGCAGGGTCGCGCGGAAGCCTTCGCGCACGAGCGCCGCGCACGGATCGAGCACGGCGCGGTGCTCCGTCGCGACGCTCACGAGGTGGTCGCGGCTCGCACGGCCCGCGCGCAGCACGCCCTTCAAGGCCAGGTTGTTGCTCTCGGTCGCGCCGCTCGTGAACACGATCTCGCGCGGCTCGCGGGCGCCGATCGCGCGGGCGATGCGCGCCCGCGCGTCCTCGACGGCCGCCTCGGCGCGCCAGCCGAAGACGTGGGTTCGACTCGCGGCGTTGCCGAAGTCGGCGCTCCACCAGGGCGCCATGACCTCCACGACCCGCGGATCCACGGGGGTGGTGGCGTGGTGGTCGAGATAGATGGGGTCGCCCATGGCGGGGCCCCCGGGCGCGCTGCGTCAGGCGCCGAAGGACTGCCCGCAGCCGCAGGTCGACTTCGCGTTCGGATTGCCGATCTTGAAGCCCGACTCCTGGAGGCTGTCCACGAAGTCGAGCTGGGAGTCCGCGAGGTAGAGCGCGCTCTTCTCATCCACGAAGACCCGGATCCCGCCGGCCTCGACCACCGAGTCCGCGTCCGTCAGCCGGTCGTCGAAGGAGAGCTGGTACTGGAGGCCCGAGCAGCCTCCGCCCACCACCTTGAGACGCAGCCCATGGGTGGCGAGCTTCCCGTCCTGGTCGAGGAGCTGCTTGATCCGGTCGGCGGCGGCGGGGGTCACGGTCACGAGGCTCATGGATTCTCCCGGCGGGCCGGTACATCGGCCCGCTCACCTCCGTTGTTACGGTCCACCCCCGGGATCGTCAACCCGAGGCCGTGGCCGGAGGCGCAGGAAGATCTCGCGGTTGCCCTTGGGACCGGCGAGACGGCTCTCGGCCTGGCCCAGGACCGCGTAGCCGAGCTCGGCGGCCGCGGCCGCGACGGCCTCGGCCGCCTCGGCCCGCAGCGCGTCGTCCCGCACCACCCCGCCCTTTCCGACCCGGCCGCGACCGACCTCGAACTGGGGCTTCACGAGGGCCAGCACCTCGGCCCCGGGCGCGACCCGGGCGACGTGGGGCAGCACCAGGCGGAGCGAGATGAAGGATGCGTCCACGGTCACGAGGTCGATCGGGCCGCCGAGGTCGGCGGGGGCGAGATCGCGCACGTGGGTGCGCTCGAGCACGCGGACGCGCGGGTCGCTGCGCAGCTTCGGATGGAGCTGCCCGTAACCGACGTCCACGGCCACCACGCGCGCGGCGCCGCGGGAGAGGAGGCAGTCGGTGAAGCCGCCCGTGGACGCGCCCACGTCGAGGCAGGCCCGGCCGGCGGGATCGACGCCCAGGTCTTCGAGCGCACCCTCGAGCTTCTCGCCTCCCCGCGACACGAAGCGGCGCAGCGCGCCGCGGATGCGCACGTCGGCGTCCGCGCGCACCGCCGTGCCGGCCTTGTCGACGGGAACGTCGTCCACCAGCACGCGGCCGGCGAGGATCAGCGCTTGCGCCTGGGCGCGGCTCTCCGCGAGGCCGCACCGGACGAGCCGCTGGTCGAGACGCTCGCGCTCCGCCATCGCGCCCTCGCATAGCACGGGCCAGCGCGGACGTGCGGGCCGTCACGGTGAAGTGTGGGAGCCGCCGTCGGCGACGGGCTCAGCGGGCCTTGCGGGCGACGGTCTCGCGGACGGCGTTCGCGATCCCCGCGACATCGAGGCCGAGGCTCGCGAGCTGCTTTGCCGGGTTGCCGTGCTCGATCAGGCGGTCGGGCACGGCGAGGCTCTTCACCGGCGCGCCGACGCCCGCTTCGGCCAGCGCCTCGAGCACCGCCCCGCCGAAGCCGCCCATGGCGGCGGCCTCCTCGACGGTCACGACGGCGCCGCAGCGCTTCGCCAGCGCGACGATGCGCGCGACGTCGAGAGGCTTCGCGAAGCGCGCATTCACGACGGCCACCGAGACGCCGTCGGCCGCGAGCTCGGCTGCCGCCTCGAGTGCCGGATGCGCGAGCGTGCCGAGGGCCACGACCACGGCGTCGTCGCCGTCGCGCAGCAGCTCGGACTCGCCCACGGGCAGCGTCTTCAGATCGGGGTCCATCGGAACGCCGAGGCCGTTGCCGCGCGGATAGCGGATCGCGGCGGGCCCCGGGTGGGCGATCGCCGTCGCGAGCATGTGCTGGAGCTCGTTCTCGTCCTTCGGCGCCATCACGACCAGGTTCGGGATCGTGCGCAGGAAGGCGACGTCGTAGAGGCCCTGGTGCGTGGCGCCGTCGGCGCCGACCAGGCCGGCGCGGTCGAGCGCGAAGGTCACGTCGAGGTTCTGGAGACAGACGTCGTGCACGACCTGGTCGTAGGCGCGCTGCAGGAACGTCGAGTAGATCGCCGCGACGGGCTTCATGCCCTCGACCGCGAGGCCTGCGGCGAAGGTCACCGCGTGCTGCTCCGCGATGCCGACGTCGTAGAAGCGCGACGGCAGCTCGCGCTGGAAGCGGTCGAGGCCGGTGCCGCCCGGCATCGCCGCCGTGATCGCGACGATGCGCGGGTCTTCCTTCGCGAGCCGGATCAGCGTCTGCGCGAAGACGCCCGTGTAGGACGGCGGCCCGGGCTTCGAGGGCGCCATGCGACCGGACTCGATCTCGAAGGGCGTGACGCCGTGATAGGTCAGCGGGTCGCGCTCGGCCGGCTCGTAGCCGTGTCCCTTGGCGGTGATCGCGTGCACGAGGATCGGGCCGTCGCCCGCCGCGAGCATCTCCTTCACGTTCTCGAAGGTCTCGAGCAGCACGTCCACGCGGTGGCCCTGCACGGGACCCACGTACTTGAACGCCAGCGCCTCGAACAGGAGGCCCGGTGAGAAGAAGACCTTGAGCGACTCCTCGGCCTTCTGCGCCCAGTGCAGCATGTCGCCGGGCATCGTGCCCAGGAACTCCTTCGCCCAGCCCTTCATGCGGCGCACCATCGGCGCCGAGAGCTTTCGCGAGAGATAGGAGGAGAGCGCGCCGACGTTGGGCGAGATCGACATCTCGTTGTCGTTCAGCACGACCACGAGGTTCTTCTGCTGCAGCATGCCGGCGTGGTTCAGGGCCTCGAAGGCCATGCCCGCGGTCATGCCGCCGTCGCCAATCAGCGCCAGCGCGACGTTCGGCCGGCCCTGGTGCTGGATCGCGCGCGCCATGCCGAGCGCCGCGGAGATCGAGGTTCCCGCGTGCCCCGCGCCGAACGCGTCGTAGGGCGACTCGCTGCGGCGCAGGAACTTGCTGATGCCCTGTTCCTGGCCGATGCGCTCGAAGCCCGTGCGTCGCCCGGTCAGCATCTTGTGGGCGTAGCCCTGGTGGCCGACGTCGAGCACGAGGCGATCCCGCGGTGTGTCGAAGACGTAGTGGATCGCGGTGATGAGCTCGACCGCGCCGAGGCTCGAGGCGAGGTGCCCGCCGGTGCGCGAGACACGCTGCACGATCTCCGCGTGAAGCTCCTCCGCGACGCGCTTCACCTGCTCGCGCGGCAGGCGGCGGAGATCCTCCGGGCTCGCGATGGCCTCGAGCAGCGAGCCGGTCCCAACCGGAAGACGCGAGTTCGGGTCGTGGGGGCTCATCGGTCCCTCCGCACGGCGAAGCGCGCGAGCTCGCGCAGCGGCTCCGCCCGCACGCCCAGTCCCTCGACCAGACCGAGCGCGCCTTCGAGCAGCGACTCCGCGCGCGCCCGCGCCCGGTCGGCGCCGAGGGCGCGCACCAGGGAGCAGGCGCCGTCCGTGTCGCCGTCGAGCAGGTCGTCGGCGATCTGGAAGGCGAGGCCCACGGCGAGCGCGAACTCGCGCAGGCGCGCGAGCGTGGCCGCGTCTGCGCCGCCGAGGCGCGCGCCGCCGACGACCGCGGCGGCGATCAGCGCCGCCGACTTGCGCAGGTGCACGGACTCGATCGCTGCGGGGCCGCCCGCCGCGTCGAAGTCGAGGTCGTCGGCCTGGCCGCCGCAGAGCTCGCGGGATCCGGCCGCCACGGCGAGCTCGCGCAGCGCCGCGAGCAGCGCGTCAGGGGGGAGGCCCGGCGCGCCGGCGGCGAGCGTCTCGAAGGCCGCTGCGAGCAGCGCATCGCCTGCGAGGACCGCGGTCGCCTCTCCGTAGGCGACGTGCACCGTCGGCCGGCCGCGGCGCTCGACGTCGTCGTCCATGCACGGCAGGTCGTCGTGCACCAGCGAGTAGGTGTGGACGAGCTCGACCGCGGCGGCGATCGGGAGCGCCCGCTCGGGCGACGCGCCGACCGCCTCGGCCGCGGCGAAGGCGAGCGCGGGACGCAGACGCTTGCCGCCGGGAAACAGCAGGTGGCGCATCGCCGCGTGCAGCGCCGCGGGCGGAGCGTCTGCCGGCGGCAGCGCGCGCTCGAGCCAGGCGTCGACCAGGGGCGTGCGCTCCGCGACGTAGGCCAGCGCGTCCATCAGCGTGCGCCCGCGCCGCCCGACGCGTCGCCGCCATCGCCGCCGTCGCCGGGCTCGAAGGGCTCGATGCGCAGCGCCTCGCCCTCGCGCAGCAGCAGCTCGATCCGGCGCTCGGCGCTCTCGAGCCGCTCGGCGCAGCCGCGTGCGAGCGAGACGCCTTCCTCGAAGAGCGCGAGGGATTGCTCGAGCGGCAGCTCGCCGCCGTCGAGGCGCTTCACGAGCGTCTCGAGGCGCGCCAGCGCGTCCTCGAAGGCGGGCGCGTCGGGCGGGGTGGCGGGGCTCGCAGCGGCGGGACCGGCGTCTCGGAGGACGGGCGCGCCCGCAGCAGCGGGAGCGCGGGGAGCCTTCGCTTCGGACATTGCGCGAGGCTACTTCTGGCGCTCCGGAGCGTCAACGCGATGCGGCGCGAGCGCGTCCTCGACGCGTGCCGCGAGCTCGCCCTCGGCGAGCCGGATGCGCAGCGCCGCTCCGGGCGCGACCTCCCCGGCGCGGCGCAGGATCGCGCCGTCGGTCGCGCGCCACACGATCGCGTAGCCCCGGCCGAGCACCGCCAGCGGCGACAGCGAGTCGAGCCGCGCCGCCGCGCCCTCGAAGGCGCGGCGCGCGCGCTCGAGCCGCGCCGCGAGCGAGCGCGCGAGGGCGGAGCGCGCGGCCTCGAGGCGCAGGCGCTGCAATGCGAGGCGCCGCTGCGGCGCGGCGCGGGTCAGCGCGTCGCGGGCCCGCGCGAGGCGCTCGCCGCGCCGCTCGAGCGTGCGCCAGGCCACGCGTGCCAGCGCGTCGCGAACGCTCGCGAGCCGCTGGGCGAGCGCGACGCGGTCCGGCAGCGCGGCCATCGCCGCGGCGGAGGGCGTCGCCGCGCGCACGTCCGCCGCGAGATCCGCGATCGTGACGTCGACCTCGTGCCCGACGCCCGAGACCACGGGCACGCTCGCCCGCGCGATCGCA
>Ga0105107_10000044_pt1 | contig 60268 bp, 69 predicted proteins | sample PPLLaktember2015_6_FD_79335 | JGI IMG/M metagenome (GOLD analysis project Ga0105107, IMG submission 79335) | Freshwater sediment microbial communities from Prairie Pothole Lake near Jamestown, North Dakota, USA - PPLs Lake P8 Core (1) Depth... | ecosystem: Environmental > Aquatic > Freshwater >...
CCTCAGTAAAGGTGAACGTCCCCTTTAGTCCCCGGCCCAGCGCCGGATGTGTGCGTGGAGTGCGTCCAGGCCATCGGTCAAGGCCGCCGGTCCCGGCTGCAGGATGATCGCCGACTTGATCTCGTGCAGTTCGCCATCCCGGACCGCAGGAATCGCGCCCCAGCCCGGTCGGGCGGCCACGTGCTCCGGGCGGAATTTCTTGCCGCACCAGGATCCGAAGATGATGTCCGGCGCACGACGCACGACTTCCGCCGCATCCGCGATGATGCGATCGCGCCCCAGCGGCTTTGCCGCAAGCTCCGCGAAGCAATTGTCGCCGCCCGCGATCTCGATCAGCTCGCCGACCCATCGGATCGCCGCGATCTGCGGCTCATCCCATTCCTCGAAGTAGACGCGCGGGCGGCGCGGCAGCCGTCTGGCGGCCGCGCGAACTCTTTCGACTCCGGCGGCGAGCCGGTCGGCGAGCGCTCCGGACTTCGCCTCGCAACCGATCATTCCGCCGAGCATCCGGATCATGCGCAGGATCTCCGGAACGCTGCGGTGATTGAAGAGGTGCACTTCGATGCCGGCGCGCGCGAGTGCGGCAGCGATGTCCGCCTGCAGGTCGGAGAAGCCGAGCACGAGGTCCGGTTCGAGTGCGACGATGCGGTCGATTTTCGCGCTCGTGAATGCCGAGACGCGCGGTTTCTCGCGCCGGGCCTGCGGCGGCCGCACGGTGAAGCCGGAGATCCCGACGATGCGCCGGTCTTCGCCCAGCAGGTAAAGCGTCTCGGTCGTCTCCTCGGTGAGGCAGACGATGCGTTCGGGATAGGTGCCCGGCATCGTGGCACTCTAGCAGGGGCGGAATTGCGGGCGCACCGGCGCTGTGCCACGCTCGCGCGGTGACTCCGTATGCCGACCTGCGCCGGCGCGTCGAGGAATTGCTGTTCGAGCGGCACCATCTTCCGGTCAAGCCGGCGAACTGGCTGCTCGATCTCCTGCGCTATCCCTTCGCTCTGATCCGCGACCTGCTGACCGGGGAACTGAACCTGCGGGCGATGGGGCTCGTGTACACGACGCTCCTCTCGCTCGTCCCGCTCATCGCCTTCTCGTTCGCGGTGCTGAAAGGCCTCGGCGTCCATCGCGATCTCGAGCCGCTGGTTTACGAGGTCCTGCGGCCGATCGGGGAACGCGCCGGCGAACTGACCACGCAGATGATGACGTTCGTCGAGAACGTGCGCGGCGACGTGCTGGGTTCCCTCGGCCTCGCTTTCCTGCTCTATACGGTCGTGTCCACGATCCAGAAGCTCGAAGAGGCCTTCAATTTCGCCTGGCACGTCGAGCGCCCGCGCTCGCTCATGCGCCGCGTCAGCGAGTACCTGAGCCTGATGGTGGTCGGCCCCGTATTCCTGGTCGTCGTCTTCAGCCTGTTCGGCGCGTTGGCGAACCACTCGGCGATGGTCTGGCTCGTGCAGCACGAGCCGTTTGGGGCGATCGTTCGGGGCCTCGGCATTCTCGGGCCCTACCTTTTCGTGACCGGTGTTTTCACCTTCCTCTACGCGTTCGTGCCGAACACGCGCGTCCGGTTCCGCGCCGCGCTCGTGGGCGGCATCACGGCCGGCGCCCTGTGGGCGGCGGGAGGCGCAGTGTTCACGAAGATCGTTGCCGCCTCGACCCAGATGGTCGCGATCTACGCAGGCTTTGCGATCTTCCTGGCCGCGCTCATCTGGATCTACGTGAGCTGGCTCATCCTGCTGATCGGCGCGCAACTTTCTTTCTACCTGCAGAACCCGCGTTACCTGCACGTCGGGCAGGCGCCCATCCGGCTGACGAGCGCGCTCCGCGAACGCCTCGCGTTCACGTTGATGCTCATGATCGCGCGCAAGTTCCTGGCGGGCGAGCCGCCCTGGCAACAGCGCCTGCTTGCCGAGGACCTCGAGATCCCAGGTGCCGCGCTCGCAAGCGTTGTCAGCTCGCTGGAACGGGCCGGCCTGCTGACCCTCACCGAGGACGAGGAGCTGATCCCGGCGCGCGATCTCGAGAGCATCGCCCTGCAGGACATACTGAGCGCAGTCCGCAACGAGCGCCAGTACGAGTACTGGCTGCTGTGGCGGGCGCGCACCGAACCCGTCGCCGATGCGATTGTGCAATCGGTGGAATCTGCGGTACGCGAGCGAATCGACGGGATGACGCTGCGGGAACTGGCGGCCCGGAAGTCGCCCTAGTCGCCGGAGGAATCTAAAGGGAATTTAAAGGGGACGTTCACCTTTACTGAAGGGAAATCCTTTGGGCCCCACCTCAGTAAAGGTGAACGTCCCCTTTAAATTCCCTTTAGATTCCTAGTCGCCGGCGATCGTCATCTCTTCGATCAGGAGCGAACCGCAGTGGATCGCACCGCGGCAGTCGACGTCGTCGCCCTGCGCGACGATGCCGAGGAACATCGCGCGCAGGTTGCCTGCCACGGTGATCTCGTGGACGGGCCGCGTGACTTCGCCGTTCTCGACCCAGAATCCCGACGCGCCACGCGAGTAGTCACCGGTCACCGGGTTGACGCCCTGACCCATCATTTCGGTCACGAGCAGGCCGCTGCCCAGTTTCCGGAGCAGCGTCGCAGGGTCTAGCATGTCGCCCTGGAGGACGAGGTTGTGCACGCCGCCGGCGTTTCCGGTCGTGACGAGCCCGAGCTTGCGCGCGGAATAGGAATCGAGCAGGTAACCGTCCAGCACGCCGTTGACGACCAGTTCGCGATCGCGGGTGGCGACGCCTTCGCCGTCGAACGGCGCGGAGCCGAGCGCGCCCTTCAGGTGCGGTCGCTCGATCAGTGAGATGGCTTCTGGAAAGACCTGCTGGCCGCCGGCGTCCAGCAGAAAGCTGCTGCGCCGGTATTGCGCGCCGCCTCCGATCGCGCCGACGAAATGCCCGATCAGGCCCCGCGCGAGCTCCGGAGCGAAAAGCACCGGCGCCTTCCGCGTCGAGAGCTTGCCGGCGCCCAGGCGCTGCACGGTCCTTTCAGCCGCCCTCCGCCCCACGACCTCGACGTCTTCGAGACCGCGCCAGTTGCGCGCGGCCGTATACCAGTAGTCGCGCTGCATTTCGCCATCGTGCTCACCGAGCACGACGCAGCTGACGCTGTGCGAAGTCGAAGGATAGCCGCCGATGAAGCCGTGGCTGTTGCCAAACACGCGAAGCTTCCGGTGCGTAGACACCGAGGCGCCCTCCGAATTCCGGATGCGCTTGTCGTGCGCGAGTCCTGCCGCTTCGCAGCGCCTGGCGAGTGCGATCGCTTCCGGCGCCTCGAGGTCCCATGGATGGCTGAGATCAAGGTCGGGCAGTTCGCCCGCCATCAGCCTGGCGTCGGGCAGGCCCGAGTATTCGTCCTCAGCCGTGAAGCTCGCGATCGAAAGCGCCTTCGCGACGGTTTCCTCGACCGCCGCCGGCGCGAGATTCGCAGTGCTCGCGGATCCCTTGCGCTTGCCCGCATAGACGGTCACGCCGAGGCTCCGGTCGCGCTGGTATTCGAGCGTCTCGACTTCGCCCAGGCGCACCGTCACCGAGAGGCCGGTGGAAACGCCCACTGCGGCTTCGGCTGCAGTCGCCCCGCCCGCCCGCGCGAGCGCGAGCGCTCGCTCGACGACCCGCTCGAGCGCGGCCTGATCTGGTTGGGTGGCTTCGGGCATCGAACCCGGGATTGTACCGGCAGCCTCACGGCGGGCAATGGCGCGCGTGCTAGCATCAAACGATGCGCCGCCGCGAGCTGCCCGGCGGTCTCCCGCCCCCGACCAAGACCGAACTGAAGCGTCAGGCCCGGGCCGTCCAGCACCTGGCTGACCGGCTGATCGCCGCTCCCGAGAGCCTGCTCGCGGGCCTTGATCTCCCGGACAAGCTCGCGGACTCGATCGCCCTCGCCCGGCGCATCACGAGCCGGGCTGCGCTCCTCCGGCAACGCCAGTTCGTCGGGAAGCTGATGCGCAGCATCGATTGCGAGCCGATACGCGCGGCGCTCGAGTCGGAATCGCAGAATGCGCGGAGCGATGCGGCGCGTTTCAAGCGCGCCGAGCGATGGCGCGACCGGCTGCTCGCCGGTGGCGACGCCGCGATCGCGGAATTCGCCGGCGAGTTTCCCGCAGCGGATCGCGCTGAGCTCACAAGGCTCGCCGGTGCGGCGCTGGCGGAGCGGCGTGACGGAAAGCCGGCAAGTGCCGGCCGCAAGCTGTTCCGCTTCGTGCAGGCGCAACTCGCGGAAGTCCAATCACGTCCCTAAACCCGCGACTCCCGCCGCGGGCCGGGGCTGTCGATGCCCTCAGTACTTGTCGGGCTCGGTCCGCCCCGCGTCGAGCTGCTCGATCGTCAGGATCGATGCCGGCCGGGACTTCTGGATCCGGGCCGCCGCCTTTTCGGCGTCCCGCAGCGCCCGCAGGATATTGCCTCTCGCGAGCGTGGTCAGCATCGCATCGCTCCAGCCGCGGCGGATCAGTTCGGCGAAAAGATGGGGGTAGCGCGAGGTATCCTCCAGCCCCGCCGCCATGAACGAGGGGTCGCCGAAGAAATCGGCGCCGATTCCGACATGGTCGATGCCCGCGACGTCGCGAATGTGTTCGATGTGGTCGGCAACATCCTGGATCGTCGCCTTCGCCTCCGGGTGAATCGCCGAATACTTCGCTTTTTCCTCGTCATAGCGCGCATCGCCGAGCTTGACGCCGCCGCTGGCGGCGGCGAAGGCGGCCTGCCACTCATCGAATGCCGGTCCCGTAACGCTGAATTCCGAGATGAAATTGACCATGACGACTCCGCCGTTTCGCGGCAGGCGGTGCAGCACCTCGTCCGGCACATTGCGAATGCTCGGCGTGATGGCCTTCGCGTTCGAGTGCGAGAAAATGACGGGCGCCTCCGCGATGTCCAGCACGTCGTTCATCGTGTCAGTCGACACGTGTGAGATATCGACCAGTATGCCCAGCCGGTTCATTTCCCTGACGACCTCGGCGCCGAATTTTGTCAGGCCGCCGTGTCGCGGCGCTTCCGTCGCCGAATCCGCCCAGTCGTTGCCGTTGAAGTGCGTGAGCGTCATGTACCTGACACCGAGGCGGTAATAGGCGCGCAGCACGCCCAGCGAGTTCTCGATCGCATGACCGCCTTCGATGCCGAGCAGGGAGGCAATGCGTCCCGCCTGTCTGGCCTCGTCGATGTCGGCAGCCGAGAGCGCGAGCCTGAGGTCGCCCGGATAACGCTCGATCATGCGAAGCGCAATGTCGATCTGCTCGAGCTGTATCCTGGCGAATCCCTTCTTCCCGACATCCGCCGAGCTTGGTATGTACACCGACCAGAACTGGCCGCCCACGCCCCCTTCGCGCAGCCTGCCGATATCAGTGTCGCCCGCGGTCCGGCGATTCAGGTCATAGGCCGCAACATCCCGCGGTGGCGTGCCGCTTTCACGAATGACACTCGGCAGATCATTGTGGCTGTCGATCAGCGGATACTTCTTCAGGAACTCCCGCGCCTGGCGAAGCGCCGGATCATCGTCTCCTCGGGCCTCGGTCGGGGAAAGGACTCCCAGAACGATCGCGACGGCCGCGATCTGCAGGACACGAAAATATGAATCGAAAAGATTCATCGGCACTCCATTGCGAATGTAGGACGCTGTCGCGTCCCGGAGACAGACCAGATGTTGTCGACAGGACATGACGCGCTAGCCTGATCGCGTTGCCCAGCGTATCAAGCATCCCCTGATCTTCGGGCATCCCCCCTGCGTCGCGCCACTCCCTGTCGGCGCAGGGGGCTTTCAGGCCCTCGTAGAACAATTTTCCCTTTGCTTATAGACACTTGGAGCCGCCGCTCAGCCGGCCCCGAGTGTCTCCCATGCTAGACTCCCGCGATGAAACCGCTGGTCGGCATCATCATGGGCTCGTCGTCGGACTGGGAGACCATGCGTCATGCGGCGGAACTCCTCGGCGCCCTCTCCGTGCCCTTCGAGAGCCGGGTCATCTCCGCGCACCGCACGCCTGATCTCCTGTTCGAATATGCCGGCGGCGCCGCGGCGCGCGGGCTCGAGGTCCTGATCGCGGGCGCGGGTGGTGCCGCACATCTTCCCGGAATGACGGCCTCCAAGACCCTGCTGCCCGTGATCGGCGTGCCGATCCAGTCCAAGGCGCTGAACGGCCTCGACTCGCTGCTGTCGATCGTGCAGATGCCGGCCGGCATACCGGTCGCAACCGTCGCGATCGGCGAGCCGGGCGCACGCAATGCCGCGCTCCTCGCAACGGCGATACTCGCGGGAAGCCATCCACCGTTTAAGGATGCGCTCCGCGCCTTCCGGGAGCGCCAGACCGCGGACGTGCTGGCAAAGCCCGATCCGGCCGCCGGCTAAGAGACCCCATGCGCATCGGCATCATCGGCGCCGGCCAGCTCGGCAGGATGATGGCCCTATCAGGGATTCCGCTCGGCCTCGACTTCGCGATGTATGACCGGAGCACCAACGTGCCCGGCGCCGCGGTCGCGCCGGTCGTGGCCGGCGCATTCGACGATCGTCGCAAGCTCGCCCGTTTCGCGCGCGGCGTGGATGTCGTGACATTCGACTGGGAAAACGTGCCGGTCGAATCGGCGCGCGCGATCGCGAAGATCAGGCCCGTTTGGCCGCCGCCGCGCGCCCTCGAAGTTGCGCAGGACCGGATCGCCGAGAAGAAACTCTTCCTCCGGCTCGGGATGCGGGTGGCGCCGTTCGCCGCCGTCGAAGTCGAGCGCGATCTCGTACGCGCGATCGAGGACCTCGGTACGCCCGGCATCCTGAAGACCCGGCGCCTCGGTTATGACGGCAAGGGCCAGGCGCTCGTGCGCCGCGCCGGGGATGCTGGCGATGCCTGGGCCCGGCTTGCCGGCCAGCCCCTCATCTACGAACGAGTCGTGAATTTCTCACGCGAGGTCTCGCTCGTCGCGGCACGCAATCGCGCGGGAATCATCCGGAGCTATCCACTTGCCGAGAACACGCACGTCGGCGGCATCCTCGCCGAGACGCGTGCGCCCTACGAAAATCGGCGATTGCAGCGCGAGGCCGAGCGCAATCACCGGCGGCTCATGCATGCGTTCGGCTATGTCGGCGTGCTTTGCGTCGAGTACTTCATCGAGCGCGGCCGGCTCGTCGCCAGCGAAATGGCGCCGCGTGTGCACAACTCCGGTCACTGGACCATCGAAGGCGCCGAAACCAGCCAGTTCGAGAACCACGTTCGCGCGATCGCGGGCCTGCCGCTCGGCAGCGCGCGCGCGCGCGGACATGCCGTGATGCGAAACGTGATCGGCCGGAAGCCCGCCGTGACGAAATTGCTGGGGATCGCCGGGGCGCACTGGCACGACTACGGCAAGACGCCGCGGCCAGGCCGCAAGCTCGGCCATGTGACGCTTGTCACGGCCAACCGCGCCGCGCGTGACCGCGCCGCGCGGCAACTGCAGCGCGGATTGAATCCCTAACCGGAACCGGGACTTGCGCTTGTGCTAGCCTTGAGTGCCGTATGTACCTAGAACATTTCCAGCTGACAGAGCTGCCGTTCCGGCTTAGCCCGGACCCGTCATTCCTGTACCTGTCGAAGCACCATGCGCGCGCCAAGGCGTACATGGAATCGACCATCTGGTTCACCGACGGGTTCGTCGTCATCACGGGCGAGATCGGATCCGGCAAGACCACCCTGCTCGAGACATTCCTGCGCGAGCTGGAAAAGGACGTAGTCGTTGCGCAGGTCGCGCAGACCCAGGTTTCCCCGATCGAGTTCCTCCAGGCCGTGCTGGTCCAGTTCGGCTTTTCGCCCTTCAAGATGCGAAAGGCCGAGCTGATCGCAACGCTCAACCAGTTCCTGGTCGAGCAATACGCCGCCGGGCGCAAGGTCATGCTGATCGTCGATGAGGCCCAGAACCTCTCGAATCGCGTGCTCGAGGAAATCCGCCTGCTGTCCGGCGTCGAGACGACCAAGGAAAAGGTGCTGCGCATCATCCTGGCGGGGCAGCCTGAACTCAACGAGAAACTCGATTCGCCGGAACTCGTCCAGCTCGTGCAGCGCATTCGCCTGCGCTTCCACCTGACGGCGCTAACGCCGGAGGAGACGCAGGCCTACATCCTGCACCGCCTCGAAGTCGCGGGCGCCCATGGCCGGCAGCTGTTCGCGCCGGAAACACTGCCCGTCATCTTCCGCTACACCGGCGGCGTGCCGCGCCTGATCAACACGCTGTGCGACACCGCACTCATGATCGCGTACTCGTCGGAGCAGCCGTCGGTCAGCGCGGAAGTGCTGAAATCCGCGATCGACGAGCTGCAATGGGTCGAGTTTGCGGCACGCACGAACCGCATGCGCGCGGGCGTCACGGATCCCGACTCAACGCCGCGGCCATCGAAAGGGGACGAAGTGCTGGCGCGGATCGTGGTCGCGCACGGCGGCGAGCACGTCGAGGAGCGGCCGTTGCGCATCGGGCGGCTGATCATCGGCCGCACCGCCGAGAACGACGTCCAGATCGAGAGCAAGTTCATCAGCCGGCATCACTGCCAGATCACGACGACCCTCGTTGGCTGCGTGCTCGAGGACCTGAACAGCACGAACGGCGTTTACGTGAAGTCCAAGCGCATCCGCCGGCACCACCTGAACGACGGCGACGTCATCGTGCTTGGCAAGCACGAGATCATGTACCTCGACGAGCGCTCCGCGCGGGCGCGGGCGCAGCATCAGCAGCAGGAGATCACGGGCGATGACGAAGCGCTCGATGAATCCGGGGAGCCGTCGGAAGATTCCGACGAATCCGCCCCGGCCGCCGGCACGGCCTGAGCCGAGCGCCTAGCTCTCTTCCTCGAACGCGGCGCCGTAGTGGCGCTTCTGGATCCGGTAGTCCCGGCGGCGGAGCGCCAGCACCAGTCCGCCGACGACAGCGACGAGCCCGAGCACGGCCACCAGCCCCGACCAATCCGCCACGCGCCAGAAAAATGAAGCGCCTACCGCGGCGACGCCGATGACGATGTAGGCGTAAGGCAGAGCCTCGTACAGCGGACGTGAGATTCGCATCATCGCCTCCTCAGGCCGTGCCGCCGACTGTCAGCGCATCGATGCGCAGCGTCGGCTGCCCGACACCGACCGGCACGGTCTGCCCGTCCTTGCCGCAACTTCCGATACCGTCGTCGAGCATGAGGTCATTGCCGACCATGCTGACGCGCGTCAGCACATCGGGACCGTTTCCGACCAGCGTCGCGCCCTTGACGGGTGCAGTGACCTTGCCGTCCTCGATCAGGTAGGCCTCGCTCGCCGAGAACACGAACTTGCCCGAGGTGATGTCGACCTGGCCGCCGCCGAAGTTGACGGCGTAGAGGCCGCGCTTGACCGAATGGATGATCTCCCCGGGCTCGTGCGGACCGGGCAGCATGTACGTATTGGTCATGCGCGGCAACGTCGTGTGCGCGAATGACTCGCGGCGGCCGTTGCCCGTCGGCTTGGCCCTCATGAGCCGCGCATTGAGCTTGTCCTGGAGATAGCCCTTCAGCACGCCATTCTCAATGAGCGTTGTGCAGGACGTCGGCGTGCCTTCGTCGTCGACGTTCAGGGAACCGCGCCGGCCGGGCAGCGTGCCGTCGTCAACGACTGTGCAAAGCGCGGAAGCGACACGCTCTCCGATGCGTCCCGAAAACGCGGACGTCCCGCGGCGATTAAAGTCCCCCTCGAGCCCGTGGCCAATCGCCTCATGGAGCAGCACGCCGGGCCAGCCCGGCCCGAGCACCACCGCCATCGTGCCGGCGGGTGCCGGCACGGCCTCGAGATTCACGGTCGCCTGCCGTACGGCCTCGCGTGCCAGGCGGAGCGGACGTTCGCCGGCGACGAACTCCTCGAGCGAATAGCGCCCGCCAGTGCCCGCATAACCCTGCTCTCGCCGCCCGTTCTGCTCGACGATCACCGAGACGTTCATCCGCACGAGCGGCCGCACGTCGGCTGCAAGCGTTCCGTCACTCGCGGCGACGAGCACGATCTCGTGCACGGCGGCGAGCGTCGCGACCACCTGCTTGACACGCGGGTCGAGCGCCCGTGCGTGTCGGTCGAGCTCGGTCAGGAGCGCGACCTTGTCGACGTCGGCGAGCGACGCAATCGGATCATCGACGGGATAGAGGCGATGCGCGGCCGTCGCGCGCCAGGCCTGGACCTGGCCGCCTCCACCTTCACGCGCGATCGCGCGCGCGGCGCGCGCGGCCTCCAGCAGCGCCTCCGGCACGACTTCGTCAGAATAGGCGAAGCCGGTGCGTTCCCCCGCCATTGCGCGGACACCGACGCCCTGCTCGATGCCGTGGCTGCCTTCCTTGACGATCCCGTCCTCGAGCGCCCAGTGCTCTTCGCGCGCGAGCTGGAAATAGAGGTCGCCTGCGTCCACGCTCGCGCCGAGCAGTGAACCGAGCGCCTGCTCGATGCGCCGCTCGTCGAGCCCCGACGGCGCCAGGATGCGATCGCGTGCGCACTGCATCGCGTCCATGTTCAGCCGACCACGCGGTGTTTGAGCGCAGGAAAACTCGCGCGAGTTGCGCGCTGGCCGTCGCGATCGAGCGGCGCCACTACGACGCCGCTGCCGCGCGGCTCGCGCGCCAGCACGCGGCCCCAGTAGTCGGCGATCAGGCTGTCGCCGTAGGTCTCCCGGTTGCTGTCGTGCAACCCGCTCTGCGCTGCGGCGATCACGAAGCAAAGGTTTTCGATGGCTCGCGCCCGCAACAGGGTTTCCCAGTGCGCGCGGCCGGTCGGAACTGCAAACGCGGATGGCACGCTGAAGATTTCGGCTCCCTCCGATACGAGTTGACGGAACAATTCGGGGAAGCGCAAATCGTAGCATACGGACAGTCCGAGCCGGCCCGCCGGCGTGTCGACTAGCACGGGCTTTGCGCCGGGCGCGGCATTGTTCGATTCGCGATAGCCTTCGCGGCCGCCGGGAAGGTCGACGTCGAAAAGGTGGATCTTGTCGTAGCGTGCCGCGCGCTTGCCTGCGGAGTCATAAACGACGCAGGCGTTGGCTGGCCGTGCCTCACCCGCGACTTCAATCGGCTGCGTTCCGGCGACGATCCATAGCCTGAATTTGCGTGCCATCGCCGCCATCGCCTCCTGCGCCGGCCCGTCGCCGTCGCGCTCGACGATTTGCCGCCGCTCCGCTTCGTTGCGGCCCATGAAGGAGAAGTTTTCCGGCAGCACGGCGAGGCAGGCGCCGCGATCGCGGGCCGAGGCGAGCAGTCGCCGCACGGTTTCGAGATTGCGGGCGACGTCGGCCAAGGAAGTCATCTGCACCGCGGCGACGATGGGTTGGCTCATGAGGGTCCTTGCGACGCGTGGCGGTCGTCCTTCTTTTCGCGGGCATCGATCCGGCGCACCTGCGGGTCATCCCAACTGCCCGTGATGCGATAGTAGCCGCGCGTGACGCCCTTGAGCGGCTCCTTGAATATTTGCGAAAACAGGAGCAATGCCGCGCCGACGGCCGGACCCGCAGCGAGCGCGCCCGCTACGCCGAGCGAAGCACCGAGCTGGCCCGTGACGACCGCGGTCTGGTCATAAGTACGGTTTCGCAGGCTCGTGTGGCCCGCAATGCCGATCTCCGCCGCCGAACCGCGTAGCGTCAGGTTGTCTGTATAGGCATCGCCGTCCTTCAACTGGAATGTGCCCCGCAGGGTGTCGTATGAGAGTCCCTCGCCGGTCAAGTCTCCGAAATCGAGCGCGAGCCGGCGCGGCAGGTGGGCGAGGCTCATGAGTCCGAACACGCGGCCTGCGCCCGGCTCGACCGAAGTCAGGCTGCCATTCACGGCCGATATCTCGATGCGACCGGAAAGCCGGCCCAGGGCGCTCATTTCGGGCGGTCCCGGCCAGCTCAGCCGGGCCGATACGTGACCCTCCTCTCCTTCGATGAGCGCGCCCAACTGCATCGCGTTCATGAAGCCCAGTACGTCGCCGGTTTCCACGTCGAACTCGAGCCGGCACTCGGCGGCCTGGTCGCGCATCAGCCAGCTGCCACGGCCTTCGGCGGTGAAGGCCGGATGCCGCATCGTAAAGCGGTTCAGCGTCATGCCGGCCGTGCCGCGTGCAAGTTCCGCCTGCACATGACCGAAGCTGCGCTTGTCGGAAACGAAATCACGCAGGTCGATGCGAACGGCCGGCAACTTCCGCGGATCCGGATCGGGCCGCTTGCCAGCCTGCGCCACGCGTTCGCCCAGGTTCAGGCGGTCGAGATCGAGCAGCATCGGCACTTCGCCGGGAAAGTTGAACGGTACGACGACGCGCCCGCTCGCGGCGTCACCGTTCACGCTGACATCCCAGGCGCGATTGCCCGGTCGCAGCCGGCCGCTCATGTTCTTGAACGCGTAGCCGAGCACCTCAAAGCGCCCGATCGACAGGTCCGCGCCGCCGAGCCATTCGTGTATTGGACGGCCGCGCGGCTCGTCCCACTGGAGATCAAGCAGGTCGGTCAGGCTGGCGGCCTCGATCCGCCCTGCCAACCACAGGCCAGCGGCGCTGGGCAAGGCCTCGGGCGCGGCGCCGCCGAACATCACGATCCCGCGTTCCACCGGCGCCTGGCCCGCGCTACTCCGCCATTGCAGCAGCGCGTGCACGTCGCCGCCGAGCTCAGCCTCGATGCGTGGACCGCTCGTGCCGTCGAAACTCAAACTCATGTCGAGCGGCCGCGCCGCGTCTGCGCCCTTGTCGAATGGTTGCGGCAAGTTTGACGCAAGCCCGCGCAAGTCGCTGCGAAGGCGCACCGTACCGCGTGCGGGCCGCTTCTTATCGACGTTGCGCTCGACGTCGAGCGATGCGCGCCAGTTCACGATTCCCGAAATCCCCGCGTTTTTCGGCAGGCGCGCGATCGGCTGCAGTGCCTGCCCCTGGACGCTCCCCTGCGCATTGACCTGCGTGCGGAGATTGCCATTCGCGGCCGTCGTCGTGTCGATCGCCGCCTGCCATCGCCCGCCGAGCGCCCGGCCGGACAGGGCGGGCGCATGAATCTCACGGTTTCGGACCCAGAGGTCTCCCGCGATTCCGGTTGCCTGGAAGGGTTGCTGCCGGTGGCGGAGCGTGACGCCATCCAGGTTCGCCATGACGGTTACGACACGGCGGTCGAAGTCCTTGATCGGCAGGTACATCGCAAGCTCCGCGGACACGGGCCCCGAGCCGGCAAGATCCGCGAACAAGGCACCGAACGACGGCGCGAGCGGCGTCTCCTGCAGCATGCGGATCCCGCGGCCGGCATCCGTCCGGGTCGACCCGCGAACCGCGAAGACGGCATCGCGGAGATCCGCGCTGTTGACTTCCGCCTGCGTGAACAAGACGCCGCCGATACCTCCGCGACTGGCCACCGCATGCAGCGCCGGCCCGTCAAATGCGAATTCGGTCTCGACGCCTCGGAGCTCCTGCCATCCGGGTGCATAGTGAAGGCTGAGGCCCGTGGCACGGCCGCTCGCATGAAACCGTCCCTCGCCTTCGCGGTACGGAAATCCGCGCGTCGGTCCGGTGATGGATACCTCCGCATCGGTCACGCGGCCCGCGCGAAAGGCGGCGTCCAGCCAGCGGATCGTCTTGGGTTGCAGGCGCCCTGTCTGCAGATAACGCCAGAGTTGGGTCACGTCGAAATCCGATGCCGTGGCGTGCAGGTCCATCAGGGGCGGCTCGCCCGGGCGCAGCAGCAACCGCAACTTGCCGCGCGCGACGCCGTGCCCGCTGTCCACGAATGCGTCGTCGAGCCACAACCGCAGGCCGTCGCCAAAGCGCTGCCACTCGATCCGGCCGTCGCCCTTCACGAGCGCCGCGGGCGCGCGCCATTGCTGCGGCCAGTCGATCGTCGCGTTGCGCGTCGCGAGGTGCACGACGCCGCCGGCGCCGCGGCCTTCGACGGCGCCGTCGAAACCGGTAATGCCGGCAGCCTTTCCGATCGGGCCGAAACCGATGTCCGTGAACCGAAGCCGGCCCGTAATGTCCGGCAAGCGCTTCGCGCCCTGATCGATGACGGTGACGTCGAGCCCGAACAGTTCTCCACGCGGCGCGAGCGTCAGCAGGCGCTCCCGCATCGTGCCTGGCGGCAGGAGCCATGCAAACACGGCCAGGTTCTCGATGCGCAGGTAGTCCGCGCGCGCCGCAACGGTCGCGACGCGCCCATCCTTCTGCACGAGACGCGCCTCGAGGCTCGTCGGCCGCCAGGCGGCGCCCGCGCGCGACAGCTCTAGGCCCGTCGCCTGCAGTGACGTCGTGCCGGCATCGCGCTGGATGCGGATGTCGCCCGCAACGCGCGAAAACTCCGCGGGCGATTGCGCGAAGCGCAGGCCCGAAATCTTCGGTTCGAGCCGCAGGCTCGCCAGTTTGGAGCCGGTGCCGCGCGCGGACAGCCGGATGGAACCGCGGCCGGCAGCCGGCACGATGAAACTATCCGGGAGCGTTGCCGCCCATTGCTCGAGGTCGAGATTGCGTGCATCGACACTCGCGTGCCAGGCGACGGATTCGGTTTCCGCGAGCCTGCCGCTCGCCTCCCCTTCGAAATCGTTGAACGAGCCCAGGTGTTCCGGCAATTCGACGCGGCCATTCAGCACGATGTCATCGCCCTCGCGAACGACGTCGACGTTGGCACCGGTCAGCTGGAAGCGGCCCTGCTGCGAGCGGAGATCGAGGACGTCGAGCACCGCATCGGTGACCGCGAAGTGGCCGCGCGGCAACCGGTCGAGAGTGAACTTGGGGCGCCCGGTGTCCGGCTGCTGAAGTGCCGACTGGCCGACGAGCTCGACGCGACCGTCGGACGTGATCACGAAGCTGAGCCGCGGGCGTGTGAAGGCGACGCGCCCAACCTCGATGCGCCGGAACCAGATCGTGCGCGGTATCGAAAGGCTGACGCGGCCAGATTCTGCAGTGACGAGCGCGAGATCGCCGGATTCGGCCAGGATACGCGCACCTTGAAACACGACCTCGGGCCCGTAACGGCCGATGCGTGCGTAAACCGAGTCGAATTTGAGCGCCAGCCCCGTGACCTCGCGCACGCGATCGACCACGCGCTGCTGATAGCCGGGCAGCAGGTCAATGGCGAGACGGAATGCGCCGATGCCGACGGCAGCCAGGAGCGCGCAAAGCCCGATGAGCGCGGCGATCCAGCGCCAGATCCGCTGCGTCCATTGCATCCAGGAATTCATGACCAGCTGCCGGGTTTCAATGCAGCAAATTGGACAAGTCCGGCACAGACGGCGTTCCGGGAATTCACAGGGCCCGCCAGCGGCACACGCCGGCGGCGTCCAGGAGCGCCGCCGTCTCGTACAGCGGCAGTCCCATCACGCCGGAGAAGCTGCCATCCATTGCCGCGACAAAGACGGCACCGAGGCCCTGGATCGCATAAGCGCCGGCTTTTCCGGCCGGCTCACCGGTTGCCCAGTACTGCCTGCACTCGTCGGCAGGGATAACACGAAACGTCACGCGGCTCGTCGAGAGCACCGAACGCAGCGTGTCGCCGGCTTGCAGCGCAACCGCGGTCAGCACCTCGTGGCGGCGGCCAGACAGCGCAGAGAGGATTTCGACGCAGGCCTCCTCATCCGCCGGCTTTCCATATATCCGCCCGTCCAGCACGACCGTCGTGTCCGCGGCGAGCACCGGGTAATCCGGGCGCCCGCCGAGCGCCCCAACGACCGCCGTCGCCTTGTCGCGTGCGAGCCTCTGCACATAGACATCGGGACTCTCGCCCGGGAGCGGATCCTCGTCGAGATCGGCGGCATGGGAGCGATGCCGCACGCCGATCTGGGCCAGGAGAAGGCTGCGGCGCGCCGATGCCGAGGCCAGGACAACAGAGTCGTAACCCATTGAACAGCGAGGATAGCCTAAGGCACCCGATCAGGCGCGGTGGTAGGGATGTCCTTTCAGCACGCTGTGTGCACGATAGAGCTGCTCCGCCACCATGACCCGGGCGAGCCCATGAGGCCAGGTCAACGGCGATAACGACCAGCGCAGATCGGCGCGCCGGGACAGCTCGGCATCGAGGCCTTCGGGCCCGCCGATCAGGAATGCCAGGTCGCGGCCGCCGGCCATGCGCGCGGCGAGCCATCGCGAAAGCTCCTCAGTCGACATTGCCTTGCCCGTCACTTCGAGCGCCACGACATAGTCGCCCTCGCCGATCGCGTTCTTCATGCGCTCGGCGAGCCGCGCGAGCGGCACCTCGACGAGTTCAAACTTGAGTCCCCGCCCGAAGCGCCGGCCGTATTCCGCAACGCCCTCGTTGATCCAGTCAGGCAGGCGCGTGCCGGCCGCGATTAGCCGGAGGTTCATGACCGCAACTCAGGCGAGTTTGGGTTCGCGCTGCGCGGGACGGAGGTCCCAGAGTTTTTCGAGTCCGTAGAACTCGCGGATGCGCGGCAGCATGACATGGACGATCAGGTCCTGGAGATCGACGAGCACCCACTCGCCTTCGCGCTGGCCCTCGACGCCGTAGGCGCGATGGCCCGCCTCGCGGCAGCGTTCGATCAGCCGGTCGGCGATCGACTTGACGTGCCGGTCCGAATTGCCGGTTGCAACGATCATCGTGTCGGTGACGTCGGTCAGTTTGCGCACGTCGAGAACCTTGACGTTGACGGCCTTCATGTCTTCGAGGGCGGCGACGGCGATTCGGGTCAGGGCGCCAGGTGCATTCCTGGTCTTCTTGGATACGGGGGCGGTGCGTTTTCTCTTCATTCTCGTGGCGGTCATTCCTTCTTTTCACCTGGCCGGGCGTAACTGCCCTTGGCGAGGATGATCCTACGCGAGGCCTCGGGCATCAAGTAGCGCGGATCGCGTCCCGCCGCCACCACGCCGCGCACGGCGCTCGAGGACAGGTCGAGCTGAGTGCCTTCGCTTACGTAAACGAGGCCGGCTGGTGTTGCGGACAGGCGGGCGGGATCGTCGCATCGCTGGGTGCGCAGGAGTTCTGCCGCGAAGCCGGCATGGGGCGCCGGTGCTCGCGGCCGGAGTGCGATCACCAGATGGGCCAGCGAAAGCAGCTCCCCGGCACGATGCCAGCGATCGATGCCGGCGAACGCGTCCATGCCCATGATCAGCACGATCGGCTGCCCGCCACGCTCGGCGCGCATCTCCTCGAGCGTCAGGATCGTGTATGAGGGACCTGCGCGCCGAATCTCGCGATCGTCCACGAAGAATCGTGGATCGTCCGCCACCGCCGCCCGCACCATCGCGAGGCGGGTTTCGGCATCGGCGAGCGGTGCTGCCCGGTGCGGGGGATCGCCCGCCGGCAGGAAGGCGAGCGTATCGAGACCTAGGATTTCATGGAGTTCGTGCGCCGTGCGCAGGTGCCCGTAATGGATCGGGTCGAACATCCCGCCGAAAACACCGATCGGGCGCATCCGGCCTCAGGCGGCCGGCGCAATCGGCAGCCGCGCGCCCGCGAGCACCGCAACGAGACCGGTGAGCGAAGTCCACGGTTTGCCCTGGGCCACACCCTTGATCTGGCGATCGACGGCTGCGGCAGCCGTAAACAGGGGCCCGAGCGGCTGACCGGCCATGCGCTCAACCGCCTGCTTCAACAGGGCCGCGCGCCGTTCGGCCTGCGCGCCGTAGGCCGGGCCCCCGTGTCCGGTCCGTGCATCGGCCAGCGCCCGCAAATCGCGGCAAAGGGCCCAGAGCACGAGCGGCAGCTCGGCACCTTCAGCGCGCAGTCCCTCGAGGATCCTGAGCGCGCGCGGCACGTCGCCCGCAAGCGCCGCTTCGCCGATTTGGTAGACGTCGTAGCGGGCGCTATTCGCAACCGCGGCCTGGACTTCATCGGCGCCGATCTGCCCGCCCGCATGGAGCAAGGCGAGCTTCTCGATCTCCTGGTGCGCGGCCAGCAGGTTTCCTTCGACCCGCTCGGCGAGGAGTTCCGCGGCGTCGCGATCGAAGCGCAATCCGTGCCTTGCCGCGCGACCCGCGATCCACTGCGGAAGGCGGCCGATTTCGATCGGCCAGGCCTGAACGAGGACGCCGTTCTTCTCGAACGCCTTAAACCAGCCGCTCGACCAGGTTTCCCTTTCAGGCCACGTCGTCACGACGAGCAGGAGATTGTCCGGCCCGGGATCGGCCGCGAGCTCCGCGAGCACCGCGCCGCCCACCTTGCCGGGACGCGGCGACGGCATGCGGACTTCGATGATGCGACGTTCCGAGAAAAGCGACAGCGCCCGGGTCGCAGCGGAGAGCTCCGACCAGTCGAAACCGCGGTCCGTCATGAACAATTCCCTGCCGGTAAACCCATCGGCGCGCGCACGCGCACGCACGGCATCCGCCGCCTCGCCGGTCAAGAGCGCCTCGTTGCCCGTAATCAGCCAGACGGGCGAAAGGCCCTTGTCCAGTGAACGAGCCAGCTGGTCGGTGTTGATGCGCATCGCGCCCCAATTGTAGCCATCACCAAATGCTTCGTGACCACAATGGCAGGATTTGCGCTCCTGTGCGATAGTCGTCGGCGCTTGAAACGCCTGAACCTCATCGCTCTCGCACTGCTGCTTGCCGCCCCCGCGACGCAGGCGGATCAGCTGCCGCTATTCCAGGCGGCGCTGCACGGCGGATACCGCATGGGAGGCAGCCTCGAGAACGTGGATACCGGCGAAGACGCCGACTTCGACGAAGGCGGGAGCTTTGCGATTGCGCTCGAGCTGCGTTACGCCAAGGGCGACGATCGTTTTTACCAGCTTTGGTATTCGCGCCAGGGATCCGAAGTGGACGATGGCGTCGAGTCGCACGGCGTCGACATCGAGTACCTGCACATCGGCGGCACGCTGCCCTTCGGCGGTTATGAACGCGCCCAGCCGTATTTCGCCGCAGGACTTGGCGCAACGCGGTTTTCGTCGTCCTCCGCGGGCGCAGACGACCGGACGCATTTCTCCGGCTCGATGGCGTTCGGGCTCGCCGTGCCGCTCGGCAAGAATGCGGAGCTCCGCTTAGAGGGGCGCGGTTACCTCACCCTGGTGGACGCCGACAGCGCCATCTTCTGCCGTTCGGACCTGGATGGCGGCGTCTGTCGCATTGTCGCGAGCGGCTCGACGATCTTCCAGGCCGAGGCACTCGCGGGAATCGCCGTCCGCTTCTAGGGTTCCGGCGCTCCGGCCTTGAGCCAGGCTGCGAGCAGGCGGATCTGGGTCTCGTCAAGGCGCGCGCCGAACGCTGGCATCATGCCGTTCCTGCCGTTCGCGATCGACTCGATGACCTCGGCGCGTTCGCCACCATAGGTCCAGACACTGTCGTTATGCGCGGACGCGCCGAGCAGCGGATTGCCGCCGCCATCGGCGCCGTGACAGGCTGTGCACAGTTGCTGGTACCGGACCGCGCCCGGCGAGGCGGCCGCGGCGTCCGTTTCGCCACGCGACAGCGCCAGCACATAATCGGCGAGTTCCCCGACGCCCGCCTCGCCCGCAACCGGAAGCCAGCCCGGCATTGCGGCCTGCCGTCCGGACGCGATCGTCTGGATGATCTGCGGCGCGTGCGCGCCCCATTGCCAGGCGGCATCGGTCAGGTCGGGGAATTGCCGCGCCTGCCCGGCGGCATCCTGGCCGTGGCAGGAACTGCAGTTGTTGTTGAAGATGCGCCACGCAGACCGCATCGCGGCCGGTTCCGCGGCGAGCGCTTCCAGCGACTGCCCGAGGATCCGCCGGCGCTCAGGCCCGAATTCGGCGTCGTAATCGGCGAATCGTTCCGCGATCCGGCCGCCCTGGGACCAGCCGAGTGCGCCACGATAGGTGCCAAGACCCGGGTACAGCATCACGTAAATCACCGAGACGGTCATCAGCGCAAGAATGAACCAGAACCACCAGATCGGCGCCGGCTTGGCCCCCTCGCGCAGCGTCTCGTCCCAGACCTCGTGCTCGTTGGCGTCATTGCCGCCGCGGTAGACGCCGATGACGAACCACAAGAGCGCGAGGAACGTCGTGACCGTGATCGCGACGATCCAGCCTCCCCAGAATTCGGTCGGCATGTTAGCCACGGCGGTCTTCGTCCTCGAGCGGGATGCGCGATGCCGCATCCAGATACGCGCGGCTCGAACGCAACGAGACCCACACGATCACGGCGATCATGAAAGCCGACACCAGCATGTCGCCGATGAAAATAACCCAGGTCATGGCTGGGGCTCTCCCTGCATGCTGCGTCCCATGGACTGCAGATAGGCAATCACCGCATCGAGTTCGGTCCGGCCGTCGAGCGCGGCAGGCGCGGTCTCGATCTCCTCCGCCGTGTACGGATGCCCGAGCTTCGCCAGAGTGCGCATGCGCGCCTGGATGCTGCCGTGCCGGTCGGCGGGATGCGCCTCAAGCCACGGATACGCCGGCATGATCGATTCCGGCACGACCGAGCGCGGATCGAGCAGGTGCAGGCGGTGCCAGCCATCACTGTAGCGGCCACCGATGCGCGCCAGGTCGGGCCCGGTGCGCTTCGATCCCCAAAGGAACGGCCGGTCATAGGCGAACTCGCCCGAGCGCGAGTAAGGCCCATAGCGCTTCACCTCCGCGAGCAGCGGGCGGATTTGCTGCGTGTGGCAGATGCCGCAGGATTCGCGGATATAGATGTCGCGGCCCTCGAGCTCGAGCGCCGAGTACGGGACGAGGCCCACCACCGGATGCGCATGCGACTCTTCGGTCACGATCGGCAGCAGCTGCACCATGCCGCCGATCGACGACACCAGCAGGATGCCGAAGATCAGGAGCCCCGAGTTGCGCTCGAGCCGGCGGTGCAGCGACATCCAGCTCATGCGGGCGCTCCCGCAGGCGCTGCCGGCGGCGCGACCTCGACCGTGCGCCTGCCCGCGAAGGTCCGCGCGAGGTTGTAAGCCATCAGCGCCGCACCCGCGAGGAACACGAGGCCGGCCAGAAACCGCAGCACGTAATAGGGCTTCATCGCCGCCATCACGTCATTGAAGCTGAAGCGCACTTCGCCGATCTCATCGAGCGACAACCACAGCACGCCTTGGGCTACGCCGGCGCCCCACATCGCGAGCACGTAGAGCATCGTGCCGGCAAGCGCCAGCCAGAAATGGATATTGGCCAGCCGCGCGCTGTAGAGCGGCGCGCCCGCGAGGCGCGGCACCAGGAAGTAGAAGGTGCCGAAGGTGATCAGCGCGTTCCAGCCGAGCGCGCCAGAATGCACGTGCCCGATGGTCCACTCGGTGAAGTGGCTGAAGACGTTCACGCTCTTGATCGCGAGCATTGGGCCTTCAAAGGTCGCGAGCCCGTAGAAGGCGAGCGACAGCACGATGAACTTTAGCGCCGGGTCGGTCTTGAGCTTCTTTGCCGCACCGCTGACCGTCATGATGCCGTTGACCATGGTCGCCCAGGACGGCGCCAGCAGGATCAGGCTCATCACCATGCCGAGCGACTGCACCCATTCGGGTACGGCGTGATAGTGCAGGTGATGCGGGCCGGCCCAGATGTACGTGTAGACAAAGGCCCAGAACGCGACGATCGAGAGCCGGTAGCTCCAGATCGGCTGCTCGGCCTGCTTCGGCAGGAAATAATAGAGCATGCCGAGGAAACCGCCGGTCAGCAGGAAGCCGACGGCATTGTGGCCGTACCACCACTGCACGACCGCGTCCTGCGCGCCTGCGAACAGAGAGTAGGACTTTCCGAGTGTCGCCGGCAGCGCCAGGCTGTTGACGATGTGCAGCATCGCCACCACGATGATCAGCGCGCCGTAGAACCAGTTGGAAATGTAGATCGATTCGACCTTGCGCCGCGCGATCGTGCCAAAGAAAACCACGGCGAAAATGACCCAGGCGACGGTGATCGCGATGTCGAATGGCCATTCGAGTTCGGCGTATTCCTTGCCCGAGGTCCAGCCCGCCAGGATCGAGGCCGCCCCGAGCACGATCGCGAGCTGCCAGGCCCAGAACAGGATCCAAGCGAGGCCCGGCGCGAACAGCCGCACGTGCGAGGTGCGCTGCACGCTGTAGAACGCGGTCGCGATCAGCGCCGAGACGCCGAATCCGAACAGCACGATCGTCGTGTGCGCCGTGCGCAGGCGGCCGAAGGCAAGTTCCGGCATGCCGAAATCGATCGTCGGCCAGACCAGTTCGGCTGCCACGTACACGCCGGCCGCCATGCCGAGCAGCGCCCAGAACATGGCACAGTAGGTGAACGCAGTGACGATCCGGTCTTCGTAATGCATTGCCTTCACGCGCCGATCAGCGGCCCGATGCCGCTGCCCCACAGGGCGACTGTGATGCCGAGCAGGCTCACAAACGCAACGAACAGGTAGGCGATCAGCGCCGAAGCCATGAGCATGCCGCGGTTCGGCCCGGTGCCGAGCACGACCGGCAGGCCGCGATACAGCAGGTACATGCACCAGATCAGCACCGGCACCAGCACCAGGACGTTGAAGAATGCGTGCGGGAAGAGGTGAACGACACTGCCGACCGCGAGCGGCGCGCCGACAATCGCCATCAGCGCGAGGCAGCGGCCGAGGGACTGGCTGGCGTCGTAGGTGACGGCCATCCAGCGTGCGACCACGGCGCCGCTCAGGAAACCGAACAGCAGCGCCACGAAATAGGCGGCGCAGATCGCAATCACAGTCGCCTGCGGCAGGAATACGGGCTCAACGCCGAGGCGCCAGCCGAACTGCATCGTGCCGATGTAGGCGAAGACGGGCGGCAACAAGCCAAGCCACAACGCGAAACGGAAGAATACGCGGCTCGCCGGAGGCGACTCGGCGGCGACGGCACTGAAGACGCTATTGGGCGAGAAAAGGACCTTGCCGAGTTGCAGTATGGAGAATCTGGCTGGCATGGGTAAACCCGCCGCGGAGTTTACAATGATGCGGTCGTAAGTGCGCCATACGCACAAGTCCTTAACGCGGCTCCGGACGCCCGGCTGCGCATCGCCTTCGGCTGCGCGGGCCGCTAGTATCGGCATCCGTGAACCCGCGTCGCCCACTCTACCCGGCGATTGAGCCGAATCGTCACGGCGAACTCGCCGTCGGCGACGGTCACGTCATTTACTGGGAAGAATGCGGCAACGCTGCGGGCAAGCCCGTGGTGTTCCTGCACGGCGGGCCTGGCGCCGGCTGCGACGCGCGGGCACGGCGGTTCTTCGATCCCGCTCGCTATCGCATATTCCTGTTCGACCAGCGCGGTTGCGGGCGGAGCCGCCCGCACGCAAGCCTCGAGCACAACACGACCTGGGATCTCGTCGCCGACATTGAGCGGCTGCGCGAACTCGCCGGTGTCGAGCGCTGGCAGGTTTTCGGCGGCTCCTGGGGCTCGACGCTCGCCCTCGCCTATGCCGAGACGCACCCCACCCGTGTCACCGAGCTCGTGCTGCGCGGGATCTTCCTGCTACGCAAGGCCGAGCTCGACTGGTTCTACCAGGAAGGCGCCTCCGCGATGTACCCGGACCGCTGGGAGGAATACATGGCGCCGATCCCGCCCGCGGAACGCGGGGATCTTGTCAATGCGTTCTATCGACGTCTGACCGGCAAGGACCGCACCGCGGCGGTGGCGGCCGCGCGCGCCTGGGCCGTGTGGGAAGGCTCGACGAGCTACCTGCTCGCCGACGACGACAACGTCCGGAAATGGGGCGAAGACGAGTTTGCGCTCGCCGTCGCGCGCATCGAGTGCCACTACTTCGTCAATCGCGGATTCCTGGAGAGCGAAAGCCAACTGCTAGACGGCGTCGAGCGCATTCGCCGAATTCCCGCGGTCATCGTGCAAGGCCGTCATGACGTGGTCTGTCCGATGTTTACGGCCTGGGACCTGCACCGCGCCTGGCCGGAGGCGGAACTCCGCGTGGTCGGCGACGCAGGGCACTCGGCGTTCGAGCCCGGAATCACGGACGAACTGATTCGCGCGACCGACCGTTTCGCGCTTTGAAGGTTGGCTTTAAAGGGGACGTTCCCCTTTAGCGAAGTGCCGCATGTGACATGGGCACCTGGGCGCTAAAGGGGAACGTCCCCTTTAAAGCCACCCACCAAGCCTCAGCATTCCGGCACGTTGACCGCGAGACCCCCCTGCGAGGTCTCCTTATAGATCGCCGACATGTCGATACCGGTCTGTCGCATGGTAGCTATCACCTGGTCGAGCGACACCTTGTGCGTGCCGTCGCCGCGAAGCGCAAGGCGCGCCGCATTGATCGCCTTGACTGCACCCATGGCGTTCCGCTCGATGCACGGAATCTGCACGAGCCCGGCGATCGGGTCGCAGGTCAGGCCGAGGTTGTGTTCCATTCCGATTTCGGCGGCGTTCTCGACCTGCCCGTCCGAACCCTCGAGCGCCGCGGCAAGTCCCGCCGCGGCCATCGAGCAGGCGACGCCGACCTCCCCTTGGCAGCCCATCTCCGCACCCGAGATCGAGGCGTTGCGCTTGTAGAGGAGCCCGATCGCCCCGGCCGTGAGCAGGAAGCGGCGCACGCCGGCCGGATGGCTGCCGGCGCAAAGCCTTGCGTAATAGTGAAGCACGGCGGGAACGATTCCGGCCGCGCCATTGGTCGGGGCCGTGACGACCTGCCCGCCGGCGGCGTTTTCCTCGTTCACGGCGAGCGCCCAGGCATTGACCCACTCCATCGGATCCACCGGACCCTGCGGCGCCTCGGTATCGAGTTCGCGCTTGAGGCGCGGCGCGCGGCGCGGCAGCTTCAGCACGCCCGGCAGCATGCCGGAGGCTTCGAAACCGCGCTCGACGCAAGCCTGCATGACGGACCAGATTCGCCCGAGTTTCGAGTCGATCTCGACTTCAGGGCGCAGGGCGCGCTCGTTGACGAGCATCAAGTCCGCAATGGACAGGCCCGAGCGCTCGCATTGCGCGAGCAACTCATCGCCGCTGCCGAAGGGCAGCGGCGCCTCGCGCGGCGCCGCTCCAGCCGGCGCGGCCGATTCATCGGCGCGCTGCACGGCTCCGCCGCCGATCGAATACATCTCTTCCGCAAGCAACGTCACGCCCTTCGCGTCCCGCGCGGTGAAGCGCATGCCGTTCGAGTGGCCGGGCAGCATCTGGTCGCGATGGAACAGGAGATTCATCGGCTCGTCGAAGCCGATCTCGCGGCGGCCAAGCAGGCGCAGGCGGCCGCTCTCACGGATGCGCCTGAGCGTGGGTTCCATGACCGCCGGCTCGAACTCCGACGGATCGTGGCCCTCGAGTCCGAGCAGGATGGCGCGATCGGTGCAATGACCGAGGCCGGTCAGCGCGAGAGAGCCATAAAGCTGGACGAAGATCTCCGTCGTCGCAGCGAGCAGTCCGCGCGCCTCGAGGTCGAGGACGAAGAATCGCGCGGCGAGCATCGGCCCCATCGTGTGCGACGAGGACGGCCCGACGCCGACCTTGAACACGTCGAACACCGAAAGACTCATAACGCCGCTAGGCGCCGCAGGATCAGCGCCGCGATCTCCTCGGCAAGCGCGACGCGCAGCGACCGCTCCTCGTGCTCCTTCGCGAGCACTGCAGTCTCGTCGTAGCCGTAGTCGCGGGTCAGTCTCACTTTCTGGAGCGCCAGCAGCTCGGTGGTTCCGCTCGTGACCGAGTACTCCGCCGCGTAATAGACCTCGTATTCTCCCGGCTTGTTGTCGGCGGTGACGGACAGGACCTCACGCCCGGTCTTGTCGACATGAAGCCGGATCGTGCCGCTCGCTTCCGCCGCGTTGGCGGCTGGCGTCGCGCCGGCCGCGCGGAGCTGCGCCTGCAACGCCGAGTAAAGCGCGCTGTACCTGTCCGTGGTGTCGATATACGGTCGGGCCATCACAGCGGGAAGCGGCGTCTGTCCGCGCAAGTGAAAACCGCAGCCCGATACGAGGGCGAGCGCCAGCAAGATGACGGCCGAAGTGAGGCGGCGCATCAGATCACCACGTTCACGAGCTTGCCCGGCACGTAGATCAGCTTGCGAACGGGCTGTCCGGCCACGTATTTCGCGACGCCAGGGTCCGCGAGCGCCGCTTCGCGGGCGACCGCTTCGTCGGCGCCCGCAGGTACCGGCACGCGAGCCCGCAGCCTGCCGTTGACCTGAACCACAATCTCGATCGTGTCCTGGACCAACGCCGCCGGATCCGCCGCCGGCCAGCGCTCGTCGACGATAGCGGACGCATGCCCGAGAGCACGCCACATCGCCTGCGCCGCATGCGGGACGAAGGGTGACAGCATCAACACGACTAACTCGAGCGCCTCCTGCATCACGACCCGGCCATGCGACGAGTCGTCCGCGAACCGCATCAGTGAATTCAGCAGCTCCATGACGGCCGCGATCGCCGTGTTGAAGGTGCGGCGGCGTCCGATGTCGTCGCCGACCTTGAGAAGGGTCTGGTGTACCTGGCGGCGCAGTTCTCGCTGCGGCCGGTCGAGCGAGGCGGAGCCAACCGGCCCCGCGGCCCCACCCTCGACATGCGCATGGACGATTTTCCACACGCGCTTCATGAAGCGAAACGCGCCCTCCACGCCTTCGTCCGACCATTCGAACGTATGCTCGGGCGGCACGTTCGACATCGTGAAGAGGCGCGCCGTATCGGCGCCATAACGATCGACGAGCGCCTGCGGATCGACGCCGTTCCGCCGCGATTTCGACATCGTGCCGATGCCGCCATATTCGACCGGCTGGCCGTCGGATTTCAGGACGCCGCTCCGCGCCTCGGCCCCACCCGCCGCCGTGACCTCGGCCGGGTCGTAATAGACGACGCGTCCCGACGACGGCTTCCGGAACCAGATCTCGTTCAGCACCATGCCCTGGGTCAGCAGGCGCTGGAACGGCTCGTCGAGGCTCGTCAGGCCGCAGTCGCGCATGACACGTGTCCAGAAGCGCGAATACAGCAGGTGCAGGATCGCGTGCTCGATGCCGCCGATGTACTGGTCGACCGGCATCCAGTAGGCGGCTCGCTCATCCACCATCGCGCGGTCGTTGCCCGCGGACGCATAACGGAAAAAGTACCAGGACGAATCGACGAAAGTGTCCATTGTGTCCGTCTCACGCCGCGCGGCGGTATCGCATTTCGGGCAGCGGCACTCGACGAACGACGGCGTCTTCGCGAGCGGATTGCCGGACCCGTCGGGCACGAGGTCCTCCGGCAGCCGTACGGGCAGCTGATCGTCCGGCACCGGCACGTCGCCGCAAGTGGAGCAGTGGATGATCGGAATCGGACAGCCCCAGTAGCGCTGGCGTGAGATGCCCCAGTCGCGAAGCCGCCAGACCACCTGCTTGCGGCCGAGGCCCTTTGCCTCGAGGTCATTCGCGATCGCATCCGTTGCGCCCGCATAGTCGAGACCGTCGTAGGGACCGGATTGGATGCAGCGACCGTACTGTGCATAAGACGCCTGCCAGGCATCGGTCGAATACGGTTTCCCGTCGACGTCGATGACCTGAACAATCGGCAGGCGGTATTTTTTTGCGAAAGCGAAGTCGCGCTCGTCGTGGCCGGGCACACCCATGACTGCGCCTTCCCCGTAGGCCATCAGCACGTAGTTGCCGACCCAGATCTCGACCGCGGCGCCCGTCAACGGATGCTGCACGAACAAGCCGGTCGCGACGCCCTTCTTCTCCATCGTCGCGAGATCGGCTTCCATGACGCTGCCGCGGCGGCATTCGTCGACGAACGCGCGCAGCTTCGCATTCCGGGAAGCGGCCAGTTCCGCGAGCGGGTGTTCCGCCGCCACGGCCACGAAGGTCACGCCCATGATCGTGTCGGCTCGGGTCGTGAATACCTTGAGTTCGCCGCGCTTGCCGTCGATGTCGTAGGGGAAGGACAGGTTCACGCCATCGCTTCGCCCGATCCAGTTCGCCTGCATCGTGCGCACGCGTTCCGGCCAGTCCGGCAGGTTATCGAGCGCGCCGAGCAGCTCTTCCGCGTACTGCGTAATTCGGAGGTAGTACATCGGGATCTCGCGCTTTTCGATGAGCGCACCGGTGCGCCAGCCGCGCCCATCAATGACCTGCTCGTTGGCGAGCACGGTCTGGTCGACAGGATCCCAGTTCACGACGCCCGTCGTCTTGTACGCGATGCCGCGCTCGAGCATGCGCAGGAACAGCCACTGGTTCCAGCGGTAGTATTCCGGGTCGCAGGTGGCGAGCTCGCGCGACCAGTCGATGCCGAAGCCAAGCGACTTCAGCTGGCCCTTCATGTGCGCGATGTTGTCACGGGTCCAGCGCGCCGGCGCGACGCCATTCTCGATCGCGGCGTTTTCGGCCGGCAGTCCGAATGCATCCCAGCCCATGGGTTGCAGGACGTTGCAGCCCTGCATGCGCATGTAACGCGCGAGCACATCACCAATCGTGTAGTTCCGCACGTGTCCCATGTGCAGCTTGCCGCTGGGATACGGGAACATGCAGAGGCAGTAATACTTCGGCTTCGCGGAATCCTCGCGCGCAACGAACGCACCCGCAGCGTCCCATTCGCTCTGGACGGCGGCTTCAATTTCTTTTGGTTCGTAGCGTTCTTTCATCGAGTTTCGCAGGATACCCGATAAAAGGGGACGTTCCCCTTTAAAGGGGAACGTCCCCTTTAGCGGCGGATTAAGGGTTCTTTCGCGCCCGCAGCCGAGCGATGACGAAGACAAACATCAGCAGGAAGCATACCGACAGGATGGGCCCGTTGCCGGTGCGGGCGTAGGGCGTGAGGCCGGTGCGTGGCTGGACGGTGGACTTGAGGACGGCGGGCTCGAATTGCGGGGCGCGAGCCGTAACGCGGCCGTCGGGCGCGATCACTGCGGTGATGCCGTTACTGGTCGCGCGCATGAGCCAGCGCCCGGCCTCGAGCGCGCGGAAGCGCGCCATCTGCAATTGCTGGTGCGGCGCCGACGAATCGCCGAACCAGGCGTTGTTCGTGACATTGACGAGCAGTGTCGAGCCGGGAAGTCCGGCCAGTTGATCCGATCCGTAGGCGTCCTCATAGCAGATGGTCGCTGCAAGACGCTCGCCGCCGGATTTGAGCGGCGGCTGGCTTTCATCGCCCGGCGTCATGTCGTAGTACGGCAGGCTGTTCAGCCGCATCCAGCGACGCACGCCCTCCGGCACCGGGAAGAACTCCCCGAAGGGCACGAGGCGGCGCTTGTAGTACCAGCCATCGCCCGCTTCGCTCATCGAGTAGAGGCCATTCCTGATCTCGGCGCTTTCGAAGTCGAAGCGAAGCAGGCCGATCATCACGTCCGAGCCGCTCACACGCGACTCGCGCCGGATCGATTCGAGAAACACCTGGGCCTCATGCGCGAGCACGGGAACGGCGGACTCGGGCCAGACGATGATGCGCGCCCCGAGCGCCTCGCGGTTTAGCTCGCGATAGATCTCGAGCGTCTTCGACCGGTGCTCGACGAGCCACTTCTCGTCCTGCGGAATCGCGCCCTGGAGGAGCGCGATGCCGATCGGCTCTCCCGAAGGCTTCGTCCATTCGCGGCCGCCGAGCAGGTAACCGCCGAGCCAGAAAGCAACGGCAAGCGCGATCGCCGCGAGGCGCGGCTGCCCCGCATGGCGGAAGAGGACTACGAGCGCCGCAGCCGTGACGACATTTGCGAACGTGACGAAATGGATTCCGCCGACCGTTGTCAGCGCGGCGAGCGGCGAATCGCTGTGAGCGTAACCGAGCTCGAGCCAGGGGAATCCCGTGAACAGCCAGCCGCGCAGCCACTCCAGAAGCGTCCAGGCGGCGGGAATGAGGAGCAGCAATCGCGGTCCAGACGGATCGGGCGCGATCCGCGCGACCACGTAACCGAGGAGCGCATAGTACGCGCCCTTGATTGCGAGCAGCCCGGCCAGCAGGAACAGGGCGAGCCATGCGGGCGCCTGGCCGAATTCGTGTATCGCCGTGTAGATCCACCAGGTGCCCGCGCCGAAGAGCGCGGCGCCGAAGAAGAATCCGGTCCGCGCCGCGTCCCGCGGCGACGCGAACTCCCAGAGCAGGAACAGGATCGCCGGGCCGAGAACCGCGAGGAAGAAGTAGCCGTAGGGCGCGAATGCGAGAGTCGTGGCCGCGCCGGCGGCCGCCGCGATCCACTCGCGGTACCGCAACATCATCGACAGGGGTCCGCCTGAGGCCGCCACTCAGGTACCGCGCGCTTCGCCGGGACGCGCGGGCACCGGATCAGGGGTCGTCACACGCAACTGGTCAATGCGACGCCGGTCGGCCCGCAGCACCTTGAACTCGATCCCGTCCATGGTCACGGCCTCGCCGCGGCGCGGCAGCCGGCCGAATTGATGCATTACGAGGCCGCCGACCGTGTCGTACTCCTCGTCGCTGAAACGCGTGCCGAAAAACTCGTTGAATTCCTGCACCCGCGTCAGGGCGAGGACGACGAACTGGCGATCGCCCTCACGCCGGATTGTCTGGTCCTCATCGGTGTCGTACTCATCGGCGATCTCGCCGACGATCTCCTCGATCACGTCCTCGATCGTCACGAGTCCGGACACGCCGCCGTACTCGTCGACGACGATGGCCATGTGGTTCCGGCTGACGCGAAATTCCTTGAGCAGCACGTTCAGGCGCTTGCTCTCGGGAACGAACGCCGCCGGCCGCAGCACTTCCCGGATGTCGAAGGAGCCGTCGGCACCCTCCGCGAAATTACGCAGCAGGTCCTTGGCTAGAAGGATGCCGATGACCTGGTCACGGTCGTCGCCGATGACCGGGAAACGCGAGTGACCGGACTCGACGACGGCCGGCAGCAGGCTCTGCGGCCTGGAATCGCGCTCCAGTACCACCATCTGCGAACGCGGAACCATGATGTCGCGCACGTGAAGGTCTGCGACGCGCAGGACGCCCTGGATCATCGCGAGCGCGTCGGCGTCGATCACCCCGCCGCGCGCGGCCGCCCGCAGCATCTCGACGAGTTCCGCGCGATCGCGCGGGCCATCGCGCGTCAGGCGCCGCAGCCAGTCACCGGCCTTGCGTTTCGCCATCGGCTCAGTCTCCGTAGGGATCCGCGATGCCGAGGCGCTTGAGAAGCGCGCGCTCGCGGCCCTCCATTCGCTTCGCGTCGGCAGCGCGCTCGTGGTCAAATCCGAGCAGGTGAAGCGTGCCGTGGACGATCATGTGGGCCCAATGCGCCGAGAGCGACTTGCCCTGCTCGCGCGCCTCGCGCGCGACGACAGGCGCGCAGACGACGAGGTCGCCGAGCTGCTTCCCGCGAAGCGACGGCGCCGCCGGGAACGACAGCACGTTCGTCGCCTTCGGCCGCCTGCGCCAGCGTTCGTTCAGCGCGCGGCTTTCACCGGCACCGACGACCCGGATGCCGAGCTCGCCCCGTCGGTCGCCCGCGGCGAGCCGCGCCCAGCGGCGCAGGCTCGCGGGTGCAGGCGCCCAGGGCCGGCGCGTGCGATAGCGCAACACGACGTCGAGTGTCACGGACTCTCCCCGCGTGCATCAGACACGCGCTCGTAGGCTTCGACGATCCGCTGCACGAGCGGATGGCGCACGACGTCCTTCGCGGTGAACCGCGTAACGGCGATGCCGGCCACGCCATCGAGCACTTCGAGCGCGTGCCGCAGGCCGGACTGCCGGTGAGCCGGCAGGTCGGTCTGGGTGATGTCGCCGGTGACGACCGCACGCGAGCCGAAGCCGATGCGCGTCAGGAACATCTTGATCTGCTCGACCGTCGTGTTCTGCGCTTCGTCGAGGATGATGAAGGCCTCGTTCAGCGTGCGGCCCCGCATGAACGCGAGCGGAGCGACTTCGATCACGTTGCGTTCGATCAGCCGGGCAACACGGTCGAAACCGATCATTTCATAGAGCGCGTCGTACATCGGCCGGAGATACGGATCGACCTTTTGCGTCAGGTCGCCCGGCAGGAATCCGAGGCGCTCGCCCGCCTCGACCGCGGGCCGCACGAGCACGAGCCGCCGCACGTTTTCGCGCTGCATCGCCTCGACGGCGCAGGCGACGGCGAGATAGGTCTTGCCGGTGCCCGCCGGCCCGATGCCAAACGTCAGGTCGTGCGAGCGGATCGACTGAAGATATAGCTGCTGGTTCGCGCCGCGGCCGCGGATCAGGCCGCGGAGCGTCTCGACCGCGTGCTCGTCGTCCGCGGGCTTGCCGCCCATGCCGCTTTCCTGGATCGCGAGGTGCACGTCCTCGGGGGTCACCGGCTGGCTGCCCGCCCGTTCATACAGAAGGCGGATTACGGCCGCAGCGGCCGCGGCATTCGCGCCGCGCAGCGCAAAACGGCCCGATCGCCGGCGGATCTCGACACCGAGGCGGTTTTCGAGAAGATGCAGGTTCTCATCGAGCGGCCCGCAGACCGAGGCGAGCCGCGCATTGTCCTCCGCGCCGAAATCGACGCTGGATTCGGGGGCCGCGTTCAAGCGACCAGCCGGCCGCGCAGGGAGTTCCGCATCGCTTCCGTGATCCGGACGCTCGCGAATCGGTCGACGAGTGCAGCCGGCCCGTCGAAATTGACCCAGCGCATGTTCTCGGTGCGGCCGGCCAGCTGGCGCGGATTGCGCCGCGCGGGCTTTTCGACCAATACGCGCTGCGTACTGCCTATCATCGCCTCGCTGATCCGCCTCGCCTGGCTGTTGAGTTGCTCCTGCAGCCTCTCGAGCCGCCCCTGCTTGACCTCATGCGGCACCTCATCCGGCAACGACGCGGCAGGCGTGCCGGGCCGCTTGCTGTAGATGAAGCTGAAGGACTGGTCGAATCCGACTTCGGCAATGAGGTCGAGCGTCTGGCGGAAATCGTCCTCCGTCTCGCCGGGAAATCCGACGATGAAATCCGACGACAGGCTGATGTCCGGCCGCACCGAACGGAGCCGGCGGATCTTCTGCTTGTACTCGAGGCGCGTGTAGCCGCGCTTCATCCGCGCGAGGATGCGGTCCGAGCCGCTCTGCACTGGAAGGTGCAGGTAATTCGCGAGCTTCGGCACGTCGGCATAGGCATCGACGAGGGCGTTCGTGAACTCGAGTGGGTGCGATGTCGTGAAGCGGATGCGCTCGAGCCCCTCCAGCCGCGCGATATGACGGATCAGCGTCGCCAGGTCGACCAGCGATCCGTCTTTGGCAGGACCGCGGTACGCATTGACGTTCTGGCCGAGCAGCGTGATCTCGCGGACACCCTGGCCGACGAGCGAGGCAACTTCCGCAACTACCTGCGGAAACGGGCGGTTCATCTCCTGGCCGCGCGTGTATGGCACGACGCAGAAACTGCAGTAGCGGCTGCAGCCTTCCATGATCGAAACGAAGGCATTGGCGCCCGAAGCACGGGGCTCCGGCAGGCGATCGAACTTCTCGATCTCCGGAAACGACACGTCCACCTGCGGCTCATGCGTCGTGCGGAGCTCGGCGAGCATCTCCGGAAGCCGGTGGATCGTCTGCGGGCCGAAGACCAGGTCGACGAATGGCGCGCGATCGAGGATGCCCTCGCCCTCCTGGCTCGCGACACAGCCGCCGACGCCGATCACGAGCCCGGGGCGGCGGCGCTTCAGGATCCGCCACTGGCCAAGATGCGAAAAGACCTTCTCCTGCGCCTTCTCGCGGATCGAACAGGTGTTGAGCAGGACGACGTCGGCCTGCTCCGGATCGGTGGTGATTTCGAGGCCGTCGGATTCGCGGAGCACGTCCGCCATGCGCGCCGAGTCGTATTCGTTCATCTGGCAGCCGAAGGTCGATATGTAGACTCGGCCGCTCATGTCGTGGGTAGGCGCCTCGATGCGAAAAAGGGCGCCTAAGGGTACCGGTTTTGGCGTCGCCTATGAAGCGGCACGCGGGCCCGACGCACCACGCTATGAATACTTAACGCATTGTTTTTATTTAAGTTTTTCCTTCAGCTCGCGACCGAAAGTACCGGTCGTGACGAAATCCGCGGGGCGTAGGTCCCCCATGACAAGGCGGCCCGTTGCCGTGAAGCGGGCGCCCTGCGGCAGGGTGTCCGCCATCGTGCGCCGGCGCATCATGTGGACCGAGTACTCGATTTCGTGCAGCAGCGCCGGCCTCGAGTAGTAATAGCCCTGCCCCGCCACGCAGCCGAGCTCGATCAGCTCCCGCTGCTGCTGCTCAAGCTCGATGCCTTCCGCGACGACCTCGAGCCCGAGCGTTCCACCCAGCGTAATGATCGAACGCGCGAGCCCGGTGCCGTCATCGATGCTGCCGAGCTGCTCCACGAACGAGCGGTCGATCTTCAGGATATCGATCGGGAAGCGGTGCAGATAGGACAGCGACGAGTAGCCGGTGCCGAAATCGTCGATCGCGATCCGGACGCCGAGCTTCTTGAGCTGGGTCAGCGTCGCGAGCACATCCTCGCTGTTCTGCATCAGCACGCTCTCGGTCAGTTCGATCACGAGACAGCCCGGGTCGATCTCCGAGAGGCTGAGCGCCTTCTGCACGTCCGCGCAGATGTCGGACTTCGAGAGCTGAACGGCCGAGACGTTGACGCCAACGCGGACCTGGCGGCCTTCCGGCAGGCGTGCCTGCCAGACGCGCACTTCGCGGCAGGCCTGGGCGAGGATCCAGCGGCCGAGCGTCACGATCTGGCCCGACTCCTCCGTGACGGATATGAACTCCGAGGGGCCAAGCAGCCCGCGCTTCGGATGACGCCAGCGCACGAGGGCCTCGACCCCGAGCAGGTAACCCGAGTGCAGTTCCACGATCGGCTGGTAGTGCAGCAGGAACTGGCTTTCGCTCAGCGCCTGATCGATCTCCGCCTCGAGTTCCTGGCGCTCGCTGGCAGCTCGCTGCATTGCGGGCTCATAGACCGTGTAGCAGCCCTTGCCCTGTGCCTTGGCGGAGTACATCGCGACATCGGCATTTCGCATCAGCTCCTCGACGCCATCGTCTGGCATCGCAAACGCGAGACCGACGGAGGCCGTCACACGCATGTCCGCGCCCGGCAGATCGAGCGACTCCTGCAGCGATTCGACGACGCGCGAGGCGATCTCGATTACCTGCTCCTTGCTCGTGAGGTTTTCGAGCAGCACCGCGAACTCGTCGCCACCGAGCCGAGCGACCGTATCGCCGTTCCGGGTCGCCTTGACGAGGCGTTGCGCACTCTTGCTCAGTACCCGGTCCCCCTGCGCGTGGCCCAAGGAATCGTTGATCTTCTTGAAGTTGTCGAGGTCGACGAACATTACTGCGACGCCGCGGCCGTTCCGCCGGCTGACCGCAACGGCATGCTCGACGCGGTCGCGGAACAGCGTTCGGTTGCCGAGCAGCGTCAACGGGTCATGGAAGGCCATCCGCTTGAGTTGTTCCTCAATACCCTTGCGGTCGGTCGTGTCGCGGAGGCTCAGCAGCCGCCCGCCGATCGCGGGCTCGGAGTCCATGTTGGTGCCGTGGATCTCGACGATGCGCTGCTTGTCGTCACCTCGCGGCACGCGAGCCTCGATGTTGGCCGACGCCCCGTCCGCCGCGAGGTCACGGGCAAGGAATTCACGGAGCCGCGCGCGGTCGTCGAATGTGACGAGGTCGTCGAGCAGCTGGCCGATCAGGTCCCGCGGCGCGAGGCCAAAGATGCGCTCCGCGGTCGGCGTCACGTAGCTGATCCTTGCATCGGCGGCGACGATGGCGATGACGTCCGCCGTGTTGCGGATCAGCGCGGAGAAGCGCGCCTCGGCCGAGCGCGTGGCAAGCCCGGTCTGGACTGCGACCGCGAGCGCCGTTGCGATCGCCTGCCGCGCGAACAGCAGGCCCGCCGCGATGCAAACGACCCAGGCGATGAGGCCGGCCGGATCGCTGAAGCTGCCGGAATGCAGCATCAGGAGCGCATAACCCGCGAGCATCAGCGCGGCATAAGGCATGAGCGAGGCGAACGGCGATCCGCGCTCGGCGGCATCCATCGGCGGCGCTCGCCGCTCGGTGCGCAGGTAATCGAAATGCGCAGCAATCGCGAACATCGCGATCGCGAAAAGATGCAGCGGACCGGTAAGCGGCGAACTGATGCCGGCGGCAGCCGCATGGGCTTCGAGCAATCGCGCGCCGAGGAAGGCACCAAGCGCGAGGGCGAAAGCGACGAGCCCCGGCCAGCTCTGCCAGTCCGAGCGGCGGAGCAGCAGGATCGCGGCGAGCACGCCGATGACGGCATCGAGTCCCACCGTCCAGGAGTCCCGCGCAGGCAGCACATCGGGCGCCAGGTCATGCGGCATCGCAAGCCAGAGCACCGTGCCGACGCAGAGCGCGACCAGCGTCGCCTCGAGCCAGAACTGGGGACCGAAGGACTTGCCTCGCGTCGAGAGCAGCATTCCCACCGCGGCCATCGCAGCGCAGGGGAAGAAGGCGAATTGCAGCAGGCTTGCCGCAAATTGCAACGCAGGCAGGTCAAGTGAACGCGTTGGCGGGACTGCAAGTGTGGCGGCGAGCTGGGCGCCGAGCGCGAGTGCGAGCCAGCGCCAGGCGCGTCGACGCTCACTGTTGAGTTCAGGGAGTCCCGCAGCGCTCCATGCAACCGCAATGGCGGCAAGGGTCGCCACGATGCCGGCGAGGAAGACGGCCAACGCGTCGCCAAGCCCGCCGGCGGTGAATCCGGAGATCGAAGTGAATACGGCAAGACCGATGCAAAGCAGCACGAGCCAGGCTGCCGGATGGTCAAACCATGGCGCCAGGGCGTCGCGCAGCCCGCTACCGGACGGCTGGTTTCGGTCCAGCTCCATCAAGCCGTTCTCCCTTCTCCAAAGCGCCTGGACGGTTCCGCAGGCGGCCCGGAGAATCAGTTCGATGGTGACTTAATATGGCGGGACCGGACGCCAAGCACATCACATAAAACGGGCGAATTTGCGGGTTTCAGGCCGTGGCGGCGGCGGATTTCGGGGAATTGCGTGACGCGGGTCGCGTTGAAGCGGGTTCCGCTTCAGGAGGGGACAGTCCCCTTTGCAGGAAGCAAAGGGGACAGTCCCCGGTGGCGTTAGAAAGGTATGTCGTCGTCGAAGGACTCTGAAACCCCGGCGGTTTCAGGACGGGCAACCGGCCCTTCGTTCCGCTGTGGCGTGCGTTCCGCGGGGGCGCCCGCACTGCGGTCGCTGGAACCGCGACCGCCCAGCATCTGCATTTCATTCGCGACGATCTCGGTCGTGTAGCGGTCCTGGCCTTCCTTGTCCTGCCACTTGCGGGTGCGGATGCGGCCTTCGACATAGATGTGCGAACCCTTGCGCAGGTATTCGGCGGCAATCTCCGCCAAGCGGTCGAACATCACGACGTTGTGCCATTCCGTCGCTTCTTTCTGCTCACCGGTCTGCTTGTCGCGCCACTGGTCTGAAGTCGCGAGCCGCAGGTTGACGACGGCCTTGCCGGAGGGCATCGCGCGCGACTGCGGGTCCTGCCCGAGATGTCCGATCAGAATGACTTTGTTGACGCCGCGTGCCATGGCAATCCCCGGTTATTGTCCGAAGGCCTCATTGTAGTCGTCCGCCTGCCGCCGGCGCAGCGTCTATTGCACCCGTTTGCCGCGATTCCGTGGCCGCCGCCCAGGGCAGCCAGAAAAGCACTGCCAAAGCCGCACATACGAAGATCCCGGGTAATGCCCAAGGGCTTCCGAGCAGGGCACCCCCCGCCAGGCCCCCCGCAAATGCACCCGCGAATTGGCAGGTTGCAAACAAACCCATGGCCGCGCCGCGCGATTCCGCGCCGGCCGCTTCCGTCAGCGAGGCGGGCAGCCGGGCTTCGAGGAAATTGAAGGCGCCGAAATACAGCACGAGCGCGCCGGTCATGTACCGGATGTCGGGATGCCCCCAGACCAGGGCCACCAGTGCCATACAGAGCAATGCTGCGCACCCGGCCATGACCCGACCGCTCTTGCGGCTCCGCTCAGACCACAGCATGAGCGGTGCTGTCAGGACGAGCGAGACGGCAAAGACGGCCAGGTAAATCCGCCAGTGATCCGGCGCTGCGATGCCTTGCAGGTCGCGCAAGGCGTGCGGCACGGCGATGAAGGTCGCCGTGAGCGTCAGGTGCAGCACGAAGATGCCCGCGTAATGCGGCAGCAATGCGCCGGTGAGTGCGCTCCGCCAGGAGCGCCTTTCGACAGGCAAGTTGGATCGAGGCGCTTCTGCGGGCAGCGCGAACAGGACGAGCAGGAGGGCGACCACGCCGAAGGCGCCGATCAGGATGAAGACGCCGGCGACGCCAATCGACCCCGCGAGCAGCGGACCGCCGATCAGCGAAAGGACGAAGGAGAGACCGATGCTCATCCCGATGATGAACATCGCGCGCGTGCGCGATTCGGGCCGGGTGAGGTCGGCAAGAAGCGCCATCACCGGACCAGAAACCGCACCGAGGCCCTGGACGATGCGCGCGAAGACGATCGACAGGGCGCTTCCCGCAACTGCTCCCAGAGCGGAACCGGCGATGTGCAGGATGAGTCCGAAGACGATCAGCGGCTTGCGCCCGATGCGATCCGACCAGACGCCGAAGGGAATCTGCATCAATGCCTGTGTCAGCCCATAGGCGCCGACGGCCAGGCCTGCAAGCAGCGGCGATCCGCCAGGCAGCGAACCCGCGTACAGGGCGAGCACCGGCAGCAGCAGGAAAAGGCCGAGGAGTCGCGTGGCGTAGATTGCGGCAAGGGAAGCGACGACACGGCGCTCGGCGGGCAGGAGTGTCGCGCCCGACGGAAGGGCCACTGGAAATCCCTTTGCGGTGCCCGGAATGGGCGGGCTATTCTATCAGGCTCGCCAAATGACTCAGACCATCCACATTCGCGGCGCGCGCACGCACAACCTACAGAGTCTCGACCTCGAGCTGCCGCGCGACCGATTGATCGTTTTCACGGGACTTTCCGGCTCCGGAAAGTCCTCGCTCGCCTTCGACACCATTTATGCCGAAGGCCAGCGGCGCTACGTCGAATCGCTCTCGGCGTACGCGCGGCAATTCCTGTCGATGATGGAGAAGCCGGACGTCGATTCGATCGAAGGCCTCTCGCCCGCGATCTCGATCGAGCAGAAATCGACTTCGCACAATCCGCGCTCGACCGTCGGCACGGTCACGGAGATCTACGATTACCTGCGCCTCCTTTATGCGCGCGCCGGAATCCCGCGCTGCCCCGACCACGGGCTCGACCTGACGGCGCAAACGGTGAGCCAGATGGTCGACCAGGTGCTCGCGCTGCCTGAAGGCACGCCGCTCGCGCTGATTGCGCCGATCATCTCGGGGCGAAAGGGCGAACACTTGCAGGTGATCGAGGAATTGCGCGGCAAGGGCTTCGTGCGCGCGCGCGTGGACGGCCGCTTCATGGAGCTGGACGAGGCGCCGAAATTCGACGCGAAGCGAAAGCATTCGATCGACGCGGTCGTGGATCGCCTGAAGGTGCGTCCCGACCTCCAGCAGCGGCTCGCCGAGTCCTTCGAGACGGCACTCCGCCTCGGCGAAGGCGTTGCACGGATCGCATTCCTGGATGAGCCGAAGCGCGAGGAACTCGTCTTCTCGGACAAGTTCGCCTGCCGGATCTGCGGCTATTCACTGTCTGAACTCGAGCCGCGGCTGTTCTCCTTCAACAATCCGCACGGCGCCTGCCCGGGTTGCGACGGGCTCGGCGTCAAACAGTTCTTCGATCCCGAGCGCGTCGTGGCGCAGCCGCAGCTTTCGCTCGCGACGGGAGCGGTGCGCGGCTGGGACCGCCGCAATGCTTACTACTACCAGATGGTGCAAGCGCTCGCGGATCACTACCGCTTCAATCCCGAGGCCGCCTATTGCGACCTCCCCCCACGCGCGCGCGAGGTGCTGATGCAGGGAAGCGGTGGCGAGGAGATAGAGTTTCGCTATTTCGATTCGCGCGGCCGCACGGTCAGGCGCAAGCACAAGTTCGAGGGGATCCTCCCCAACCTCGAGCGCCGCTACCAGGAAACTGAATCGCTCGCCGTGCGCGAGGAACTCGCGCGCTACCTCGGCACGCGCCGCTGCCCGGAATGCGATGGTGCGCGGCTCACGAAGTCCGCGCGTTTTGTCTTCGTGGGCGATGCTTCGTTGCCGTCGATTTCCGCCCTGCCCGTCCGCCGCGCGCTCGCGTTCTTCGGCGAACTGAAGCTCGAGGGCTGGCGCGCCAGCATCGCGGCCAAGATCGTCAAGGAAATTACCGACCGGCTCGGATTCCTGGTCGACGTCGGCCTCGACTACCTGACACTCGACCGCAGCGCGGAAACGCTCTCGGGCGGCGAGGCGCAGCGCATCCGGCTCGCGAGCCAGATCGGCTCGGGCCTGGTGGGCGTCATGTACATCCTCGATGAGCCCTCGATCGGCCTGCACCAGCGCGACAACCAGCGCCTGCTCGACACGCTGCACCGGCTGCGCGACCTCGGCAATACGGTGATCGTTGTCGAGCACGACGAAGACGCGATCCGCCAGGCCGACCATGTCGTCGACCTCGGCCCGGGCGCCGGCGTGCACGGCGGACGCATCGTCGCGCAGGGTACGCCCGCGCAGATCGAGGCGAGCCCGGCTTCGCTCACGGGCCAGTACCTGTCCGGGCGCAAGCGCATCGAGATCCCCGAGAAGCGGCGGTCACGTGATGCAAAGCAGATGCTTCGCCTGCGGCAGGCGAGCGGCAACAACCTGAAGCAGATCGACGTCGCGTTTCCGGTCGGGCTCCTGACCTGTGTGACTGGCGTGTCGGGCTCCGGCAAATCCACCCTCGTGAACGACACCCTGTATCGCGTCGTCGCGCGCTCGCTCGATCTCGTCACGGAGCAGCCTGCAGCCTGCGCGGGCGTCGACGGGCTCGGCGCCATCGACCGGGTGATCGACATCGACCAGAGCCCGATCGGCCGAACGCCGCGCTCGAATCCCGCGACGTACACCGGACTCTTCACGCCGATCCGCGAGCTCTTCGCCGGCACGGCGGAGGCGCGCTCGCGCGGCTATCAGCCGGGCCGCTTCAGCTTCAACGTCAAGGGCGGGCGCTGCGCCGCCTGCGAGGGCGACGGCGTCATCAAGGTCGAGATGCATTTCCTGCCGGACGTGTACGTCGCCTGCGATGTCTGCAAGGGCCGCCGCTACAACCGCGAAACGCTCGACGTGCACTACAAGGGCAAGAACATCCACGAAGTGCTCGACATGACGGTCGAGGACGCGAATGTGTTCTTCCAGGCCGTGCCGACCATCGCAGTCAAGCTCCAGACGCTGCTGGACGTCGGCCTGTCGTACGTCCGTCTCGGCCAGAATGCGACGACGCTCTCCGGCGGCGAGGCCCAGCGCGTCAAGCTCGCGAAGGAGCTTTCGAAACGCGCGACCGGCCGTACACTTTATATACTGGACGAGCCGACGACCGGGCTGCACTTCGAGGACGTCAAGCACCTCCTCGTCGTCCTGCATCGGCTGCGCGACGAGGGCAACACCGTGATCGTCATCGAACACAACCTCGACGTGATCAAGACCGCCGACTGGGTGATCGACCTCGGTCCTGAGGGCGGCGACGGCGGCGGCGCGATCGTCGCAGAGGGCACACCCGAGCAGCTCGCGCGGGCGAGCGGCTCGTTCACCGGGCGATACCTGAAGCGCGTATTGGCGCGCGGGAAGAAAGCGGCATGAATCGTCGTTCAATCGTTGCGCTGCTCACGCTGTCCTTGTTCGCGGCCTGGCCGGCATTCGCCGGCGAGCTGACAGTGACGGACGCCTGGTCGCGCACGACGCCACCGGGCGTCACCCTGGGCGTCGTGTATTTGAAGCTGCACAACGACACTGCCAAGTCCGACAGGCTGCTCAAGCTCAAGACCCCGATCGCCTCGAGCGCCGAAGTCCACCGGACCGAGATCGTGGAAGGCATGGCGCGCATGCGCGGCGTCGCGGTGCTGCATGTGGCGGCCGGGGAGCTCGTCGCGTTCGAACCTAGTGGTATGCACGTGATGCTGATGGGGCTGAAGAAGCCCCTGGTCGAAGGACAGACGTTCGAGTTGGAGCTGCTGTTCGAGGTGGCCGGGCCCAGGAAAGTCAGCGTGGTCGTCAGGAAAACTTGATGCGGGTTGACTCGATGCGGCTCGATTCAAGGAGAAAACATGTCGATTTCAGACGTTGCAGCCGTGTTGTTCGCGCTGAATCTCGCGGTTTTTTTCGCCGGCCCGGCTGTCGCGTCGGAAAGAACCGAGGGCGATTTCGTCAAGGCCTGCACGGCGGGCAGCAACCTGTCGCCAGCGGTCTGCGAATGTTCGGCGAAAAAGGCCAGGGGCCAACTGACGCCCGACGGGTTCGCCCTGCTCGTGGCGACCCTCGAAGGCAATGATGCGGCGGCAGCGCAGTTGCGAGGCAAGCTTCCGATCGACCAGGTCATGAAGGCCGGCACGTTCATGGCGCGCGGGCCGGCGCAATGCGCGAAAGAGTCCCCTGCGACGGATTAGCTCCGGGCTCGAGGGTCAACGTGCTTGCGAGTGCACGGGTCCCGAACTCGTGAAGCTATGCGCGATCTCGCCCTGGCCCCGCTTCTCGCGGAACTTGCCATTGGTGAATTCGGAAACGACGCGGCGCCAGAAACGGATCGCGCCGGGATTGCGCGACTGCTCGGCGATCGTCCACTCGCCCGCGTAGCGCGCGAAGATCAGCATCGCTGCGCCGCGGCCGACGCCCTTGCTGCGAAACGGCCGCCGGATGAAGAACTCGCTAAGCCGGTAATGCCGCTTCGGGTCTTCGCTGCTCGCGAGGCCCCGCTGCACGACGGCGAAGCCGACGGGTTCCTGCTCGCGCAGCACGACGAAGGCCGTGCAGCGGTCGTCGTGGAACCAGCCCTGGATGATTTCTGAAACGCTCTGGCCCGTGACGGTGAGCGATGGGAACACGCCGGTGGTGTCGGCGGTCAGGTCGGCGAGATACTCGCCGTAGGTCTCTTCGATCCAGTCGCGGTCGGCCTTTGAGGCGCGCGCTTCACGAATGGTGATCGGCATTTCGTGTCCCGGAAAAAGTTCGGCCGGGGGAAGTCGCGGGTGCACCGCGCCGTCCGCCCGGCCGATCAGGCCATTTGCAGTCGGCTTACTGCGACGGAGGAGCTTCTTCCACGGCAGCAGCAGCAGCATCGCCCGCAGCATCAGCTGCGTCGCCCGCGGCATCGGCAGCGTCGCCCGCGGCATCGGCAGCAGCAGCGCCGGCATCGGCAGCAGCAGCGCCGGCATCGGCAGCAGCAGCGCCGGCATCGGCAGCAGCGTCACCCGCAGCAGCAGCGGCGTCCGCAGCCGCATCGGCCGCAGCCTCTTCCTGCTTGGCACCGCAGGCGCCCAACACGAGGGCAACCGCAATGGCGCCCCAGATCTTTGCATTCATCGTCAGTTACCCCAGTTTCGTTCAGTGAGAAAAGTAAGTGCAATCCGCGGCGAATACGGCGCAAATTTCGACTTTGCTGCCTCGACGCGCCGACCGATATTACCGGTATTAAAAGGGTTAGCAAAGGTCGCAATTTTGCGACAAACGGCGCTGCCGGTTACGCTGCAGGTCTGTTTCCGCGGGAGCTTCGATGGCGAAAAAGTCACTCGGCGACCTCTATGGCGACCACCTCCGGGAGGTCACGGCACGGGCCGACCGGGCTTTGATTGCGGGCGGTTACGACGGAATCATCATTGGCTCCGGAAGTCAGCGGTACCTGTACCTCGACGACAGCACCTACCCCTTCAAGCCGAACCCGCGGTACCGGCAGTGGCTGCCCGACGCGACCCCCGATTCCTTCGTGGTCTACCAGCCCGGCAGCCGCCCGAAGCTCGTTTTCCACCAGCCGGACGACTACTGGTTCCTGCCGCCCGCCATCCCGGAAGGCTATTGGGTTGGCCAATTCGACTTGATCGTCGTCCGTTCGCCGGCTGAACTGCGGTCGCATACCGGCGCCAAGGATCGCTGGGCGGTGCTGAGCGAACCCGGGCTTGCAACCGAGGGGTTGGGCGATCACGACCCGCAGGGCGTGACTGCGGTGCTCGATTACGCCCGGGCGATCAAGACGCCCTACGAAGTCGAATGCATGGCGCAGGCGACGGTCGCGGGCGTCCGCGCCCACCGCGCGGCGGAGCATGCCTTCCGGGCAGGCGCATCGGAGTACGAGATTCACCTGGCGTATTGCCGTGCCGCCGGCGCCCGCGAAGAGGAGCTTCCCTACAACAACATCATCGCCTTCGGGACGCATGCGGCAGTGCTGCACTACCAGGTGCTGGACCGCGTGCGGCCGACAGACGTCCAATCATTCCTGATCGATGCCGGCGCCCAGCATGCCGGCTATGCCTGCGACATCACGCGTACCTATGCGGTCGCGCGCGGAGAGTTCGAGGACCTGATCCGTTCGCTAGACGTTGCACAGCAGAAGCTCGTCGACCGCGTACGGCCCGGCGTCGATTACCGCGACATCCATCTCGAGGCGCACCGCTTGATTGCCGGGATCCTGGTTTCGCATGGAATCGTCTCCGGCACACCGCAGGCTGCGGTCGAGACGAAGCTCACCTCCGTCTTCTTTCCGCATGGAATCGGCCACCTGCTCGGACTGATGGTGCACGACGCGGCGGGATTCATGGCGGGTCCGCAGGGCGGCACGCGCGAGAAGCCCGAGGGGCACCCTTATCTCCGGCTGACGCGGAACCTCGAGAGCGGTTTCGCAGTGACGATCGAACCGGGGCTCTATTTCATCGATACCCTGCTCGAGCAGGCGCGCGCCGACGGGCGCGGCCGGGAAATCGACTGGAAGCGGGTCGACGCGCTCAGGCCTTACGGCGGGATCCGGATCGAGGACAACGTGGTCGCGCAAGCAGGCGGGCCGCGAAACCTCACGCGCGAGGCTTTCGGGGCGGGGGCCTGAACCGGCGGCAGATCAGCGCTGCTGGCGCAGGGGGTCAGCGCTGCCGTAGCAGGTCGCGGATCTCGGTCAACAGCACTTCCTCGCGCGGCGGCGGCGGCGGTGCTGCGGCCGGGGCCGGCTTCTTCAGCCGGTTGATCGCCTTCAGCGCCATGAAGATCGCGGCCGCGATGATCAGGAAGTCAATGAGCGACTGGATGAACTGGCCGTATTGCACGAGCACCGGTTCGCCGGTCGCAGCGTTGGTGCCGAGTTCGGCCGACAGCTGCGAGAAGTCGACGCCGCCGATCACCCAGCCGAGCGCCGGCATGATGATCGCGCTCACGAACGACGACACGATCTTGCCGAAGGCGGCGCCAATCACGATGCCGACGGCTATGTCGACGACATTGCCCTTCATTGCGAACTCTTTGAATTCGGTCAGCAGACTCATGCTTTTCTCCCTATGTTGCTTCAAAGGGGACGCTCCCCTTTAGTCGCTAAAGGGGAGCGTCCCCTTTGAAGCAACACATCATGGCAAAAAAAAGCCGGGGATGCCCCCGGCTTCTCCATGGCGACCAGGAGCGGCTATGGGCCGCTCGCAGGATTGGAAATCGTCAGCCCGCGGCTTTCTTCCGCTTTTTCGGCTTTGCCTCGCCCTTGTCGGCAGCTTTCGGCGCGGCCTTCCTGGCAGGCGCCTTTTCCTTCTTCGGCGCCGCCTTCTTCTTCGCCGGCTTGGCGTCGGTCGGGGCAGTCGCCGCCTGCGGGGCATCGCCCTCGACCAGCTGCATCAGGGCCATCGGCGCCGAGTCGCCGATTCGCGGTTCCATCTTGAGGATCCGGGTGTAACCGCCAGCGCGGGTACGGAAGCGCGGCCCGATGACGTCGAACAGCTTGTCGACCAGGCCGTCGTCACGCAGCTGCGACCAGGCGCGGCGGCGGTACGGCAGCGAGTCGGTCTTGCCGAGCGTGATCAGCGGCTCGACGACCCGGCGAAGTTCCTTTGCCTTCGGCAGCGTCGTGCGGATCGTCTCGGCGCGAAGCAGCGCCGCGCACATGTTCCGCATCAGCGCCTTGCGATGGGAGCTGTTGCGCGAAAGCTGGCGTCCCGACAGTTGATGTCGCATGAGTCGTTATTCCGTTTCCGCGCTCAGGCCGTGCGCAGCTCGTCTTCGCGGCGCAAGGACGCCGGCGGCCAGCCGTCGATGCGCATGCCGAGCGTCAGCCCGTGGCTCTCGAGGACTTCCTTGATTTCCGTCAGCGACTTCTTGCCGAGGTTCGGCGTGCGAAGCAGTTCCACTTCCGTGCGCTGCACGAGGTCGCCGATGTAGTGGATGTTCTCGGCCTTGAGGCAGTTGGCGCTGCGAACCGTCAGTTCGAGCTCGTCCACGGGGCGCAGCAGGATCGGATCCGGCAGCGGGCCCGCCTCGCGGGAGGGCGACTCGCCCTGGCCCTCGAGGTCGACGAACACGGTCAGCTGTTCCTTCAGGATTCCACCGGCGCGGCGGATCGCCTCGTCCGGGTTGATCGTGCCGTTCGTCTCGATGTCGATGATCAGCTTGTCGAGGTCGGTGCGCTGTTCGACACGCGCGGACTCGATGCCGTAGGTCACGCGGCGCACCGGCGAGAAGGACGCATCGAGCTGGAGCCGGCCGATCGGGCGGCTCTGCTCCTCGAACTCGAGGCGCTGGACTGCCGGGCGATAGCCGCGGCCGCGCTCGATCTTGAGCGTCATCGAAAGCTCGACGGCCTTGTTCAGGTTCGCGATCACGAGGTCGGGATTGACGATCACGACGTCGTGGTCGATCTGGATGTCGCCCGCAGTGACAGGGCCCGGGCCCTTCTTCTGAAGGCGCAGCTCGACGGAGTCGCGCGCATGCATCTCGATCGCGATCGACTTCAGGTTGAGCAGGATGTCGACGACGTCCTCCTGGACGCCCTCGATGCTCGTGTACTCGTGCAGCACGCCCTCGATCTCGACCTCGGTCACGGCGCAACCGGGCATCGAGGAGAGCAGCACGCGACGGAGCGCGTTGCCGAGCGTATGGCCGAAACCACGCTCGAACGGCTCGATCACGATGCGCGCCTGGCGTGCAGCCGTCTCGGTCACCTTGACGGACCGGGGCTTGAGGAATTCCGTGGCGGTACCTTGCATTGCCGTCACCTGCTGTTTATTTCGAGTAAAGCTCGACGACCAGGTTCTCGTTGATGTCCGGGAGTATCTGGTCGCGATCGGGAAGTGCCTTGAGCGTCCCGCTGAATTTCTTGTCGTCAACTTCGACCCAGTCCGGCCAGCCGACCTGGGTTGCGATCGCGAGCGCCGCAGCGATGCGCGCCTGGCCCTTCGCCTTCTCGCGCACCGTGATCACGTCGCCGGCCGCACACTGGTAGGACGCGACGTTGACCGCGTCGCCATTGACCTCGATCGCCTTGTGCGCGACGAGCTGGCGGGCTTCCGCGCGCGTTGCGGCGAATCCCATGCGGTAGACGACGTTGTCTAGCCGCCCCTCGAGGAAGCGCAGCAGGTTCTCGCCGGTGGAACCCGGGCGGCCCGCGGCCTTCGCGTAGTAGTTGCGGAACTGGCGCTCGAGCACGCCGTACATGCGGCGCAGCTTCTGCTTCTCGCGCAATTGCACGCCGTAGCCCGAAAGGCGCGTGCGGCGATCGCCCTTGACGCCGCCCGGCGGCACTTCGAGCTTGCACTTTCTCTCGAGCGATTTGATGCCGCTCTTGAGGAAGAGATCGGTGCCCTCGCGGCGCGAGAGCTTGCACTTGGGACCGAGATATCTTGCCATTGTCCTCTCGACCTCAGACGCGCCGCTTTTTGGGCGGGCGACAACCGTTATGCGGAATCGGGGTCACGTCTTCGATGCTGGTGACCTTTAGCCCGCAGGCGTTCAGCGCGCGGACCGCGGACTCGCGGCCGGGGCCAGGGCCGCGCACGCGAACCTCGACCGTGCGCAGGCCATATTCCTGCGCCGCGACGCCTGCCTTCTCCGCCGCGACCTGCGCTGCGAACGGCGTGCTCTTGCGCGAGCCGCGGAATCCCGAACCGCCCGATGTCGCCCAGGCGAGCGTATTGCCCTGCCGGTCGGTGATCGTGACAATTGTATTGTTGAACGACGCGTGGACGTGCGCGACGCCATCCGACACCTGGCGCTTGGCCTTCTTGCGCGCCTTGGCGGCGGCAGGCGCTCCCGGCTTCTCTGCGCCCTTCTGCTCCGCCTTCTCGTCGGCCTTCTGGTCCGGCTTCGCGTCGGCTTTCGGTTCTGTTTTCTGTTCGCTCATCGTCAAACCTTGCCCGCCTGCACGTTCGTCTTGATCGCCGCGCGGCGCGGTCCCTTGCGAGTGCGCGCATTGGTGCGCGTGCGCTGGCCGCGAGCCGGCAGGCCCTTGCGGTGCCGGATGCCGCGGTAGCAGCCAAGATCCATCAACCGCTTCAGGCTCATGGAATTCTCGCGGCGCAGGTCGCCCTCGACCATGAAGCGCGTGACCTGTGCCCGGAGCGCGTTGACTTCGGGTTCCGTGAGGTCGCGAACGCGCGTCGACGGATCGACGTTCGCCGCCTTGCACACGGACAGGGCCCGCGCGCGGCCGATGCCGTAGATGTGCATCAAGCCCACCGAGATGTGCTTGTTGACCGGAATGTTTATGCCGGCGATACGCGCCATGGCTACCTGACCTCGACCCGCGGAGAACCGGGAAGTTTACGTGAAAAAGCCGTTTTTCTCAACATTTCCAAGCCCCTGCGCTCAGCCCTGGCGCTGCTTGTGGCGGGCGTCGGACGAGCAGATGACCCGCACGACGCCCTTGCGCCGCACGATCTTGCAGTTCTTGCAGATTTTCCTGACCGATGGACGAACCTTCATATCAAGGACCCCTCTTGCCGTAGCCGCGCAGGTTGGCCTTCTTCATGAGCCCCTCGTACTGGTGCGACATCATGTGGGCGTGCAGCTGGGCCACGAAGTCCATCACCACGACCACCATGATCAGAAGCGACGTGCCGCCGAAATAGAACGGCACGCGGCCGTAGGACATCAGGATTTCGGGCAGCAGGCAGACAAGCGTCACGTAGAGCGCGCCCCAGACCGTCAGGCGTGTCAGCACCTTGTCAATGTACTCGCCGGTCTGCTGGCCGGGCCGGATGCCCGGAATGAACGCCCCGCCCTTCTTCAGGTTCTCGGCCGTCTCGCGCGAATTGAACACGAGCGCCGTGTAGAAGAAGCAGAAGAAGATGATCAGGCCCCCGTAAATCAGGAGGTGCAGTGGCTGGCCCCAGCCGAGCGCCGCGGCGACGGTCTGCAGCCAGGTGCCCGCCTCGCCCGTGCCGAAAAAGGAGGCGAGAGTCGCCGGGAAGAGCAGCAAGGACGACGCGAAGATCGGCGGGATGACGCCGGACATGTTGAGCTTGAATGGCAGGTGGCTCGTCTGGCCCGCGTACATGCGCCGGCCGACCTGGCGCTTTGCGTAGTTCACCGGGATGCGGCGCTGGCCGCTCTCGACAAACACGCAGAACGCGGTCACCGCGCCGATCAGGAGCAGCAGGATGATTGCGAAGGCGGGATTCATCTCGCCGCTGTTCACCTGCTGGAAGGTGCCACCGATCGCCGACGGCAGGCCCGAGATGATGCCCGCAAGGATCAGCATCGAAATGCCGTTGCCGATGCCGCGCTCGGTGATCTGCTCGCCGAGCCACATCAGGAACATCGTGCCCGCGGTCAGCGTCAGCACCGCCGGCAGCACGAACGACAGCGTGCCCGGATTGATCACGACGCCCTGGTTCTGGAATGCGATCGCCGCGGCGAAGCCCTGGAATGAAGCCAGCACGACCGTGAAATAACGAGTCCACTGCGTGATCTTGCGGCGTCCCGACTCGCCTTCCTTCTTGATCGCGGCCATCGAGGGCACGACCACCGCCATCATCTGCAGGATGATGGACGCCGAAATGTACGGCATCACGCCCATCGCGAAGATCGACAGGCGCTCGAGCGCGCCGCCCGAGAACATGTTGAAAAGGCCGAGGATGGTCCCTTCCTGGCTGTCGAACAGGCGTGCGAGTGCGATCGGATCGATGCCCGGCACCGGCACGAAGGTGCCGATGCGGTACACGACCAGCGCGCCCAGCAGGAAGAACAGCCGGTAGCGCATCTCGGTGTAGCGCGTGGCTTCACCGAGCGCGAGCGCCGCGTTGCCTGCCGTCGTAGCCATATCGCGGTGCGCGGCCCTCAGGCCGCCTTGCCCTCGTTGATACGGCCGCCGGCCTTCTCGATGGCCGCGCGCGCGCCCTTCGTCGCGACGACCGCGGGTCCCTGCAAGGTCACCTTGCGCGAAATTTCGCCGGAGAGAATCACCTTCGCGCGCTCGGTCGTCGACGGCACGACGCTCGCGGACAGGAGCGCCGCGAGGTCGATAAGCTCGGCCTTGACCTTCGCGAGGTCCGTCAGCGTCACCTCAGCGCGCGTCTTGCGCATCGCCGAGCGGAAGCCGACTTTCGGCAGGCGGCGCTGCAGCGGCACCTGGCCGCCTTCGAAGCCGACCTTGTGATAGCCGCCCTTGCGCGCCTTCTGGCCCTTGCCGCCCTTGCCGCAGGTCTTGCCCTGGCCAGCCGAGGCGCCGCGTCCTACGCGCAGCCGCTTGCGCTTGCTGCCGGCGCCCGGCTTCAGTGAATTCAGTCGCATGACTTCGCTCCTCAGGCCTTCTCGACGCCGAGCAGGTGCTGCGCCGCATTGATCATGCCGCGCACCTCGCGCGTGTCCTCAACCACTTTCGTGTCGCGGATGCGCCGCAGGCCGAGCCCGTAGACCGAGGCCCGGATGTTCCGCAGTTGACCGTGCACGCTGCGGTGCAGCGTGACCTTTATCTTGCCTTTGCTCATCGTCATCAGCCCGTAATCTCGTCCAGTGTCTTGCCGCGCTTCGCCGCGATGCGGTCCGGCGAAACCATCCGATCGAAGGCGTCGAAGGTCGCGCGCACGACATTGATCGGATTACGCGAGCCGTAGCTCTTCGCAAGCACGTTCCTGACGCCCGCGCATTCGAACACCGCGCGCATTCCGCCGCCCGCAATGACGCCGGTGCCGTCCGATGCCGGCTGCATGTACACGCGTGTCGTGCCGTGCCGTCCCTGGATCGCATAGTGCAGCGTCGCCCGCGTGATCGGCACGTTGGTCATGTTCTTGCGCGCCTGCTGCATCGCTTTCGCGATCGCGGTAGGCACTTCGCGCGCCTTGCCGTAGCCGAACCCGACACGGCCGGCGCCGTCGCCGACGACCGTCAGCGCGGTGAAGCCGAACTGCCGGCCGCCCTTCACCACCTTCGCGGTGCGGTTGACCGCGACCAGTTTCTCGATCAGGTCGTCGCCGGATTGGGATCTTTCGACTCGTGCCATCGCTTGAACCTCGGAATCAGAACTTGAGGCCGGCTTCGCGGGCGGCCTCGGCGAGCGCCTTTACGCGCCCGTGGTAACGGAAACCCGAACGGTCGAATGCCACGGCCTCGACGCCGGCGGCTTTCGCGCGCTCGGCGATCGCGCGGCCGACCGCCGCGGCGGCCGCTGCATTGCCCGTGCCCTTCAGCGCCGAAGCGACCGCTTCCTGGACGGTCGACGCGGCGGCAATCACGCGCGCGCCGTCGGGCGTCGTGATCTGGGCATAGATGTGCTGCGGCGTGCGGTGCACCGTGAGGCGCGCCGTGCCGATCTCGCGGATCTTGGCGCGGGCGCGAGTCGCGCGCCGCAGACGCCGGTCCTTCTTGGTGAGCTGTGCCATGGCCTTACTTCTTCTTGCCTTCTTTCATGACGATCTTTTCGCCGGCGTAGCGCACGCCCTTGCCCTTGTAGGGCTCCGGCGGGCGATAGCCGCGGATCTCCGCCGCGACCTGGCCGACCTTCTGGCGGTCGACGCCCTTGATGAGGATCTCGGTCTGCGAGGGAGTCTCGATCGAAATGCCGTCCGGCACCGGATAGCTGACCGGATGCGAGAAGCCGAGCGTCAGGTTCAGGTTCTTGCCCTGCAACGCGGCGCGATAGCCGACGCCGACGAGCTCGAGCTTGCGTTCGAAGCCCTTCGTCACGCCCGTGACCATGTTCGCGAGGTTCGCGCGCGTCGCGCCCGCCGCCGCGATGCGTTCGTTCGTGCCCTTGCCGTCGGCAACCGCGACGACCAGTTCCTGGTCCTTCTGCGCGACCGTGATGCCACTGACGAGCTTGAGCGTCAGCGCGCCTTTTGCACCTTTCACGGTCACGGCGTCAGTGGCAAGCGTCGCATTGACGCCAGCTGGCAGCTTGACCGGCAATTTCGCGATTCTGGACATGATCCTTGCTTCCTCAGGCCACGACGCAGAGCACTTCGCCGCCCTGGCCGACGCGGCGCGCCTCGCGGTCGGTCATGACGCCACCCGGCGTCGAGACGATCGCAATTCCGAGACCGCCAAGCACCTTCGGCAGCTCGTCCTTGGACCGGTAGCTGCGCAGCCCGGGCCGCGATACGCGCTCGAGCCGCTCGATGACGGGCTTCCCGGCGTGGTACTTCAGCGCGATGACGAGCTTTGAGCGCCCGCCGTCCTTGCTGACCATGAAATCGGTGATGTAGCCCTCGTCCTTCAGCACGCGGACGATCGCTTCCTTGACGCGCGACGACTGGACGGAGACTTCCGCCTTGCCGGCGCCCTGGCCGTTGCGGATCCGCGTCAAGAGGTCGGCGATCGGGTCGGTCATGCTCATAGTTCGCTCCTTACCAGCTCGCCTTGCGAAGCCCCGGCACGTCGCCGCGCATCGTCGCCTCGCGGAGCTTTACGCGCCCAAGGCCGAACTTGCTGTAGTTGCCGCGTGAGCGGCCGGTGATCGCGCAGCGGCTCCGGGCCCGCGCCGGACTCGAGTCGCGCGGCAGCTTCTGCAGCGCCTCGATCGCAGCCATGCGGTCCTCCTGCGACGCCTTCGGGTCGCGGATCTGCTCCTTGATGCGCGCGCGCTTGGCGGCGTACTTCTTCACCGTCTTCGCCCGGCGCTTCTCGCGCTCGATCATGCTGGTCTTCGCCATCGGTCACTTCCTGAACGGAAAATTGAACGCTTCGAGCAGGGCGCGGCCCGACTTGTCGTCGCCGGCCGTCGTCGTGATCGTGATGTCCATCCCGCGAACCTGGTCGATCTGGTCGTATGCGATCTCGGGGAAGATGATCTGTTCCTTCACCCCGAAGCTGTAGTTGCCCTGGCCGTCGAACGAGCGCGGGTTGACGCCGCGGAAGTCGCGGATGCGGGGCATCGCGACGTTGATCAGGCGGTCCAGGAACTCGTACATGCGCGCGCCGCGGAGCGTCACCATGCAGCCGACCGCTAGCCCCTCGCGGATCTTGAAGGTCGCCACCGACTTCTTGGACTTGCGCACGGACGGCTTCTGGCCGGTGATCTTCGCCAGATCGCCGGTCGCCGCGTCCATGACCTTCTTGTCTGCCACGGCTTCGCCGACGCCCATGTTCACCGTGATCTTGGTGATGCGTGGGACCTGCATGTCGGACTTGAGCCCGAGATCCGTGCGGAGCTTCGGCCTCACGTTCTCGCGGTAATGCTTTTGCAGCCTGGCTGTTGCGGCCATTTCTCCGGTCTCCACCTTTTACGCGTCCACCAGCTCGCCGTTCGACTTGAAGAACCGCACCTTGCGGCCGTCCTTCAGGCTCCGGACTCCGATTCGATCGGCCTTCTTCGTCCCCGGGTTCAGCAGCGCGACGTTCGAGGCGTGCAGCGAAGCCTCCTTCTGCACGATCGCGCCCTGCACGCCCTTGGCCGGGTTCGGCCGCTGGTGCTTCTTGATCATGTTGACGTTCTCGACCAGCACGCGGCCGTTCGCCAGAACGCCGACGACCGTGCCGGTCCTGCCCTTGTCACGTCCTGCCATCACGACAACGGTGTCGCCCTTGCGGATCTTCTTCATAGGACTTCCGGCGCCAGTGAAATGATCTTCATGAACTGCACGTTCCTGAGCTCGCGTGTGACGGGCCCGAAGATGCGCGTGCCGATCGGCTCGAGCTTGGGCGTCAGCAGCACTGCGGCGTTTCCGTCGAAGCGGATCAGCGAGCCGTCGCCACGCCGGACGCCGCTCTTCGTGCGCACCACGACCGCATCGTAAACCTCGCCCTTCTTGACCTTGCCGCGCGGGATCGCGTCCTTGATGCTGACCTTGATCACGTCCCCGACGCCGGCGTAACGGCGCCGCGTCCCGCCCATGACCTTGATGCACATCAGCTCGCGCGCGCCGGAATTGTCCGCCGCCTGCAATCGCGTCCTGAGCTGGATCATGGCCCTCTCCTCCCGAACTTATTCCGCCGGCGCGCGTTCGATCACGCGCACCAGCCGCCATGCCTTGTGCCGCGACAGCGGCCGGCACTCGGAAATTGCCACGGTGTCGCCCTCGCGGCACTCGTTCTTCTCGTCGTGTGCGAGCAGCTTCGTCGTGCGCCGCACGTACTTGCCGTAGGTCGGGTGCTTGATGAGCCGCTCGACCGAGACCGAGATCGTCTTGTCCATCTTGCTGCTGACGACGGTGCCCGTCACCGTGCGCGCCGCTTTTTCCGCGATCATTTTCTTTGCTTCGACCATTACGACTTGCTCCCACCAGCTTTCGCGCGCTCGGACTCGACAAGCACGGTCTTGAGCCGTGCAATCTTTCCGCGGACCTTCGCGTGCTGATCCGGCCGCGCCGGTTGCCCCGCGGCAGATGCCATGCGCAGGTTGAACTGCTCCCGGCGCAGCTCTCCCAGTTCGGCGCGCAGTCCCTTGAGGTCCTTGCCACGCAGGCTCTTCAGGAACCGCCCGCGCTCCTTGATGTTCTTCTTGCTCATCAGCGCACCTGCCGCCTGACGAATGCCGTCGAGACCGACAGCTTCGCCGCGGCGAGCTTGAATGCCTCGCGTGCCGTTGCCTCGGTCACGCCCTCGATCTCGAACAACACCTTGCCAGGGGTCACTTTCGCGACCCAGTACTCGACGTTGCCCTTGCCGCTGCCCATGCGGACCTCGAGCGGCTTCTGCGTGATCGGCACGTCCGGAAACACGCGGATCCAGATCTGGCCTCCGCGCTTGACGTAGCGCGTCATCGCGCGACGCGCCGCCTCGATCTCGCGCGCGGTCATGCGCGAGCGGTCGGTCGCCTTCAGGCCGAAGTCGCCGAAGGCGACGGAACTGCCGCGGTGCGAACTGCCCGCCAGGTTTCCCTTGAACATCTTGCGGTACTTGGTCCGCTTGGGCTGCATCATGTCCGTGAATCCTTCAACTCAGCCTGCCGCCGGTTCCGTTGCCGCCGGCTGCTCCGCGGTCTTCTCGGCATCTCTTGGCGCCGCTTCCGCCGTCGCTTCGACAACCTCGGCTTCCGCCTCTTCGCGGCCGAAGACCTCGCCCTTGAACACCCAGACCTTGATGCCGATGACGCCGTAGGTCGTGCGCGCCTCGGCCGTGCCGTAGTCGATGTCCGCGCGGAAGGTATGCAGCGGAATGCGTCCCTCGCGGGTCCATTCAGAGCGCGAGATCTCGGCACCGTTCAGGCGGCCCGCGATACGGACTTTCACGCCGAGGGCGCCGCTTCGCATCGTGTTCGTGACCGCGCGCTTCATCGCGCGGCGGAACATCACGCGCTTCTCGATCTGCTGGGCGATGCTCTCGGCCACGAGCGTCGCGTCGAGCTCGGGCTTCCGGATCTCCGCGATGTTGAGGCGCACGTCGCCGACCGCCATCTTCATGAGCCTGGCGACCTCGATGCGAAGCTTCTCAATGTCCTCGCCCTTGCGGCCGATCACGATGCCCGGGCGCGCGGTGTGGATCGTGATGTTGGCCTTGCGCGCGGCACGCTCGATGTGGATACGGCTCACCGACGCATCGGCGAGTTTCTTCCGCAAGAACTCGCGCACCCGCCAGTCGGACAGGATGTAAGAGGGGAAGCTCTTGGTGTCGGCATACCAGCGCGACGTCCAGTCGCGCGTGATGCCGAGACGAATGCCGATCGGATTGACCTTTTGACCCATATGCCGCTCCGCTCCCGCCTTACCGCGCCTTGTCGGCGACCGTAATCTTGATGTGGCTCAGCCGCTTGACGATGCGATTGCCGCGGCCCTTGGCGCGCGCGTGGAATCGCTTTGCCACCGGCGCCGCATCGACCTCGATGCGCGCAATCGATAGCGTGTCGATGTCCGCCTCGAGATTGTGCTCGGCATTCGCGATCGCCGACTCCAGCAGCTTCCGCACGATGCGCGCGCCCTTCTTCGGCGTGTAGGCGAGCACCGCCAGCGCATTGCCGACAGGCTGGCCGCGCACGAGGTCCGCGACGAGGCGGCACTTCTGCGGCGAGATGCGCGCATGGCGCAAGGTGGCTGATACCTGCATCGCCTTACTCCGGAGCCGCCTCGACCTTCTTGGCCGAGGAGTGACTCTTGAAAATCCGGGTCGGCGCGAACTCGCCGAGCTTGTGGCCGACCATGTTCTCGGTGACAAGCACCGGCACGTGCTGGCGGCCGTTGTGCACCGCGATCGTGAGTCCCACCATGTCAGGCAGGATCATCGAGCGGCGCGACCAGGTCTTGATCGGGCGGCGATCGTTCTTGTCGCGGGCCACCTGCACCTTCTTCGCGAGGTGCAGATCCACGAACGGGCCCTTCTTCAGCGAACGTGACATCTCGCTTACGCTCCCTTCTTGCGCCGACGCACGATGAATGCGTCGGTGCGCTTGTTCTTGCGCGTCTTCTTGCCCTTGGTGTGCCAGCCCCAGGGCGAAACCGGGTGCGGATTGCCCTGGCCGGAGCGGCCCTCGCCGCCGCCGTGCGGGTGGTCCACCGGATTCATCACGACACCGCGCACCGTCGGGCGGATGCCGCGCCAGCGCTTGGCGCCCGCCTTTCCGAAGCTGCGGAGGTTGTGCTCGTCGTTGCCGATCTCGCCGATCGTTGCGCGGCACTCGACGCTGACCTTGCGTGTCTCGCCGGACTTGAGCCGGAGGATCGCATTGCCGGCCTCGCGGCCCGAGTACTGGGCGGACGTGCCGGCAGCGCGCGCGAGCTGGCCACCCTTGCCGGGCTTCAGCTCGATGTTGTGGATAATCGAGCCGACCGGGATGTGGCGCAGGGCCATCGCATTGCCGGCGCGGATCGGCGAATCGGCGCCCGACTGCAGCTCGTCGCCGGGCTGGATGCCCTTGGCAGCCAGGATGTAGCGGCGCTCGCCGTCCTTGTAGAGGAGCAGCGCGATATAGGAGGAGCGGTTCGGATCGTACTCGAGCCGCTCGACCTTCGCGACGACGCCGTCCTTGTCGCGCCGGAAGTCGATCATCCGGTAGTTGTGCTTGTGGCCCGAGCCCTTGTGCCGCGTCGTCAGGCGGCCGACGTTGTTGCGGCCACCCGTCGACTTGTGTCCGGCCACGAGCGCGCGCACCGGCGCGCCCTTGTGCAGGTGCGAGCGGTCCGGACGCAGCTGGAAGCGCGTCCCCGGCGAAGTCGGTTTCAGTTTCTTCAGTGCCATGGTGCTATCCCGTTACGCGTCTCAGGCGCGCTCGGCGCCTCCCATCTCGATCTGCTGGCCCTCGACGAGCCGGATATAGGCCTTCTTCCAGTCCTGACGGCGGCCGAGCGAACGTCCGAAGCGCTTCGCCTTGCCGGGCTGGTTGACGACGCGGACCTTGTCGACCTTCACCTCGAACAGGAACTCGACCGCCGCGCGAATCTCGGGCTTGGTCGCATCCCGCCGCACGCGGAACACGTACTGATTGCCTTCGGTCGCGATGCGGGCGCTCTTTTCCGAAACGTGCGGGGCGATGACGACGCCCGCAAGCCAGTCCTTTGACGGCGTCCTCATGCCAGCTTCTCCTCGAGCATCCGGAGCGCGCCGACTGTCGTGAGCACCTTCGGGTAGCGCGCGAGCGCGAGCGGATCGAGGCTTGCGACGGTGCGAACGTCCACGCCCACGAGATTTCGCGAGGCGAGATGCAGCTTCTCGTCATAGGCCTCGATCAGGATCAGCACGCTGTCCAGGCCGAGCTCGGCCAGCTTGCCGACTAGCATCTTGGTCTTCGGCGCCTCGAGCTCGAGGCCGCCGGTCACGACCAGGCGTTCCTGGCGCGCGAGCTCGGAAAGCATCGAGCGGATCGCGCCGCGATACATCTTCCGGTTCACCTTCTGGGCGTAGCTCCGGGGCTTCGCCGCGAAGGCGCGGCCGCCGCCGACCCAGATCGGGCTTCTGATCGAGCCGGCGCGCGCCTGGCCCGTGCCTTTCTGGTTCCACGGCTTCTTGCCGCCGCCGCGCACCTCGGCTTTCGTCAGCTGCGCCTTGGTGCCCGCGCGGCCCGCGGCCGCGTAGGCGGTCAGCACCTGATGCACCAGCGGCTCGTTGAACTCACGGCCGAAGGTCGCATCGCTGACATCGATCTCGGAGCCCTTGGCTCCGCCATTCACCAGCTTCAACTTCATTGCCAGTGCCCCTCGATCACTTCTTCGTCGCGGCGACGGACTTGCGCCGACCGCGCGCCGCGGCCTTGACCGACGGCCGGATCACGACCCGGCCGCCCGGGGCGCCCGGCACGGAACCGCTGACCAGCAGCAGGTTCCGCTCGAGATCCACCTGGACAATCTTCAGGTTCTCTACCGTGCGATTGACGTTGCCCATGCGGCCCGCCATTCGCTTGCCGGGCAACACGCGGCCCGGCGTCTGGCGCTGGCCGATCGAACCCGGGGAGCGGTGCACGACCGAAGCGCCGTGGCTCGCCATGCCGCCGGCGAATCCGTGGCGCTTCATCACGCCCGCATAACCCTTGCCGATCGTTGCGCCGGCCACGTCCACGATCTGGCCTTCCTGGAACAGGTCGACCTTGAGTTCGCCGCCCGTCTTGAGGTCTGCGCCCTCGCCCTCGGCGAGGCGGAACTCGACGAGCTTTTCGCCAGGCAGCACGCCGGGCTTGGCGTAATGGGCCGCAACCGGCTTGGAAAGCCGGGAGGCGCGACGCGTGCCAAAAGTGACCTGGATGGCGCGATAGCCGTCGGCCTTCGAGTCCTTCACCTGCACGATGCGATTCGGCAGGGCCTCGATGACCGTCACCGGCAGGGAGTCGCCTGCTTCGGTGAAAACCCGAGTCATGCCGGCCTTGCGGCCGACCAGACCTATGGTCATGATTTATATCCTTTTTTCACCGCGCCGGCTGCAATTGGCCGACGCTGTCCCAACACTTGCAAATCAGCCCCGCGAAAAAAGCCGCCCAGTATAGCGGCCCGCGGAATCAGTTCAACTTGATCTGGACGTCCACGCCCGCGGGCAGCTCGAGCCGCATCAACGCATCGACCGTCTTGTCGGTCGGATTGACGATATCCATCAGTCGCTTGTGGGTCCGGATCTCGAACTGGTCGCGCGCGTCCTTGTCGCCGTGCGGGGAGACCAGCACCGTGAAGCGCTCGATCTTCGTCGGCAGCGGCACGGGGCCACGAACGGTCGCGCCGGTGCGGCGCGCGGTCTCGACGATTTCGCGCGCCGACGTGTCGATCAGCTTGTGATCGAACGCCTTCAGGCGGATGCGGATGTTCTGACTGGTCGCCATTGTCGGTCTCCCTTACTTCAGCACCTTGGAGACGACGCCGGCACCGACGGTGCGGCCGCCCTCGCGAATTGCGAAGCGCAAGCCCTCCTCCATCGCGATCGGCGCAATCAACTCCACCACCATCTTGATGTTGTCGCCCGGCATCACCATCTCGACCCCGGCCGGCAACTCGATGCTGCCGGTCACGTCGGTGGTGCGGAAATAAAACTGCGGCCGGTAGCCCTTGAAGAAGGGGGTATGGCGCCCGCCCTCTTCCTTGGTCAGCACGTACACCTCGCACTCGAAGTTGGTGTGCGGGTTGATCGATCCCGGCTTCGCCAGCACCTGGCCGCGCTCCACTTCCTCGCGCTTGGTGCCACGCAGCAATACGCCCACGTTGTCACCCGCCTGGCCCTCGTCCAGCAGCTTCCTGAACATCTCCACACCCGTGCAGGTGGTCTTGGTGGTCGGCTTCAGCCCCACGATCTCGATCTCGTCGTTGACCTTGACGATGCCGCGCTCGATACGCCCCGTGACCACCGTGCCGCGACCCGAGATCGAGAACACGTCCTCGATCGGCATCAAAAACGGCTTGTCGATTACCCGCACCGGCGTCGGAATGTAGCGGTCCATCTCGGAGACCAGCTTCACCACCGAGTCGGCACCGAGCTCGCCCGCCGCACCCTCGAGCGCCTTCAGCGCCGAACCCCGCACGATCGGCGTGTCGTCGCCCGGGAACTGGTACTTGGAGAGCAGCTCGCGCACCTCCATCTCAACCAGCTCAATCAGCTCGGCGTCGTCCACCATGTCGCACTTGTTCAGATACACCACGATGTAGGGCACGCCCACCTGGCGCGCCAGCAGGATATGTTCGCGGGTCTGCGGCATCGGGCCGTCCGCCGCCGAGACCACCAGGATCGCGCCGTCCATCTGCGCCGCACCCGTGATCATGTTCTTCACGTAGTCCGCATGGCCCGGACAGTCCACGTGCGCGTAATGCCGCACCGCCGACTGGTACTCCACGTGCGCCGTCGCAATCGTGATACCACGCGCCTTCTCCTCCGGCGCCTTGTCGATCTGGTCGTAGGCCGTGAACTCGCCCCCGTACTTCTCCGCCATCACCTTGGTCAACGCCGCCGTCAGCGTCGTCTTCCCATGGTCCACGTGCCCAATCGTCCCCACGTTCACATGCGGCTTCGAGCGAACGAATTTTTCCTTAGCCA
>Ga0105107_10000045_pt1 | contig 59558 bp, 58 predicted proteins | sample PPLLaktember2015_6_FD_79335 | JGI IMG/M metagenome (GOLD analysis project Ga0105107, IMG submission 79335) | Freshwater sediment microbial communities from Prairie Pothole Lake near Jamestown, North Dakota, USA - PPLs Lake P8 Core (1) Depth... | ecosystem: Environmental > Aquatic > Freshwater >...
AGCGGGCGCAGCGGAGGCTGCGTGCTGGGCGCGGGCGGCGCCGACCACCCCGAGCGCGGACAACGTCGCCAGTACGGCGCGGCGTCTCGGCAGGAACACGTTCATGGACTCATTTCCCGCATCACCAATCCTCACGTACCGCGCGCACCACGTCGTGCCGCATGACGAAGCGTGCGCTGATCGCGGCGGTCAGCGCGGCGCACAGCACGATTCCGATTAACAATGCCGTCAATGCCGGCCAGGGCACGGCGAGTTCCATGCTCCAGTGAAAGGATTGCCGGTTGATCACCCGGATCAGGATCAGGCCGATTACGCTACCGGTCGCCAGACCGCATAAGGCGCCGATCAGGGCCGTCAATGCGCCTTCGCCGGCGAGCATGATGCCGATTTCGCGGCGCGTCATGCCCAGATGACGCAACACGCCGAATTCACGTCGGCGGGCGAGCGCCTGGGCGCTGAACGCCAGGCTGACGCCAACCAGCCCGATCATGAGGGCCGCGATTTCCAGCGCCCAGGTGATGGCGAACGTGCGGTCGAAAATGGCGAGCGAGAGGCGGCGGATTTCGGCGGCGCTGGTGATTTCAACGGGGGCATCGCTGCGCAGTGCCGCACGCAGATCACGCGCTGCAGCAGCAGGCGCTGCGCCCGGCGCCAGCCAGAGTGCCACATCATTGGCGAGGCGGTCGCCGGTGCGTGCCGTGTATTCGCTGCGGTCCATGACGATGGCACCATTTTGTCGCGCATAGTCACGCCAGACGCCGGCTACCGTCCAAGGCTGAAGCGGATCGCCCACCGGCAGCGTGACGACCTGACCGGGATGCATGCCATAGACATCGGCCACCAGTTCGCTGACCCAGATGGCCGGCGGCGCCCCGGGTGCGGGCAACATCGGTGCGCCGACCAGCGGCAGTGTGCGGCTGGCGTGTTGGGCATCCAGATCGCGCGCAATCAGCGTCACCGGTACGCGCCCGGGTGCCAGCAGCAGGGTCTGCGTGCGCAGGAACTCGGCGCGGGCGATACCCGGCAGGCTGGCAATGCGCTGCTGTTCCACTGGTCCGAGGTACGCAGTTTCACCACTCGCCGCTGCCCGCAGATACACATCTGCGGGCAGCACGCGTACCAGCCAGTCGTCGAGCGATGTGCGGAACGACGTCACCATCAACAGCATGGCCACGACCAGACTGAAGCTGACGAGGATGGCGGAAATGCTGATGGCCGCGTGCCGCGGAGTGGCCTGCAGCTGGGCAAGCCCCAACGCATGCGGCATGGCTAGTCGCAGCCGGATACGCGCGAGCAGCAGCGTGGCGACCTGGGGCAACACCAATACCGATCCCAGCAGCAACAGTGCGATCGCAACATAGCCCGCCAGCGGCAGCCCCTGCACTGGCGGTAGCGATAGCAGTGCCGCGCCACCGGCGAGGGTCGCGAGGCCGGTTTTCACCGCCGTGCCTGACACGGGATCGTTTTCGGCGTCGCCGGCATGCAGTCCCTGTGCGGGAGGCCGGTGCGCGGCGGTCCATGCGGGCATCGCGGTTCCAGCCAGCGCAAAGCTGATACCGAGGCCGAGAAACGTGGCCAGTGTGCCGGGTTCCACCAGCAGATCCGCCTGCAGCATGCGGAAGTAGCCGGCGCCGAGATCGACGCCGGCAATGGCCAGCACCTGCTGCGCCAGCACATAGCCAGCAGCAATGCCGATGGCTGCGCCGGCGAAGCCGATCAGTCCGCCCTCGGCGAGCAACAGTGCCAGCACGGTGCGGCGGGTGAGTCCCAGCGCGCGCAATAATGCAATTTGGGTGCGCCGCCGGAGGAGCGCCAGCACCTGGGTTGAGAACACCAGGAAGGCGCCGGTGAAGAGCGCGATCATTGCCAGCATATCGAGGTTCAGCCGATAGGCCCGCGTCAGGGCGACGCTGCGCTCGTTCTCGGCGTCAGGCGTCAGAGCATACACCCCCGGGGGCAGCAGCGACTGCAGTGCGCGCTGCACGGTGCGCGGATCGGCACCGGGCTGGAGCCGGATGTCGATGCGATTCAATTGTCCGATGCGGTCAAAGCGCCATTGTGCAGCCGCAATGTCCATGACGCCGAGCTGCTGCCGGTAGGCACCGTCCGCGAGTATGCCGCTGACGCGCAGCCGTACCGTGGCCGTACCGACCTGGAAATCCAGCCGGTCACCGGCGGCCACGCCCAGTGCGCGGGCGGCGGCAGCGGAAAGCCGAATGGCATCGGCATCGAACAGGTCGGCTGCAGGCCCGGTGCCGCCGGCGACCAGCGCCGGCTGCAGCTGCCAGGCGCGCAGCGCATCGAGGCCCACGACTTTCAGCGATTCATTGCCGCTGCTGCGCGATGCCGTCAGTTCCAGTACCGGGCTCGCCAGTGCGATACCGGGCAGGGTGGCAATGCGCGGGTACAGCGATTCATCGAACCCCGCCCGCGGGCCGCGCACGACGAGATCTGCCGCGCCGGCAAGCTGCAATGCAGCACGCCGGAATTCTGCCGCCGCGCTGGCGTTGATCAGATGCACGGCAACACCGAGCGCAATGCCCGCAGCGATGGCCAGGGCCGCCAGCAGCGTGCGGCCCGGTGTTGCGCGTAGCGGCCCGCTGACCAGCGCCTGCCAGGCGGCACCGATCATGACGGACGTAACTCGCCTCCCGCCAACCGGTATACGCGGTCGGCGGTTGCTGCCGCCGCGGTGGAATGCGTCACCAGGATGCCCATGCTGCGGCGAACCTTGATCTGTTCGCGCAGCAATGCCAGCACCATACCGGCACTCGCGGCGTCGAGATTGCCGGTCGGCTCGTCGGCCAGCACCAATCGCGGCTCGTGAGCGAGCGCCCGGGCCACTGCGACCCGCTGGGATTCGCCGCCGGACAGCGTACCGGGAAACCGGTGAATCATGGCGGCGAGGCCGACCGCGGTCAGCACGGCATGGGCACGCTGCTGTGCCGCATTGTGCTGCACGCCATTGAGTTTCAGCGACAGCGCGGCATTGTCGAGCACCGTGAGATGGGGCAACAGCAGGAAGGCCTGGAATACAAAGCCCATATCGCGACGCCTGAGGCGCGTCCGTGCGTCGTCGTCGAGCCCGGTCAGTTCCTGTCCAGCCAAGGTGACCGTGCCGGCGTCGGGCAAATCCAGACCGGCGATCAGGTTAAGCAGCGTGGATTTTCCGGAGCCAGATTCACCGATGATGGCGACATAGTCGCCGGGGACCAGTTCGAGGTTGACGTCCTGCAGGATGCACTGCTCGCCTGCACTGCGATACGTTTTCTGCAACCGGGAGATGTTCAGCATGGCAGACGCATTATTTCATGCGGGCTGCGGCGAGGGTGATGTTGGTGCCGATTCGGCAAGGGCAGCACTGCGCAACGAACACGGAGTCCGGGCAAGCCGATGGCGTTCGTTCCCGAGCGTAACGCGACACGCGGCAAAAGGGCATGCGTGATGCGGTGCGCATTGTCATGAACAAGGCGGCCGGATTCACGGCCACGGCACCGGCCGTGCAGGCCGGGACGGCGTTGCGCCGACTGGCCAGTGGTATCATGGCAGACGATGGCTATGTTTGAGTAAACAGGAGAAAATTAATTGAAATCAATAGGTTATAAAGTATCGCCGGTGCTGATCGGGACACTGGCCGCACTCGTGAGCTGGCCGGTTGGCGCACAGAACTACCCGGCCAAGCCGGTACGCATGATCATTCCGTTTTCAGCGGGCGGCGCTGCTGATGTGCCGGGCCGCATCATCATGCAGAAACTCGGCGAAGCGCTGCGTCAGCAAATCGTGGTCGAGAATCGTCCCGGTGCGGGCTCCACGATCGGCGCCGATGTGGCGGCCAAGTCCGCCCCCGATGGTTACACCATATTCATGATCAGCAATACGCATTTTGTCAGCGCGGCATTGCACAAGAAACTGGCCTATGACTCGCTGCACGACTTCACCCCGGTGACCCAAATCACCAGTGCGCCGAATGTGCTGGTGGTGCATCCGTCGCTGCCGGTGAAATCGGTGAAGGAGTTGATTGCGCTCGCGAAGGCGAGGCCCGGCCAGATCGATTACGCATCTTCGGGCAATGGCAGCACCCAGCATCTGACCGGTGCGTTGTTTGCCAGCATGGCTGGCATCAACATGACCCACATTCCCTATCGCGGCAGCGGCCCGGTGACTTCCGATCTGCTGGGCGGGCAGGTGATGGTGGCTTTTCCCGGCATTGCCGGCATGCTGCCGCATATCCGGGCGGGGAAACTGCGTGCGCTGGGCGTGACCGGAGTGAAGCGCTCTCCCGAACTGCCCGATGTACCTACGGTTGCGGAGGCCGGAGTCAAGGGTTACGAAATGGTGGCCTGGTTCGGGGTGGCCGCGCCGAAGGGATTGTCACGAAATATTCAAATGAAACTCCACGGCGATCTGCTGCGCGTGTTGAAGACACCGGAAATGAGCCGCAGCCTGCAAAAAGTCGGGCAGGAGCCGGCGTGGCAGGACACGCCGGAGAAATTCTTCGAATTCATGACGGTCGAAGCCGCCAAATGGGCCAAAGTGGTCAAAGCCAGCGGGGCGGTGATCGATTAGCATTGCACCGCAGCATCGTCATGACATCCGAAACACCGCCTGCGGGCGGTGTTTTTTTTGCCGTGTTTCCGGCCAAATTGTTACCATGCCGGCGGTAACTCGAATAACAGCCCAGGAGGAGCAGAAAATGAAGTGTGCATCATTAATTAGCGTGAGCGCAGTACTCGTGGCCGGTGGCGTCATCAGCGCATCCGCAGCGCTTGCCCAGTCCTACCCCGAGCGGCCGATCCGAATGCTCATCCCGTTTGCCGCAGGAGGCGCTACGGACGTGCCGGCGCGGATCGCCACCGCCAAGCTGGCCGAGCGACTGGGTCAGCAGATTGTGGTCGATAACCGACCTGGCCAGGGCGGTGCTCTGGGTACTGCGGTGGCGGCTAAGGCCGAGCCCGACGGCTATACCGTACTGATGACGGCGACGCCTTTTGTGCTGAGCCCGCATATTTACAAGAAACTGTCCTATGACCCGCTGAAGGATTTTGTACCGGTGACACAGTTTGGCGCAGCGCCCAACGTGCTGGTGGTACATCCGTCGCTCGGGGCAAAATCGGTCAAGGATGTGATTGCGCTGGCGAAAAGCCAGCCCGGCAAGCTCGACTGGGCATCATCGGGCACCGGTGGTTTTCAGCATCTCTCCGGCGAATTGTTCATGACGATGGCGGGCGTGAAGGTCACGCACATTTCCTACAAAGGCAGTGGTGCTGCCATCGCTGACATGCTCGGTGGCCAGGTGAAAATCGGTTTTCCGGGCATCGCCATCGCGCTGTCCCACCATAATGCCGGACGGCTGCGGGCATTGGGTGTGACGACCGCAAAACGCTCGCCGCAGATGCCGGACATCCCCAGCATCGCCGAAGCGGGCCTGACGGGATATGACGCGACGTTCTGGATGGGCTTGACGGTGCCGACCGGTACGCCGAAACCGATCATTGACAAGTTGCACAAGGAAACGACCGCGTTGTTGCAGTCGCAGGACATCATCAACGCGTTTCGCAAGGCGGGTACTGAGCCGGCGCCCTCCGATCCGCAGCAATTCCGCAAATTTATTGTTTCGGAGTACCAGAAATGGGGCAAGGTGATCCGCGAGGCGGGGATCAAGGCCAACTAGGCGTGCATCGCCGAACAGACAACGCCGCCTCCGGGCGGCGTTGTCTTTGATACGCGGTATTTATGCAGCGCTCCGCTCCGGCCACATCGCTGCAAGGCCGTCGGCGTCAGTGGCCATGATGGTGGTGCGGATCATGTAGCGGGGCTGATCCATGGGCCAGGGCCGGCCCCGGTGCATGGTTGCACGGTTATCCCACATGATGACGTCGCCCGCCTGCCAGCGGTGTTGGTAGACATGCTCCGGCTGCGTGGCGAGGGTCGTCAGTTCAGCGATCAGTTGCAAAGCCTCCTCGCGCCCCATGCCGTCGATGCCGCAGGTATGCGAAGCGATATACAGCGCATCGCGGCCGTTGACCGGGTTGCGCCAGCGCATGCGCCAGGATACGGGCGGCATCGTGGTACGCTCACGTTCGGAAGCGAGGTGGGGCGTAATCTTGCCGCGGGAGTGCGCATAGTCATGCCACGCATAGGCGGTATCGAGTTTTCGGCGGAGATCTTCGGGCAGCCGCTCCCAGGCCAGGCGCATGGAAGTGAATTCCGTTTCGCCGCCGGTTGTCGCGACCGTGCGGCCCGACAGCACGGAAGCCAGCGCCGGCGGAGTCTTGAAGCAGCTGTCGGTATGCCACAGCTGGTTCGCCCTGGCCCGCAGCTCTTCCTTATGCCCTGGCGGTACCAGCGTGCCATCGGGCTCGACGTTGGTCAGGATGCTGAACGGTGTCCCTTCACCGCGCGAAGCGGCTTTGGCGATTTCCAGCGGCCCGAACCGGCGCGAGAACGCAACCTGCAACTCATCGGTAATCGGCTGTTGACGGAACACCAGTACCGAATGTTCTTCAAAGGCGGCACGCACTTCTCCGTAAGCGTCGCTGCTCGCGGCAATGTCGGCCATGCCTGCACCACGCACTTCGGCGGCAAACCCGGGGCCCAGCGGTATCAGTTTCATCGGTGCTCTCCAGAAACGGCCTGTTGCGCACGGCCTTGCGCAAGGGATTCTACGCCAGGGCGCATGGCAAACTGCGCAGGGGTCACGATATGGAACGGCAGAGGCGGGCGGCGCCGCGCGAGCGCCAGCAATGTCTGATCTCTGGTTACCAGATAATGGGCGTCGACGCCGGCGGCCAATTCGAGAAATTTCTGGTCATCCGGGTCAGTGCATTTTGGCAGTGCGGCGGTGCGGCAGGCCTCCATCATGCGGGCAACCGTCCGGCATTGAACGATGCAGGCGGTCTGGCGCTCGACATCCAGCGCCCATTTCTGCAGCGGATAAGCGAGCACGCGCAGCAACTCGGATGTGCATGCGGCATTGATTACGATTTCGGCTTCACCGCAGGCGACCGCCGACCGCAGCGGTTTCACGCTGTGATCGTGAAATACCAGCCAGTCCAGCCAGACATTAGTGTCGAGTACCAACCGCAGCGGCATGCCGGTCAGCCGGATCTTGCCACGGCCGGCTTGTGCGATTTCCACGTCGATGTCGCGCAGGCAATCATTTCACCTTGCTGATCGACAAGTTCTGCGCGCAGAAACGAAATGCTGCGGCCATGGCGGATGAATTGTGCGGTGCAGGTCAGGCGCCCGGCTTTGGCTGCTTTCAGGTACTGCACCTTCATTTCCAGCGTCGCGCCAGCGCCGCTGGTACGGTGCAACAGATGGCCCATCGCGATGTCCAGCACGAAGGCACTGATGCCGCCGTGCAGTCCACCCTGTGGGTTGAACATGAAGTCCTTGAGGTCGAAGTCGATGCGGCATTCATTTTCGGTGTAGCTCAGTTCAAGACCAAACAGGCGGGCGAGGAAAAACTTGCCGAATTCCTGCTCGTAAGTGGCCAGCGCCTGTTCGAAGGCGTGGCGAGCGACTATTTCATCCATGTGGTGTGGGCCGCGGCAGCTGAGAAAAACCGCAATGCTAACACTGCAGCATATTGCCGCTGCGTGGCAACCGGGCGATGCTTTGCTATATTGTCTGCGGCTGCTGCAGCAAGCTGCTGACGATTGCCGGAGGAGATGCCATGCAGATCACAAAAAAACGGTCCAGCGCAGGTTGCTGGCAGGTCGGACTGTTCGCGCTGCTGCTCGCGGCGACGAGCGCCGGCGCACAACCGTCCACATGGAAACCCGAGCGGGTTGTCGAAATCATCGTCGGTACTGCGCCGGGTGCGGCGCCGGACAAGACCGCACGCGCGATACAGCGCCTGTGGCAGGAACGCGGCATATTCGACGGACCAGTGTCGGTGGTCAACAAGCCCGGTGGCGGCAATCTGATTGCCTGGACTTACCTCAATCAGCACGCCGGCAACGGGCATTACCAGATGATCGGCAATCTCAATGTCCTGATCAGCCGGGCCATCGGCCTCAGCCCATATGCGCACACGGATTACACATGGATTGCGACCCTGTTCGATGAGTTTTTTGCAATTTCGGTACGCGCGGATTCTCCGCTGGCGAATGGCCGTGATCTGGTCGCGCGGCTGCAGCATGATGCGGGTGCGGTGGTCATCGGTGTGTCGACATCAATCGGCGGCGCCAATCACCTGTCGGCGGCGCTTGCGCTGCAGCGCGCCGGCATCGATCCGCGCCGCGTCAAATTCGTCGCCTTCAAGGGCAGTGCGCAATCCGTGACCGCACTGCTCGGCGGCCACGTTGATGCGGTATCGACCGCAGTGTCGGCCGTGGTGCCGTTGATGCGCAGCGGGCAGCTGCGGACCATCACCGTGTCGTCGCCGCAGCGCCTGGGCGGACCACTGGCGACCGTGCCGACATGGCTGGAGCAGGGCGTCCAAGGCACCATGACCAATTTTCGCGCAGTGATTGCCCCGAAGGGGACGGATGCGGCCGCCGTAAGATTCTGGGAACATCGCTACGCGCAACTCGCCAAGCAGGACGAATGGAAGAAGGATCTCGAGCGCAATCTGTGGGCAGAAAATTTTCTTGATGCCGGGAAAACCGTCGCGGCGGTGACCGAATATGCCGCTGCGGTTGAAACACTGGTCGGCACGCTGGGATTGCGCAAGTCGCCCTGACGGTAAGTACCGAAAGGATCCCCGTACGCGTGCTCTGCCGCGCGATAGGAATGTCCTTGTCGGGGGGGCAGCGGAGCGGTCGCCGCCGTCCACCCGGGTCGGCAGGGGCGGACGCTAATGCTGGGGCAGACGGAACACCGATTTGTCCTGTTCGCTGAGCTGTGCCATCAACCCGGTTTCCCAGGCCAGATACTGTTTCATCGCCTCGCGATTACCGGCGTGCCGGTCATGCACAAAGAACAGGTAGTCTATGCATTCGCGGTCGGCAGGAGTCTCCGGTGAAGATGCCGTCGGATTGCCGGCCTTGCTCCAGGCTGACATGCCGCCGTCGAGCAGGCGAACATCGATGATGCCCGTTTCCCGCAAGTCGGTTGCAGCGAGGCGCGCCACCGCAGCATCGTCGGCCACCAGTACCACCGGCGTCTGTGCACCCCGGACATCTTTGGCGACGCGTGGGCGTATGCTCCAGCTGCTGCCCGGGATATGGGCCTTGCGGTAACCCATGCTGGGACCAACGTCCACAACCGTGCAGTCCTTCGTATCGAGCAGGGATTTCAATTCGGCGACGGAAATAACCGGCAACTCCGGCAATGGCGGCGTTGCTGCGGGCACGCCGGCGAGCGGCGCCTTGACGCCACCCTCAAGTACATAGACCTCGCAGCCGAGTTGCTGCAGCCAGCTCGCGACCACCGGCGCACGGATATTTTCGCCGCCGTCGATCAGCACGATACGGGCATTGCGCACGCCCACCCACTGGTCGGTCGCCTGGATCAGCTGGCCACCGGGCGCATGCTGCGCACCCGGTATGCTGCCTGCGGCGAATTCCTCCGGAGTACGTACGTCGCACAGATAGGTGGTGCGGTCAGGCTGCTTGAACCAGGCCTCGACCTCTGCAGCCGGCACGCTGCGCAAATTGAAGCGCACCATCAGGGCCTGCGCCGCCTGTTGCTGTGCTGCGAGTGTCGCCGGATCGACAATCTCCGGATACTGGCGCGGCGAGCCGTACTCCAGCGGCAGATCCGCGAGGTACCAGCCCTGGGTGCCGTTTTCCAGCGCATATACCGGATTGGGTACGCCAAAATTGATCAGCGTCTGCGCGCCAAGTATCGAACGTGTGCGCCCGGCACAATTGACGATGATCTTGGTTTTCGGACTCTTGACCATGCTGGCTACGCGATAGGGCAGTTCGGCATTGGGACAGCAGGTGCTGCCGGGAATGGTCATCTTGTGATGCTCGTGCACCGGGCGGCCGTCGAACAGCACGAAATCTTCGCCGGCTTCCCGCATTTTCACCAGATCCTGTGCGCTAATGCGCGGCGTGTCGTAGGCGTGCTCGACCAGTTCGCCGAACAGTTTGCTCGGCACGTTGACCCCCTTGAACAATGCATAGCCCGCGGCCCTCCAGCCGCGCGTGCCACCGTCCAGCACGGCCAGGTCGGTATAACCCAGTGCAGCCAGACGGACGGCGGCACGCTGCGCGACGCCGGAGGCGCCGTCATCGCAGAGCACGACCCGTGCGGACTTGCGCGGCACCAGCGGGGCGATGCCCAGCTCCAGGCGGCTGTAGGGAAGTGGTGTCGCAAACAGCAGATGGTCTTCGCCGAACTCGCCGTCCTCGCGAACGTCGAGCAGTGCAATTTCGCGGCCATCGTGCAGTGCATTTTGCAACTCGGCGGGAGCCAGCAAACGGGGTTGTGCCATGCGTGCACCTCTCATCAACAAGGAGCCGCGATTATAGCCGCAGCGAAAGTGGCCGCGGTCATCGGATCAGCAGGGGCAGGCCGCTGATGATCAGGATCACCGCGACGAGGCGTTTGAAGGCGATGTCGTTCAGATTGGCATGAACGCGGTCGCCGATGAATATTCCCAGCGCCATCATCGGCAGCGCAATGGCGCAAGCCACCAGCACGTCACGGGTGAATTCGCCGGTCGCCACGTAGGCGCCGCCGCGCAGGATGCCCAGTCCGAACAGGATCGCAGCCACTGTCGCACGGAATACATCGCGGCTGTACCTGAGTATGTCGAGGTAGATTGCGAAGAACATGCCGGCCATCGAGCCAAACATGGTGCCCACAAAACCGGCGAGGGTGCCGGCTGTCGGCATGATCGCAGCCATCGGCAGTTTCACTTTGCCCGGCGGCCGCCAGGTCGCGAGCAATGCGTAGCCTCCATAGCCGAGCACCACCCCGCCGAGGATCCTGGCCAGCGTGTTGGCGTCGAGAATTTTGAAAAAATACACGCCGATTGCCACGCCGAGTGCAGTCCACGGCAGGATGCGCCGCAGGTCGCGCCATGCGACATGACGGTAATCGGTGCGCAGGATGGCGGCCGAGGAAACCAATCCGAGAAGCGTCACCATCGGCACTACGGTTTTCAGTGATATCACCCACGCGAGCAGTGGCACGGTAATGCCGCCGAAGCCGGCGCTGCCGCGGATGGCATAGGAGATGACAATAATGAAACAGAAATACAGCAGTTCCGGGGTCGTCAGCGCATCCACGGATCAGCAGGCGTGACGGCGCACTGCGCCGCTCATTTTTTTTCTTTGCCGGACAGTCCGCCGAGCAGTGCCGCTGTGGGCCGGGTGGTGCGGCCACGGATCGACGACAATTTTTCGGTGGCTGGCTGGGACGATGCGGTTGCCGAAGGTTCGTAGGGTTTGCTGAAATCGAAACCATCGCTGGCGCGTTGCGGTTTCTGCACGGGGCGCGGCGTTGCCGGCGCGGTGCGGCGCGGCTCGCGCTTCGGTGCGTCATCGTGCGTCTCGCGGCGCGGACGCGACTCGCGGCCACGCTCGGGGGTGAAATTCTCGATCCCCTTTCGGGGTATCGCGCGCTTCAGCAGCTTTTCGATGTCGGCAAGCAGGCGTTCTTCATCCGGGCTGACCAGCGAAATCGCCTCCCCCGGCAGGCCGGCGCGGCCGGTACGGCCTATGCGATGCACATAGTCTTCGGGGGTATAGGGCAATTCGTAGTTAATGACAAATGGCAGTTCGACGATGTCGATGCCGCGGGCGGCAATGTCGGTGGCTACCAGCACCGTGGTGCGGCCCTCCTTGAAGTCAGCCAGCGCCAGTTCGCGTTCAGCCTGGGTGCGGTCGCTGTGGATGGCCGTGGCGTTGATACCGTCGCGTACCAGTTCGCGCGCGAGTTTGTTGCAATCGCGTTTCATGCGCAGGAATACCAGCACCTGCTTCATGTCACGGGAGCGGATCAAGTGAGCCAGCAGCGCGCGCTTGCTGGCAGCCGGGGTTTCATAGACCTGATGTTCGACGAGATCGGCCGGCGCATTGCGCCGTGCCACTTCTATCAGCAGCGGGTTGCGCAACAGCTGATTGGCGAGCTTCTTGATTTCTTCCGAAAACGTGGCCGAAAACAACAGGCTCTGGCGCTGCGTCGGAATCAACGCGAGGATGCGCCGGATGTCGGGCAGGAACCCCATGTCGAGCATGCGGTCTGCCTCGTCGAGCACGAGGATTTCGACCTGGCCCAGCGAAACGCTTTTTTGCTGCACATGGTCGAGCAGACGACCGGGTGTAGCCACCAGGATGTCGACGCCTTCACGCAGGGCTTTGGTCTGGGGCTGCATGTCGACGCCGCCATACACTACCGTCGAGCGCAGCTTCAGGTGTTTGCCGTAGCCGCGCACACTATCGCTGACCTGTGCCGCGAGTTCGCGTGTCGGTGTCAGGATCAGTGCGCGTACCGGATGCCGTGCCGGGGAAGGACTGGAATTGGCGTAGGGCGCAAGCAATTGCAGCATGGGCAACGTGAAACCGGCGGTTTTGCCGGTGCCGGTCTGGGCGCAGCCCATGATGTCGCGGCGTTCCAGCACCGCCGGAATCGCCTTCGACTGGATCGGTGTTGGCTCGGTATAACCCTCGTCAGCAACCGCGCGCTGAAGTTCGGGTATCAGATTGAGGTCGGCAAAGGACATGGCATTAACAGGAGATGTCGCGGACGGAACGGGAGGCAACCGGGGCAATCATGGCGCACAGCGCAGACGCGCAAGGCCGTTAGGCTGGATCGACGACGGAGCCGGGTGTGGAATTGGAACGGGGTAAATCACGCTGGCGGAGTATAGCGCGGACCGTGTTCCCCGGCCAGCCAGTGCCCGAAAACTTCCAAATATTCAAAAATCTGGTAAATTGTTGCGGCGCTTCAATCTGTGCCATTTCTGGATGAAAACCGCACGCGATGGATAGCTATCACCCGACATTGAGTGGCCCGGCAACAGCTTACCTGTTTCCGTTGATCCTGACGCTGGACACCCATGGTGTGCCGCATCGCTGGATCAGCTGGCAGCATGCCTGTTATTACTATGCCAAGGACCAGGTGGCGTGGAGCATGGGGAAGCAGGCGTTCACGGTGCATGGCGGAATGAACCGGATCACCGGGGAGCGCTCGATGATCAGCGGGTCGAGCATCATCGCCATCAAGGGCAAGGCGATGGCGATGAAGTCGTTCAATCAGGTGCCGCCGCTGAACAATCGCGAACTGTTCCACCGCGACCGCCAGATCTGCGCCTATTGCGCGCACAGTTTCTCCAGCGCACGCCTGACTCGAGACCACATTGTGCCATTTTCCAAAGGCGGCCGTGATACCTGGATGAATGTGGTCACCGCATGTCGCCCCTGCAATGAGCGCAAAAGCGACCGCACGCCCGAGGGCGCCGGCATGGAACTGGTTTACCTGCCCTATGTACCGAACCGCGCCGAATATCTGATCCTCACCAACCGGCGCATCCTCGCCGACCAGATGGAATTTCTCGCGCAACACGTACCGGCTCAAAGCCGGTTGCACCAGCCACGGTAGAGTTCAGCGATCGTCGATGTGACTGCAGTGCCGATGCCGGTGCGTGGCGGTTGATTGCCCCAGACCGCGCTAACGTACTGCCGACCTCACTTGCTGATCGCCCGCCGGACGTGCCGCGTCCTTGACAATCAGCCAGAGCAGCGCACCGTTGACCACGATAAATATGCTCTCGAGATAGAGCAGCGTGTCGACGATTACATGCGCCGGTGAACAACAGCGATGCGTTTTGGAGACTGGCGCTGCGGGACCTGTCGCCGAGCAGCAGCCAGGCTATGGGCAGATTGGCCAGCACGACGATGATCTCGATCGTCAGGAGATCGGCATTGACGATGCCCAGTGGTGGCCTTTGGGTAATGAAATGGAATCCGGCAAATACCGGAATGTTCGATGCGGCAATGGAATATTGATCGACCGGTGGGAACAGGGTGATCAACAGCAGGTTGGCAACGCCGATGGCCAGCGCAATGCCTTGATTTCTGTTCATGGCCGGAAGTTATTCTGTTCGTTGATCATTTTCACCATACCCGATTCCTCAACCGGCAGTCATGTATAACCTTTTGTTTTTAAAAATTAAATTAGTATTCGGCGGGACATTAGGGCGGGCAGAACGTCTGCAACGCGGTCACCGGCGTTTGGTGCAGCATCGACAGCGTCATCGGCAGAGTCGGGGTCAATTGATAGTGCGAATCGGTGCTGTTCAGTCGTTGCGGCAACCGGCGATGGTGTATCTCCGCGCGTCAGTGGCGAAGTTTGATATGATGCCCGCCATATTTTTCTAATTAATTGATTTTATTAATATTTCAATGAAAGTTGATCTGCACAGCCACTCCACCTGCTCCGACGGTCTGCTCAGTCCGGTCGATCTCGTGGAACGTGCCGTGCAGCGTGGCGTCGACATGCTGGCGCTGACGGATCACGACGAGCTTGCCGGTCTCGGTGCTGCGCATGCGGCGGCGGAACAGTGGGGGCTGCGGCTGATCGATGGCGTCGAGATTTCCGTGCAGTGGGAAGCCACGACGCTGCATATCGTCGGTCTTGGTATCGGTATCGCCCATGTGCCGCTGATCGAAGGATTGGCGGCAATCCGTACCGGTCGTGAACAGCGCGCGCAACGCATCGCGGAAAGTCTCACCGCGGCCGGCATTGCCGGCAGCCTCGAAGGCGCGCGCCGTTACGCGAAAAATCCGGAACTGGTCAGTCGTGCGCATTTCGCACGCTATCTGGTGGAGACCGGTCACGCGCGGGACACCAACGCGGTTTTCCGCAATTATCTGACGCCGGGGAAACCCGGTTATGTGTCGCACCAGTGGGCAGGGCTGGGCGATGCGTTGCACTGGATCAATGGCAGCGGCGGGGTGGCCGTGCTCGCCCATCCCGGCCGTTATCCGCTGAACCAGCAGCAATGCGAGCGTCTGCTCGGCGAATTCGTTGGTTTGGGCGGCGTGGCGGTAGAGGTTGTCACCGGTTCGCATGCACCGGACGAATTCGTGACTTGGGCGCGGTATGCGCGACGCTTCGGTCTGCGTGCATCCGCCGGTTCGGATTTTCATGGACCTGGCGAGGGTTACCGCGATGTGGGCAACGTGCCGGTGCTGCCTGCGGGCTGCGATCCGGTCTGGTCGGTGTTCTAGCGCACTCCGCTCAGCCCGCCGCAACCAACGTGTCACAGTTTTTTGCCATCCATCCGGAGAGTCCGCAGCCGCGCCTGATCAAGCGTGCTGCGGAAATCATCCGCAGCGGCGGCATCATCGTTTATCCGACGGATTCCTGTTATGCGTTCGGCTGCCACATTGGTGACAAGGCGGCGATGGAGCGCATCCGTGTCATCCGCGGCATCGACGCCCGACATCACCTGACGCTGGTGTGCCGGGACCTGTCGGAACTGGCCACCTATGCGCGGGTGGACAATCAGCAGTTTCGATTGCTGCGGGCGGCAACGCCGGGCAGCTATGTGTTCATCCTCGAGGCTACCCGCGAATTGCCGAAGCGGCTGCAGCATCCAAAACGGCGCACGATCGGCCTGCGCATCCCCGATCATCCAGTGGTGGATGCGCTGCTTGCCGAATTGGGCGAGCCGCTGCTGTCATCGACGCTGCTATTGCCTGGCGATGTCCAGCCGCATACCGACGCGCAGGAAATCCGTGAACGGCTGGAGCGTCAGGTTGACCTGATACTCGATGGCGGGTCGTGCGGTGTCGAGCCGACTACGGTGGTTGATTTGACCGGGCCGGTACCGTTGGTGATTCGGGCGGGTAAGGGCAGCCTGGCGCCGCTGGGCCTGTAAAAACTCAGCAAATCAATTGCTTGCTGCGTAATGCAGGGCTTGGGCTAAAATCGGGGTCAGCATGGTGCGCTGGCATCGCTGCGCAATTGTCGTAACTATTTGTTTTTATTCATTTTTTTCGGAAGTGGCCCGGCTGCGGAATTTGTATCCAGCGCCACGCGTCCTGCCGGCAACAACGTTGTAATTCCCGGACCCCTACATGTTTGAAAACCGCGTTTTATCCGGCATGCGCCCCACCGGCGCGCTGCACTTCGGCCACTACCATGGCGTGCTCAAAAACTGGATCAGGCTCCAGCATGAGCATCAATGCCTGTTCTTCGTGGCCGACTGGCATGCACTGACCACGCATTATGACGAGCCGGCGACCATCGAGAATCACGCTTGGGACATGGTGGTGGACTGGCTGGCCGCCGGTGTCGATCCGGCGCAGGCGGTGCTGTTCATCCAGTCGCGAGTGCCCGAGCACGCCGAATTGCACCTGCTGCTGTCGATGATCACGCCGTTGTCCTGGCTGGAGCGGGTGCCGACCTACAAGGACCAGCAGGAAAAACTCGTCGAGAAGGATCTGGCGACCTACGGATTTCTCGGGTATCCGCTGCTGCAAAGCGCCGATATCCTGATTTACCGCGCCAATCTGGTGCCGGTCGGCGAGGACCAGGTGCCTCATGTCGAAATCACCCGCGAAATCGCCCGGCGTTTTAATCATGTATTCGGTCGCGAACCGGGATTTGAGGCCAAGGCTGAAGCGGCCATCAAGAAACTGGGGGCGCGTCGCGGCAAGCTCTACCGCAAGCTGCGCACCGATTATCTGGAGCAAGGCGACGCGGGGGCGCTCGCCGCAGCGCGGGCGCTGCTTGAAGAAACGCAGAACCTGCCGCTGGGTGACCGTGAACGGTTGTTCGGTTACATCGAGGGTGGCGGCAAGGTCATCCTTACGGAACCGCAGGCGCTGCTGACCGCAGCCGCGAAAATGCCGGGGCTGGACGGGCAGAAAATGTCCAAGTCGTACAACAACACGATTGCATTGCGCGAGAGCCCGGAGAATGTCGCGAAGAAGGTGAAAACCATGCCCACTGATCCGGCGCGCATCAAGCGCACGGATCCGGGAGATCCGGAAAAGTGCCCGGTGTGGCAATTGCACGTGGTGTATTCGGACGAGACGAAGAAACAATGGGTGCAGGAAGGCTGTCGCAGTGCAGGTATCGGCTGCCTCGAATGCAAACAGCCGGTGATCGACGCCATCATTGCCGAGCAGAAGCCGATGCGCGAGCGGGCCGAGCGCTACCTCGATGATCCGACGCTGGTGCGCAACATCATTGCCGACGGCTGCGAAAAGGCGCGCAAGCTGGCGCAGGAGACGCTGCGCGACGTGCGCGAGGTGATGGGGCTCGACTACTCCTGATCGCGGGTAGTCAGTGGAAATTCCGCGCCGTTGTCGCCAGTTGTCCCAGCAACTTGCTGTGATCGGTCAGTCGGTGCGCGATCAAGTGCACCACATCGCCTTCCTTTTGTACCACGCCCTCGACACCGAGCAGGTTTGACTGCAGCAGTTCCCGGCGTTGCTGCTCGATCAGCTGCTGCCGGACCACGACGTTGATATAGCCCGTTTCGTCTTCCAGCGTGACGAACATTACGCCATGGGCCGTGCCGGGACGCTGGCGACAGGTTACGAGACCTGCAGCGCGGGCGTGACGGCCATTGGCAAGGGTGCGCAGATCGGCGGCATTGATCAAGCGCATGCGCTGCAGACGCGGTCGCAGCAAGGCGAGGGGGTGGCGGCCGAGAGTCAGCCCCAGACTGGCGTAATCGTTGACGATGTCACTGGCTTCAGTGGGTGGAAACAACCCGGGCTGCAATGCGTTTGCCGGCATGTGCTGCAGCAAGTCTTCGTCATAGCGGATACCAGCCGCCGCCCAGTGTGCCAGCCGGCGATGGCCTGCCAGCGTGGCCAAGGCGCCGGCATCGGCCAGCTTGCGCAGAGCCGGGGCACTGAGCAGCGCACGTTGTGCCAGATCCGCGGTATTGTCGAACGGCCGGGTCAGGCGTGCCGCCACGATGCGGTTGGCCGCCTGCTCGGAAAATCCCTTGATCAGTGCCAGACCCAGTCGCACGGCAGGCTGCTCCAAACCGGTTTCGAGGGTGCACGGCCAGGCGCTGTGGTTGACATCGACTGGCCGCACTGCAACGCCATGGCGGCGTGCATCCTGCACCAGTTGCGACGGTGTATAGAAGCCCAGAGGTTGTGCGTTCAGCATGCCGGCAAGGAACGCCGCGGGCTCATGGTGTTTCAGCCAGGCTGACACGTAAGCGAGCAGTGCAAAGCTGATCGAATGCGACTCCGGGAAACCGTATTCACCGAAGCCACAGATCTGCTGGTAAATCTGCTCGGCGAATTGCTGCGTGTAACCGCGTTCCTGCATACCCGCGATCAGGCGCGGATAAAAATGCTCCAGTCCGCCCTTGCGGCGCCATGCTGCCATCGATCGGCGCAACTGGTCGGCTTCGCCGGGCGTAAATCCGGCGGCGACGACGGCGAGCTGCATCACCTGCTCCTGGAAAATCGGCACTCCCAGTGTGCGTTCCAGCACATGCCTTATGCCCGGCGAGGGATAATTGACGGCTTCGAGGCCACGGCGGCGGCGCAGATAGGGATGTACCATGCCGCCTTGTATCGGTCCCGGGCGGACGATGGCGATTTGCACGACCAGATCATAAAACTCCGCGGGCTGCAGCCGTGGCAGCATCGACATCTGGGCGCGGGACTCGATCTGGAAGACGCCGATGGTGTCGGCGCGCCGGATCATGTCGTAGACGGCGGGGTCATCACCACGGTCCAGGATATCCCGCATTGTCAGGGGTGTGCGGCACGTGTCATGGAGCAGATTGAGCGTGCCGCGGATCGCCGAGAGCATGCCCAGTGCCAGTACATCAACCTTGAGCAATCCCAGCGCTTCCAGATCGTCCTTGTCCCACTGGATGATCGATCGCTCCGGCATCGCGGCGTTTTCAACCGGCACCAGCCGCGCCAACGGTCCGCTGGCGATGACAAAACCGCCGACATGCTGGGACAGATGGCGCGGAAAGCCGACGATTTCCGTGGCCAGGCGGATTACGCGTTGCATCACCGGGCTGTCGGCGTCGACGCCCGCGTCGCGCAGGCGCTCGGGCATGGCCCGCTGTCCGTCCCACCACATCATCGAGCGCGCCACGCGATCAGTGATGGATTGCTCCAGGCCCAGCGCCTTGCCGATATCACGCAGTGCGCTGCGCGGACGGTAGGTGATGACCGTAGCCGCGAGGGCGGCACGGTCACGTCCGTACTTGCCATAAATGTACTGGATCACTTCTTCACGGCGCTGATGTTCGAAGTCGACATCGATGTCCGGCGGTTCGTCGCGCTCGCGGGAAATGAAGCGTTCGAACAGCAGGTTCATGCGCGCAGGATCAACCTCGGTGATGCCCAGGCAGTAACACACTGCGGAATTGGCGGCCGAGCCGCGTCCCTGGCACAGGATATGGTTGGCACGGGCATAGGCCACGATATCCTGCACCGTCAGGAAAAAATGTTCATAGCCGAGCTCGGCGATCAGTGCGAGTTCATGTTCCACCTGGCAGCGCACCACATCCGGGATGCCGTCAGGATAGCGCCGGTGCAGGCCGTCAATGGTCAATCGCCGCAAGTGACTGGTGGAGGTTTCTCCTTCCGGTACCAGCTCGCCCGGATATTCGTAACGCAGGCTGTCGAGTGAAAAATTGCAGCGTTCCGCAATGCGCAGGGTTTCGGTCAGCAGTGGTGCGGGATAGATTTGCGCCAGCCGCAGGCGTGAGCGCAAATGCCGCTCGGCATTGGCGTACAGCGCGTGGCCTGCTGCATGCACCGGTGTGTGCAGGCGTATCGCCGTCAGCGCATCCTGCAGCGGCTTGCGCGACCTTACGTGCATATGCACGTCACCGGCCGCAACCAGCGGCAGACCACAGGCATGTCCCAGCGCCTGCAAGTCATGCAATCGCGCGTGATCGTTTGTCCCGCGCAGCAGTTCAACGGCGATCCAGGCGCAGCCGCTGAAACGCTGCGCGACAAACCGTGCTGTTTCGGCATCAGCCGGATCGCCGTGCAGCAACAGCGCCAGGCAATGGTCGAGGTTGCATTGCAGGTCGGCACGGGTCAGGCGGTATGCGCCCTTGGCGGAGCGTCGGCGGCCGCGGCTGATCAGCATCGAGATGTGGCCGTAACTTTCGCGGTTGGTGGCGAGCAGGACCAATCGCAGCCGTTCATCGATCAACACCTCGGTGCCGATGATCAGTTTGAGGCCGCAGGCCTGCGCGGCGACATGGGCGCGCACGATGCCGGCCATCGAACACTCGTCGGTGAGGGCCAGTGCGTGGTAGCCCAGCGCATGCGCGCGCTGCACCAGTTCCTCGGGATGTGATGCGCCACGCAGAAAGGTGAAATTCGACAGGCAGTGCAGTTCAGCGTAATCGGGCAGAGCCATGGACATGCCGGAATTTCAGGAAAAAAATCCCTGCAGGAACCAGCGGGCGCGCATGCCATGCTCCCGGTATATCCACAGCAGCGCCTGCGCCTGGTTGCGGGCGATGAAGTAGTCGCGCACCACTGCATGGTCGTCCCACCAGCCGGTTTCGATGCGTTCGGGGCCGGCGAGCAGCGTCAACGGTCCGTCGCAGTGGGGAACTGCGCCCTGTTCATGCAGGGCTCGCGGGCATTGCAGCAGCCACAGCGGGCGCTCGCCTGGTGCAGGTGATGCGGAAGGTGCCGTGCGCTCTTCCGGAGCGCACGCACGCCATGCCTGTTCCGGCCGGTGATCGGCAAACAATCGAAGACCGCAGATTGCGGCGGTGCCCAATCGTGCCTGCAGCTTTTCAAGCAGACGGATTCCGGCTTCGGTCCGGGTGCGGCTGTTGGGCAGCAATGGCTGATTTTCCGCAGCCAGCGCTTGCTGCTGTGTGCAGACCAGGCGGATCGCGGTGGCCGGCTGCGTCAGTTGCAGTGCCGCCAGGCGCTCGCGCAACAATGCCAGCAGGTGTTCCGGATCGCGACTGGCTGCAACCAGATTCAGGGCGAGGCGGGTGCGCTGGCGGCGCTCGTGGTAAAAAGTGAACTCTAGGCGCTGTGCTCCCTGACCGGTCGCTACCAGATGACCGCACATTTCCGCATACAGGCGCCGTGCGGCGAACAACAGGGCTGCGGCATGTTCTGCCGGTGCCGGCAATGTCAGCGTACTGCTGAAGATGCGGGGCGGCTTAAAAAGCGGGCGCGGATCAGGCAGTTTGCCCAGCGCACGGTCGATTTCGTCGAGCGCTTCCTGTCCCAGCCGCTGCGCCAGTCCGTCCCGGGGCAGCTGCCGGCAGTCGCCAATGGTGCGGCTGCCGAAACGCTCCAGCGCTAGCGCCGCTTCCGTGCTCTGCAATACCTGGACCGGCAGCCCGTTCAGCGCACGTGACAGGTTCTCCGGATGATCAAGGCATGCGCTGATTCCTGTCCGCACAAACCACTGCGCGGCCAGCGGCGTGGGGGCGCATGCCATGCGGTAGGAGTAGCCCAGCTGCTGCAATCCATGACCGATTTTCGTGCGTATCGGAGCGATGCCGCCAAACAAAGCCAGCGAGCCGCCGATTTCCAACAACAGTTCTGCAGCGCCGGCGATGCTGACTTGCGAGGTGAACTGACAGGCCCAGGCAGCGATGCGCTCCAGCGCATGACACTCGGCCAGCGGGGCGCGGGGCATGATTTTGAGGTTTGCACACAGCGCCCAGGCCGATGCTGCCGTCATTCCGGGTCGTACACCACAGGCATGCGCTGTCGCATCGCAGAGCAGCAGTCGTCCCTTGGTGGTTGCGTTTTCAGTGACTGCCAGCGGGCCTGAGATGCCGCCTCGGGCATGAACTTCCAGCGCGAGATGGGGTAAATGGAGGGCAAGCCAGAGCATGGCACGGGCAACCGGGGGTACAGCCCGGACTGAAAATCAGTGGGCAGTCTGCAGTCGTGATGCTGCGGTCGGCATCGGGAGCCATGGCGGTATGGACATTCGCCGGGTCAGCGCCCCATGCAGATCCAGTCTGACCGGCGGCGGAGTACCGCCGCCCCGGCGTTTCAGCACATTGATGACCGTATGGCCATCACTTTTGCCGACATGCAATCGCAAGGCAGCGGCAGGAAACGGCCGTGCTCCGCGCGAGCGGTACAGGATGGCCAGCGTGCCGTTGCGCTCGGCCGCGTGCTGCAGGCGCCGCAATGTGCGCTCCTGCGCCTGATTCAGCCATATCAATACGGCGCCGCACTGCCCCGAGTTGAGCAATTGCTCGCAGGCCCAGGCCTGTTCATCAGGGGATTCCGGGCGCAGCAGCAGCACCTGCTGCAATTGCACGCCGCGTGCGGCCAGTGCGGGTGCGTAGGGAACATAAGGCGGGGCAATCATCGCCAGCCAGCGCGCTTGCTGCGTCAGGCGCGCTGCCGCGGGCATTAGTAGCTGCAATTCGCCGATACCCGGACGTTCGACGTAAATTTCGGTCAACACTCCAACTGGCCAGACGCCGCCGGGCAGAGCCATATCAAGTTCGGCGTACCCTGTGGCTGGTCCGGACGCCAAAACAGCCGCGCAATCCCGACCACGCCAGACATTGGGGTTACTGAGGACAGCCTCCAGCGCTGGTGCGGCAACAGGCATGACTTCACGACCATTTGCCGTTGCGGATGACGCCGACTGCGATGCCCTCGATTTCCAGCGGTTCGCGCTTCAAATCGACGATAATGGGTTTGAAATCGGGGTTTTCCGCAATCAGTTCCACGGTATTGCGGGTACGCTGTATGCGTTTGACGGTTACTTCATCATGGAGTCGGGCGACGACAATCTGTCCGGACTTGAAATGCGGTGTGCGATGTACGGCCAGCAGGTCGCCTTCCAGGATGCCGGCATCGCGCATGCTCATGCCGCGCACCCTGAGCAGATAATCGGCCGCCGGCTCGAACAGTGCAGGGTCGATGCGGTAGCGCTGTTCGACGTTCTGCTCAGCCAGCATCGGACTGCCGGCGGCAACACGTCCGATAACCGGCAGGGTTGACTGCTGCTTCAGGCGGATGCCGCGCGAAGCGCCGGAAGTCATTGCGATGACGCCCTTGCGCTCAAGGGCACGCAAATGAGTTTCCGCCGCATTGGGGGAACTGAAGCCCATCGCGCTGCAGATTTCGGCGCGCGTGGGCGGAAATCCGGAGTCTTCGACATGCGCCTCGATCAGGCGCAGAATTTCCACCTGACGCGCAGTCAGGGGTTTGTGGTTTTCGGTGAGGTTTTCGTCGTCCATAACTGTAATTATATACAGTTATCGGATCCCCGCAAGTGACCCGCAACGGGAAACTGCTTTGCGCAGCTTATTTTTATATTTAATCTATTGATTTTTATATATTTTTTTACTGCTGCGTGCAGTATCGCGAGCCCTGCGGATTAGTGGACGAAATCTCCGGATTCTTGTTATACTTCAAAGTTCTGTGAAACAGATTGGGCAGCACCACGGATGGGCGGGATGGGCGATTCGCCCATTTTTTGTTTGTGGTGCTGATATTGCATGGATTTGCAGGGTTTGCTCGAAAATACGCTGGCTGGCCTCGGCTATGAAATGGTGGATCTGGAGCGTTCCGCCAAAGGGGCGCTGTTGCGCGTGTTTATCGACAAGTCCGGTGGCATCAATGTTGATGATTGTGCCCTGGTGAGCAATCACCTGAGCCGGTTGTTCGCGGTGGAGAACATCAGTTACGAGCGATTGGAAGTATCGTCGCCCGGGCTGGACCGGCCACTGCGTACCGCGGGTGATTTTGCGCGGTTTACCGGGCAAAAGGCACGACTGAAACTGCGCCTCCCGGTGGAAGGGCAGCGCAATTTTGTCGGCGTATTGCGTGAGGCTGAAGCGGGCAAAGTGGGTCTGGAAGTCGACGGGCAGGTGCTGTCGCTTGACTTGGGCAATGTGGATAAAGCGCGGCTGGTGCCGGTGCTTTGAGCGGGAGACGGAAATGGGTCGTGAAATTCTGTTGTTGGTTGACGCGCTGGCGCGCGAAAAGAACGTCGACAAGGAAATCGTGTTCGGCGCGCTCGAACTCGCCCTGGCTTCGGCGGCCAAGAAACGCTTTACCGAAGACGTGGATATCCGGGCTGCGGTGGACCGCGCCACTGGCGAATTTTCCTTTTTCCGCCGCTGGGAAGTGGTGAAAAACGAAGAAATTGAAATCCCTTCTCGCCAATACAAGCTGCATGAAGCGCAGGAAGAGAATCCGGACGCGCAACTCGGTGAATTCATCGAGGAGCCGCTGGAAGGTATGGACGTCGGCCGCATTGGTGCCCAGACGGCCAAGCAGGTGATCGTCCAGAAAATCCGCGATGCCGAGCGCGAGCAGATTCTCAACGACTTCCTTGCCCGCAAGGAGCATCTGGTCACCGGGGTAATCAAGCGCATGGAGCGCGGCAACGCCATTGTCGAATCCGGCCGTCTCGAGGCGATGCTGCCGCGAGATCAGATGATTCCCAAGGAAAATCTCCGTCTCGGTGACCGCGTCCGCGCCTACGTCTGGAAAGTCGATCGCCTCGCGCGCGGCCCGCACCTGATTCTGTCGCGCACAGCACCGGAATTTCTCGCCAAGCTGTTTGAGCTCGAAGTGCCGGAAATCGAAGAGGGGTTGCTCGAAATCAAGGGGGCAGCGCGTGATCCCGGATCAAGGGCAAAGATCGCCGTGCATTCCAAGGATCCCCGTATCGATCCGATCGGCACTTGCGTCGGCATGCGCGGCTCGCGCGTACAGGCAGTGACTGCCGAACTGGCGCAGGAGCGCGTGGACATTGTGCTGTGGAATCCGGACCCTGCGCAATTCGTCATTAATGCGCTCGCGCCGGCAGAAGTGAGCAGCATCGTCGTCGACGAAGAGAAACACAGCATGGACATCGTGGTCGACGAGGAAAACCTCGCGCAGGCGATCGGCCGCAGCGGACAGAACGTCCGCCTGGCGGGCGAACTCACCGGCTGGGAACTGAATCTGATGACCGAGGTTGACGCGAAGAAAAAAAGCGAAGAAGAAACGTCACGCACGCGCGCCGAATTCATGGAAAAACTCGATGTCGACGAAGAGGTCGCCGACATTCTGGTGCAGGAGGGCTTCACGACCCTGGAAGAGGTGGCTTATGTGCCGCTGACCGAAATGCTGGAGATGGAGGCTTTCGACGAGGCCACCGTCAACGAGCTGCGCAGCCGTGCCCGCAATGCGCTGCTGACACAGGCGATTGCCAGCGAGGAAAAAGTCGAGCATGACATCGAGGACCTGATGAAAGTCGAGGGCATGGACAATGACACGGCACGTCTGCTCGCCTCCAAAGGCATTGCCACCCAGGAAGATCTGGCCGACTACGCGGCCGACGATCTCGTGGAGTTGACGGCGCTCGACTCCGAACGTGCAAAAACGCTGATCATGGCGGCACGCGCGCCGTGGTTCGCTGAAACCAACGCTTGACACTGCAAAAGTAATCGATGCCACAGATCAAAATCAAAGAGTTTGCCCAGGAACTGGGCGTCCAGCCGGAACTGCTTCTTGAGCAGTTGCGAGCTGCCGGCGTAAAAAAAGCGCTGACCGGTGACGCGGCGCTGACTGAAAAAGACAAGACACAGCTTCTCGACTATCTGCGGGAGGCGCATGGCGGCAAGGAGAGCAAGCAGAAGATCACGCTGACCCGCCGGCAGACGACTGAAATCAAGAAGGCTGACGCCACCACTGGCAAAGCCCGGACGATTCAGGTCGAAGTGCGCAAGAAACGGGTGCTGGTCAAGCGCGATGCGGTTGAGCCGGAAAAAGCCGAGGAGCAGACGGCCAGGCCGGTGATCGACGCCGCAGAGCTCGCTGCCCGCGAAGCCGAGGCGAAACAGCAGGCCGAACTTGCTTCGCGACAAGCCGAGGATGCCGCGAAGAAGCAGGAAAAGCGAAAAAAATCCCAAGCCGCTGCGGAAAGCGCAGCCGAAGCCGCCTCGGCGAAGGAAGCGCCGATCGCTGCACCTCCTGGCACGGCTGCAGAAACTGCAGCAGCAGAGCCGGTGGTCGAGGGCACGATACACAAGCCTGCCGTACCTGCAGGCGATGCTGCCGGCAAGGCAAAAAAAGGCGCAAAGAAACCGGTCAAGCAGGTCGTCTGGCAGGATCCCACGGCACGCAAGCGCAGCATCAAGACGCGCGGTGATGCCTCGGGTGGTCTCGGCTGGCGTGACCGCAAGGTACATCGTACCTCTCACAAGCAGGATGGCGACCAGCAGCATGGCTTTACGGCGCCCACCGAACCCTTGGTGCGGGAGGTTCTGGTGCCGGAAACCATCACGGTCGGTGACCTTGCACACAAAATGGCAGTCAAGGCCGCCGAGGTCATCAAGACACTGATGAAACTCGGCACGATGGCCACGATCAATCAGGTTCTCGATCAGGACACCGCAATCATCCTCGTCGAAGAGATGGGCCATGTTGCCAAGCGCGCAAAACTTGATGAACCCGATGCATTCCTTGTCGAGTCGGCGGGGCAGGTCGAGGCGGAGCCGCGCGCACCGGTGGTGACGGTGATGGGGCACGTTGACCACGGCAAGACTTCATTGCTCGATTACATTCGCCGCACCCGCGTTGCCAGCGGCGAAGCCGGCGGGATTACGCAGCATATCGGTGCATATCACGTTGAAACGGCGCGCGGAATGATCACTTTCCTCGACACGCCGGGTCATGAGGCGTTCACCGCTATGCGGGCCCGTGGTGCGAAGGTAACCGATCTCGTGATTCTGGTGGTTGCGGCCGACGACGGCGTCATGCCGCAGACTGCGGAGGCGATCCATCATGCCAAGGCCGCGAAAGTCCCGATGATCGTCGCGCTCAACAAGATCGACAAACCGGAAGCCAATCCGGAGCGCGTCAAGCAGGATCTCGCCGCGCGCGAAGTGGTTCCGGAAGAGTGGGGCGGCGACACGATGTTCGTCGAGGTATCGGCAACGACTGGCCAGGGCATCGATAGCCTGCTCGAGCGGATTCTGCTGCAGGCCGAAGTGCTCGAACTGAAAGCACCGCGTGATGCACCGGCAAAAGGTATCGTCGTGGAATCCCGTCTTGACAAGGGCCGTGGTCCGGTGGCGACCATACTGGTGCAGTCAGGTACCCTGAAGCGTGGCGATATCGTTCTGGCGGGTGCGGTATTCGGGCGCGTGCGCGCATTGCTGGACGAAACCGGGAAAACCATTGATTCCGCCGGGCCGTCCATCCCCGTGGAAGTGCTGGGTTTATCGGACGTGCCGGCGGCCGGTGCTGAAGTGATGGTACTTGGTGACGAACGCAAGGCACGGGAAATCGCGTTATTCCGCCAAGGCAAGTTCCGCGACGTGAAATTGGCCAAACAGCAGGCGGCCAAGCTCGAGAACATCTTTGAACAGATGGGCGAGGGTGAGGTCAAAACGCTGTCGCTGATCATCAAGGCGGACGTCCAAGGTTCCTATGAGGGCCTGACGCATGCGCTTAGCAAGCTCTCGACTGACGAAGTGAAGGTCAATATCGTACATGCCGCGATCGGCGGCATCACCGAGTCTGACGTCAATCTCGCGCTTGCGTCCAAGGCGGTGATCATCGGCTTCAATACCCGTGCCGACAACATGGCGCGCAAGCTGGCCGAAGGCAACGGTGTTGATATCCGTTATTACAACGTAATTTACGATGCCGTCGATGAAATCAAGGCGGCACTCACCGGTATGCTTTCGCCGGAACGCAAGGAAAACGCGATCGGTCTGGTGGAGATACGCCAGGTTTTCCGCATCTCGAAAATCGGCTCCGTTGCGGGGTGTTATGTGCTGGAAGGTCTGATCCGCCGCGGCTCGAAAGTCCGATTACTCCGCGACAATGTCGTTATCCACGAAGGCGAACTCGACTCATTGAAGCGCTTCAAGGACGATGTGCGCGAAGTGAAAGCCGGGTTCGAGTGCGGCTTGTCACTCAAAAACTTCAATGACATCAAAGAAGGCGACCAGTTGGAAGTCTTCGAGGTCGTCGAAGTGGCAAGGACTTTATAGCGCAGTTCCGGATGATGTTGGTCCGGACCGGCGCTCCGTCGCCGGCTGCAGATTGGGGGTACCATGCCTAAAGATTTTCCCCGCGGACGGCGCATTGCCGATCAGATCCAGCGCGAGCTGTCCGACATCATCCGGCTTGAGATCAAGGATCCGCGCGTCGATCTTGTCACCATTACCGATGTCGAGGTGACGCAGGACAATGCCCACGCCAAGGTGTTTTTTACGGTGCTTGGAGAGCCGGTCCAGCAGGAGGCCGCCAGCAAAGCGCTCGAGCACGCCGCAGGATTCCTGCGCAGCACACTCGCGAAACGCATCAAATTGCGTACCGTTCCTCAGCTCCATTTTCACTACGATATTTCGGTCGAACGCGGCATGCGGCTCTCCCGGCTCATCGACGAGGCTGTCGCCGGAGATGCGGCGGAGAAAAAACGGCCGTGACGGCAGCTGCCACCCGCGATGCGGTTGACGGCGTTCTGCTGCTGAACAAGCCGCGGGGCTTGACTTCGCAGCAGGCCGTGGTGCGGGCCAAGCGCCTGTTCTGGGCACGCAAGGCGGGCCACACCGGGACACTCGATCCACTGGCCGACGGCCTGCTGCCGATCGGATTCGGCGAGGCGACCAAGTTTTCGCAGTTTCTGCTTGACGCCGACAAGGGCTATCTTGCCACGTTGCGGTTGGGCACCGTCACCGCCACGGGCGATGCCGAGGGGGATGTCATCCAACAGAGGCCGGTGGCGGTGACGCTATCCCAGGTGACCGTGGCGTTGCAGGCTTTCGTCGGTCCATTGCAGCAAACGCCGCCGATGCACGCTGCCATCAAAGTGCGGGGCAAACCGCTGTATGCTTATGCGCGCGCCGGGGAAACCGTGGCCCGGGAGCCACGGCAAGTTACAATCAACAGCATACAATTAATTGATTTTATTGAGAAAACCTTAACGCTGCGCATCTCCTGCAGCAAAGGGACTTATATCCGTGTACTGGCCGAGGACATCGGTGCTGCGCTGGGTTGTGGTGCCCACCTGACCGCATTGACGCGGGAGCAGGCGGGTGAATTCGCTCTGGCAGACGCCGTGTCGATCGATGACTTGGAAGGCATGGCCATGCCACAGCGGCGGGAACGACTGCAGCCACCGGAGACTTTCGCCTCCGGCCTGACACGTCTTGACGTTGCTGCGAACGATGAACGCCGGCTCATTTCCGGTCAGCGGGTCGATCTGGGACCGACTGCGATACCTGGACTGTGCCGGCTGTATGGGTCCGAGGGCGTATTTTTCGGCATCGGTGAGGTGAACGCGGGTTTGCTGGCAGCCCGTCGCTTGGTGAGCCAGCTGCAGGGCGAGGTTTCAGGCCAAAACGGCTTGAGTAATCCTGTAGTTACGGGGTAAAATAACGCGTTTTTTCGTCGGAGATAGAACATGGCTGTAACCACTGCCCAGAAGGCACAAGTTTTGCAGGACTTTCAGCGTGCCAAGGGCGATACGGGCTCGCCGGAGGTCCAGGTCGCGCTGCTGACTGCGCGCATCACGGATCTGACCGAGCATTTCAAGGCGCATAACAAGGATCATCACTCCCGTCGCGGTTTGCTGAGGATGGTCAGTACGCGTCGTAAGCTGCTGGATTACCTGAAAAGAACCAAGGCCGAGCAGTACAAGGCGCTGATCGAGCGTCTTGGCCTTCGCAAGTAAGCTCGCGCAATGCAGGCCAGCAATGGCGGCGTCCGTGAGCATTCCGCGCGGCGCATGGTGCGCAAGCCGATGCTGGGGGGCATCGGCTGCTGATCGTTATTGATCCTCCGGAAGACCGCGTGTGCGGTCTTTTTTGTTTTTGAGAAAAGGAAAATCACTTTGGATCCGGTAAAGAAAACGTTGATGTGGGGTCGCCACCAGCTGACGCTGGAGACCGGCGAAATTGCGCGCCAGGCTTCCGGCGCCGTAGTCGTCACAATGGAAGACACGGTGGTTCTGGTCACCGTTGTCGGCGCGCGTAATGCGAAGCCGGGACAGGACTTCTTCCCGCTGACGGTGGATTATCAGGAACGCACTTACGCCGCCGGCAAGATTCCCGGTGGGTTTTTCCGTCGCGAAGGTCGACCGTCAGAGAAGGAAATCCTGACCTGCCGCCTGATCGATCGCCCGATACGCCCGCTGTTTCCCGAAGGTTTTTACAATGAAGTGCAGATCGTTGCCACGGTAATGTCTTCGAATAGCGAGATTGATGCCGACATCCCGGCCATGGTCGGTGCCTCGGCCGCGCTGGCGCTCTCGGGCATGCCGTTCGACGGGCCGATCGGGGCGGCGCGCGTGGGCTACAGCAACGGCCAGTACATCCTGAATCCGACTGCGACCGAACTGAAAACTTCGCAGCTGGATCTGGTCGTTGCTGGCACTCAGCACGCCGTGCTGATGGTGGAATCGGAAGCGCAGCAACTCTCCGAAGACGTCATGCTCGGTGCCGTGGTGTTCGGCCACGAGCAGTTGCAAACGGTTATCAACGCGATCAATGAAATGGTCGATGAAATCGGCGTTCCGGAATATAACTGGGAGCCGCCGCAGAAAGATGAGCAACTCATCGCGCGTATGGCGCAAATCGCCGAGGCCGACCTGCGTCAGGCCTATCAAATCAAGCAGAAGCAGGCGCGTACCGTGCGCGTCAAGGAAATCAGCACAAAAGTGATCGCTGAATTGCTGCCGGCGGATGCATCGCCCGACCTGATCAATGCAGTGAAGGCGGAATTCGGAAATATCGAGGCAAAAATCGTCCGCAACCAGATCCTCGACGGCGAACCGCGCATCGACGGCCGCGATACGCGCACGGTGCGCCCGATCACCATTCGTACCGGCGTGCTGCCGCGCACTCACGGCTCTGCGCTGTTCACCCGCGGCGAAACCCAGGCCATTGTGGTTGCGACGCTGGGCACTTCACGCGACGAGCAGATTATCGATGCGCTGCAGGGCGAGTATCGTGACCGCTTCATGCTGCACTACAATTTCCCGCCGTATTCCACCGGTGAAACCGGACGCGTCGGTTCGCCTAAGCGTCGCGAAATCGGTCATGGACGTCTGGCCAAGCGCGCATTGGTCGCAGTGCTGCCATCAGCCGAAGAATTTGCTTATTCCATTCGTGTCGTTTCGGAAATTACCGAATCCAACGGATCGAGCTCGATGGCCTCGGTCTGTGGCGGTTGCCTGGCACTGATGGATGCCGGCGTGCCGCTGAAGGCGCATGTCGCGGGTATCGCCATGGGCCTGATCAAGGAAGGCAACCGGTTTGCGGTGCTGTCGGACATTCTCGGTGACGAGGATCATCTCGGCGACATGGACTTCAAGGTGGCAGGAACCGAGAGCGGCGTAACGGCATTGCAAATGGACATCAAGATCACCGGCATCACCAAGGAGATTATGCATGCCGCGCTGGTCCAGGCCCGAGAAGGACGCCTGCACATTCTGGAGAAAATGCGCAGCACTATCGACACGCCGCGCGCAGAACTCTCGGCTTGGGCGCCGCGCATGATCACGATGAAAATCAAACCCGAGAAAATCCGCGATGTCATCGGCAAGGGCGGGGCGGTCATTCGGGCGATTACCGAGGAAACCGGCACCACCATCGACATCCAGGATGACGGCATGGTCACCATTGCCTGTGTGTCCTCGGAAGGCGGCGAAAACGCCCGCAAGCGCATCGAAGAACTGACGGCGGACGTCGAGGTCGGGCGGATTTACGAAGGTACCGTGCTCAAGCTGCTGGACTTTGGTGCGATCGTCAGCGTGCTGCCCGGACGCGACGGCCTGCTGCATATTTCGCAGATCGCCAATGAGCGCGTCAACAGCGTTGCCGATCACCTCAAGGAAGGCCAGTCGGTGCGGGTAAAAGTACTCGAGGCCGATGAAAAGGGGCGTCTGCGCCTGTCGATGAAGGCGGTGGCTGCAGCTGCGGAATCGCAGCCCGAGCAGGTTCAGTAACAAGCTCCGGGAGCCGGCGCCGGACGATCGGTGCGAGGCCATGAAAAAAAGGGGGGCTTTGCCCCCCTTTTTTTGTAGCTGCCGACGGCGGGTTCGAGGCTGTTACTTGGCGACCTGCCGTTCCCGCAACTCGTCAAGCGTCTTGCAGTCGATGCAGAGCGTAGCAGTCGGGCGTGCCTCCAGCCGCTTGAGGCCGATTTCCACTCCGCACGAATCGCAATACCCATAATCCTTGGCGGCAATACGGGCGATGGTTTCGTCGATTTTCTTGATCAGCTTGCGCTCACGATCGCGATTGCGCAACTCCAGCGACATGTCTGACTCCTGGCTGGCGCGGTCGTTGGGATCGGCGAATATGGTTGCTTCGTCCTGCATCGTGTGAACGGTGCGGTCAATGTCCTGGGACAGTTCCCGCTTCATTTCTTCGAGCATGGTGCGGAAATGCGCAAGTTGCCGCGCATTCATGTATTCCTCTTTGCCTTTGGGTTTGTAGGCAGGGAAATTCTTGAGTATTTCAGTGGCCATAAAGATCATTATGCGCTTAAAAAAAGAGCTTTAATAACAGAATTCGATAGCCGTCGCAAGCAAACGGACTACCCCGGAAATGCGTGTGCAATTGACGCTAACGTCAGGGGCGGAGTATATTACGCGCCTTCAGTCCCAGCGGGAAAAGTCCCGGCATGCCCGCCCGTTTGTGCCCGTAGCTCAACCGGATAGAGCACCGGCCTTCTAAGCCGGGGGTTGTGGGTTCGAGTCCCGCCGGGCGCGCCAGTAAACAGCGCATTAGAGTTGGTTCCAGTGGTGGCTGTAGCTCAGTTGGTAGAGTCCTGGATTGTGATTCCAGTTGTCGTGGGTTCGAGTCCCATCAGCCACCCCACCTTGTTCCGGCCGAGCAGCAGGACATCGCCTATGCTCTGGTGCGAAGCGCCCGCTGCTGTTCGCGTTGCCATTCCTTGTCCTTTTCGGTGGCACGCTTGTCATGCTGTTTCTTGCCCTTGGCCAATCCGATCTCCAGCTTGATCTTGCCCTTGGCGTAATGCAGGTCCAATGGCACCAGGGTGTATCCGGCACGCTCCACGCTGCCGATCAGTCGGCTGATTTCTTCGGCATGCAGCAGCAGCTTGCGGGTACGCACCGGATCGGGGAGGACATGCTTGGACGCTGTCGGCAGCGGGCTAATATGGCAGCCCATCAGGAACAGTTCAGAATTGCTGACAATGACATATGCCTCCTTGATTTGTGCCCGTCCGGCCCGGATGGCTTTTACCTCCCAGCCTTCCAGAGCGATACCCGCCTCATAGCGCTGTTCGATAAAATAGTCATGAAATGCCTTTTTGTTCTGAACGATACTCATTGCGTAACCAGATAATGACAAGTTGTATTTTAACCGGGCCGGCCGTGCCAGTGCGGTTTACCGCATGAAGGTATCCCGCTCGGCCCTGTTGCCCTTCAGCGCGGAGCAAATGTTCAGCCTGGTCGACGATGTTGAGCGTTACCCCGCGTTTCTGCCTTGGTGCAGCGGCACTGCAGTGCCCAGACGCGACGCAGATACGACTTGCGCAACTCTGCACATCAACTATCGCGGTATTCGCCAGAGTTTTTCAACCGAGAACCGCAAGCAGTTTCCGGTCCGGATGACCATGCATCTGGTCGAAGGCCCGTTCCGGTCGCTCGACGGGGAATGGCGATTCACGCCACTGGGTGATGGCGCATGCAAAATTGATTTCCAACTGCAGTACGAGTTTTCCAGCAAATTGCTCGAAAAACTGGTGGGGCCTGTATTCGGGTACATAGCGAGTACCATGGTCGATGCGTTCCAGCAACGGGCAGAGCAGCTCTACCGCAACGTATGAGGCCGGGTTGCTAGTGTCCGTGGTTTACGCGCTGCCCGGGCGGCCGATCGTGCGCGAGGTGGAGCTTCCCGACGGCGCAACGCTTGCGGTCGCCTTGCGGCGCTCCGGTTTGCTGCGCGAATTTCCGGAAATCGATCCGGCAGCTACGCCAGTCGGCGTATATGGACAGGTCATGCCGCCGGATACGATTTTGTGCCCCGGCGACCGCGTCGAGATCTACCGGCCGTTAGGGGCGGAACCGAAGGTGGCGCGCCGGAAACGCGCCAGCAAACGCTAAACGCTCATTTGCAGTTGGTATCCACTGCGCGCTGCGCCCGCGCTGCTTCCACGGCACGTTCAGCATCGTCAAGAAACACGAGTTCGCCGGTTTTGGGATCGGGTTTCGTGATCCTGCTGCCGGCCTGCAGGCCGCGCAGATAGGTTTGCGCGGCTTCACAGTTCTGCTTCCGGTCCGCGGCGTCGCGGGACTTTTCCTCGGTTTTCTTCGCCGTATCCTGTTGCTCGAGCTGGCGCTTGCGAAATTCGGCATCCCGCTCGGTCAATGACTTTTGCGGAGCAGCCGAAGCAGCGCCCGGATTGTTGCGGATACCGGTGGCTTCCGCCCTGGTCCCCGGTGGGCAGGCAGTCGCAAACTCGACACGGCCACCGGCACCGATGCATTTCATGATCTGGGCATGCGCCGCAGCCGGCAAGGCTATCAGGGCAAGGATGACAAAAACGTTTCTCATGATCAGGGCCTGGTCAATGTGAATAATGAACCCATACCAATGCTGGTGCACGGCTTGAATGCGAGGCATCGCGCCTTACTTGATTTTGCAACTGCCCAGAAAATAGCCAGTTTGCGTGTCGCAGTCAATGTAACAACGCCACAGTCAGTTTACCGTTTACGGCTCAGCGCCTATAATCCGCGCTTTGCGAGGGACGCCTCCATGCGTGTGGTGCAAAAAGCCCTGACTTTCGACGATGTTCTGCTGATTCCGGCGCATTCGGCGATCCTGCCAAGGGAAGTCAGCCTCAAGACCAAGCTTACCCGTGGCATTTCCCTGAATATACCGCTGCTGTCGGCGGCCATGGACACCGTGACCGAGGCCCGTCTGGCCATCGCCATTGCTCAGGAAGGCGGCATTGGCATCGTGCACAAGAACATGACCCCCAAGGCGCAGGCCGTCGAAGTTACCAAGGTCAAGCGTTTCGAGAGCGGCATTGTCAAGGACCCGATCACGATCACCAAGGACATGACCGTCAGGGATGTCCTGGCATTGACGCAGCAGTACCACATTTCCGGACTGCCGGTGATCGAGCCTGACGGCAAAGTCGTCGGCATAGTCACCAACCGCGACCTGCGCTTCGAGAGCAAGCTCAACCAGCCGGTCAAGAACATCATGACGCCCCGGGCCAAGCTGATCACGGTCCGGGAGGGCTCAAGCCGGGAAGAAGCCCGGATGCTGATGCACAAGCACCGCCTGGAGCGAGTGCTGGTGGTCAACAAGAACTTCGAATTGCGTGGCCTGGTGACGGTCAAGGATATCCTGAAATCCTCCGAACATCCCAACGCCTGCAAGGACAGGCTGGGGCGTCTGCGCGTCGGTGCAGCGGTCGGGGTCGGCGAGGGCACGGAGGAACGCGCTGAAGCGCTGGTCGAGGCCGGCGTCGACGTCATCATCGTGGATACCGCGCACGGACATTCCGAGGGGGTGCTGAGACGCGTGCGCTGGCTGAAGCGCACCTACCCGAAACTGCAGGTCATCGGCGGCAATATCGCGACCGCCACGGCGGCGAAAGCGCTGGTCGATCACGGCGCCGATGGTGTCAAAGTCGGTATCGGCCCGGGATCGATCTGCACCACCCGTGTGGTCGCCGGCATCGGCGTGCCGCAGATCTCTGCCGTGGCCAATGTGGCCAAAGCGCTGCAGAAGACCGATGTGCCACTGATCGCCGACGGCGGTATCCGCTACTCCGGCGACATCGCCAAGGCGATTGCTGCCGGCGCACATACCGTCATGGTCGGCAGCCTGTTTGCCGGCACCGAAGAATCACCCGGTGAAATCGAACTGTTCCAGGGCCGCTCCTATAAATCCTATCGCGGCATGGGGTCCCTTGGCGCCATGCAGCAAGGCTCCGCCGACCGCTATTTCCAGGAACTTGACGAACTGGATACCGAGAAACTGGTGCCCGAAGGCGTCGAAGGCCGCGTTCCTTACAAGGGCGGCGTGGCACCGCTGATCCACCAGCTGATGGGCGGCCTGCGCGCGAGCATGGGTTACATGGGCTGCGGCACCATCGACGCCGTCCGGCGTGATGCGGAATTCGTCGAAATTACGACGGCTGGCGTGCGTGAATCGCATGTGCATGATGTGCAGATCGTCAAGGAAGCGCCGAATTACCGCGTGGAATAATCCGTTCGCCGGCGCAATCCGCCCCGGCGCCTGAAAACCAGCCCGTCCGGTCGTGCACGTGCATCACGAAAAAATCCTGATTCTTGATTTCGGCTCGCAATACACCCAGTTGATTGCGCGCCGGGTGCGCGAGCTGCATGTCTACTGTGAACTGCACCCGCATGATGTCACCGATGACTTCATCCGTGTGTTCAAGCCGAGCGGCGTGATCCTCTCCGGCGGGCCCGCCTCGGTATGGGAAGAGAGCACGCCGCGTGCTCCTGCACTCGTTTACAGCCTGGGCGTGCCGGTCCTCGGCATCTGCTACGGCATGCAGACCATGGCGGAGCAGCTGGGCGGCAAAGTCGAAATGGGCAAGGTTCGCGAATTCGGTTATGCCGAGGTGCGTGCCCGCGGCCACACCGCACTGCTGAATGACCTCCAGGACCGGACGACCGCCGACGGTCACGGCATGCTCGACGTGTGGATGAGCCACGGCGACAAGGTCATCGAGATGCCGCAGGGCTTCAAGCTGATGGCCAGCAACGCGACGTGTCCGATCGCCGGCATGGCGGATGAGGCGCGCCGGTTCTACGGCGTGCAGTTCCACCCCGAGGTCACGCATACTCTGCAGGGCAAGGCACTGATCGAGCGCTTTGTGCTGGGCATCTGCGGGCTCTCCGGCGACTGGAGCATGCCCAACTACGTCGAAGAGGCCGTTGCCCGGATCCGGGGCGATGTCGGGGATGAGGAGGTCGTGCTTGGCCTCTCGGGTGGTGTTGATTCCTCGGTGGCCGCGGCGCTGATCCATCGAGCCATCGGCAAGCAGCTGACTTGCGTCTTCGTCGACAATGGCCTGTTGCGGCTGAATGAAGCCGAACAGGTCATGGCAACTTTCGCCCGCAGCCTCGGCGTCAAAGTCGTGCACGTCGACGCCCGCGACCAGTTCATGGGGCACCTCGCCGGAGTTGCCGACCCGGAGCAGAAACGCAAGATCATCGGCCGTGAGTTCATCGAGGTCTTTCAGGCGGAATCCGCAAAACTGCCCAAAGTGAAATGGCTGGCGCAGGGCACCATCTATCCTGATGTCATCGAATCGGCGGGTGCCAAGACCAAGAAGGCGCACACCATCAAGTCGCACCATAACGTCGGTGGGCTGCCCGATACGCTGCATCTGAAACTGCTCGAGCCGCTGCGTGAACTGTTCAAGGACGAAGTGCGCGAACTGGGGCTGGCACTGGGTTTGCCGCATGACATGGTGTTTCGCCATCCTTTCCCGGGCCCGGGACTCGGTGTGCGCATCCTCGGCGAGGTCAGGGCGGACTATGCGGATCTGCTGCGCGACGCTGATGCCATTTTTATTGACGAACTGCGCGCTTCCGGCTGGTATGAAAAGACCGCGCAGGCCTTTGCCGTGTTCCTGCCCGTGAAGTCGGTGGGAGTCATGGGTGACGGCCGTACCTACGAATACGTGGTCGCACTGCGTGCCGTGCAGACTACGGATTTCATGACGGCGCACTGGGCGGAACTGCCGTACAGCCTGCTGGCTAAAGTGTCAAACCGCATCATCAACGAAGTGCGCGGCATCAACCGCGTGGTCTACGACATCTCGGGGAAGCCGCCGGCGACGATCGAGTGGGAATGACCGCGGCGCAGTTCGCGGCGAATGAGGCAGATTTGTCCGACTGGCGCTGTTCCCGTGCGGCGACTGCCCGTATAATCAGGCGCTTTTTATCCTCCCCATGTGGTTCAAGAACATTGTGGTCTACCGCCTGCCTGCGGAGATGGCCGTTGCAGCCGACGATCTCGAGCGCAAGCTCGCGAACCAGCCACTGCAGCCCTGCGGCGGTTTCCAAATGGAAAGCCGGGGCTGGATTCGTCCGCAGGACGATGATTTGTTCCTCTACCAGCAGAACGGTCAGTATCTGCTGGCGCTGGGCGTGGAGCAGAAACTGCTGCCCGCTTCAGTGATCCGCCAGCAAGCGCGGGACCGGGCTGCGGAGATCGCGCACCAGCAGGCTCACCCGGTTGGCCGCAAGCAGATGCGCGACATCAAGGACCAGGTAACGAACGAGTTGTTGCCGCGGGCACTCGCGCGCCGGCGGACCACCCATGGGTGGATCGATGCCGCTCGTGGCTGGCTGGTGGTGGAGGCTGCCGGCGATGCCAAAGCCGAGGAGTTCATGGAAGCACTGCGTCATGCCGATGACGGCATGCAAGCCCTGCGACTGGAGGCGCAACGTTCGCCGGCTGCAGCCATGTCGGAATGGCTGGTGCGCGGCGAGGCGCCCGGCGTTTTCGACATCGATCAGGACCTTGAGCTGCGCTCTGCCGACGCCAGCAAGGCCACGGTCCGCTATGCGCGCCACAACCTCGAGGGACGGGAGATCCGCGATCACATCGCTGCCGGCAAGACCGTGGTGCGACTCGGGCTCACGTGGAACGACAGGATTTCATTCGTGCTGACCGAGCAACTGCAGGTCCGGCGTCTGACTTTTCTCAACATTCTCAAGCGCGAATCGGATGCCGAAGTCGACGACGACCAGGAGCAGTTCGAAATTGATTTTGCGCTGATGACAGGCGAGCTCTCGCTGATGCTTGCTGATCTGGTCAAGGCACTTGGCGGCGAGCGAGCGCAAGAATGAACCCCGGCATTACGCAGGCGCCAAAAGCCAAAACTGTGCATCGCATCGCCACTGAACGTGGTGCGGGCGCTCCGGCTTGCGCACCGGCAACCGCACAGGAGCAGGTGCGGCAGCAGGATGGATGCAGTTGATGTTATGGCAGTGCAGGAAGCAGGCGGAGCATTTCCCTCTTTACCACGCCGTAGCACTCACACACATGGGCTTCCAGGCTCGGAATCCGGGTCGACCCGCTGGCGGCAGATCGTGGTCGATGTTGTTGTTCGCACTGCATGAGAAAATGGCCGCGGCACAGTTGCACGGCACAAGTCACTGTATAACTTGAGTAGAATCACCGGCCGTGTTTTGCACGATAGAGGCGATGGCACGACCTGGTCGCCATGGGGGATTTTAGCTGGGGAAGCCGAACAGGGCGCCTATAGGAAATTTCGTTGACCATCACCATCTACGGCATCCGCAACTGCGATAAAGTCAAAAAGGCACGCGCCTGGCTGGATGCCCGGGGCGTCGCTTACCGCTTTCATGATTACAAAACGGCTGGCATTGCTCGCGACCGGCTCGACCGCTGGTGCGGAGAGCTGGGTTGGGAAACACTGCTCAATCGCGCGGGCACTACATTTCGCAGGTTGCCGGACGCCGACAGGCAGGGACTCGATGCGCAGAAAGCCATTAACCTGATGCTGGCCCATCCTTCGTTGATCAAGCGCCCCGTCATGGAGTCCGGGGCGCAGCTGCTGGTCGGGTTCAAACCGGAAGCGTATGCCGATGCCATGCGCGCGATGCGTTAGCCTGGATGCGGCGATGACCTCAGACCCGGTATTCATGCAGGTTGCCCTGGAACTCGCTGCGCAGGCGGCGGCTGCCGACGAAGTGCCGGTGGGCGCGGTGGTGGTCAGGGACGGCACGATCATTGGGCGTGGCTACAACCAGCCGATCGCCGGTACCGATCCGACTGCACATGCAGAAATCATGGCGATGCGCGCCGCGAGCCAGACGTTGGGCAATTACCGCCTTACCGAATGTGATCTGTATGTCACGCTGGAGCCCTGCGTGATGTGCGCAGGGGCGATCATGCATGCGCGCATCCGGCACGTGATATTCGGCGCCCGTGACCCGAAGACGGGCGCCTGCGGCAGCGCCATCGACCTGTTTGCGCAATCCCACCTGAATCATCATGCGGTGATCAGCGGTGGGCTGCTGGCTGCCGAATCAGTGGCATTGTTGCAGCAGTTCTTTTTGCAGCGGCGCAGCAAGAATTGAGGGTTAAAATTAATATTGTAACGTAAGTTATTGATTTATATAATAATAAATTGAATATTTCTCCGCGCATCTAAAGTTTAACTTCGCGCCACCGCCCAGGCCAATCCAAAGCCAGTCTATGCATCCCTTTGGGACGTCACGCCATCTAGTCAAGACCGGCGTTGGACGGCCTCAGAACAGCTTGTTCGGCGCTGCTTGCCCGATCGGAAGGATGTCCGGGGTCATTGACCGCTTGCTGTGCAAATTCTGCCTGCCGCTTGTCGGGGCACTGCGGCGACCGGACCCGTGGAGCAACCGGCTTGGCGAGCATCCGGTGTCGACCGCATGTGCTGCTGTATCTGGCATCGGCAGTCCGGGTGCCGTTGCCACGGACAGGCCCGGGCGCATCGGCTGCAGCGCGCATGCGCAACAGGGATGATTGTCATCATGCCGTCGGCTGAACGCGGATGGAAAATTCAACAGAAATAAAGAGTTAACTGTTGTGGGGCGGCTTCAATGCAACGCCACATGTCGTTTCTGCGGGGCCTGACGGTCCCTTTTTGCTGCGCAATAATCGTTTAAAAACAAATAGTTGTAATGTTTGCGCTCGATCATTGTGCGATGCGCCAAAATGGGCTAAATTGTGCGCCGCAATCGCTCATCAATCGGGCGCCCATTTAGAAAAGGCACTACATGCGACTCAAAGACAAAGTAGCGATCATCACTGGCGCGGGCAGGGGTATCGGGCAGGCGACAGCGATCAAATTTACCCGCGAAGGTGCCAAGGTCGTGGTCTGCGACATCAGGCAGGATTGGATCGACGAAACCGTAAAGCTCTGTCAGGAAGCGGGCGGCACGGCGATGGGGCAGATTGCCGATGTCCGGGACATGAAATCGCTGGAAGCACTGGTCAATGCCACCGTCGGCAAGTGGGGGCGCATCGATTGCCTGGTCAACAACGCCGGCATCGTGGCCGACGCCCAACTGAAGAACATGACTGAAGACCAGTTCGACCGAGTCATCGAGATCAACCTGAAAGGTGTCTACAACTGCACCCGTGCGGTGGTCAACCAGATGATCGCGCAGCAATCCGGCGTGATCCTCAATTCATCCTCGATCGTTGGTCTCTACGGCAATTTCGGCCAGACCAACTATGCCGCCAGCAAGTTTGCCGTCATCGGCATGGTCAAGACCTGGGCACGTGAACTGGGGCGCAAGGGAATCCGTGCCAACGCCGTATGTCCGGGCTTCATTTCGACCCCGATCCTCGGTTCGATACCGGACAAGGTCATCCATGCACTGGAAGAGCGCGTGCCGATGGGCCGTCTCGGCAAACCCGAGGAAATTGCCAATACTTTTGCCTTCCTTGCTTCCGACGAAGCCAGCTATATCACCGGCGCTGTCCTCGAAGTCAGCGGCGGCCTGACGCTCTGACCGTCGGTGCCCGGTTATCGCCCGACACGCGGTCACACGCACGCGTGTCAGTTGAACAGCTGTTGAATGGTTGTGCGGCCGGGCGCCTGCACAACCCCTTTTTCGGTAATCAGCGCCGTCACCAATTCCGCCGGCGTGACATCGAACACCGGATTGGCAATATGGGCGCCGAGTGGCGCCCAGCGCAGGTCGCGATATCCCGCGACTTCACCGGAATCCCTTTCCTCGATCGGGATATCCCCGCCTGACGGCATGGTCAAATCGATCGTCGACAGCGGGCAGGCGACATAAAACGGTATGGCATGGCGTTTCGCCAATACCGCCATCATGTAAGTGCCGATTTTGTTGGCGACATCGCCGTTGGCCGCCACGCGGTCTGCACCGACGATGACGGCGTCGATGTGCCGGGCACCCATCACATAGCCCGCAGCGCTGTCGACGATCAGCGTTACCGGAATGCCATCCTGCTGCAGCTCCCAGACCGTGAGCCGCGCGCCCTGCAGGAATGGACGTGTCTCATTGGCAATGACTTCCATTTTCTTGCCGGCCAGTGCCGCGGATCGCACCACGCCCAGCGCCGTGCCATGGCCTGCGGTGGCCAGCGCGCCGGCATTGCAATGGGTCATGACGCGGGCGACATCGGGCAGCAGCGCCGCGCCATGTGCGCCCAGCGCGCGGTTGATGCGTACATCTTCTGCGGCGATTCGCTGTGCGGCATCGAGCAGCGTCACGGCGCGGTCCGCATTGCCGGAACCGCTGGACGCCTGGAGACGTTCGCGCATCCGTGCCAGCGCCCAGTGCAGGTTGACCGCGGTAGGGCGGCTGTTACCGAGCACCGCAAAGGCCTGGTGCATGCCCTCATCAAAGCCTGCCTGCGACTCGTGCCGCAGCCGCCGCGCTTCCAGCGCAATGCCGTAGGCCGCAGCGCAGCCGATCGCCGGGGCGCCACGCACGACCAGATCGCGGATCGCTGCAGCAACGGCGGCGGCACTGTCGAAGCGCGGATACGTGCAGTGATCCGGCAACAGGCGCTGATCAAGCAGCTCCAGTGAGTCATCGATCCAGCGCAGAGTATGGAATGCGGCCATGATCTCAGTATGGAGCCGTAGCGGGCGGGGATGCGATGCCGGCACGCACGCGCTGCTCGAAGCCGCCGTATTCCAGCTCGGCGCGCGCAATATGCTGTTCCGCTGCGGAACGGTAAGTCCCATGCGCGCTGGCGCGGGTCATGATGTCGATATCGTGCAAATAAATTTCTGCGGCCACTGCCGCGTAATGATCGTTGACACCAAATGCGCAGAGACCGAATGCCGGGCTAACTGCAATGCGGGGTGCTGCATCAATCCGGCCGTCCGCGGCATGTCCCAGCGTACGGGCAAGGTAATCACGGTAGCGGCGGGCATAAGCCGCGACGTCGTCGTCGATCAGCGGCACGCGCTTGGTGTAGATCGCATGCTGCGGTGTCGGTGGACCTTGCTGGGATATTTCGGCAAGGTCGGATCGTTGCGCATAGGCCAGCGTCGTCGGTGTGGTGACCACTTTCATCGCCAGCGGAAATCCGGCGGCGGCCGATACAGCGGCGCACAAGCCGGCGGTTACGGCGGGATCCGCCGGTACCGCCGTCTCCGTTGTTGCGACGGGTCGTGGTGCGCCATGGCGCTCGAGATAATCTTCAGCCAAACCGACCAGCCGCAGCAGATGGTCATGGGATGCGCGCGCGGTATGACCGAAGGCCACGACGCCATGGCATGCGAGGATCAGGCCGATGGTCCGCGCAGAAGCGTCGCGCTCAAACACGGCTTTGCAGGCACGCGCCAGCGCTGCGCCGGAATGGCGGTAGGGCACCACCGGCGCCCGATCGCCAAAAGCGGAGGCACACGCCGCCTCGCAATTGGCCACATTGGCAACGGCGAGCACGGCGTCGGCATGCGCATGCTCGACGAAGGCGTACGGCAGCGCGGCGTGGAGCAGGGTTTCAATGGACGGTTTGGGCGCTGCCGGTTCGCGTTTGCAGCCATCGATGCGCCGCATCAGTGCCGCGTCCGGCAGCGTCGGGTCGTGCAGCAGCGTGCGCAGGGCGTCGAGGTCGAGCGCGGTGAAATGTTCCTCGCGCACCTCGGCCAGATTCGAGCCGGTGCCCTTGACGTACAGCGTATTGTCCACTTTCAGCGAGGTATTGCCGCCGCCGTACAACACCAGCGTCGGGTCGCTGCCGATCAGGCGCGATGTATACGCGCGCAGGGCCAGCGCTGAAGGGCAGCTCTGCGCTGCAACGTCATCCCAGCGGGATTTCAAGATCGATTCTCGGTGGCGAGTGGCAGTCTCATTATAATGGGCCGCTATGCACATGCCCGGGAATTTCACCGTCCGCCTCGCGTCCTGGCGTGATGATCAGTCCGCCCTGCGGGACGTGCGGCGGGAAGTGTTCATCATCGAACAGCAGGTGCCCGAGGCGCTGGAATGGGATGATGCCGATGCGATGTCGGTGCATGTGCTGGCGCTGGATGCGCGGGATCTGCCCATCGGTACCGGGCGGCTGCTGGCCGACGGCCAAATCGGGCGCATGGCCGTCGTGCGCGACTGGCGCCGTCACGGCGTCGGCAGCAGGATCCTGGATTTGCTGCTGACACTGGCTCGGCAGCGGGGTTTTTCGGCGGTACACCTGCATGCCCAGACCCATGCGCTGGGCTTTTACGCCAGACATGGTTTTGTCGTGCATGGTGAGACATTCACCGAAGCCGGCATCCCGCACCGGCTGATGTCGCTCAGCTGGTGACGGCGCGGGCCGTGCGTTCCAGGCGAAAGGCCCGGGCGTCTTCGCCCTGCAGCATGGCGTTGGGTCCGTAGCGTTTTTCGTGCACAAATACGTCGCCCGAGGTATGCACCAGCAGCAGCGTGGAACTGCGCGTGCCGTAATGCTCGCCGCTGATGAATGGCGGTGACAACTCGCGTTCGCGCTGGGTCGGAATGCCGGTCGCGGGCAGTTGCGTATCCTCTGCCCATTGCTGGTCCGCGAGCAGCGCAAACAGCGTGGCGCTGATGGCGTCTGGATCATCGAGTTCACGCGTGGCGCCAACGGCCGCCATGCCCGCAGTCACTTTCGGCCACGGCGTGTCCAGCAAATGATTGCTCAAACCATGGCATCCAGGTGTCACTTCGACGACGCCATTGCCGCGGTTGGAATAGAAGTTCAGCGCGTCGAGATCGCCGGCGATCATGCTGAACGGATTGTACTCGGCGCGGTTCGCCGCCGCTTTGCCGAAATACTCCGTCGCCGGCGCATCACTGATCAGGAACCTGCTGACCAGTTCGCCGCGGGAACGGGGCGCGGCTGCGCCGGGCGTGCCCTCGCGAAAATTGGTGATTGCGGCAAAACGACCATTGGTATTGAGGCCCATCCAGGTGCCGCCTTTTTCCAGGTCGCGGCCGGCATAGATCTCCGGGTGGTCAGCCCAGAAGCCGGCAGGGGCGGCCGGGCGGTCATGGTGCTCGTCGCGATTGGCAGCGACCACCAGCGGGAAATAGCGATGCGCGCGGAAGCTGAGCAGGATCAGGCACATGCCGTCATTCCGCGAAACATTCGGTATGCCGGGCACTGCCGGCCTGCAGCAAGGCGTTGATGCCGGAGCCGGCAACTGCTTCGGCGAGTGCCCATTCGAACCCGGACTCGTCGGCCACGTGTTCGTAGATTTCCATCCACAGCAGCGGTTCATTGCGCTTTTTCAGCACGCGCCCCTGGACGCCGGTGGCGGCGCGGACCGCTGCCAGCAATTTCTGCACGGCTGCCCCGCAGGCCGCAGTCTGGCCGGCATTGACGCGATAGTAAATATAATAGGACCAGGCCATATGCTGCGCATTCTTCAGTTTGTCGCGTAGGGCAGGGGCACTACCCTCAGCACCGGCCCCTGCAATGAGCCCAGATGATATTGCGTCGACTGCGCATTGGCCGTCTGCAGCACCGCCAGCACATCATGCTGGTTATCCGCGCCACGCGCACTGGCCACGATCCTGCCGCTGGCCTGGTCGCCGAGGTCGGCACAATAGAGCTTGTCCCCGGGCGCTGCCGCGGCCGCCAACTGCGCGCGATACATGCGCTGTTTCAGCTTGCCCAGATAATGGGTGCGCGCGACGATTTCCTGACCGGGATAACAACCCTTGGTGTAACTCAGTCCGCCGATCAGATCGAGATTGACCATCTGCGGCACGAATTCTTCCTGCGTCGCCGGCAGGATGAAAGGAATGCCGGCAGCGATGTCCAGCTGCGCCCACGCGCCGGTGTCGTCGGCGGCGACGCCGGCCTGCGCGCGCGGCACGGTCAGCAGATAACGATCAACCGGCAGGCGGATCACGCTGACGTCGCCGGCAACACTGACGCCATGCAAGCGCCCGGGCATGTTGCCGCCCAGGGCAGCAATCTGCTGCGGTGCGTCCGCACCATGAATGCCGATCCCGGCATGGGCTGGCGTGATGTCGTCGACTTTCACTTTGGAGCGCAGGATATACATCGTCAGCCGCTTGCGGATGGCTTCCGCCAGCACCGAAGGCAACAGCATCGTGTAGCCGGCTTCATCGGCCCAGAGCAGGAACGTCGCCAGCAGCCGGCCTTTGGGTGTGCAATAGCCGCCATAGGTGCTGTTGCCGTGTTTCAGCGCGAGCACATCGCAGGTCAGCTGGGCATGAAGAAAGCCCTGTGCATCGACACCGGAAAAACGCAGCAGGGCAAATTGGGACAAAGCAACGGCGGTCATGAAACGATTACCTGAAAAAATACAGCGTGACGAAAGGTGGATGATAGCGCTCTCTCCGGAAAATGTAAAAATATACAATAAAAACAATATGTTATATCGTTCCCTGCGCGGGTTTGCATTCCACCGCTGAATGCGCTGCAATGACCGGCGATGACCGCCCACCCGATGCCCACCCTGCAAGCGGTCGCCTTGCATCCGTCGCGCAGACTGGCGGCACTGCTGATTGCTGCGCATGCCGGGGCTGGCGCACTGCTGCTGTCGCTGCCAATTCCGGCCTGGGCCGTGGCCGGCGCGCTGTTGCCGGTGTTGGCGAGCGCCGTCTACTCCGTGTCGCACCATGCGCTGCTGCGCGGTCGCCGTGCGATTACGACCCTGGCCTTCAGCGATCGCGAACGCGTCAGTGTTGGTTTGTGCGACGGCACCCGGCGCGCAGGACGTATCCTGGGTAGCAGCACGGTCGGTGCAACGCTGACCGTGCTCAATATCGCATTCGAGGCCCGGCGCCTGCCGGTCCATGTCGTCTTGCTGGGTGACAGTCTCGATGCCGAGGATTTCCGCCGCCTCCGGGTCTGGTTGCGCTGGGCACCGCGCGGCGGCACCGACGAACCGGCCGTGGAATAAACCGCAATCGGGCTGCGGCCTTGCCGGCTGCAAATTTGCCGACCGCTCGCCTCAATGCCCGGATTCTTCCGGCGGTTTTACCGCGCTGAACATTTTCAGCAACGTCAGGTCATAGATGATTTTCAACACACCGCAAATCACCAGTGGCCAGCCGAAGGCGCTCAGCGTCAGCAGCGCCCCGGCCAGCGACGGGCTCAATGCACTGGCGAGGCTGCGCGGTACGGCCGTCACGCTGGCCGCCGCAGGACGCTCGCCTGGCGACACCACGGCCATCACGTACGAAGTGCGCGCCGGCACGTCCATCGATGACAGAGCGCTGCGCAGGAACAGGAACAGCAGCGCCAATTCCAGCGTCGGCATGAGCGGTACCAGGATCAGGAACACGTTGGCCGGCAGATGGGTGAAGACCATGGTGTTGATCAGGCCAAAGCGGGCGGCGACGCGGGCAGCGGCGAGATGCGAGAACGCCGTCAGCAGCCCGGTCCAGAAAAAGATGGTGCCGGCTGCCGTTACCGAGAGTTCGAAGCGCTGGAACAGCCACAGCGCCAGCAACGACTGCACCGCGAAGCCGCCGGCAAAGGCATCGATGCTGAACAGCGCAGCCAGCGTGTAGACGATACGCCGCGACTTGCCGAGTGGCACCGGCTGCTCATGGTGTTCCGGTTCCAGCGCCGGCGACAACCGCCGGTACAGCATGAAACCGGCCATGCCGAGCGCCGCATATAACAGGAACATGGCCTGGATCGCGGCCAGCGGCGTCATCATGCCGTGCGCGGCGAACAGGTCGGGCAGGCCCGCCGCCTGTGCGCCCAGCGCTGCGACCAGCGCGCCGATCAGGCTGTAGCGTGCGAACAGCGCAGTGCGCGACTGGGCAGGCGCGGCCCGCGTCAACAGTGTCTGTTCCAGCGGCGAGAACAGCGTGACATCGTTAGCTGCAGGATTCAGCGTGCCGATGGCGGCCACTACCAGCAAGGGCCAGAACCCGGTCAGGGCGGGCATGGCGAGGCCGGTGACGATCATCAACAGGCTCGCGAACAGCAGCAGATGGCGGGTGGAATGACGGTGCGCGATGAACCCCACGCCGAGCGTCATCAGGCCCGAGCCGAGCAGTGTCGCAGTGACCAGCAGGCCGACCTGCAGGGCGCTGTAGCCCAGCAGTATCAGGTAGTAGGGCAGCAGCAGGCTGACAAACCCGTCGCCGAAGGCGCGTAGTGCCCGCGCAGCGAGCAGCGCTCGCGCATCGGGCAGCGTGCCCGGGGGCAGCATGAAATCGCGAATGGCAACCATGGGGATTGCCCGCGAGCGTAACAGGAAACACCCCGGGCAAAGCCCCCCGCGGCCTGCGTTATACTCCGCGCTCCCCCAGAATCCAGTCACCCGCACGGAGACCTCATGATCGAGCTCTACAGCTGGGCCACACCGAATGGCCACAAGATTCATATCATGCTCGAGGAAACCGGCCTGCCGTACCGGGTCCACGGCGTAAATATCCGTACCGGCGACCAGTTCAAACCCGAGTTCCTGAAGATCAGCCCGAACAACCGGATCCCGGCGATTGTCGATCCCGACGGTCCCGGGGGCAAACCGCTGTCGCTGTTCGAATCCGGTGCGATCCTGCTCTATCTCGCAACGAAGTCGGGCAAATTTCTGCCCGATGATGAAGCGCAGCGCTGGACCTGCCTGCAATGGCTGATGTGGCAGATGGGCGGCGTCGGACCGATGTTCGGCCAAGCCAACCATTTCCGCCGCTATGCCAAGGACAAGATCGAGTACGCCATCGAGCGTTATACCAACGAAGCCAATCGCCTGACGCATGTGCTCGACAAGCAGCTGGCACAGACCCGCTACGTTGCCGGCGACGAATACACGATTGCCGACATGGCGATATTCCCGTGGATGCGCAATGCCGACCAGCGCGGCATCGACATGAAGGAGTATCCCAATGCGCAGCGCTGGTTCGACGCCATCAATGCCCGTCCGGCAGTGCAACGTGCGCTGCAGGTGCTGTCCAGCGAGTCGAACAGCAATCCGGTCGACGACAAAGCCCGCGATGTGATGTTCGGCAAGACCCAGTTCCAGAAACGCTGACCATACCCTTCGCGGCTATTCCCAAGGCACACCCGAATTGAATGCGGAAAAAAAGAACGTCGCGCTGCTGTGTTCGACGCAGGCACTGCTGTTTACCAACAACACCATCCTGATTTCCATCAACGGTCTCGCCGGTTTTGCGTTGGCTGACGACAAATCGCTGGCGACGCTGCCGGTGACCGCCTACGTGATCGGGGCCGCGCTGACCACGCTGCCGGTGTCGCACCTGATGCGCCGGATCGGCCGCATCAACGGTTTTACCATCGGCACGCTGATCGGCATTCTCGGTGCGCTGATTTGCGGCTACGCAGTCTATACCCACAATTTCTGGCTGCTCTGCGCCGGCACGCTGGTAATGGGTATCTACAACGCGTCGGGGCAGTATTACCGCTTTGCCGCCGCCGATGTCGCCAGCCCCGACTTCAAGAGCAAGGCAATTTCCCTGGTGCTGGCTGGAGGGCTGGTCGGCGGCGTGCTCGGTCCGCAGACCAGCAAAATCACCAAGGACATGCTGCCGGCTGAATTTCTCGGCAGCTATCTGACGCTGATCGGTTTCTGCGTGATCGCGTTGATTTTGCAGCGCCTGATGAGCATCCCGCGGCTGACTGCGGCCGAGCAAAGAGACCATGGCCGGCCGTTGCGCGTGATCGCCCGCCAGCCGGAATTTCTGGTGGCCGTGCTCTCCGGCATGGTCGGCTACGGCGTGATGAACCTGCTGATGACGGCGACACCTCTGGCGATGAAAGCCTGCGAGCACCCGTTCAGTGACACGGCGTTCGTGATCCAGTGGCATGTCGTCGCGATGTTCGCGCCGTCGTTCTTTACCGGTTCGCTGATCCGGCGCTTCGGCGTGCGCGCGGTCATGTTCACCGGCGTGCTGCTGAGCCTCGGCTGCGTCGCCATTGCCCTGTCGGGCGTCGAAGTCCTGCATTTCTGGGCGGCGCTGCTGCTGGTCGGCGTCGGCTGGAATTTCATGTATCTGGGCGGTACCACGCTGCTGACCGAAAGCCATACCGGGCCGGAAAAAGCGAAAGTGCAGGGGGCCAATGACATGGCGATATTCATCACCATGGCCGTCAGTTCGGCGTCCTCGGGCTGGCTGTTTTCGGCGCGCGGCTGGGAGATCATGAACTACGGCGCGGTGCCGTTTCTGGTGCTTACCGGGATCGCCATCCTGTTCTTCGGCAGGGACCGCCGCAGCGCCGTTGCCTGACCCGGTTTTTGGCGTTTTGATGTAAAATTCCGGCCATCCGGGCAGAGCGGGATTCTCCACTTCCGCTTTGCCTTTGTTTTTTCATAAAAATCAACGTGTTCCGTAAGAGGAGTCTCTGATGAACCAGCCAGCGACCAAGGCGCAAGTTGCGCCTGCCATGGATAGTCCCTCATATGTCACGCATGCCAAGCTGAAAGCGTGGGTGGCCGAGGTGGCGCAAATGACCAAACCCGACCGCATCGTCTGGTGCGATGGTTCGCAGCAGGAATACGACCGCTTGTGCAACGAAATGGTCGCTTCCGGTACGCTGATCCGGCTCAATCAGGAAAAGCGCCCCGGCTGTTTCCTTGCCCGCTCGGACCCCGACGACGTTGCCCGCATGGAAGACCGCACCTTCGTCTGCAGCAAGAACAAGGAAGACGCCGGGCCCAACAACAACTGGGTCGCTCCCGAGGAAATGAAGGCGACCATGCGCAAGTTCTACGAGGGCTGCATGCGCGGGCGCACCATGTACGTGATCCCTTTCAGCATGGGGCCGCTGGGGTCGCCCATTGCACATATCGGTGTCGAACTGACCGACTCGCCCTACGTGGTGGTCAGCATGCGCATCATGACCCGCATCGGCCGCAAGGTGCTCGACGTGCTCAAGGACGGCACCTTTGTGCCATGCCTGCACTCGGTCGGCATGCCGCTCGGCCCCGGCCAGAAAGACATTCCGTGGCCGAGCAACAAGGAACACAAGTTCATCACCCATTTCCCCGAAGAAAGGCTGGTCTGGTCGTTCGGCAGCGGCTACGGCGGCAATGCGCTGCTTGGGAAGAAGTGCTTCGCGCTGCGCATCGCCTCGATCATGGCGAAAGAACAGGGCTGGCTCGCTGAACACATGCTGATCCTCGGCATCCAGCCCCCGGTCGGCAAGAAACACTACATCGCGGCGGCCTTTCCCAGCGCCTGCGGCAAGACCAATCTCGCGATGCTGATCCCGCCCAAGGCGCTGGAAGGCTGGAAAGTCACCACCATCGGCGAAGACATTGCCTGGATCAAGCCCGGCGCCGACGGCCGGCTGTATGCGATCAACCCGGAATCCGGTGCCTTTGGCGTCGCGCCCGGCACTTCCGAGGAAACCAATGCCAATTGCCTGGCGGCACTGAAAAGCAACACCATTTTTACCAACGTCGCGATGACCGACGATGGCGACGTGTGGTGGGAGGGGCTCAGTAAGGAGCCGCCCCAGCACCTGATCGACTGGACCGGGCAGTCGTGGACGCCGGACAGCGGTCGCCTCGCGGCGCATCCGAATTCGCGTTTTACGGTCCACGCTTCGCAGATTCCGTCGATGGACCCGGACTGGGAGGACCCCGCCGGGGTGCCGATCAGCGCTTTCCTGTTTGGCGGCCGTCGGACGACTACCGTGCCGCTGGTCGCCGAAGCCAAGGACTGGCAGCACGGCGTATACCTGGCTGCGACCATGGCCTCGGAAACGACTGCAGCCATCGTCGGCAAAGTCGGCGTGGTGCGCCGCGATCCGTTCGCGATGCTGCCGTTCTGCGGCTACCACTTCGGGGATTACTTCAAGCACTGGCTGAATGTCGGCACCCGCATCAAGCAGGCGCCGAAAATTTTTGCCGTCAACTGGTTCCGTCGCGATACCAACGGCAAGTTCATGTGGCCGGGTTTCGGTGACAACATGCGGGTGCTGAAATGGGTCGTCGAGCGTTGCGAAGGCAAGTCCGGTGCCACCGAAACCCCGATCGGCCATATGCCGCGTTACGAAGACATGGAATGGGCTGGCATGAACGGCTTTACCCGCGAAGCCTTCGACGAACTGACGCACGTCGACCACGATGCCTGGCGTGCCGAATACAGGGATCATGAAGAACTGTTCGGCAAACTCAAGTCGCGCCTGCCCGTGGAAATGCATGCACAGCGGCAGGCACTGGAGAAAACGCTATAAGCCGCCCGCTTGCAGATCCGGCTGCAACAACGGCGACGGCGCTGATGCGCTGTCGCCGTTTTATTTTTTACTAAGGAGAAATGCCCATGGCACAACCGAACTACGGGTTTGCAAAACGGCAACGGGAACTTGCCAAGAAGCAGAAGAAGGAAGAAAAGCGCCGGCGCAAGGAAGCCGAGAATGCGCCGCCAGGCGGAGATGGTGCGCCTGACCAGCCGGCTGCCGACCAGCAACAGAACGACGTGCCGCAACAATGATGCAGGGTACGCCGCCGGGGATTGAGACACGGGGGCGCCGCTGGCGTCCTTTGTTTTTGGGACATCACCTTACCCCTGTGATGCTGCGCACTGCATTGGTCGATATCGAACCCGGGACCTACCCATGCCTGCCTGGCTGATACCCGCGCTCAAGGCCGTTCTGCCGCATGTCGCAACCATTATTTCGACGGCGACGCCGGTGTTTACCAAAAAAAAGGATGATGCCGCTGCCAGTCAGAGTTTGTTGCTGCAGCAGCAGATCACGGAGCTGCAGGGGGCGGCATCCCAGAACGCGGCACATATCCGGAAACTGGCAGAGCAACTGCAGGAGACTGTCGCCGCGCTGGAACAGGCAGCGACTCTTGCCGACACCCGGCTGCGCCGCGCTTACCTGCTCTGTGTCGTTGCGACAGCCCTGTCCGCCGTCTCACTGGGGCTGGCGCTGTTCGTTATTTTCGCGCCGTGAGTCGGCCGGATCGACCACGCTGCTTGCCGGGAAAACGGCACGCTGTCTTGGCCGCTTGCGTTGCACCGTCCGGTCGGCAAGGCGGCAGGCGCCGTTAACGGAACGCGGCGGAGGTGACCGCGCTCAGCCCTTGATGCAGACCAGCGGCAGCAGGCGGACGACCTTGCCGGCGAGCCCGGCGTGGTCGGCGGCATCGACCACCGCGCTGACGTCCTTGTAGGCGAGCGGCGCTTCCTCCGCGACGCCGCGCGAGCTCGGGCTGCGGATCAGGATGCCGCGCGCCGCTAGGTCGTCGATCAGCGCGCGGCCGCGCCAGCGGCGCGTCGCTTCGTGGCGGCTCATCGCGCGTCCCGCGCCATGGCAGGCGGAGCCGAAAGCGCGTTCCTCTGTGCCCGCGGCACCGGCGAGCACATACGAAGCCGTGCCCATGCTGCCGCCGATCAGCACCGGCTGTCCGATCTTGGCGTACTCCGGCGGCAACTCGGCGTGGCCCGGCCCGAAGGCGCGCGTCGCGCCCTTGCGATGCACGAACAGCCGGCGCCTGCGGCCCTCGACCATGTGCGTCTCTTCCTTGCAGGTGTTGTGCGAGACGTCATAGAGCAGCGACAACTGCACGCCGGGAAACACTTCGGCAAAAGCCTGCCGCGCGAGGTGGGTGAGGATCTGCCGGTTGGCCAGTGCACAATTGATGCCCGCGCGCATGGCACCGAGATAGCGCTGCCCAAGCGCCGACTGCAGCGGCGCGCAGGCGAGTTCGCGGTCGGGCAGGGTGATGCCCGCCGCCGGCGCCGCCACCACCATCTCGCGCAGGTAGTCGGTGCCGATCTGGTGACCCAGGCCGCGCGAGCCGCAATGGATGCTGACCACCACGTCGCCGGCGGCGAGGCCGTAGGCGCGGGCGGCGGGCTCGTCGAAGATTTCGCTGACTACCTGCACCTCGAGATAGTGGTTGCCCGAGCCCAGCGTGCCCATTTCGTCGCGCTGGCGCTGCTTCGCCTGCTCGGATACGGCCGCAGGGTCGGCACCGGCAGCGCAGCCGTGTTCCTCGATACGCGCGAGGTCGGCTTCGGTGCCGTAACCCTGCTGCACGGCCCAGCGCGCGCCGCCCTTCAGCATCGCCGCCATCCCGGCCGCGCTGAGACGGATTGCGCCGGTGCTGCCGAGGCCGGCGGGAATGCGCGCATAGAGCACGTCGGCCAGCCGCGCCTTGTGTGCTTCGAGGTCAGCGACGCCGAGGCCGGTATGCAGCGTGCGCACGCCGCAGGAGATGTCGAAGCCGACGCCGCCGGCCGACACCACGCCGCCATCTTCGGCTGCAAAGGCGGCGACGCCGCCGATCGGAAAGCCGTAACCCCAGTGCGCGTCGGGCATCGCATACGACGCGGCGACGATCCCCGGCAGGCTGGCGACGTTGGTCACCTGCTCGCGCACCTTGTCGTCCATGTCTGCGACCAGCTCGCGCGTGGCGAAGATCACGCCCGGCACGCGCATGCGACCCGTGGCGGGCAGCAGCCATTCGCAGGGGCCGCGCTGTTGCAGTCTGGAGAGATCCATAATGGAAATTTTACGCAGCGATCGCAGGCCGGTTACTGATTCAGCTCAAACATCGACGACGCATTGTGCGATCCACAGGCCGTCCGGTCGCCGCTGCACCGCCAGTTCGCAGAATGAGGCGCCTTTGACTTCCGCCGCTGGCCGGTGGCGCACGACATCCACCGGCTCCCCCCAAGCCACGGCCTGCAGCCGGTGGCTTTCGATGCTTACGTCAAAGCGCGAAAACAGCATGTGGTGCGTTGCCATTTCATAGACCAGCGCGTTCAGCCAGTCCACCAGCAATATATCGTAGTCGGGCGCCGCGCACTCGATCCGGACCGCTTCGCGCGCCATGACCTGCGCCGGATCGCAGATCGCGGCTGTCATTGCCGTCGCCGCACCGGCAAAGGCCTCGGCGAGCGTGGCACCGCTGCCGCGCACGCCGATATCGGCCTCGTGGGCGAAGGTTTCCCACTTCATCGCTTCGGCTTCGCCAGCAGGCGCCGCAACTCGGGCAGCGGCCGCGTGTTGAGCACGTCGGTAGCGGCGAGCCAGCCGCGCCGTGCCTGGCCGATGCCAAAGCGCAAGTTGGCATAGTCATCGCGGCTGTGGGCATCGGAGTTGATCGCGACCAGCACGCCTTCCTCTTTCGCCATCAGGCAGTGGGTGTCCAGCAGGTCCAGCCGCTCGGGGTGGGCGTTGAGTTCGAGGTAACAGCCGCGGCTCTTGGCGTGGCGGACGATGCGCAGCATGTCCGCGTCGTAGGGTTCGCGGCTCTCGATCAGGCGGCCCGTCGGGTGGGCCAGCAGGGTGAAGCAGGGGTGGTCCATCGCGCGCAGGATGCGCGCGGTCTGCTTGGCGCGGGGCAGGTCGAAGCGGCTGTGCACCGCACCGATGACCAGGTCGAGGCGGGCGAGCGCAGCGTCGGGCAGGTCGAGGCTGCCGTCTTCGAGGATGTCGACTTCGATGCCTTTCAGCACGACGAAGCCCGACAGCGTGGCATTGAGCACGTCGATGGCGTCGCACTGTTCGGCGAGCCGGCGGGGGTCGAGGCCATGGGTCATCGCCATGCGCCGCGAGTGCTCGGTGATCGCGATGTAGGACAGCCCCAGCGCCTGTGCGGCGAGCGCCATGTCCCGCAGGCTGTCGTGGCCGTCGGTGGCCCTGGTATGGACATGCAGGTCGCCGCGCAGGTCGGCGAGCTCGACCAGTTGCGGCAGGCGGTGCGCGCGCGCCGCTGCGATCTCGCCGCGGTCCTCGCGCAGTTCGGGGGCGATCCACGGCAGGCCGAGGGCACGGTAGACCGACGCTTCGCTGTCGCCGGCGATGCGCTGCCGACCGCGGAACACGCCGTATTCGTTGAGCTTGAGGCCGCGATCCTGGGCAAGGCGGCGGATCGCGATGTTGTGGGCCTTGGAGCCGGTGAAATAGCACAGCGCCGCGCCGTACGCGGCCGGCTCGACGACGCGCAGGTCGACCTGCAGGCCGCTCTTCAGCACCACGCTGCCACGCACCGGGCCGTGCGACAGCACCTCAGCGACCTCGTCGTAACCGACGAAGCGCGTCATGACATCGCTGTCGGCGTCGGCGACGACCAGGATGTCGAGGTCACCGACCGTCTCACGGCAGCGCCGGTAACTGCCGGCTATTTCGACGCGTTCCACGCCGCGCGCACCCACGAGCCAGGCGACCAGCGAGTCGCCATACTGCGCGGCGGTGGCAAGCTTGACGCGGCGCGCCTTCGACAGGTGGGCTTCCACGGCCTGCAGGATGTTGGCCTCTGTCTTGGTGCCGAAGCCGGGCAGGGCGCGGATGCGTCCATCGCGCGCGGCGCGCGCCACCTGCTCCAGCGTCTGGACGTCGAGATCGTGCCACAGCATGCGCACGCGCTTGGGACCCAGCCCCGGTACGTGCAGCAGTTCGGTGATCGCCGGCGGCAGTGCGGCGTGCAGTTTCTCCAGCATGTTGCACTTGCCGGTGTCGACGATCTCGCGCATCTTGCCTGCCAGATCGTCGCCGATGCCCGGCAGCTCGGTCAGGTCCTCGCCGCGCTCGATCATCGCGCGCACCTCGCGCCGCAGTTCGCCGACGATGCGCGCGGCATTGCGGTAGGCACGGATGCGGAAGGGATTGGCCTGCTCGATTTCCAGCAGCTCGGCGATCTCGGTGAAGATCGCCGCAATGTCGGCGTTGTGGATGGGCATGTCAGCCCTGCCGCGGATCCGTCGGCATACGCATCTGGCAGCGCGCGGCAGCGTCGCCGGATGCTGCAGGTGCGGATCTGGATTCAGGTGTCATGATCGGTCGCCGGTATTCCGGGCAAAAAGGGTGGCCCTGCATTCTGGGGTGGGTCGCCTGATCTTGACGCTACGTCGCTTACCGGGGAACGTGAACCGCAAAGCAGCCAGTGGCGGTGGTCCTTTGCCAGCGCGCTTTGTTCGCGGGCGCGGCTGCCCAATGGTGGCGATGCTGGAGATATCCCTACCGATCAGCATGGGGCGTTTGCGCGCGCAGTTCGCGTAACTGCGTTTCCAGTTCCTGTATCCGCTCCAGCAGTGTAACCATCAGCGCCACTCCATACGGCTCGAGGTCGAAACTGATGCGGAGACGACAGGCCGTGCGGACGGTCAGCAGGCACTTTCCGCTGAACACCCACGGTGACGATTCCGGATCGATGGGCGTGACGGCGCCGTAATCGACGAGTTCGCGCAGTTCGGCTTCCGACAGGCCGGAGAGCTCCGCCAGTTCTGCCAATGAGAACGCATGGTCCTCGGTCAGCCATTCCGGTTCAACATGTTCAGGGAGCATGGTTCATCTCCTGTTGCAGGCGTGCGCGCGGATTGAAGGTCGATTCTTTCGCGAGTTGTTCAAACAACCCGCGCTCGACATCGGTGGCGGTGGCGGGCACCACAATCTGCGCAATGGCAAAAAGGTCGCCTTCCTTGCCATGGGGCCTGGGCAGGCCGCGCCCGGACAGCCGCAACTGCTGGCCGGCCTGGGTATGCGGCGGCACTTTCAGGCGCACCGTTCCACCCAGCGTGGGCACGTCGATGGTCGCGCCCAGCACCGCTTCCCACGGCGCCAGCGGCAGATCGAGATACAGGTCATGACCGCTCACCCGAAACACCGTATGTGGCTGCAGTTTGACCTGCAGGTACAGATCACCATCGCGCCCGCCGTTGAAGCCTTTGCCACCACGCCCGGCGAGGCGCAGGCGCTGCCCGTCGGTGGCGCCTTTGGGGATGCGCACCTTGAAACTGCGTGGCACTCGATGCAATTGCCCCTGTGCATCGCGTTCCGGCACGGTCAGATTCAGCTCGACTTCAGTGCCGCTATAGGCCTGCTCCAGCGAGATTTGCGCTGTGACTTCGTAATCCTGTCCGGGCATGCGGATCGCTCCGCCGCCCGGTTGCCGACCTCCGGAGAAGCCTGCGAACAGATCCGCCAAGTCGGCATCGTCAAAGGCGAACTGAGAATCGCCATGCTGCGGACCCCAGCCCGGCGGCGGCTGGAAATCCTGCCCCGGCTGGTGACGACCGAGCTGGTCATAGGCGGCGCGCTTTTCCGGATTCTTCAGGGTCTCGTACGCCTCCGCAAGCGCCTTGAATTTTTCCTCGCCTTCCGGATCCTTGGACACGTCCGGATGGTATTTATGAGCGAGTTTGCGGTAAGCCTTCTTGATATCCTCGGCGCTGGCACCGCGGTCCACACCGAGGATGTCGTAGTAGTCCTTGTATTTCATCGACCTATTCCGGAAAGAGGGTAAGACAGGGTAAGACGAAAATTCGTTGAGAACCCGGATTCATGCAGTCACTTAACAGTCTACACGCATCGCACCGGGCGTTGATTCGCAATCATGTGGCAATGGACGGCATTGTCCTGCGGCGCATGACGAAAGAATCTACGATTATCGACTATCATGCAGTCCTGACACCACTGCGCCATCCGGGCACGTCTCATCGGCTTACGCTGGATGCTAAACCCCGTTCATGTTCGATATCGCTGCCATTTGCCTGGTCATCACCGCGCTGCTGGCCTATGTTAACCACCGCTTTGTGGGCATGCCCACCACCATTGGCGTGATGGCTGCGGCACTGCTTTTTTCGCTGATGCTGGTCGGCCTGGATGCTCTGGGCCTTGCGTATGGCCTGCGCCAGTATGAGGAATCGCTGCTGCGTTCAATTGACTTTTCAGATGTCCTCATGCAGGGCATGCTGTCCTATCTGCTGTTTGCCGGTGCCTTGCATGTCGATCTGAGCGAACTCAAAGCCTATCGGTGGCTGGTTGGCGGGCTGGCTGTGTGCGGGACGCTGTTGGCGACCGTTGTGGTCGCATATGGCATGTGGTTTGCGCTGCCGCTGGTGGGCCTGCATTTGCCGTTCATGTACTGCCTGTTGTTCGGTGCGCTGATCGCGCCCACCGATCCGATTGCAGTGATGGACATGCTCAAATCCGCCAAAGCGCCAAAAGAGCTCGAGATGGTTATTGCAGGGGAATCGCTGTTCAACGACGGCGTGGGCGTGGTGATTTTCTCGTTGCTGCTGGGCATGCTTACCAGCGGCGTGGCGCCGACGCTGGAGCAGGGCGTCGATCGGCTGCTGCACGAAGCGGGCGGCGGGCTGCTGTTCGGGCTGCTACTGGGCTATTTGACGTTCCGCCTGCTGAAGAGCGTGGACAACTACCAAGTAGAAGTACTGCTGACGCTCGCTGCCGTCACTGGCGGCTACGCCCTGGCCAGCACGCTGCACTTATCCGGACCGCTGGCGATGGTGGTCGCGGGCCTGATCATTGGCAACCACGGCCGTGCGCTTGCCATGTCCGATACGACAAGGCGCAATCTGGACCTGTTCTGGCAATTAATCGACGAGATTTTGAACGCGATGCTGTTCGTGCTGATCGGTATGGAGGTGCTGCTGGTGGCGTTCTCGGTCAACGAACTGGTTGCTGCAAGCGTCGCTGTCGTGGTGACGCTGGTGGCACGCGTGCTCACGGTCGGCATGCCGGTGAAAGCACTTCATAAAGCCTTCAATTTGCCGAAAGGTTCATGGAAAGTATTAACTTGGGGTGGTCTGCGTGGTGGCATTTCCGTCGCATTGGCGCTGTCACTGCCGGCTGGACCCGAGCGCGACACCGTGGTGGCGCTGACCTATGTCGTGGTGGTGTTCTCGATCCTGGTGCAGGGACTTTCCATGGGGCAGGTCACGCGCAGGGCGGTCGCATCGCGTTGAACCCTGGCCACTGGCGGGTATCATAGGATCGTCGGTATCGAGAAGGAGGAGCCCATGCATCGATTCATCTGGTGGCTGATCAT